>WNGB01015285.1_pt1 | contig 11952 bp, 10 predicted proteins | sample 5400681 | NCBI WGS metagenome assembly WNGB01 (sample SAMN13153367, study PRJNA577476) | soil metagenome | isolation source: 115 cm soil or saprolite under grassland replicate 2 | place: USA:California | collected 2016-06-15 | reverse complement strand
CCTCCTGCACGTCGGCGTCGAAACCAAGGAGCCGAGTGTCCCACTCGTAATTGAGCGTCTCCCAGGCAAGCCGAATGTTGGTGAATATTACTGACCGGGCCAGTTGTGTGACGAACGCGCTTTGGCGAGTTTCCATTTCTCCGGAAGCGATGCGTCTCGCTAGAAACGAGTTGAGATCGAGACTCGCCCGTCCAGGCGCGACTACGCTGGTTGGATCCACTCGCGTCCATCCGCTATCCGGGAGCCAGACCTCGCACCAGGCATGGGTGTCGGACTGTCGCACGAGAAAGAATCGGCCCAGATCGTTGTACTCACCCCCGAGATAGCCGACGACGACGCGCGCGGGGATTCCAGCCAGTCGCATCAGGGTGGCGAAAGTGGCGGCGTAATGTTCGCAAAAGCCAACTCGACGATGAAAGAGAAATTGCTCCAGATCGTTCTTCTTGTATTCGCCTGGCGACAATGAATAGCGAAACCCTTGCGACCGGAAAAACTGAAGCGCGCTGTTTACTGTAGCACGCGGATCAGAATTCTGTGCGACCCAGGATTCCGCCAACTCGCGCACGGTCGGGCTGATCGATGCCGGCAGCTCGAGCGCTTCCTTGCGTTCGTGCGGCTGGAGTTCCTTTCCTGTAACTTCGGGCGATGAAATCACCTCATATCGGCGGGCTTTTCGAATCGGCTGAACGCTCCAGAGATAATCGCCACGTGTAAGTAGTGCACCAGAAGGGGCCTCAAACGGCCGATCGAGCGCGAACATCCAACGCGCACCATGCGGCGCGATCGTTATCCGTTGTCGAATCTCCTGACTCCTCAACGATTGAACTGGTAGGACGCGACCAAAGCCTGCTCGCCGTGGCGAGGGCGCGCCGAGCCTGGAGGGGCCAGAGATTGGTGCAGGAGCATACGGAGCGCGCCAGTCCATACCTTCGCAATGCCACATGACTACGCCGCGCCAATACATGGGGCCAGGCGGCCGAGTTTTGTGGTCCGGAAACTCCGCGCGGAAAGCGATGTCCGAAGAATTTGCAAGAGATGCGATGCTGCCCGGAGAGAGTCGATCGGAAAAACCGGAAGCTGCCGAACGGAGGTTGCGAATTTCAAATCGGAATCCGGTATTTATTCGAGGAAACAAAAGGAACAGTAAGAGAATGAGCGGCACCGCCTGAGCAAGTAGTCTGCAAGTCGTTCCCAGCGGCGGCCAGAAAGCGCCAGGTGACGATCCGCGATGAAACTGGATCAGCGCCACAAGCAGCAATGCGAACGCGGTCAGGAGACAAATCGCAATCGCAAAGTCCTGGGAAAGAAAAAATCCGCAAAGACAGAGCACCCACGCCATCATTACCATGACTTGGAACTCGCGCGCGGTGTGCGCTTCCAAAATCTTGAGTGACATCAGAACGACAAGAAGAGATACGCCAGGCTCAACACCCTTCAGGGATCCGGTCGCCGCCGCGAGAACCAGTTTCAAAGTTGCAGAGCGAAGCCGGTATCCTTTTGGCTCCATCCAAAATTTCATTGCGAGCGTGATCAAAAAAAGGCCCGGGACCCACGTCGCGAGAGAACCGAACATTGGAGGTAGAGTGAAGAGCAATGCGGCCGCCAGCCAAAGCAGCGGTCGCCGCGGGATACTCCTATCCCTCTGTGTGCGCGTCTCACTCTTACTCTTGCTCATGCTCTTCAGGCTGCCCTCACTGAAATAAACTGAGTGCGCACAGGCACTGGTGAAAATGCGATTGTCCAACAGCCGGCGGAATCTCAATGTCCGGAAGATGAAGGCCGTAGGGACGTCGCACGCGTTCGGCTTCGATCACCCAAAGCGCAAGCTGCGACAGCCTGTCTTCCACACCGGCAATACGCAGGGCAGAAAAATCGAGATGCACCGAGCCCTCCGCTTCCGCCGCAAACTGTTTTGTCATGAGCGGCTGCCCTCGCGCCACGGCTTTCCAATCGATGTGACGTTGGGACTCGCCGGGCACGTAGGCGCGGACTCCCGCAAAATCATCACCTTCTCCGGTATCCGCTTGCGGCCGGCTATCGCGGGAGCGTGCGCGACTCAACGGGAGCTGAAGATCTCCCGCGGGTTTAGGATATACAATATAGGTTTGAGATGCCGCGAATTTTTTCAAAACGCGAATAAAACCGAGCGGATATGCACTCGTTAGGCACAAGGTTCCTATCTTATGTTCGCCCCGCTGCCGTGCAGGAAACCGAAGCGTCACACGCGCAGCTCTGCCGGCCGGAATGTGATCGATGCGTCTACGCTCTCCGGCAGAGCCCGATAGAGCCAGGTTAATTCCATGTCGTGTCGCCCGTGATTCGTTCATGATCTCGGCCGGTAATGAGATCTCCTGACCCGCGAACGCCGGCTTCACGGATTCGAGCGTTACCGTCACACCTGCGAGATTGAGCAGGGTGTGCGGAATTGAAACTAGAAAGACCGCCGCCAGCGCGAACAGGAGCAGGTAAACTGCTGGACTATTTTGGCTTGACGCTGCGTACCACATCGCGACCAGAAGGAATAGCAGGCCGGCAAAACTTTTCGTCGGATAGACGGAGAATTTTCTCTCTTTCACGGGACCGGCACGGTGTGCAACAGATTATCAGCGAGTGTGCGCCCACTTTGTCCCGGCTGCTCGATATCGTGTCCCAACCGATGCGCCATGACTGCGATTCCCACAGCTTGAATATCTTCGGGCAAGACCATGTCGCGTCCGTTCATCAGCGCCCAGGCTTGTGACGCGTGTAGCAAGGCCAGACCTGCGCGCGGGGACAAGCCAGTGCTATGACGTTGCCGCGAGGCATCGAGCAAATCCTGCAGGTAATCGAGTAACGCTGACGAAGCGTGCACCTTTCGTACGCTATCTTGAATTTCGAGCAATATTTGTGGACTAAACACCGGTTTCAATTCCTTAAGCATCTCTCGGCGATCCATGCCCAGAAGCATCGCGCGCTCGCTGGCGCGGTCTGGCACGCCCAGTTCGATCCGCATCAGAAAGCGATCGAGCTGAGATTCTGGCAGCGGAAAAGTGCCGACTTGATGTTGCGGATTCTGTGTTGCGATCACAAAAAATGGCTCGGGCAACTCATACGTCACGCCGTCGACCGAGATGTGGTGTTCCTCCATTGCTTCAAGCAACGCGCTTTGCGTTTTGGCAGTCGCGCGATTTACCTCATCGATCAGCACGACTTGCGAAAAGAGCGGACCGCTATGAAACACGAAGCGCTGCTCGCTTCGATCGAAGATGGAATTGCCGAGAATATCGGCGGGAAGCAGGTCACTCGTAAATTGGATGCGCTGGAAAGCCAGCGCGAGCGAGCGCGCCAACGCCTGGGAGAGCGTTGTCTTGCCCACGCCGGGGATATCTTCAATTAAGAGGTGCCCGCGCGCCAGGAGACAGGCGACTGCGAGTTTTACCGCCTGATTCTTGCCTACGATAACTTCACAAATCTGCTTTGTGAACGCATCAACGTGCTCCGTCACTCCGAAATGATCTGCGGGAACGATGCGATTCGCAAACGGCATATGCGGAAAGTGACTTCTGTTTACTCGTTCTCTTGCTCATGCTCCAACGCTGGATCTAATAAGTTGTGTTCCTCGGTTCGCGTATATTTTCGCGCTCGTTTTCGTGGCGTCGTGACAAACGGCACGCCCGGCGATCGCGCCCTACCAAGATTAGATTGCGATGGAACCGGAGCCGGATGGGCGTCGCGATAACATTTTGTGCCCAGACCGAGCAGGAACGCCGCCACAACGAACGCTACTACTCGCTTTTCCGTGGGAGTGAGGCGGAATCTCTGACTCACTTGATCGAATTTGAAACGCCAGCTCTGTTTCAACTTCCACCTTCATCTAACCACGAATGAACACGAATAGACACGAATTTATAAAACGATCCGTACCCGCCCTAACTTCGGATGTTTGAAGTTCAAGGTCTCACCAGTCTGTAACCGCGTTCAGACCTCGATTGCGCAGTCCAGGATTTGAAGCGCGTCTTGTCGTGAACGGCACTCGTCATTGTTAGTGTTCATTCGTGTTCATTCGTGGTTATGTCCCTTTGGCCGAGGCCGAACCAGAACAGACCGATAATGGCTCCTGATGTTGAAATCGTAGAAGCGAGCTTTGGATTCCGCCGCCATTAGATCGCGATACACGGCAGTCGGCACGTCGAGATAACGATAAACAGCGCCGTTAACGAATTCGATTTCGAGGATGTGGCGGTGCTTGCTGTAGCCAATCTTTGCGATCGCAGTTGAATGAACGGCTTCCCGCGGAATATGGGAGACGATCGGGGAGGAATTGCCCAATTCGGGCGGATCGGCGCAGCGTATTACCCCGGTTGCAGCCAGTGTCATAATGACAATCCAAACGCGTTGTAGCATCGCGGGTTTGTTTTAGATTGCTGTCGCCCAGCGGTCGAGCAAGAAGGTGGATTGGCCCTCCGTCGGGCGATGCCAGAATAATGCGGCTCTGCTGCCTAGATTAGCATCGAGCAAGAGACTGCTCGATCCACCTTACTGCCCGAGTGGCGTCGAGACATCAGTGCCCGGCGGCGGTTTAAACTCGAAAGTGGACGAAGGAATCGGCGCGCGTGTCTGGTTCGAATACGTGGTCACAATCCGATCGCCATTCGGCAGTAACATGTTCGTGCGTTCGACCCGCAAGTTGTCATTGATCCGCAGATCGAGCTTTTGAAACACTCGCTTCATTGAAGCTGTGCGCGGCGTCAATGCCAGTTCGTATCCCGCCTGAGGCGGGTCGACCTTTGCGGCAGAGAGTTGGAAAGTGTTTTCAACGTTCTCCAGATTCAATGCGGAATTGATCGCTGCCATCGTGGAATCGAGCGGCGAATGTTTGCCCAGTGGATAACGTTCAGCCGATTTAAAGTTTGGATAATAAATCCATAGCTGATGACCATCGCTCACAGTGATACTCGGCGAACTGCCTTTCACTTCGCGCCGGAATTTGTTTGGCGGCAGATACAAGACCCTCCCCGAACTCAGGATCGGTTTCTTCATTAGACGAATCACTCTTTGTTCCTGAAAATCGGCCTGCGTTATCCGGTTCTCCCGAATTCGGGCAAGCAGCCTTTTCACTTCCGCGTCCGGAAGTGCTTCTGCCCTGGCAAAACCCGTCAGACAAATCAGACCGATCACAATAAAGAAAATCTTGCGCATCAGCTTCAGTGAGTTAATCGGTGTCGATTTTATTTTCGTGCCACGGTTTGGGTTCAGCCGCCGCCATTGCCGGCAGCGCAAAGAAAATTGTCGCGACCAGGCTCCAGAAGATGCCGATTGCACAGGCGCTTCCCAAACTGCTTAGCGCCGGATTCTTCGCGAGCACTAATGAGCCGAAGCCGGCGACCGCCGTCAATCCTGCGAGCACGACCGGTTTGACCACGCCCGCGACGTCGTGCTCGATCTCATGCGTTTTCTGCCAGACAAGCACAACATAAATTCCGTAGTCCACGCCAATCGCCAACACGAGACGAAACGACAGGACGTTGAGCATGTTCAAATCGATGTGTAGCAATTTCATCGAAGCAATCATCGCTCCAATCCCGAACGCAAGGGTGATGACCTGGATGATCCACAGACGCAAGTCGCGATACAGGATCGCCAGCAGCGACACGTCGAAAAGCGCCATCAACGCGCTAATGATCAGGAGTTGCCGGTGCGACCATGGCAAGAGATCCGCGAGAGCATAGCTCCAGCCGGTGAGGATCATCGGAATCCCGGCCACTGGCAGATTGCGTCCCAGGTCTTCGCGCTGTGAGTGCGTCGAGACCGGTTGATTAGTGGTGACGAATCCCGTGGTGAGCAATGGGTCCTGTCCGAAATAGCGATCGACCAAGAACCACCAGCTTGATGATTTTGGTAATTGGCGGCGCCAGTTTGGCAGAGGCGTGTCTGGATCGACAAGATGCTGGAAATTATCGAGCAACGTGAAAGCGGATGCGAATGCGTCGCGGCTGAATCCTTCGGCCTCGAGAGTTTGTTCAAGCGTCTCGTGCGCGGCTGGAAAATTGATCGCGCTCAACTGTTCCCGATTTCTCTGCATCGATTTCGGCGACAGACAAAGGGCCGCTGGTGTAGAGAAGCTTTTGATTTTGCCCGCCGCTTGGAGATCACTCCAATGCGCGGCAATTTTTTGCCAGTCGTCGTGCAATTCCTGCGGATTCGTCGCGTGCACAACTGCCAGCACGGGTTCCCAGCGCATCGGCATTTTGTGCATGATCTTCTGGAGGGCAATACTCGCCCGACTGTTTTTCGGTTCGAGAGAACTGGTGCTCGCTTCGAAGTGAAGCGGCGGAATTGGCGAAAAGCCGATCGCAGTCAACAACAATAAGAGCGCGCTTGAAAAAACCAGCATGGGCGCGGGGCGCCGCACGGTCCATCGCACATATTTTTTTATGATCTCAAAGACCCAATCATGACGAACTGGCGCCTGTCGTTCCCGAATGAACAGAAATAAAATTGAGCACATGAAGAGGCCGGCAACGAAAATGCCAATTGCGATCAGCACTCCGAGTTGAGAGAAACCCATCGATCCGCTTAGCACCAGGGCGAGAAACCCAACCGCGGTGGTGAGCGCGCCAAAAAAAACTGCCTTGCCAAGTTTTGCGACCGACGTCGCAATGGCTTGGCGATGCGACTCTCCATCTGTGCGCGCCTGCTGATACCGCCCAAAGGTTAGAATCGCGAAGTCAACGCCCAAGCCAACGAGAATGGCGCAAAATCCCACGCTCACCATGCTGAGGCGTCCAAAAATGAGCGAGCCAAGTGCAAGCGCCACCAAACAAGAGAGGAGAAGCGAAAATCCCATACCGAGCAACGGCAGCCATCGTCGAAAACCGACAAAGAAGATGGTGCCCACCAGCACGATTGAACCCGCCAGTGTCGCGAGGATGTCATAGCGCATGCTAAGTGAAATTTCCGACACGAACGCCGAACGCCCTGTCACGAGAACTTCCAAGGGGCCGCCGTCCCATCCGTCGTGCGCAGTCGCACGGAATGCATTTACGCGCCGCATCAACCGTTGGCATTCGAATGCGCTAATCGACGACTGGTTCGTCACTGCGAGGAAAATGCGCATCGTCCGGTCTGGTGAGGTAAGCGGCTGGTTTTGTTCGATCGCGGTGCTTTCTGCAAAAGGCTTGAGCGCCGGTGTAATCAAACCGAGCGGATCAAATGAGAGTTCGAACTCTGCGCGGGGCGAGCCCGCTTCGATCTGCTGGTGCAATCGATGGAGCCGATCGCGAATTTTCTGCGGTTGCAAGATCGACATCGTCTCGTTGAAGACGCTTGGTTCAAGATTCAGGAGGAGCGGTATTGCGATCGATTGCAGATCACGAATTCCATCCGGTGTGGCCATCGGCGAACCCGCCAGGACACGCGTACACCATGGTTGCTGTCGCAATTTTTCAGCAAAGGCGGGCGCGAAGTCCTCCAGTTTATCAACATCATTCGGATCGCAGAGAAGCGCGAAGGTAAGCTCCCGGGTTTGCTCAAATTCGCGATCATAAATCTTCAGTCCCTGCACCGAGCGGAAACTGCCGGGCAAGATGTTGAGCACATCGGAATCGAGTCGCAGCGAGGTAACCAAGATCGTGATGCAAGCGACCGCGAGCGCAGCCGCGCCACACCAAACCAGCGCGCGTCGTTGCGTTATGATTCGAGCGATGAAATCACTGATGCGCATGGCGCATGTATAGCAGCAGGATCAAACACAGCGCAATCGGATGGGGGAAGCCAACGGCCTGGAGGATAGGATACCTTCCAGGCTGTCTCGGCTGACAAGCATCTTGTCCGCCACGGGACGGACTCGCTGTGGCGAGCTTGGCGTATCCGGCAGGCTGGAAGCCCGCTGGCCGAGTCAGGCAGGATGCCCGACCTCCGGTTCTCGCGTCAAAACCGAAACAGAAAACTTTCGTTGCCGGCGACGTATCGCACCGATTGTCGATCTTGCGAGTGAATGAGCTTGTCGCGCAAGCCGAGCCAGCCGCGCAGTTGCTGCGGCGCTTGATCGACTGGACCAGACCAACCGCCGCGCGCGACTGGCCCTTTGACTTCGGCGAAGCCTGCATCCTGCCTCAAAGATAACAGCACTACGCCCGGGCCTTTTGATAACGTCAATTCAAAGTCGTCGGCCTTTGAAAAACGGACAATCACATCACCAATGAGCGTCGTCGTCGCCGTTCGATACATGAGCTGTCCATTTTTGGTCTGCCAATTAGCAGCTGCTTCGGAAAATTGATGGTGCGAGCTGGTTGCACAACTTGTTACGCAAAAAAAAGCAATCGCGAGAAACCAAATCAGGTAAACGTGATTGACCCGTTCGACCCGTTCGGCTTCGCTCAGGGCAAGACTTTCGCTCAGGGCTGGATTCTCAATCGCCCGGGATTTCGCCGTCATGGCGGCGCGCCAACTGTTTCGAATCGCGTCGGCGCTGTTTCTTTCTTTGGCACGAGCGTGAGCCTTGGCACGATCGGATGGTGGCGTTGCAACCAAACCAAAAAATAGAACACCCACATTCGCCACCGGATAGGAAAGCTATTGCCGACATTTCCGCCGAGTACAGCATTCACTGCTGGCGCAAGCCCAAGCACATTGCGCGGCGACAAAAACACTTCGATGAATTCCTTCGTGTACCATGCATTGACAAAGCGAAGATAAATATCCATCGCCCGGTTGACTGCGCGCTCGTAGCTCGCGAATAGTCCCCTCGCTTTTCTCGGATGGTCGAGAATGGCGTTTAAAACGTCGGCGCATCGTTCACCGCTGAAAACTGCCAGGAAAACGCCACTACTAAAAATGGGATCGATGAAACCGGCTGCATCGCCTGCAAGCAACCAGCGATCGCCCTGCAGCCTTGCGCTGCGATAGGAGAAATCCGCTTCCACATAAACTTCCGACGCGCGCCGCGCATTCGTCATTCGCTTGGCAATGATCGGTTGCTCGGCGAGTGCCTGCTCGAGAAAATCTTCGGCGCTGAGCTTTGATTTACGGAATGTTTCGCTGTCGAGAACGATACCAATGCTAGTGCGCTCGGTGGTAAGCGGAATGATCCAGAACCAGCGATCGATTCCGCGAATCAAAAGCGTAAGCGTACCGTCGATTCCCTCAGCTCGCCAAACATCATCGTAGTGCGCGAAGATCGACAATTTCTGAAGATGATCGTACGTCGTTTTAATTTTGAACTGCCTGCCGAGAACGGAATTGCGCCCGCTTGCGTCGATTACGTATTGAGTGCGAACGGTTCGGGAGGACCCATTCGATTTGACGCTAAGTTCAACAGCATCCTTTAGGAATTCGACTCGACTGACTGAAGTTTCCTCGTGCACTTCGGCGCCGCTTTCAGCGGCATGATCCAAGAGCACTTTATCGAAATCGGCCCGCGTGACCTGATAAGCGTGATCAGTTTGCGAACGATAGCCGTCCTTAAAATAAAACTTGGTTCCAGTTTCCGAGCACGCGCCAAAGATTTCGCCGCCGAATTTTTTCAGGAAACCGGCGCGCAATAATTTTTCATGCAGCTCCAGCCGGCTAAACGCTTTCATGCTAAAAGGCAGCAACGATTCGCCGATGTGAAAGCGCGGAAATTTTTCGCGTTCAAACACGATAACGCGTCGCCCGGCGCGGGCGAGCAGCGCAGCCGCAGTGCTACCGGCCGGCCCTCCGCCGATGATAGCGATATCGTACATGTCCACGTTCATTGCGGGCCAAACTTATCGGGAAATTAACTCCTTTGCCAGCCAGAGATTAGCCAGAGACAAATGCAAGGTGGAGCCCCCCGAGATGATTGGCGCGTGCTTGCGTCATCTTAATCTGTGCTAATCTGTGTTCACCTGCGGCAACACCGCATTTGGGTTGCCGCCGCGATATGAAACTGATCGACCGATTTGTTAGTCGCGAGTTGCTGGTCAACGTCGCATTTGCCATCGCGGTGCTGAGTCTCGTGCTCGTCGTCGGAAATATATTTCGCAAACTTCTTCCTTTGCTGGTGAACCACGACGTGCCAATGGAATACCTCATCACGTTTATTGCGTATGTCCTGCCTTTTTCGCTCATTTTCACCATCCCCTGGGGATTATTGACTGCCATCCTCCTCGTGTTCGGCCGGCTCTCTGCAGATAACGAGCTGATTGCGCTGCGCTCGAATGGCGTGAGCATTTCGCGCATCTGCGTTCCGCTCGCTGGGATCGCGCTCGCCTGTACGGCGATCTGCCTTTGGCTTAACGTGCAAGCCGCACCGGCTGCCCAGGAAAAACTGCGCAGCACCATTTTCGATCTCGCGACCCGCAATCCGATGGCGCTTTTCGGCAGTGATCAGGTAATTGATCAATTTCCCGGGCGAAAAATTTATGTGGGGAAAAAAGAGGGTAACAAGCTCGAAAACATCACTGTCTTTGAATTGAATCGAGATTCGCTTCCGGTGAAAGTCACGTATGCGCACACTGGCATGCTCGAGGCGGATTTGGCGAACAAGCAGATCCTCATGCACCTTTACCAGGCGCGTTACCAACAGCGCGACGAAAAAAATCCCGCGGACCTGACGAAGATTCGCGATGGAATCAATATGGCAGAAGGCACGCTGCCCATCAGCCTCGAGGATCTGTATGACAAGGAGAAAAAACGGCCGAGCCGTTCGGCATTGTCGATTGAACAACTGCTCGACCAATTAAAAAGCGAAAACCAGCGGGAACGTAGCGCCAGCCGGACAGAAATAAACAAACGCTTTTCATTCCCTTTCGCGTGCATCGCGTTTGCAATTATCGGCGTGCCGCTGGGTGTAACCGCGCATCGCCGGGAGACCTCGATTGGTTTCGCCATGGGATTGATTGTTGCGGTCAGTTATTTTCTATTCGTGATTATTGGCGACACTCTGCGCGGAAACCCAAGAGTCCATCCCGAGCTGCTGGTTTGGTTTCCAAATGTCCTTTTTATCGTGCTCGGAGCATTTTTATTTCGGCGACTCGCTCGGCAGTAAGTTGCTCAAGATGGCAAACAAAGATCCGCGTGTTGATAGGTTCGCCTGACAGACTCCGTTTGGACTTCTGGCATTGACGTTTTACAGGCAGCTCAGACTTCCTCCGGCTCCGGTCCCAACGAGAGGGAACGCACGCCGGCCGGATCGGCCCGTCGACGTTGGAGAACCGGAATGCGCGTTGAAAGCATGTTCCACAGACAAACGGTTACGCAAGCCAGCAGCAGGCCTGACGCGTAAGGTCGAATGCCGTTGAGCAGATCAATCGCCGGGAGCGTCGCCTGGAGCTTCTTATCGATCAGCATCACGTGCACGATCATCAACGTACTCGCGGCCGAGATGATAAAATGAATCATACTCAATCTAACACTCACTCCCAGCGCGACGGAACATCAGAAGCCATGGCACGGCGATTGCAATCAGGGCGCGCGGATCGCGATTGCGCATGTGGCGCGCGACACCGCGCGCGCAAAGCGTCAGTGCGCCGAGGTAAAGCAGGCGCAGGGTCCACTGCAGCGTGAGATTGAAATGTAGGGATCCAAAATGAACCGACCAGAAGGGATCCTTCAGCGACCAACCGACATTGGAAAGAAGCGATGGAAGATTGTAGCAAGAACTGATGAAAAGATAGGGATAATGCTCACTGCCATAAACGAAACCGATCTGCAGCCAGCTGAAGCTTCCACCGGTAAAGGCGCCAATCACAAATGCTCCGCACCCGATCACTCCAGCGATCCACGCGCTTCGATACAGCAACCCGCGTCGCAGAAGGAATAACGAGCTAAAACCGGCAACAGTCGCGACGCTAATCCAGGCCGCTGGAGTGCGCAGAAGCCATGGAGAAACTATTAATGCTGCCGTTGCAATCAAGCCGGCGAGCATGCGCAGCGCGCGGGTCCATCTTTTTTGCCACAATGGCCAAAGAACAAAAAAAGGCGCAACGAACAATAGCTGTCCTTTGAACA
>WNGB01011769.1_pt1 | contig 11952 bp, 13 predicted proteins | sample 5400681 | NCBI WGS metagenome assembly WNGB01 (sample SAMN13153367, study PRJNA577476) | soil metagenome | isolation source: 115 cm soil or saprolite under grassland replicate 2 | place: USA:California | collected 2016-06-15 | reverse complement strand
GCTGCGCTCCATCGCCGTCGCCGTTCAGGACCGGAATGAATCGTAACCGTCGTCATATGTGCCCATTGATTCGCAAATTAATGGGCACATGATCTCACGCGTTACGCGCTCAGGAAGGCGGCCTACACCGGACGGATACGCTGCGCCAGCATCTCGCGCAAAAGATCCTCAAGCGCCGAAACATCAATTCTGCCGGAAACCCAAGCCTGCTCCGCCGCCTCCAGTGCCTTGTGATAGGACTTTTCATCAGAGGCAATTTGCTCTGGGACGGTTGGCGTGCCGGGCAACAGGCTGTCCAGTCTTATGCCGAGGATGACGTATGCTAACGCTCGCGCGCCGCAACCCAGTGCAGGTGCACAAACACCCCCTTATGCAGCTTGAAACCACCCCTGTCCAACCACGTGCGAATGACGTCATCGACTAGGTTGAACAGTGCGACACTATTTTCAGCCTCTCGGCGAGCTACCTCGTCGGGATCGTTGAGGAGCCCGGCTTCTTCCGCAAAGCTAATGCTGTCCCGGTCCCGGTACAGGTTGTAGTCGTCAGCCATGATCTTTCGATCTGCCTCGGCAATCATCTCACGTGTAATTCTCTCGTTCTCGATACGAGCATTGCCATACGCGAAGCTCCGACGCTGCTCGCCCAACTGCTCGGCTGTCACGGTGATCTTTCGGACCTCGGCAACCAGCTCATCGAGTTGGCGGTCCTTTGTCATGCTTCGCCCCGCCTGCACGACTTTGTCACACGAAGGATGCCGCTCCGCGCGTCGACGTAGAAGAGACGGTAGCGACGCTTTGCTCGCGGCAGATTGAGATTCTCGATCGTGACGAAATCGAACACGTGCCGGAGCAGGTGAGCGTGGAGTAGATGGCCGGCCCGCCGCCCCTGACAAATCTCGCCGTAAACCTTGTCCCAAGGCCGCCCGACCTGCTTGCGCAGGAACCGCCGCAGCGGACCGAGATGGTCGTCGAGGTCCTTGCCGTGCCACCCGTAGGGCCGACGCATGCCCTGCTTGGCCGGCAGATCGTCCAAATCGCGTGGACGACGGCCTTTGCGCGCGCGATGCCCGCCGAAGCGCGGGCGCTCAACGATCACCTTGTGCATATCGGGGCGCATGGAGGTCTTCCGAGGGGCTCGCGACGATGACGCGCCAATGTCTCCTTATGCTTGGCCGCAATACGGCGACGCTCAACCTCTGTGACTGCGTCGCGCGAACGCTGAAAAGGGTCCGTCGTCAGAAAGAAAACAGCTTTTACACGATCCCCCTTTTACGTTGGATGGCATTAATTTGGATCAACGGGGCGAACAAATGACGGTCCACGGACGCAGCTGGGACAGCCGTCTCATCCAGGACTGGCTCCGGGCCGATGGTGCGGTCACCATCAGTGCGTTGCAGTGCTGCGCGGAACGCTCTGTCCCTCGAACGCCAATTCGAAGAAAATATCGGCGTTCGGGCAGAAATCAGGCGCCATGGGCATTGAAGACGCAGTTCTAAGCCACTTGGTGCAGGCCTGAACCGATTCGCATTTCCGGCAAGCCCGAACAGCTGATGCATACATGAGGCCAAACCGTGGTATCACGCCGCCACTAACCTCGATCCCGAGATGCTCCATCATCTTGTAGACGTTCGCTTCACGAAGATCGGACTTGTCAGATGAACACATGGCTGATCTCCCGCTTATTTGTGATCAATAATAATGTAACAACCGCTATTCGCTTTTGAGATAAATCAAGCCTCGCTGGGGTCAGCTCGGTGGCTACCGCTTCTGGCACTTCGCATCGGATCACTCTGCACACCAAGGCCTTGAATTTGCGTCCGGTTCTAGAGGACCACGGACATGGGCCGATGACCGGCACCGCTGGTGCGTAATGCGAATGACCCCGTAAGAGACATCCGGCGAACCGCCGTCATTCGATCACCTCGTCGGCGCGGGCAACTAAGGGGTCCGGCTTCCACACCAGACCCTTTTTGCATTTTCCTACAGCGTTACTGACGGCGCTGTAATCCAGGAGGCAGGCTTTGACCTCCCCACCCTTGTCTATTTCCATTGTCCCAGCCGGGCGGCACGCTTCCCCCTTGCCAACCGTTCTTGTTCCCTTGGCCGAACCCGGGCGGAGTGGTCCACGTGTTGCCTCCGATACCATTAGACCCGGCAACACCTGCTCCCCCTACGCCACCTCCGCCACGACCCGCAGCAAATGCGTTCGTGCTCGCAGCAACCGAGATCGCCATCGCTGCAGTGATAAGCAATTTACGCATCGATGCCTCCTTCTTGATTGTTATCGATATGACGGCGCTCGACTTGCTCCGACACTTTTCAGTCGTGCCGAACCCCCGAACGTACGCCAGGGCCCAATGTTGTGAATCGAATGTCGATTTTTGGACGGCACGCGGGCAGACCTGGGGTCTGCCTGAGCATAAATCGAGGCGGGTTCCATGTGGGGATATGCTATCGCAATCTTTTTGTTCCCCTGACCCAAACCGGACCCTGCGGCCACTCGCCTGGCGATGGATTTTGCCATGATTCAGCCAAAGCTTTCCCATATTGTCTATTGCGGTCCGGGAGGGGGAACTCAATTGTTTCTAGCACGCCAGTCTGCTGCTGCTGCTGTGACAGCATTGTTGCTGATCGCAGGGGCATTTTTCGTCTTCCTTTTCTCAGTCGTGGACTCACAGGCCCAAGGTCCACTCGGCAGCTGCGAAGACGCGGCCGAGCTCGCGGTCTTGCCCTCGCCGATCGCGCCGTGGAAGGGCGCGCCTTTGCGCGTCCTCTTCGCCGCGGAGAAGCCGCTCGAGGGCGAGCTTTCGCTGATCGCGCCCGATGGACGCGTCGCGGCCAGATCGCGTGAGCGGCTCGGCGGGCCGCCGTATTTCTGGTTCGCCGAGGTCGCGTCGCCGGCCGTGGGGACGTGGCAGGCGAAGCTCGCGCGCGACCACGCGCCGGCCGAGTGCAGCACGATCACGCGCGAAATCGCCGTGCGCGGCGACAAGCCGCCGCCGCCGCGCGCGACGGAGGGGAGCGTCTGGCCCTTGCGCAATACATGGAATCGCGCGACGGAAAACTTGTATTCGGCATGGATCGAGAAGCTCTTCGACGCGCCGCTCGACGCGGCGCCGTCGTGGAAGGCGCTGCATGAAGTGCTGCGCGATGGATCGCGCAATTTCCTGTTCAACCATTTGGGTCTCGGCGAAGACCAGATGGGGCTCGTCATTCGCCCCGACTGCGCCGACCTTCCGTACTTTTTGCGCGCGTATTTCGCGTTCAAGATGGGGCTGCCGTTCGGGTACGCGAAGTGCACGCGCGGCAGCGGCGGCGAGCCGCCGAAGTGCCACGAGTGGTGGAACATTCAGGTCGAGGAACCTCGTCCCTCCCCGCCCGAACAAAGAATCGCGTCCGGCGCCCCATTCGAGATGCTTCGCCCGCCAGGCGCCAATCCGGCGAGCGGACCTGCGGTGACGCCGCCGGCGCCTGCGGCGAAGCCTTCGGGTCCTCCGCCGAGGCCGCCGGGGCTCGCGGCGGGTTTCGGCCATTATTTGCGTTTTACCGTCGCCGACGGCGTCCATTCCGGATCCGGGCGAACGGCGGGGAGCGACGACAACACCGATTATTATCCCGTGCCGCTGAACCAGGAGACGCTGCGCCCGGGAACCGTGTACGCCGATCCGTACGGGCACCTTCTGGTGCTGGTGCGGCGCGTGGCGCAGTCGGAGGGCGCCGCGGGTGTCTTCCTCGCCGTCGACGGGCAGCCCGACGGGACGGTCGCACGCAAGCGTTATTGGCGCGGCAATTTCCTGTTCGCGCAGGATCCCGCGCTCGGGGGCCCCGGGTTCAAGCGCTTCCGGCCGATCGTGCGCGAGAGGAACGGCGTCTTGCGGCGGCTGACCAACGACGAAATCGCGAAACATCCGCAGTACGGCGATTATTCGCTCGATCAGTCGCGGCTCGGGATCGAAGACTTTTACGATCGAATGGATGACGTGATGTCGCCGGCGCCGCTCGATCCTTTGCGCGCGATGACGGAGGCGATCACGGCGCTGGAAGAGCAGGTGAAGACGCGCGTGACGTCGGTCGAAAACGGGCGAAAGTGGCAGAGCAGCGCGCGCGGCGCCGCGGACATGCCGGACGGCGCGTCGATCTTCGAGACGACCGGGGCGTGGGAAGATTTCGCGACGCCGTCGCGCGATTTGCGTCTGTTGATCGCGATGGATGTGGTGCGCGGGTTTCCGGATCGCGTCGCGCGGCGGCCCGAGCGGTACGCGATGCCGAAGGACAAGAGCGTCGCGGACGTGAAGGCCCAATTGGAGAGCGTGCTCGCGTCGGAGCTTTCGGCGCGCAAGTTTTCGTATACGCGCAGCGATGGCTCCGCGTGGACGCTCGCGGTCAAGGACGTGGTCGACCGCGCGGCGGAGCTCGAGATGGCCTACAACCTGAACGACTGCGTCGAGCTGCGGTGGGGCGCGCCGGCCAAGAGCGACGAGGCGTCGACATGCAAGCGGTATGCGCCGGGAGCGCAGCGCGCGAAGATGACGCAGTACCGCACGTGGTTCCACGAGCGGCGCCGGCCGCCGCGCGCTTAGTCGTCGGTGCATGCCGCAGCGGAAGTCGCGGAGCTTCGGCGGGAGGAGCGGCCAGATAGGATGCCATTCGATTGGATGAAACGCCGCGAATTCGTCACGCTTTTGGGCGGCGCCGTCGCCTGGCCGCTTGCAGCGCGCGCGCAGCAGCCGGCGATGCCGGTGACCGGATCGGCTGAAGCTGGAAGCAGCGGATTCGACCCGCGGATAACTCCGGCGCGACACGACCTCGCGGCAAAGCATCTCGCCGGCGTCGTAGAAGCTCAACGCTTCGTCGAGGGAAAAGCATACGAGATCGGCGCCTCGCAAGCGCCCGTGCGCAACGCGCCCTCGCACGAGGCGGAGCTTCTGACTGAAGCGCTGAAGGGCGAGCGGGTCACGATTTACGACATCAGCGAGCAAGGCTGGGCGTGGGGACAACTCGCCGGCGACGGCTATGTCGGATTTGTGCCGGCAAGCGCGCTTAGCGCATCCGGACCTGCTCCGACCCACAAGGTGACGGCGCTGCGCACGTTCGTCTTCCCCGGCCCTTCGATCAAGCTTCCCCCGATGGAAACGCTTTCGTTCGGCTGCCAACTTGTCATTGCGCGCATGGACGAGCGGTTCGCGATTACCGCCTCCGGTGGTCATGTGCCTATTCTCCATCTCGCACCCATGGAGACAATGGAAACCGATTTCGTCGCGGTCGCGGAGCGATTTTCGGGAACACCCTATTTGTGGGGCGGAAAGACCAGTCTCGGCATCGACTGCTCGGGATTGTTGCAGCTTGCGCTCGCCGCCTGCGGCATCCCTTGTCCGCGCGACACCGACATGCAGGAGCAGGCACTGGGCAGCGCGCTCGCGCGCCCGCACGAGCTCGAGCAATTGCGGCGAGGCGACCTTCTGTTCTGGAAAGGCCATGTCGCCATTGTGCGGGACGCATCGACGCTCGTGCATGCCAACGCCTCCCGTCACATGGCGGTCGCCGTCGAGGCTACCGCGCCAGCGATCGCCCGCATCCGCGCAGCAGGCAGCGAGGTCACCAGCGTGCGCCGCCTGCCGCCGCCCTCCTGACCTTGATTTGCGAAACGGTTGGAATTGGGTGTTTCGCTGTGAAGACGTCTGTCCACGGTCGTGTACCGGTCGATCAAGATGTCCGCCAAAAGCATCAGCCGCTTTTCGCAAATTCCGTGCGTTCGTTGGCGGCGTGGGAATTGGACGGCAGAGCTTGGCCCTCTGTCATGAATCCCAGTTTGATCAGCCGCGAGGTGATAGCGCCCGTCTTGCGTTGATGCGCGCCCGGCAATTCGTGATCATGCCCACCACGGTACGGCGGTGGCGCAAAAATCTCTAGGCTTTCTCGACGTTTCGGAGTTTTGAGCATGGACAGATAACGACGGCGACAAAAGTCATTGCTTCGGCCGGTCTGTATCATTGGAGCAGTGCACTGACGATGCGATCGGAGATTCGAATGCCCAACCGTTCTTCGAGCCATAGCCAGTTTCCGGCAGGGTTCACTTCGAGAAATACGAAGTCGCCGTTCGGCTGCTCGATGAGATCGAACGCGCCGAAGCGCAGACGGCTCAGCCGCATGATTTCGAACAGCTTGCGCTCAATCTCGTCCGGCAACTTCGCAATCTCGTATTTCAACCCGAACTGATTCCGCCGCCAATCAAGCGATGTGTCACTTCGATCTTGAGAAAAAATGCGAACCGGAAAAATTGTATCGTCGACGATCGTCACTCTGTATTCGCAGGCCTTCAGCACTTCCGCCTGATAGATCCCCGGCGCCCTACTGATGTGCTCCGAGCGCCGTGAAATCTCCGCCCGCTCGATGCGGTTGGTGAACAGCATTTCTCCGTTGAGCGTCGCCAGCCAGGTCACCGGTTTGTAGATCGTCGCCTCTTCCTCCCCGAAGAACGAAAGCACGCGCTCGGCGCGGTCGGTCACGATCGTCTTGGGGATATCGAGCCCGACGTGTCTCGCCAGCCACAATTGGAAGGGCTTCATACGAGCCAGGTCTTGTGCCCACGGATCATTGAGGCGGCGCTCGACGGGGACGAAACACGCCACGACCGACATGAGAAAATCGCGGCGCTCGCGCAGAATAAAGAGCTGAACCTCGCTCAATTCGTCGAGGCTGATCGGCTTCAGTCGATTCCAAAGCGAAGTGAATTCATCCGCGCTAGCGGTGAAAGCAAATGACGTCTGTTTCTTTCCGTCATTGGCATAGGTAATCGCGCCGAGCTGTTCGGCGGAAAAATGCGTTCCGACAAAAACCGAGGTGCCTGCCTTCCGGCACTTGGTCGCGACGATCTCGGTGTGAGGATCGTTCTCTTCACCGAGAATAAAAACCCCCGTCAACCGTCGGCGTCTCCGTGACACCCGTCCCGCGGAGCGAAGGTACATGTAATCGTGGCGATCGCCGTCAAAATATCCAGCAACTTCTTCAAGTCAACGCGTTCCATGTAGACAACACCGATCGGGTCGACTTTCACGCTGTATCCATTCTTGAATGCCTTATCGGCCTGCTGCGAAACCTTCTTCAGTGCAGTCACCGCGTTGTCTTTCGGACCGATGGCGGCACCCTTGAGGACCGCGTTCGCTCGTTCGAGTGCCGCTGCGGATTCCTTTGTCCCCGTGTCCAGCTGACCCGCCTCGACACCGAATTGTTTGAGAACGGTTTCGGGATTTTTCCCGAACTGTGCCGCGAGCTGCGGGTCCCGCTCCAGCAGGGCAACCATGGTATCGAATTTGTCGGTCATTTCGCTCCTCCGCATGCAAATTACGAGCGCAATATTGAACGCACTATAGTTCGACATTCTCCAGATGACCAGGGAAACTGTTGACATGCAACAGCCCCTTGGTTGGCATCGATAACAGTGATCGGCGGCGACACAGGTGCACACCATAGTCCCGCACCCGCTTCCAGGAATTGGCTTCGAGGATTTGTTGCAGCTGCTCACGGCCTTTGGCACTTCTCGGAAGAATCGATCAACAACGATGAGGTCCGCTTAGTGGGGTGGAGCGGACGTGGTCACCACGCATTCGGAATGACGCGATTGACCCATCTCGGAAGTGGCGGGTGGGCCCCGGACAAAAATCAGCGCGCCGCAATATCATGCGATGGTGCCGGGCGACCGACTGTTTGAAACCTTTGGCGGTATTGGTTTGGAGCGACACCGACACTCCGGTAGAATGAGCGTCTGAGGCGCTCTTCCGATCCAAAACCCACTCGCGCAGCAATGGTAACGAGACTCAAGTTGGTCGTTTCGATAAGCGTCCGTGCTTGATCGAGGCGCAACCGCTCGACCGCCTTGGCAGGGGTCAGTCGCGTACGGGCCAAGAAATGTCGGTGGAAACTGCGGGGCGTCATCCCGGACCGATCAGCCAATTGCTCTACCTTGAGCGGCTTGTGCAGGTTCTCGAGGATCCACTCCATAAGCGGACCAAAGGCGTCAGCCGACTGGAGCGCCAGTGGCGCAGAATGTTGCGCCTGGCCGCCCGGCCGACGCATATACACAACAAGGCGCCGAGCGACCTGCAGCGCGACCGGCGGACCCAAATCGGTCTCGATCAGCGCGAGTGTGAGGTCGATGCCCGCGGTCACACCCGCGGATGTCCAGAGTTGGCCGTCGCGCACCCAGATCGGGTCGGTTAGCACTCGGACGTTCGGATACTCCGCGGCCAATCGGGCGCAGGATCGCCAATGCGTCACGGCTTTGCGGTTCTCCAGCAACCCCGCCTCTGCGAGCAGAAACGCGCCGGTACAAACCGAGCAGATTCGTTGAGCCCGTTGCGCCAATCGTCGTACCGCAGCGATGTGAGATGGGTCCCGCTGCGCCGCGAACACGCCAGGGCCCCCTGGTACGATAAGCGTATGGACGCGCCTGCGAGAGAGCCTCTCCACCAACACGCGAAGCCCACCAGCCAAGCTCAAGGCTCCGCCATGGATGGCGGCAACGCGGACCCTGTACGCATCATGTCCCGCCTCTTCGTTTGCCGTTGCAAGCGCCTGCAGCGGCCCAGCAATGTCGATCGGTTGGGCACCGTCATAGCTGAGGATGAGGATTTCCTTCGGAGGCATGGTTGGCAGAATATGCGCTTTCTTTGTCCTTTCTGCCAAGCCCTCCCGGTGTTGAAATATTCTCGTGGAGATATCCAATTCACTCGTCACGCCGCAATTGTTCATCGGATGACGGAAATTCCAGCAGGGTTGAACGATGATGGTCTCCCATAGGATCGGGCTGCTCCTATTCCCGAAGATCACTCAACTCGATCTCGCCGGACCCTACGAGGTGTTTTCGCGAATATCGGGGTCGGTAGTGCAGGTGCACCTGCTTTGGAAGGATACGCAGCCGCTGAGGTCGGAGTGGGGTCTGCAGCTTCGGCCCGACACGAGTTTTGAAGAATGCCCCGCTCTCGACGTGCTCTGCGTTCCGGGTGGGCCCGGCGTATTCGACCTTCTCAGTGACGAAATGGTCGTCAATGCCATTAAATCTATTGCCCATCGATCGCGTTTCGTGACCTCGGTATGCACCGGCTCATTTCTCCTCGGGGCCGCCGGGCTGCTCGTGGGCAGGCGCGCGACCAGTCATTGGGCTTCGCGCGAGCTCCTGTCCGAGTTTGGAGCGATACCTGCCGCTGGAAGGATCGTTGTCGACGGCAATGTCATCACCAGCGGTGGGATGACGGCCGGCATCGACTTCGGTCTCCACATTGCGGCTGAGCTTGTCGGAGAAGCGGCGGCAAAAGAAGTCCAACTCGCGATGGAATACGACCCAGCCCCGCCTTTCAACTCCGGCAATCCAATCGTCGCAGACCCGGCCATCGTTGCACGCTTTCGCGAGCGGATAAAGCAGCGACAGGAAAGGCGCGCTGCGGTCGTCCGCGAAGCAGCAAAGCGGCTCAGTGTGGGGTAACATCGTGACGGACACGATCAGTCGAATTCCGGGCATGAAAGTCAACAGTGCATCGGTTCGCCACGGCAATACTGTGTAACTTTTCGGTCTCGCACACCTTGCGTCTGTCTTGCAGGAGGGCCGGAAAAGCGTGAATATCCAAGCCAGTTCGGGATTCATCTGGGGAATCCCGGTTTAGGCCGCTGCCGGACGAAAGCGATAGACGGCCCGGGGAGGCATCATGATTTTCGCACGCGCGCTCGCGGCGCCGTTTCTCGCCGCGTGTATTTTGGCGACCGGCGCCGCGTCGGCGCAGACCTATCCCAGCCGTCCGGTCACGCTCGTGGTGCCGTACCCGCCCGGCGGCGCGACCGATGCGATCGCGCGCATCGTGCAGGACAGCATGTCGCAATCGCTCGGGCAGCAGGTCATCGTCGAAAACATCGGCGGCGCCGGCGGCATGATCGCCGCCGCTCGCGCCGCCCGCGCCGCGCCCGACGGCTATACGGTGCTGCTGCATCAAGTTGCGATGGCGGCGGCCATGACGCTTTATTCGAATCTTGCATTCGACGCCGAAAAGGATTTCGTCACCATCGGCCTCGTCAACACCGCTGCTTCGACCGTTGCAGCACGCCCGACACTGCCGCCGAACAATATCGGCGAGCTGGTGCGCTGGATGAAGGAGCCCGGACGGAACACCAAGATCGCGCACCCCGGCGTCGGCTCTTTCGGTCATTTGGCCGGCGTGCTGCTGGCCCAGGAAATCGGCGGCACGGTCACGCACATTCCCTATCGGGGCGCCGGCCCGGCGCTCAATGATCTGTTGGGGGGTCAAGTCGATGTGAGCTCGCAGTCGGCGGTGCAGGCCGGGCCCTTGATCAAGGCCGGCAAGCTCAAGGCCTACGCCATCATCGGCCGATCACGGTTCGCCGGCCTGCCGGACCTGCCGACCATGGGGGAGGTCGGCTACAAGAAGCTCGATCTCGATTTCTGGCACATGCTGCTCGCGCCTGCCGGCACGCCGCGGCCGATCGTCGATCGGCTGAATGCTGCGCTGCGCCACGCGTTCGCCGATGCCAAGGTCCGCAAGACGTTCGAAGACGGCGGCATGGATCTGTTTCCGCCCGACCAGCAGACGCCGGAAGCCGCGAGCGCGTTGCTCAAGCGCGAGCTCAAGCTCTGGGGCGACGTGATCCGCGCCAACAACATCTCGGCTCAGTAGTGAATTAGCGTAGCGTAAGCCACCCTACGCGCTTACGCCGCCGCCAAAACGCGGGGCTGAGTGACGTTGGGAAGGCACGGTCGTAATGCGTAGTAGTGGAGCAATCCGCCCTGCGCGTTATTCGCGTCGCATTGTGGCGCGAAGGAGCGCCTCCAACGTGGCGATCATCCCTTCACCTGTGGTATCGATGACATCCATGCTCTTTTCGAAACCTGCGCCGCGACCGGTCCGAAATTCCATTGATTGCTCGACATAAGCCCCGGAAAGTTTGTCGAAAGCATCCTTGAAGTTTTTTGCGATTGCAGCCGGTATAAGAATTCCGCTAGTTCTGAGTATCAGGCGACCTTCGTAAATTGCAGCGCCTGCACAATTCACTGTTCTTTGGCGCATGATCTTGGAATACATCTGATTTTTGTCGGCGGAGGCCAGCACCTGTTTCTTTTGGGAATCCGATAAGTCTGTTGTTTCCAGAAAAGTCTTTGTATCGTCATCCGAGAGCCTGCTCATGTCAGGGAAACTCACGTAGTCAACTATCGCTTGCTGTGTTTTCAGCCAAGCGTCTGAATACGCATGCCATATCTTTATGAGAGCATCGAACTCGAGCTCATTGGCCCGGCGTCCGCGATCTTGAAAATGGGCAAGTTCTGACCGCAGTGCTTCAATTTTCTCGTCATGAGCATGCTTCAGAGCCACGATCTTTTGTTCAAGACGATAGTTGAGAAATCGCTCGCCGACTGCAGTCGACCTAACCGCGATGAAGGCAAGGATTGCAAGAGCGGAACTAGTGACGATCTGCGCAATCCATGAGAAAACTTGCCAAGCCATCGCGATTTCCAGGGTTTCCAAGCGGCTGGATTAAGCGAGTAGCCCGGATGAGCGAAGCGAAATCCGGGGAAGCATGTCCCGCTCAAATGCCGCTCCCGGGTTTCGCTTCGCTCACCCGGGCTACAGCGCTGCATCGGCACCGGCGAGCGGCGCCTTCTCGTTCGTTCCCGACTCGGGAACCTGGGCGCCATATTTCAGCCCTTCCTTGACCTTGGGCACCGTGAGCCTCACGTCCGTGATCGGCAGGCCGTGGGTCGGCGCGATGGTCTTAACGCCGAGTCGTTCGATCAGGTGGTCGAGCCGATCGCAATAGGCGTCCATGTTGGCGAACTTGGTCCAGAACAAAGCGAGGTCCGCGAACACCGCCGACACCTCCGGCAGGTCGAGCGAGGTCGCCTCTTCGGCCACCAAGCCGCAGTGGCCGTCCTCGTGATAGTGGCTGTAGGCGA
>WNGB01018887.1_pt1 | contig 11955 bp, 11 predicted proteins | sample 5400681 | NCBI WGS metagenome assembly WNGB01 (sample SAMN13153367, study PRJNA577476) | soil metagenome | isolation source: 115 cm soil or saprolite under grassland replicate 2 | place: USA:California | collected 2016-06-15 | reverse complement strand
AAGAAGAATCACGCCACGGCTGTTACTACCGCTTCTCAGCCGCATTCAGCATTCAGCGGAAGGCCTGCGTTTGGCGCGAGCGATGGCGTGGTCAACTGTTGGTGCTGTGTCTTCACGCGCACTGGCTCTTTTGGCGTCTATCATCATCGCGCGTGTTCTGGGCAAGACTGTCTTTGGAGAACTGGGAATCCTGCAGAGCACCACTAACATGTACGGGACTTTTGCACTATTCGGCGGCCTGACGGCCACCAAACATGTTGCGGAGTTCCGAAAGACGGCGCCCGAGCGTGCCGGACGCATCATTGCCATGTCTACCGCTGTGGCTGTCGCGGGCGGCTGCGTAGTAGCCATCCTCATGGCCGCGACATCTCCCTGGGCCGCGCGCTGGGTGGCGGCGCCGCACCTACAGGGTGCCATCGCAATCAGCGCGCTCGCTTTGCTCCTCATCGTGATCAATGAGTCGCTCGAGGGCATCTTGAGCGGCTTCGAAGCCTTCAAGAGCCGGTCGAGAGTTCAATTCCTTGCGGGCATCGCGAATTTCCCGATTGCCGTGCTTGGCGTCCTCTTCTTTGGATTGATCGGCGCCGTCTACGGATTGATCGCCTACGCGGGTCTGCTCGTTTTACTGAATTACCAGGCGATCCAAAAAGAGCTTTCCTCGGCCGGCGTTCCGATTCGGTGGAGAGAGGCACGGAAAGAAGTCGGAGTACTGGCGAGCTTCAGCTTGCCTGTGCTCTGTGCCGGAGCGGTTTATGTCCCATCCATGTGGATCGCGAACATGATCCTGGTGAACACCTCCTCTGGATATGCCGAAATGGGTGTCTTCAACGCGGCTGACCGATGGAGGACGGCAATACTCTTTCTTCCATCGCTCCTCGGCTCCGTCACGTTGCCAATGCTGGCCAGTCTGCGCGGCGAAGCCGCGACGCAGAAATACCACAACCTGCTCTGGACCAACATCAAGTTAAGCGTTCTCGTGTCATTTGCGGTGGCCGGTCCTGTTGCCCTGTTTGCCCCGTGGATAATGGCCAGTTATGGACCGGGCTTTGCGGTAGGCACGTGGGTACTGATTACTCTCTGCACAACATCTGTCGCGTACGCCGCTTACTGGATTGTCGGCCAGTCCCTGGTGAGTCAGGGACATGTGTGGACGATGTTTTCTTTTAACCTGGGGTGGGCAGTCACGCTTCTGACCTCCGAATGGCTCCTGCGCACACACGGGGCGAAGGGACTCGCTGGCGCCTATCTCCTCGCAGACCTGGCTCGGTTGACTGCGGCGCTGGTTTACGCCAACCGAATGCGCTCGATCGATGATTACGCATTGTCCGCTGTACGCGGCGGTGTTTCACGATAGACCGTCGTTGGCAATGTCGGTCATGAACGCGCTGTGCAAGCGGTGGATGTAGGCCTGTGCTGATCGTCAATGCGGACGATTGGGGCCGGACGGTGGCCGAAACGAACGCGGCGCTCGCCTGTTTCTCGGCAGGTCGTGTAACCTCCGTGACCGCGATGACGTTCATGGCTGACTCGGAACGCGCCGCCGACCTGGCGCTGAAACATGGCATTCCAGTTGGTCTCCATTTGAATTTTACGGACCCGCTGACCGCGACGTGTGTAGAGAGTGCGGTTTTGAACGAGCAACGAACGTTGGCGAACTTTCTGAAGCGAACGCGCTACTCGCGTTTTGTGCCGAACCCGTTTCTGCGTCGAACATTCTGTTCGGTATTCGACCTCCAGCTGAAGGAATTCATTCGTCTCTATCACAGACCTCCAACCCATTTCGATGGGCATCAACATTTTCACCTCTGCTTGAGTATGTTGTTGGCAGCCCCGATCCCTAAAGGGCAGAGGGTCCGGCGCACGTTCAGTTTTACGATTGGCGAGAAGGGCTTGCTGAACTGGCTTTATCGGCGGGCGCTGGACAGGTGGGTGGCAGGACGATACCGGACGACCGACTATTTCTTCGCCCTGTCGCAACGCATGACTGAAGCCCGGTTCGCACGCGTGGCGCGATTGGCGCGGGAAGCCACCGTGGAATTGATGACGCATCCCGTCGTATCACGAGAGCGAGATCTTCTGCTGAACCCCGACTTCGAGGGTCAGCTGTCCGGCGTTGTTCTAAAGAGCTACGCCGACCTCTGAGCCACAGGTTTCGCGCAGCGTCGTCTATAGCACCGACATGAATTCAAGCGCCGTGCACATTTCAATCTGCGTTTGCACGTACCGCCGGTCGGAGATGCTTCTGCGTCTGCTGTCTTCACTGCCTCTGTTGAAGACTGAAGATCTCTTTACCTACTCGGTCGTTGTGGTTGACAACGATGATCAACAATCGGCGAAGAGTGTCGTAGCACGCGCGAGAGAGCAAACAGGGCTGAGGATCGATTACGACGTGGAACCGGAGCGAAACATCTCATTTGCCCGTAACCGATCCGTGAGAAACGCGCACGGAACATTGGTTGCCTTCATCGATGACGACGAGTTCCCTGCAGAAGACTGGCTGTTGAAGCACTTCAAGATGCTCGAAGCCTCAAAAGCCGATGGAGTGCTGGGGCCGGTGAAGCCGCACTTCGACGAAGAAGGGCCAGCATGGCTGGTAAAGAGTGGCCTGCTGGAGAGAAGCAGCCTGGGCAGTGGCGAAGTAATCAAGGATTCTATTCACACGCGCACTGGCAATGTGTTGATTCGAAAACGTGTCTTCACCGACACGGACGCGTGGTTCGACCCGAGATTCGGCGTAATCGGAGGCGGCGACAAGATCTTCTTCAAAGAACGGATGGCCACCGGCAGCGTCTTTGTCTGGTGCAGCGAGGCGTGCGTGTTCGAGCTCGTTCCGCCGGAACGTCAAAGTCGAATGTATTACCTGAAGAGGGGCTGGTCGAGAGGGGTTGGCGCAGCACTGGAAACACGTTTCCTCAGCGCCGACACCGCCAAGTCCGTTGTGGCTATTACCGTGTACACCGCAGCGCTACCGGTGCTCCTTGTCCTCGGGCACCATCTGTTCATGAAATATCTCGTCAAGGACTGTGACCACATCTCAAAGGTGTTGGGCCACCTGGGCGTGACGTTGGTCCCCGAGAAGCCTCAGTAACCAGCAAGGACCTCCACTATTGAGCCATCCTCGATAATGCACTCAAGGAACTCATCATTTTACCCGGCAGAGAGCAGACAGGCCATCGACATCTTGACATCCCCTGACGGCGTACTCGTGACGGGGTCGAGCGGCTTCATCGGCCAGCGAGTCGTCCACCGACTGCTGGCGCGCGGACTCACGCGGATCACCGCGCTCACGCGCGCGACGTCGGCGGGTTTGTGCGACGAGCGAAAGGATGTAAGAGCGGTGCGCGGCAACCTGCTGTCACCGAAGGACTGTCTTCGCGCGACAGAGGGCATCGAGGTGATCTACCACCTGGCCGCTGGCCGGGGCGAGAAATCGTATCCGGATGCCTTCTTGAACTCTGTCGTCACGACGCGCAACTTGCTCGACGCCTGCCTCCGCCATGGAACGCTGAAGCGGATCGTGAATGTCAGTTCATTCGCTGTGTACAGCAACCGCGACAGGCGCAGGGGCAGATTGCTGGATGAGACTTCTGAAATCGAGCCCCGGCCTGAAAAGCGCGGTCAGGCTTACTGCTACGCCAAGGTGCGCCAGGACGACCTGGTCGCTCAATATGCCAGAGACCATGGAGTGCCTTGTGTGTTCGTCCGACCGGGAGTCGTGTACGGCCCCGGCAATGAAGCGATCCACGCCCGCGTTGGCTTGGGAACGTTCGGCCTTTTCCTGCACCTGGGGGGGAGCAACACCCTCCCTTTGACTTACGTCGACAATTGCGCTGACGCCATCGTGCTGGCGGGAATCGTCGCCGGGATTGAGGGCGAGGTATTCAACGTCGTCGATGACGATCTGCCGACGAGCCGCCAGTTCCTTCGGGCTTATAAGCGCGAAGTGAAGCCTTTCCAATCGGTGTATTTGCCCCACAGCCTCAGCTATCTCGCGTGCTGTTGCTGGGAAGATTACTCGACGTGGTCGGAGGGACAGCTGCCTCCTGTCTACGGGCGCAGTGCATGGTATTCGAACTGGAGAAGGACTGCCTACAGCAATGAGAAGCTCAAGCGGCGGCTTGGGTGGACGCAGCAGATTTCCACCAGCGAAGGGTTGCGGAGATATTTTGCCGCCTGCCGAGGGAAGCAACAACGTGCTTAAGATTGCCATCGTTGGTTGCGGCAAGATCGCCGATGACCACGCCGCAGCAATCCAGCGGGTCAAGACGGGCCGGATCCTTGCCGCGTGCGACCGCGAGGGGTTTATGGCACGGCAATTGGCCGAGCGGTTCCTCGTGGATCGCGCGTTTGATGATCTTGACGTGATGTTGAGAGAGGCGCGACCCGACGTCGTGCATGTCACCACGCCGCCTCACAGTCATTTTCCCATTGCGAAGCGCTGTTTGGAGTTCGGCTGCCACGTCTACGTCGAGAAGCCTTTCACCCTCGACGCGCGCGAAGCGGAGGCCCTTCTGCGCCTGGCAGAGAGCCAGGGACTCACGATCGTTGCCGGTCACGACGACCAGTTCAGTCACGTAGCCAGACGTCTGCGATCGGAGGTGCAGGGTGGTTATCTCGGCGGGCCACCGGTGCACATGGAAAGCTACTACGGGTACGACCTGGGGTACGGCAACTACGCGAAGGCCCTTCTTCGCGACCGCCAGCATTGGGTACGCAAACTGCCTGGCAAATTGCTACACAACATCATCAGCCATGGGGTCGCGCGGATCGCCGAGTACTTGCAGGGCGACGAGATGCAGGTCATCGCCCGGGGCTTTGTCAGCCCGCGACTGCGCGCTCTGGGAGAAGTGGAATTAGTGGATGAACTGCGTGTCATGATCCTGGAGGGAGACCGGACGACCGCGTACTTCACGTTCTCGTCGCAGATGCGGCCGTCGCTTCACGAGTTCCGTGTCTACGGTGCCCGCAACGGCTTAATCCTCGACCAGGACAAGCAGACAGTGATCCGTCTTCATGGCCAGAGGTACACCAGCTACGCCGAACAGTTCATTCCGCCGGTGACCTTTGCGCGTCAGTACGCGCGCAACTTGGCTCATAACGTTCGTCTGTTCCTTGCCCGCGATTTCCATCCCAAGTCTGGCATGAAATACCTCATTGAGCAGTTCTACGTCTCGATTCTCAAAAATGGACCGCCGCCGATTCCGTACCGGGAGATTCTTTTGACGGCCCGAATCATGGATTCCGTCTTCGAGCAGCTTGCCATGTCGAATCCAGCCGCAAGCGCCCCTGAGGCTGAGCCCTGCAACTTTAGTAACTGCGGTACCACGTCCTAAGACCGTGCTGAATTCTATGAATATTCGGCAGCTACTCGTCGCCAGGGGCATCTACGGCATGATCCTGCGCTGGGGGTCGCAGAGAATGCGCGCTGCGGCGTTCGACCAGAAATACAGATCTGGCGCCTGGAGCTTTCCCCCGGACGATCAGCTCGCGTTCGTTGTCCGCCATTATCTGCGCGGTGGCGACTTGCTGCTCATGGGCTGCGGCGGATCCGCGGTCCTCAAGGCGTTGAAGTCGTCTGAATTCACCAGCGCGCTCGGCGTAGACATCTCCGAAGAGGCCATCAACCTTGCGGGTCGCTTTTCGTCCGACCGTGTTTCGTTCACCCTGGCAGACATGGTGACATTCGAGTGCCCGCACTCCTATGACGTCATCTTGTTTTCCGAGTCTCTCTATTACATCTCACTGCGCGAGCAGACGGCATTGCTTCGACGCTTTGACGCCCATTTGAAGCCCGACGGCGTGTTCGTGGTCACAGTCTGTGAGAGCACAGGTCGTTATCTGGATCTTCTGTCAGAAATACGCCGTAATTTTACCGTGATAGAAGATCGCGACTTTCATGGATCAGAACGCCATTACGTCGTGTTCCGGATCTGATTTTCTTCGGTTTCTGCGTCCTCTGTCAGGCGCTTTGAGACGCTCGCCACACCGTAGAACGTCCTTTCGCTCTGGAGACACATGAAAGCTCTCGAATTGAGACAACCCATTAAACGTCTTCTCCGTCCCGTGCTCAGCCGAACGGTTTCCCCGGACACGCTGACGTCTGTTCGCTTTGGGCTGTGGTGCCTGTCGTCATACTTGCCTCGGATCGTCGCTTCCAGCTGTGTCAGACGCCGGCCACAAGTCCGAGGTTTCGGATCCGTGCGAGCATCGGCATATCTTGCCAAGGAACTCGAGGGTGTGAACGCGTTGGCTCCGACCAGGGTGTGTCGCGTCATGACGAGGCATGGAAGCGACAAAGGTCGAGAACACAACTACTCCACCGTGTATTCGACGCTTTTCAAGGAGCGCTGGGGCCAGCCGCTGACAATACTCGAGCTCGGCCTGGGCAGCAACAATCCTGACACGCCGTCGAACATGGGGATCTTTGGCATGCCCGGAGCGTCCCATCGCGGGTGGCGAGAACTCTTTCCGAACGCACTTGTGTACGGGGCTGACGTCGATCGGCGCATTCTGTTTCAGGAGGATCGGATTAAGACATTCTATTGCGACCAATCCGACCGGTCGTCTATTCAGGAACTATGGTCGCACCCGGATTTGCGGGGTGGTGCGGATATCATCATTGAGGATGGTTTACATACCCTTGAGGCGAACATCTCCTTCCTGGAAGGGTCGCTCAATCACCTTCGACCGGGCGGAATCTACATCACCGAAGATATTATGTTGGACTGCGTCGACGAGTGGCACCACCGGCTCGAGACGGCCTACTCCAAGAAATACCCGACCTATGAGTTCGCATTCGTGGTCTTGCCGGGTGGAGGGGATGCCAACAACCTGTTGGTCATCCGTCGTGGTTCAGAGTGACGCATTCGTTCAGGGGACGTCCCTCCGACATTTCGCAAGCGGATGCCTCGCGCCACAGGGCATATGAGGCCATGCCAAGGAGAATCATCTGATGGCACGTCAATGGAAAGCTCGTGATTTCAATTCGCTATATGAACGCTTCATCTGTGACGATGCGATGCGATTTGGTGGCCGAGCCTACTATCTGCGGTATCGTTCACGTTACAAAGAGTGCCTCGAGCGATTCGCTGCCTTGGCTCCGCCTCATCCGGTCAAGGTGCTGGATGTAGGGGGCGGACAGTTGGCCCTTATGTGCACCAAATTGTGGGGAGACCATGGGGTCGTATCGGATCTTCCTGGCGAACACCTGCGATACATGGCCGCGCATGGGGTGGAAACCGTCGAGTGGAACCTGTGCAACTCTGAGCCACGTTTTGTCGGCAAGTTCGATTTCGTGTTCTTTTCTGAAGTCATCGAGCACCTACCGATACCTGGCTATGTTGTTCTGAAGCGTCTCCGGACGGTGCTGCAGCCCGGTGGCGTCATCATCTGCACCACGCCAAATCTCTACCGTCTTCGAAACCTGGCGTACATGGCGTTGGGAATCCGCATCTTCGACTACTTTCAATACGCTGAAGACGAAAAGGCTCTAAGCCACGTACTTGAATATAGTCGCGATCATCTCGATTGGCAGTTCAACAAGGCCGGCTTCACGCGATGCCACGTAGAGCTTTCTCAGATGCCTCATTTACCGACTAACCCACTGCTGCGGCCACTCGCCTTGCTGGGCTATCCGCTGCACATCGTTCCGCACTGGCGGGACACACTAGTCGCGACCGCCTACGCCCCGACCGACGTCAGGCAAGCGGAGGCCCAGGAGTCCATGTCGCGCTGATGCGGCGTACTGGCTGAGTGACGTTTCAAGGTGTGAATAATGAGTCGACTGCGCATTCTGCTGTTAGCCCCCGACTGTAATCCGGAAACTGTCAGCATTCCTTTCGTGACTTATTCTCATGCGGCGGCGCTTGCCGAAATCAATGACGTCTCCATCGTTATCCGGTCCCCCGTCGAGGCCCCAGTGCGCCGTGCAAGGGCTCCCTTTCGCAGCATCGAAGTCGTGCACATGCCCGTGCTTGAGCGCATCTGGGCCTGGACCCTACGCCGGGTCTTCAAGTTCAACTACGACACTCAACTGTTGACCGCCGTCCGCTATCCGTTTTCTGTTGCGTTTGAATGGCGCGCATGGCGACAGTTGCGGCAGCGCATCGTTGCCGGCGAATTCGACGTCGTTCTGCGCGTCATACCCATGTCCCCCGTTTTGCCGAGTCCCTTCGCTTTCTTCCTGCGCAAGGGTCCCATACCGTTCGTGGTGGGGCCGCTCAACGGCGGCCTGCCCTGGCCGCGCGGCTTCTCACAGCTCGAGAACCAAAAGCAATGGGTAGCCAACCTGCGCAATGTGTATCGATACCTGCCATTCGCTCGTTCTACGTATCGTCACGCGACGGCGATCATCGCCGCCTCGTCCCAGACATATTCCGAGTTTGCCGCGTATCGCGACAAGCTCTTCTTTGTCCCGGAGCCCGGTATCGCCCGGTCGCAGTGCGCTGACGACTCGCGCAGTCCGGAGCCCGGTGCGAAACTCGAACTGATTTTCGTAGGCGGCCTGGTCCCTCGGAAGGCGTGCGATCTGGCGTTGCGCGCTGCCGCTCCACTTTTGCGAAACGACCTAGCCCGCTTTACTGTGGTCGGCGACGGCCCCGAGCGGAACCGCCTCGAGCAGCTCACAACAGAGCTTGGGATCGCCAACGCGGTTTCCTTCTGCGGCTGGGTCAAACATGTGGAAGTCCTCGCGCGTTTGCGATGCGCTGACGTGCTGGTGTTTCCATCACTCCGAGACAACGGGGCGGGTATCGTTTTCGAAGCTCTCGCCAGTGGCGCGGTGCCGGTGGTTGCGGACTTCGGCGGGCGGCTCGAGCAGTTACGGCGGAACGGGATGGCGTATGTGCGAGAAAGTTTGACCTGGGAGGCGAAGGCTCAACACGTGACCCGGATTCTGCGTTGGGCGATAAAGCGAGGTCCGAAGCCGGACTGTCCGCCGCCAAAAGTGTTGGCTGCCGGTATCGAGTCCACCTAGAAGAGCCGCGCGCGTGTCTGGGCGCTGCGGCGGGAGTCAAAGGGACGGAAGGATCCACAGTCGGTAATACTGCAGCTTCAACCATTGTTCCGTCACGTCCTGCACGCCGTGCCATGTTCGTGTCCATGCATCGATTCCCCTCCAGCCTTGTACAGGTTGATAGTAGACGGCGATTCCCGCCCGGCCGAGCGTGGCGTCGTAAACCAGTGCCGAACGGCGGCTACGAAACAGCGGAGTGACCACGATCACGGAACGAATCCGCTCTCGCTGCAGGAAGCTCTGCACGTCGCGAAGAGCGTTGAGCGTGATCGGCTCGACGTCGCGGATCGGAATGATCTCAATTTGACCGATATGCGAGACTCTCGACATGACGTCCGTAATGCCAAGTGCGACGTCGTTTGGATTCAGAGTTCCGGGATCGACTGGAACCGGCACCAAGACGCGTGAAGCGAGCCCCGCTCGGCGCAATTCGCGCGCGTGTTGGAAGAGCAAATAGTCGGGATCGAAGTTCTCGATCAGAATGGCATCGCTCGGTGCCAGGCTCGCTTCGCAGACGAGACTACGGCCGATAGCGACGCTCCACCAGCCGCTTGACAGCCACAGCGCGATGAGCACCAGCGCCAGCAATCCGACGCGAAGCTTCCAGGTAGTTCTGATATGCTCGGTGCGGTAAAAGAAATGTTGCGTCCACTGTCTGGGCGCAGGATGTTTAGGCATCGTAAGTTGCTTTGCGGTGGATGATCGTGCGGGCAGTTTGAGCGCCATCGCAATGCGAGGATCCCAACTGCCGATCCGTATCATAAGTCTGTTCGCCCCGAAGACGCTCTCCTAGGCCTATCGCGTGAACCAGATCTTCAAGTATTCGGACTCAATAAAATCCAACCAGAAACGCGCGGACGCAGCGGCAGCAGCGTGCGCGGATCATCGTGAGCTGGACGGGTCGTCCCGTCGCGAACACGCGTCACGCGGCCAGCACTGATCATGCGCGTCAGTGTGTTTGGTCTCGGATACGTCGGCGCCGTGTCGTGCGGGTGCTTCGCCAATGACGGTTTCGACGTCATTGGCGTGGATGTCAACGTCACCAAGGTCGCGTTGATGAACGATGGGCGATCGCCAATCGTCGAGGAGCGAATTGGCGATCTGCTCGCTGACGCGGTGCGCGCTGGCCGTCTCCGCGCCACGACGGACGTGGCCGAAGCGGTGATCGGCAGCGACATGTCGGTCGTGTCCGTGGGCACGCCGAGCGGCGCAACCGGCCGAATTTCGCTCGACGCGCTGGAGCGCGTCAGCGAACAAATCGGCACCGCCCTCCGACGCAAACCGGGCCGCCACCTGATCGTCGTGCGAAGCACTGTTTTGCCTGGGTCGATACGTGGTGCAGTGGTGCCCGCGCTGGAACGGACATCCGGCAGGTCGCTGGGCGACGACCTCGCAGTATGCTTCAATCCCGAATTTCTTCGCGAAGGCAGTTCTGTCGAGGACCACTACCACCCGCCGTATACGCTGATCGGGTCGTGGAACCCGCGTGACGGAGAAGAGGCCGCCTCCCTCTACACGAAGGTCAGCGCACCGGTCCATCACGTCAGCATCGAGACGGCGGAGATGGTGAAGTACGCCTGCAACGCATTTCACGCGCTGAAGATTACGTTTGCGAACGAGGTCGGCATCGCGGCGCACACCTGGGGCGTCGACAGTCATGCGGTGATGCGACTGGTGTGCGCCGATACCAAACTGAACATCTCTCCACGCTATCTGATGCCCGGCTTCGCGTTCGGAGGATCATGTCTGCCGAAGGACCTTCGCGCGCTGCTCTATCGGGCGCGCGAGGCGGATATTGAACTCCCGATGATGCGTTCCATTCTGGCGAGCAATCGGTATCAAATCGAGCGTGCTATCGACATGGTCGTTGGGCTGGGACGGCGTCGAATTGGAATGCTCGGCATCAGTTTCAAGGCCGGCACCGACGACCTGCGCGAGAGTCCGCTGGTGATGCTGGCTGAAGCGCTTATCGGCAAGGGACTTGACCTTCGCATCTACGACAATGCGGTATCGCTCGCTCGGCTGGTCGGCGCCAACAAGGAGTACATCGAGCGCGAGATCCCACATATCGCCTCGTTGCTCGTGAACGATCTCACCGCTGTTGTCGAGCACGCCGACGTGCTGATCGTCGGTAACGCCTCGCCGATCTTTCGAACACTGCCGCAGCATTGCCGCAAAGGCCAGTTCGTGATCGATCTGGCGGGAATCGAGGGTCTCGGCAACTGTGCTGGTGTCGAGTATCACGGCATCACCTGGTGATCCACGGGATGCGGGCCCCCATAGGCCCGATGGCCCTCGGAATCCGATACTCCCGTGACGGGATGTATTCATTACCCTGAACAGGACAATGGCTTCATCAGCTACCGATCGCAGTCAGGACATCGGGGCCGTGTGGCGGGATCTGACTCGTGCACAGCGTCTGCGTGTCCGTGGATGTGTAGGATATCTGGCTGTCTTGACGCTGCTGTTCAGCGCTCCCCTGGCACAGCTCGCGTCCATGGCGTTCCAGAACAACCTGCATTCCTACATACCGCTGATCCCTGTCATTTCGGTCTACCTGCTGGTAATTCAGCCTCGGACGGAGGTCACCGCGTACAGCAGCTCGATAATCGGAACTGTCGTGATGGCGGCGATCGCCGGTGCCTCGACTACGGCAGCCTTTTTCTTCCGCAGCAGCCTGTCCCTGAACGACTATCTGTCGCTGATGATGTTGGGGTACGTAGCCTTCATAGCGGCGGATACATTCATGTTCCTGGGATCGAAATGGATGGTCGCAGCCGCCTTTCCGATTTCGTTCCTCTTGTTCATGATTCCGTTGCCCGATGCAGCGGTCTACTGGCTTGAACGCGGTCTGGTGTTGGCGTCAGCAGAGGCCTCAGTGCTGCTGTTCAAGCTGACAGGTACGCCGATGTGGCGCGACGGAACCTACATCGGTTTGCCGG
>WNGB01021707.1_pt1 | contig 11957 bp, 10 predicted proteins | sample 5400681 | NCBI WGS metagenome assembly WNGB01 (sample SAMN13153367, study PRJNA577476) | soil metagenome | isolation source: 115 cm soil or saprolite under grassland replicate 2 | place: USA:California | collected 2016-06-15 | reverse complement strand
TCGTCTACGCCTCCTCGTCCTCGGTCTACGGCGAGCGCCCCGATCTCCCCAAGCGCGAGGATCAGCCGACCGCTCCCATCTCCCCGTACGCGGCGACCAAGGTGGCGGGCGAGCTCTACGCCTCGGTGTGGAGCCGGCTCTTCGGCGTGGAGACGGTGGGCCTGCGATACTTCAACGTCTTCGGCCCGCGCCAGGACCCCAAGAGCGAGTACGCGGCGGTGATCCCGCGCTTCATCCTCTGGGGGTTCGCGGGGCAGTCCCTCCAGGTCCACGGCGACGGGACCCAGTCCCGGGACTTCACCTATATCGACAATGTCGTCTCGGCCAACCTGCTCGCGGCGCGGGCCAAGGCCGCGGCGGTCTCCGGCAAGTCCTACAACGTAGGATGCGGCAGCCGCACCAGCCTGCTCGAGATCATTGCCCTGCTCGAGCGCATGCTCGGGCGACCGCTCAAGAAGACGCATCTCCCGCGCCGCGTGGGCGATGTGCCTCACACCCTGGCCGACATCGGGCGCGCCAAGACCGACTTCGGGTATGAGCCGCTCGTCGAGTTCGACGAAGGGCTCACACGGACGGTGCGATTCTTCACAGAGAGGAAGGTATAAGGCATGAAGACGATCTGGCCCCTGCGTCAACGGCTCGGCCTGCTGGTGGTGGGCTGGGTGCTCGCGCTCGTCACCGCGGGCTCTCCAGCGGCCCTCGCCCAGCAGCCCGGCGGGAGCCTCGTGGTCCAGGTCGCCGCCGAGCCCCCTGGGCTCGACCTCACGGCGAGCCCGGCCTCGGCCATCGCGGCGGTGGTCTTCTACAACGTCCAGGAAGCGCTCGTCAAGGTGGACAGGCACGGCAAGCTGGTGCCGTGGCTGGCCGAGCGCTGGTACACGACCGACAGCAAGAACTACACGTTCTTCTTGCGCCGTGGCGTGCGTTTCCACAACGGGCGCGAGATGAAGGCCGCCGACGTCAAGTACGCGCTCGATCGCGCCGTCAACCCGGAGACCAAGCACCCCTACCGGGTGCAGTACGAGGCGATCCAGGACGTCATCGTCAAGGACGACTCCACGATCAGCGTGACGCTCAAGCAGCCCGACGCCACCTTCCTCTGGACGGTGGCGCGCCAGGGCTCGGTGATCTATCCGCGCGAGGCGGTGGACACCATGAAGACCCAGCCCGTCGGCACCGGGCCCTTCACGGTCTCCGAATGGGCGCGCGGGGATCGTATCGTCCTCGTCAAGAACAAGGACTACTGGCAGAAGGGGCTCCCGCACCTGGACAAGGTCACCTACCGCTTCGTCCCCGACCCCAACTCCACGCTGGCCGCGCTCAAGGCGGGGGACATCGACGTCTCGGGCTTCGGCCTGGGACCGGAGAGCGTGGATGAGCTCAAGAAGGATGGGCGCTTCCAGGTGATCCTGGGCGATACCACCAACGACGTCACGCTCTCGCTCAACAATTCGAAGAAGCCCTACTCGGACAAGCGGGTGCGGCTGGCCATCACCCACGCGATCAACAAGGAGGAAGTGCTCAAGGGCGCCATGTTCGGCTACGGGAAGATCCTGGGCTCGAACGTGGATCCCCTGAACCCGTACTTCGTGGACGTCTCCAAGCGCGTGCCCTATGACCCGGCCAAGGCCAAGAAGCTTCTCGCCGAGGCCGGCTACCCCAACGGTTTCGACGCCGTGTTGAAGGTGGCGCCCCAGTACTACTACACCGTGCGCAGCGCCGAGGTGCTGGTGAGCCAGTTCACCAAGGTCGGCATCCGCGCCAAGATCGAGCAGATCGAGTGGGGGCAATGGCTCTCCCAGGTCTGGAAGGACGCCACCTACGACATGTCCATCATCGGGCATGCCGAGGCCTGGGACATCGGCAACTTCGCCAACGCCAAGTACTACTTCCGCTGGGAGAACGCCGACTTCCAGAAGCTCTTCAAGGAGTCAGAGATCACGGTGGACGACAAGAAGCGGCGGGAGCTCTACGTGAAGATGCAGGACATGCTGGCCGACGAGGCCCCCGCCGTGTGGCTGTACATGCACCCGCGGCTGGTGGTGACCAAGAAGGGCGTGACGGGCATCTGGAAGGACCTGCCGATCCCGTCACTCGACCTTTCCGAGGTCGCCTGGCAGAAGTAAACTTGCAGGCGGCTGAAAAAGGTCCAGCTGCGAGGCGGCGCCCGAGGGCCGTACGCGAGGCGTACTCTCTGTACGTTGAGCGTGCGGCCGAGGGCGCCAACGAAGCAGATGGGCCTTTTTCAGCCGCCTGCGCTTTGCCAGCAGACTCCTTTCGGGCCCAGGGGTGCGGCGTTACATCCTGAGGAGGGTGGCCGCGCTCCTGGCCGCCCTGTTCTTCGTCTCCATCCTCGTCTTCGTCGTCGTCCGCGTCTTGCCGGGCGACCCCGCCCTCATCATCATGGGCACCGAGGGAAGCCCCGAAGCCGCCGCGCGGTTGCGGGAGGCCATGGGGCTCAACCGCCCGCTCCCGGTCCAGTACGCCGACTGGGTCGGGCACGCCGCGCGGGGCGATCTCGGGCGCTCCATCCAGTACGACGTGCCCGTCACGAGCCTCATCCTCTCGCGGCTACAGGTCACCCTGCCGCTCACCCTGCTGGCCGGCGGCTTCATGGTAGTGGCGGCCATCCCACTCGGCGTGTTTGCGGCAACCCGCCACCGGCGCTTCGCCGACTATGTGACGATGATCCTCTCGCAGCTCGGCGTCGCGGTTCCGGGGTTCTGGGCCGGGCTGCTCCTGATTCTGCTCTTCTCGGTGAGGCTCGGCTGGGTGCGGGCGGGCGGCTTCGACGGCTGGGGGCAGGGGGTGTGGCCGGCCGTCAAGTCGCTGCTCCTCCCGGCCGTGGCTCTCGGTTTCTTCCAGTTCGCGGTGCTGGCGCGCACCACGCGCTCGGCCGTGCTGGAGGTGCTGAGGGAGGAGTACGTGAGGACGGCCCGCGCCAAGGGTGTCGGCGAAGGGAAGGTGCTCTTCCGCCACACGCTCGGCAACGCGATGATCCCCATCGTCACCGTGGCCGGCGTCCAGCTGGGCCAGCTCATGGCGGGCAGCATCATCCTCGAGTCGGTGTTCTACCTGCCGGGGCTGGGGCGGCTGGCCCTCGGGGCCATCAGCGCCCGGGACCTGCCCGTGGTGCAGGGCGTGGTGCTCTTCGTCGCCTCTGTGATCGTGATGATCAACGTGGCGGTGGATCTTCTCTACGGCTTCCTCGACCCGAGGATCCGGTATGAGTGACGGCGCGCTGCCATGAGGGGGCTCGCGCGGCGACCACCAGCGACGGGTGGCGTGGCGGGCAGGGCGCCCGTGCCGGCCGGAGCGTCAGCGACAAGTTCAACCGGGCCCGGTTGGCCGAGCCCGGCTCGCGCGGATGAGCCGCGGCGGTGGCACACCTGGTCGAGCGGAGGCCGGCACGGGCTGCCCGCCACGACGGGACCCGTCGGTGGTGGTCGCAGGGGCTCCCCGCGCGCATGAGCGCCCGGCGGGCGTTTCGTCATGTCACGTTCACCATCGGCCTGGTTATCACCCTCATCCTGCTGGCCACGGCAGGGCTGAGCCTCGTGTACACGCCGCGCGATCCCCTGGAGATGTCCATCGCCGGCCGGCTCCAGGGTCCATCCGAGGCCCATCCGCTGGGCACCGACCAGTTCGGCCGCGACCTCCTCTCCCGCATCATGACCGGTGCCGTCACCTCCATCCTGGTGGGGGTGATCGCCGTGGGGATCGGCATGGGGATCGGGGTGGGGCTCGGCATGGTGTCCGGCTATTTCGGCGGCTGGCTCGACGAGGGCTTCATGCGACTCATGGACGCCGTCCAGGGGTTCCCGGCTATCCTCTCGGCGCTCCTCATGGCGGCGGTCTTCCGGCCGAGCGTGACCATCAGCATGGTGGCCATCGGCGTGGCTTTCCTGCCGGTTTTCGCCCGGCTGACCCGGGCCAGCTTCCTCGAGTTCCGGGACCGCGAGTTCGTCCTGGCCGCCCGGGCCCTGGGGGCCGGGGACGTGGCGGTGATCACCCGCCATGTTCTGCCCAATACCCTGCCGTCTCTCATCGTGCAGGCCACCATCAGTTTTCCCGTAGCCATCCTGGCCGAAGCTGCGCTATCCTATCTCGGCCTGGGGACACAGCCCCCGCATCCCTCGTGGGGACTCATGCTCAAGGAGTCCCAGGCTTTCCTGGGGATGAACCCCTGGTACGCGGTGTTTCCTGGGAGCGCTATTGCGGCAACTGTGCTAGGGTTGAATCTGCTCGGCGACGGTCTCAGGGATCTTCTCGACCCGAAGCTGTCGGGTTAGGGCCAAACTCTCCACCCCGCTGAAGAAGGAGATCCACACGTGCTGCGATTCCTGATGGCCACAGCAGTGACCCTCGCAGTGACCGAAGCCGCCGTGATCGCCACCTCGGTATATCTGCATCGGGGCCTGGCGCATCGTGCCCTCCGGCTTCATCCGATCGCCGACTTCCTCTTCCGGTGCATCCTCTGGCTCAGCACGGGCCAGAATCGGAGGGAGTGGGTGGCTGTTCACCGGAAGCACCACGCCTTCACCGACAAGGAAGGTGATCCGCACAGCCCGCTCCTTCTGGGCTTCTGGAAGGTCCAGCTCGGCAACGTCTTCTACTATGTCCGCGAGGCGCGCAACCCGGAGACCATCGCCCGCTGGGCCAAGGACATCAAAGACGACGTCTGGGACCGACTCATCTTCAACTGGGGCACCGCGGGCGCCATCGTCGGCGTCGCGCTGGCCATGCTGCTGCTGGGCCCGATGTGGGGGCTGGCGGTGGCGGTGGCGCATTTCGTACTGTATGTCTTCGTGCTGGCGCCCGCCATCAACGCGCTCGGGCACTGGTGGGGGCGAAAGAACTTCCTCACCAACAGCGCCACCAATATCCGCCTCTTGGCCTGGCTCACCGGCGGGGAGAGCCTGCACAACAACCACCACGCCTATCCCTCGAGCCCCAAGTTCAGCATGGCGCGGTTCGAGTTTGATCCGTCGTGGGTCGTGATCAAGATCCTCGTCGGGTTGAGACTGGTCCAGCTGGTCGGCGACAAGGTCAAGCTCACGTAGCGGGATTCTCACACGGTGCGGTGCGGGGACCCGGCGGGACCGGGTCCCCGCCAGGTTCAGCTCCCTCGAGGTCCTCGTTCTTTTCTTTCCGCCTGCCCTGGCCGTCCCATCGCCCTCTGCCGGCGCGGCCGGCCCTCATAGGCCTTTAGTCCGTTGGTATCAGTGCCCAAATAGGTGCTGTTTCCGGTGTCATTCGGTATCGCTGGCGCGCTGGAGCGACCAGCGCATGGACGCCCGCGCCGCCGCCGCGGGTATCGCCGACCTCGACGCGGCCGGGATGCATGCGGATGGTCCCCAGCGAAACGGGCACGGGCAGATTCCTGAGGCGCGGGGTGGGGTCGAAATGCCGCACCAGCCAGTCCACGAGGAGGCCGGGCACCGGAATGCCGCCCACCCTCACGTCTTCCACCTTGAGGGTGAAGGGGGCGTCCGTCCCTTGCGCCCGCACGCCCACGCGCGCCCCGCCAGGAAAGCGCTTGAGCCTCACTAGGGCGGCGCCCTCGCCGAGCCGCACCGTGAGGAGCGCGCCCGCCGGCTGGCCTTGGAGAAAGGCGTCAAGGTCGGCCTGGGTGATGGCCAGCGCGTGGATCCGGAGCGCGGCCGCGTCGAGGATCTCGAGCGCGCCCGTCTCCGCGAGGCGCCGGGGATTGATGAGCAACTGCTCGACGTCGATGCGGGCGTCGCGGACGCGGAGGGGCGCGCGGTCGCGGCGCTTGAGCTCGCCCACGGTGGCCGCCGCGGCTTCCACGCGCACGCGGTCCACCTCGCCCTGCAGGATGGCCTCGGGGCGATAGCTCACCGAGACCCGGAGATCCACCGCGTCGCGGACATAGTCCGCGAGCGCTGCCTCATGCGCCTGCTGAAGCCGCGACGCCAGCTCGGCCGGAGCGAGGTCCCTGAGCGGTGGGACGCGTCGGGCGCGCAGGATGCCGCGGCTCCCATCGGGGAGCGGGTACTCCTTGATGACCGGGAACACCGCGTCGAGGTATCGATCCTCGGCGAAGCCTCGGGTGAGGCGCTCCGCTTTCTCGACCGTGGAGCTCGGTCCCTGGGAGCCCGTCTTCAAGATCACGAAGTCGATGCCGAGCGGCGGCCCGCTCCAGCCCCGCGTCATCTGGAGCGGCAGCCCGCGCCTCAGCGCCTCGTAGCGGAAGTTGGAGACCGAGAAGAAGTTGTAGTTGGGCACGACGGCAACGGTGGCTGGCCTGCCGCTGCTCGCCCGCACGAGATCGTCCAGCACCCGATCCTCCTGCCAGTCGGCCGGGCTGGGCGGGAAGGAAATGGGGAGCGGCGTGAGAAAGAGCGCGAGCACCGGTGGCCGGGGAAGCGCGAAGGCCGTCATGGAGACTTGCAGCGCGCCGACGGCGAGGCAAGCCCAGATCGCCGCCCGTCTCCAAACCCGACCCAGCGACTGCACTCCCACCGCGGCGACCAGCGCCGCTGCCGGAAGGATCGGGAGCGTGTAGCGGAGGTTCTTGTTCTGGATGAGGGAGTAAAGGAGGAACGGGACCAGCGTGCTGAGCCAGAGGTACACACGCGCGCCCCGCTCCCTGCTCACCGCCCAGAGACCCCACGCGCAGAGAGGACCCGCGAGCAATCCGAACTGGGGCAGGAACACGCGCGGGTAGAACAGGAGGCCGGCGGGAGTCAGCGCCCCGGCCTGCCCGACCTCGGCCGCCTGCTTGAACGACCGGTTCAGCGCCTGCAGGGGGAGCCCGAGGAGCCGCGGCCCGTACCAGGGCAGCGCCAGGGCAGCGCCGATCACCAGCGCGACCCCGAGCAGCGCGACGCGTCGGCGGCGATCGGGCGCGCGCCACGCCCGCCAGGCCAACCAGAGCATCGCCGGCAGCACGTAGGTGGCAAAGGGCGGCTTGGTGAGCATGCCCAGCCCCAGCACGATCCCAAGGATCACGCACCACGCACCTCGAGAGAACGCGTCGGTGCGCGCGAGCGCGTGGAGCGCGAGCGCGACCATGGCGCTCAACGGCAGATCGAGCTGGAAGTTGGTGAGCGAGAAGACCACGAAGGGCGCGGTGGCGAAAAGGAACGCCGCCAGGAGCCCGGTCTCGACGCCGTGCAGGCGCCGGCCGAGGGCGAGGATGGCGGCGACGCCCAGGGCCAGGAACGCCAGCATCACCGCCTGGGCCGTCAGCGGGACTACGGGCGCCACGAAGTAGAGGAGCCCTGTCAGGCAGGGCACGAGCGGCGGGTAGAACGAGGACTCCAGGAGGATGGCCTGCAGCGGATGCGGCCCGCCGCCGGCGAGGGTGCGGTAGCAGCGGAGGGCGCGCTCCAGGTGATTCGCGTGATCGAACTCGGGAGGCCGCCGGTCGAGGGAGACCCACAGCGCGGTCACGAGGGCTAGCGCCGCTACAAGGGCGGCCAGCGGGAGCCAGGGCCGACGGCTCACGGGCGGGTGCGCCTCCGGGTCAGGCGATGTCGATGGCGATGGGCTTACGGATGCTGTCCTTGGGCACCGGATCCCTCGGTGCCATCGCTGCGCCAACCCAAGCGGCTCGCCGAAGACGGCACGCCAGTCGGTTGCGCCCGGAGCGGCCGGGAGCGCTCCGGCGACGCCGGTTGGCCGGTCATCGGTCCGCCGGGAGCACGCGGAAGCGCTTGCCTCCCGACACGCGCAACGCCCGGAAGTGCCGCTCGTCCAGGGTCAGCACGTCGCGCGTGCCGTGCCGCTGGGCGAGTACGACGATCGAAGCGTCGGCGAGGCCGATTGCCAGGTTCGAGTACCGGCGCATGATATCGCCGGCGGCTGCAACGAGAGCAGCAGCGGCGGGGTCGCCTCGGAGAGGACCTCCGCACACGCGGCGTGGTGCCGCTGGCTCTCGTCGATCGCCGAGAGCAGGCCGCTCGTGTCGAGGAGAATCACCGCTCGCCGAAACCGGCGAGCGCTTGATCGACCCGCTCGGCTAGCCCACGCTTACCGCTCTTGAACAGCGGCAAGCGTGGCCGAGGCGAAACGGCCTCCTGGGCCAGCGTCCGGACGGCCTCGCGGATCAGTTCAGCCTCGCTGCAGCCGCGGGCAGCCGCGACCCGCTGCAGTTCCCGCTTGAGATCGTCTGGAAGGTACACCGTCGTCTTGTGCATGCCATACACTGTACCATACACTAAAGCAAGTTGGCCCAGCCACCCACCCTCGAATTTCGCTTGACCGACCGCGACCGGATATGTTCAACTCTTGAACGTTCCATGGAACGGCAGGTCGAGCGCGATCTGGAGATCCTGACGGCCATCCAGGAGGGTCTGCCCCTCACCCAGCGGGCGCTCGCCGAGCGGCTGGGCGTGGCCCTCGGGCTGGCGAACCTCTATCTCAAGCGGCTGGCCAGGAAGGGCTGCATCAAGATCGTGGAGTTCCCGAAGAAGCCTGCCGCGCGGAAGCGTCTGCGGTATCTGCTCACGCCGCGGGGCATGGCCGAGAAGACGCGGCTCACCTACGAGCACATGGCCTACTCGCTGAATCTCTACCGGCGCGCCCGCCAGACGCTGCGCGAATCCCTGAGCCGGCTCGCGGACGGCGGCGCCAAGCGCATCGTGCTCTACGGCACCGGCGAGGCGGCGGAGGTCGCCTATCTGACGCTGAAGGAGCCCATGGGCGTGTTCGCGCCCGGGGCCTCGGGCCGATTCCTGGGCTTCCCGGTACGCGCGGCCGCGGAACTCGCCACGGAAGAGTTCGACATCGTCATCGTGGCGACCTTCGAGCGCCCGGAGCAGTCGCTGGCGGAGCTGCTCCAGCAGGGCCTGGCGCCCGCCCGGATCGTGACCCTTCGCCAGCCCCTCGCCGGCAGCCACCGGTCGGAGAAAACCCCGCCCGGGGACATCGTGGTTAACTCGGAGGGGGGCTCCGCCCCCCTTCCGAGCCTCCCCCAAGGAATCGATTGCGCCGGCAAAGGCGGCGCTCGGTTACCCAGCCAGAGGGAGGCCGCGCCATGAGGCCGGCGGGCGATCTCCGGCGGTTTCTCTGGCTGCTCGGCCGATACCTCGCCCCCTACTGGCCGGCCGTGGCGCTGCTCGTCGCCCTGACCTATGTGGCCATGGCGCTGGCGGCCCTCTTGCCCGTGCTCATGGCGCCGCTCCTCGACCTGGCGCTGGGATCTCCCGCACCAGCCTCGCCGGGCGCGGCGCCGATCACGCTCGGCGGGCTCAGCCTGAAGAACCTGGGCGCGGCGTTCTTCCAGTGGGTCGGAATCGGTGCCGTGGAGGACCGCTTCCGGGCCATCGTCCTCCTGTGCGCGGCGTACGTGACGGTCGGGGTCCTCAAAGGCGGGACGGACTTCCTGAACTACCTGTTGGCCCTGTGGATCCGTGCGCGGGCCGGCGCCGCCATGCAGATGGATCTCTTCCGCCATCTGTTGAGTCTCTCGATGCGGTTCTTCACGCCGCAGCGGGGGGGCGAGCTGGTCTCGCGCCTCAGCACGGACACCGGCGCCGCGGCGGCCGGGCTCGAGACCATCGTGGGGACGGTGCTGAGCGCCCCCGTCCTCATCGCGGTCTATGGCTATCTGCTGGTCCGCACGAGCCCCCGGCTGGTGGTCGCGGCGATCGGCGCGATCCTGCTCCACTACGGCGTCAGCCGCCTCCTCCGGGGACCGATCCGCCGGCTCGCCACGGACCAGTTCTCCGCCTTCGCCGACCTGGCGGCGCGCTTCCAGGAGGCCATCGCGGGTGTCCGCGTGGTGAAGTCCTTCGGCGCCGAGCGGTTCGAGATAGCCCGCGTGGGCCGGGCGCTCCGGGAGGTGCTCCGCGTCAACGTCAAGTTCGGGGTCTACAAGCACGTCGAGGAGCCGGGCCGGGCCGTGGTGAACTACGTCATCGAGGCGAGCATCCTGATGCTGGCGGCCTGGGAGCTGCTTGCCGGGCGCGTGTCGGCCCCGGCCTTCTTCCTCTTCCTCTACGTCGGCCGGGCCGTCATGGCCCAGGTCGGGGCCCTCGGCGGGGCGTACACCCAGATGCAGACGACGCTGGCCGCCTCGACCCGCCTCGGCGAGCTGTTCGCTCTGGCTCCCGAGGTGAGGGACGGGCCGGAGACCATCAGCGAGTTCCGCGACAGCATCGCCCTGGAGGACGTGTCATTCGACTACGGCGGTGAGCGCCTCCTCGACCACGTGAGCTTCGAGATCAAGAAGGGCGAGTTCGTGGCCCTCGTGGGCCCGAGCGGCGTCGGCAAGTCCACGCTCGCCGACCTCCTGCTCCGGCTCTACGATCCCGTCGCCGGCCGCATCACCATCGACGCGCGAGACATCCGCACGCTGCGTCAGGAGGCGTATCGCCGTCTCTTCGGTGTGGTGTCGCAAGAGGCCCTGCTCTTCAACGCCACCATCCGCGAGAACATCGCGTACGGGCGCGAGGGCTTGTCCGAGGCCGATATCGTTCGCGCGGCGCGGATCGCCAACGCCCACGACTTCATCATGGAGTTCGCCCTTGGCTACGACACCATGGTGGGGGACCGCGGGGTGCGGCTCTCGGGCGGCCAGCGCCAGCGGGTGGCCATCGCCCGCGCCGTCGTCGGGCGCCCGTCCATCCTCATCCTGGACGAGGCCACCAGCTCGCTCGACAGCGAGTCCGAGCGGCTCGTTCAGCAGGCCATCGAGCGCGCCACCCGGGGCACGACATCCGTCGCGATCGCTCACCGCCTGTCCACGGTCCTGCACGCCGACAAGATCATCGTCCTCGGGCGTGGCGGGGTCGAGGGGATCGGGCGCCACGCCGACCTGCTCGCGTCGAGCGAGACCTACGGCCGGCTGTACCGTCTGCAGTTCAACGAGGCCGAATCCCTTGGGCGTCTCTGATCCCCATTACTTCGCCTGGCTCACCGGGGCGCTCCGGCGCTTCGAGCGGGAGTCCGGAGAGCTGGCCGCCACGGGCGCGGCGGGCGCCGGCGCCGTACTCTGGGTCCTGGCCGGCGCCCGGCTGAATCCGTCGATCGAGTTCGCGCGCGAGGCCCTCGGACGCGACCGGACGACGGTGCGATGGCTGGACAAGTTCGAGCGGGGTCCCGGCGTGGCGGCGGCGGACTTCAACGCGCTCGGCGGGGTCCCCGAGGACGCGTGTGACGTGCTGATGATGACGCGGGCCTCCTACATGATCGAGGACCCGCCGGCGTTCCTGCGGGATGCGCGGCGGGTGCTCCGGCCGGGCGGCCTCATGGTCATCGACTGGCTCCACGGTTCCGCGGACGCCCCCGCGCTGGACCTCCCGGGGTGGCACGAGTACGAGGGACGCACGTATCCCGTATCCGTTCTTCACCACGTACTGCGACGCCGACTCGCTCGCCGAGTTCGGCGCCGAGTTCGAGGCCTTCATCCGCCACGTCAACCGGCCGCCCTCCTGGGCCAACCTGGAGCAGCCCGGCACGCCCGTGCCGATGGGTCTCCGGCTCCGGCGGATGCTCGGTGGAGGACCCCGCGGCCACCTCACGCGCGCGACGTATCTGGAGGCGCTGCGGGAGGCGCTCGGGCGGGTCGGGAAGCACCTCGTCGAGCCCGACACCCTGGGCGCCTGCTTCAAGGTGATCTTTCGCGATGCGCGCTACCTCTACCCGCTGACGGGCAAGTTCCACCTCCATCTCCTGACCGTGCTCCGGCCGGTCGGGAAGTAGCCGCGGGGGGATCATGGCGATCGCCACGGAAGGACCCGTGAGCTGGCGGGAGGCGTCCGTCCTCGTCACGGGCGGCACCGGATCCTTCGGCAACAAGTTCGTGGAGATCATGCTCGCCAGGCACCGGCCGCGGCGGCTGTGCATCTTCAGCCGCGACGAGCTGAAGCAGTCGGAGATGATGGCGCGCTTCAGCGATCCGTCGCTGCGCTTCTTCATCGGCGACGTGCGCGACCGCGAGCGGCTCCTGCGCGCCATGCACGGCGTGGACATCGTGTTCCACGCGG
>WNGB01011763.1_pt1 | contig 11959 bp, 9 predicted proteins | sample 5400681 | NCBI WGS metagenome assembly WNGB01 (sample SAMN13153367, study PRJNA577476) | soil metagenome | isolation source: 115 cm soil or saprolite under grassland replicate 2 | place: USA:California | collected 2016-06-15 | reverse complement strand
AGGTTCCATTGGACGTTCGCCCGCGAGGTGCTCTGGTCCGTCTACGGGCCGACCCTGCGCCTCCCCCACGGCACCTACGCCATCCGCTACCCCGGGATGGGGGACCTGCGGGCGGTCGAGCAATGGTATCGGATGAACAAGGCGAAGAGCCTCGACGAATGGCGCGCCGCGATGCGCACGAGCGGCATCCCGAACTTCAACGTGGTGTACGCGGACCGGCAAGGGCACATCGGCTACGTCTACAACGCCCGCCTGCCCCGCCGCGCCGAGGGCTACGACTGGAGGCAGTACCTGCCGGGCGACACCCGGGAGACGCTCTGGACCGAGACCCTCGGCTTCGACGAGATGCCGCAGGTCCAGGACCCGCCGGCCGGCTTCCTGGTGAGCGCGAACAGCTCGCCCTTCCAGGTCACGGCCGGCGAGGGGAACCCCGATCCCGCCCGCTGGTCGAAGACCTTCGGGATCGAGAGCCATCTCACGAACCGCGAGCTCCGCGCCCTGGAGCTTTTCGGCGGCGACGACCGGATCACGGGCGAGGACTTCGAGCGCTTCAAGTTCGACACCGCCTACTCGACGGGCTCCGCCACCGCGCTGCGCCTCCAGACGCTCCTGAACGCGGCCCCGCCCCAGGACCCGCTCGCGCGGCAGGGCCAGGAGCTGCTCCGGCGCTGGGACCTGAAGACGGATCCCGAGAATCGGGCCGCGGCCCTCGCCGTCCTCACCCTCCGGCCGATCCACGACAATCGGCCCCCCGTGGTGGCCGCGGACGAGCTGGTGCGCCGGCTCGAGCAGGCCGCCCACGACCTGCAGAGGACCTTCGGCCGCCTCGACGTCCCGTGGGGCGAGGTGAACCGGCTGCGGCGAGGGATGGTCGACCTGCCGCTCGGCGGGGCCCCGGACGTGTTGCACGCGGTCTACCCGTTCCGGGCCGCGGACGGCCGCAGGGTGGGGGCGGGCGGGGACAGCTACATCCTGCTCGTGGAATGGGACCGGGAGGGGCGGGTCCACTCGCGCAGCGTCCACCCGTACGGGAGCGCGACCCTCGACCCCGCCTCCCCCCACTACGCCGACCAGGCCCCGCTCTTCGCGCGCTGCGAGCTGAAGCCGGTGTGGCTCGACGAGACCGAGATCCGCGCCCACCTCGAGCGCGAGTACCGCCCCGGAGAAGGCCCGGGCCGCTGATCGCGGTAACATCCGCTCGCATGTCCCCGGAGCGCGACCTCCTCAGCGAGCAGATCCACCTCCTGGGGGACCTTCTCGGGCAGACCATCGTCGAGCAGGAGGGCCGGGGCCTCTTCGACCTGGTGGAGGAGGTGCGGGCCCTCGCCAAGGCGCACCGGGCGGGGGACGCCGCCGCAGGGATCCGGCTGCTCGCGCGGATCGAGGCCCTGCCCCTGCCTGAGGCCCGGGGCGTGGTCAAGGCGTTCTCTTCGTATTTCCAGCTCGTGAACCTGGCCGAGGAGGAGGAGCGCATCCGCGTGGTGCGGCGGAGGGCCGGGGAGGCACGCACGCGGGGCCGGCCCATGGACGAGACCGTCTCCGCCGCCCTGCTGGCCTTGCGCGAGCAGGGCGTCACCGCCGCGGAGGTCCAGACCCTGGTCGACGGGCTCCTGGTGATGCCCGTCTTCACGGCCCATCCCACCGAGGCCAAGCGCCGTACCGTCCTCACCAAGCTGGGCCGGATCGCGGAGGCCCTGGACGTCCTCGACTTCCGCGCCCTGACCCCCGAGGAGACCGAAGAGACCCTGGAGACCCTCCGCGAGGAGGTGGTCTCGCTCTGGGAGACGGACCAGACGCGGAGCTATCGGCCCCGGGTCATCGACGAGGTGCGCAACGGCCTCTTCTACTTCGAGACCACGCTCTTCGACCTCGCTCCGAGGATCGAGCGTCGCCTCCGGGAGGGGCTTCGCGCGGTCTACCCGGAGCACGACTTCCGGGTCCCCCATTTCCTCCGCTTCGGGAGCTGGATCGGGGGCGACCGGGACGGCAACCCCTTCGTGACCCCCGCGGTGACCGAGGAGACCCTGCGCGAGCACAAGACGGTGGCCCTGCGCCTCTACCAGCGCGCCCTCGACCGGATGCGCGCCCACCTCAGCATGAGCGACGGGCGCGGGGTGAGCCCCGAGCTCCTCGCGAGCCTCGCGGCCGACGCCGCCCTCTTCCCCGACGAGGAGCGCCGGGCCCGGGAGCGCTACCGCCGCCAGGCCCACCGCCAGAAGATGGCGTTCATCTACCGGAAGCTCTCGGCGACCCTCGAGGCGGCGGGCCGGCCCTGGCGGGCCGACTACCGGCCGCGGCCGGGCACCTACCGCGACGCCGAGGACTTCCTGACCGACCTGCGCCTCGTGGAGTCGAGCCTGCGCGCCCACGGCGGGCCCCGCCTGGCCGAGGGCCGGCTGGGCACGCTCCTGGACCAGGCCGAGATCTTCGGCTTCCACCTCGCGACCCTCGACCTGCGCCAGCACGCCGAGCGGCACACGAGCGCCCTCGCCGAGGTCTTCGCCCGCTTCGGACTGGGCGAGGACTACCCTCAATGGCCCGAGGAGCGGCGGGAGGAGGTGCTGACTGGCGAGCTCCTCAACCCCCGGCCGCTCACCGGACGGCTGGACTTCTCCGAGGCCACGAACGAGACCCTGGAGGTGTTCCGCCTCGCCCGCCGCGCCCACGAGCGCCTGGGCGCGCGCGCGACCGACACCTACATCGTCAGCATGACCCGCGGGCCGAGCGACGTGCTGGCGGTGCTGCTGATGGCCAAGGACGCGGGGGTGGCGGACCGCCTCGACGTGGTGCCCCTCTTCGAGACCGTGGCCGACCTCCACGCGGCCCCCCGGACCATGGAGCGCCTCTTCGCCAACCCCGCCTACGCGCGGCATCTCGCGGCGCGAGGCCGCGGCCAGCCGATCATGATCGGCTACAGCGACTCCAACAAGGACGCCGGCTACCTGACCGCGAACTGGGAGCTGCACCTCGCCCAGCGCGCCCTGGCCGCCACCTGCCGCGCCCACGGCGCGACCCTGACCCTCTTCCACGGCCGCGGCGGCTCCGTGGGGCGCGGGGGTGGGCCCACGAACCGCGCCATCCTGGCCCAACCCTCGGAGTCGGTGGGCGGCCGGCTCCGCCTCACCGAGCAGGGCGAGGCGATCACGAACCGCTACACGAGCCGGGACCTCGCGGGCCGCCACCTCGAGCAGCTCCTCCACGCGGTGCTGCTCGCGAGCGGCAAGCGGCCCATCAAGAGTCCCTCGCGCGGGGGGGCCTGGGAAGAGGCCATGAACGCGCTATCGCCCCTGGCCGAGAAGGCCTACCGCGACCTCGTGCAGGGCCAGACGGCGCTCATGCCCTACTTCCGGGCCGCGACTCCGGTCGAGGAGATCGGCCGCTTGAACCTGGGGAGCCGGCCCGCCTTCCGGGGCGAGGTGCCGAGCTTCGCCACCCTGCGCGCCATCCCCTGGGTCTTCGCCTGGACGCAGAGCCGCGTCGCCGTCCCCGGCTGGTACGGATTCGGCAGCGCGCTCCTCACCTGGGCCGGCGAGGACTCCGCGCGCTGGGAGACCCTCGCGACCATGTACCGCGAGTGGCCGTTCTTCCGGACCGTGGTGGACAACAGCCAGGTCTCGCTGCGCAAGGCGGACATGCTGATCGCCGAGGTGTATTCCGGCCTCGCCGATCCCGAGACTCGGGCCGCCGTCTTCCCGCTGCTCCGGTCCGAGCACGAGCGGACGCAGGCCGGCCTCTGCCGGCTCACGGGCCAGCGGGACCTGCTCGACCTCCAGCCCTGGCTGAAGCGCTCCATCCGCGTCCGCAACCCGTACATCGATCCCATGAACTACGCCCAGGCGGCCCTCCTGCGCCGTCTGCGGGCGCTGCCCGAGGGGCCGGAGGCCGAGGCCCTGCGGGAGGCCGTGCTCCTGAGCGTGAACGGCATCGCGGCCGGCCTGCGCAACACGGGCTGAGGAGGGCGCAGAAAACCATTGACCGGCGGCCGGGCTCCGTCTTAGCCTCGGTCGCGAAAGGGGCACCACATGGCAGTCTCCGTCAAGAAGATCGCGCTCTGGCGCGGCAAGATCGAGGACCGTCCCGGAACGCTGGCGGACGTGCTCGCGCCCTTCGCCGCCTCCCGGGCCGACTTGCAGGTGTTGATGGGATACCGCGAACCCGGGGGCACGCAGGCGGTCGTGGAGCTCTACCCGGTCGCGACCAAGAGGGTCGCCTCCGCCTTGATGGGAAAGGGACTGCGCCCGGCCGGCATTCCCTCCCTGCTGGTGACGGGCGACAATCGGCCGGGGCTCGGCCACGCGATGGCGCGGGCCCTGGGGGAGGCCGGGCTCAACGTGAGCTTCCTCGTGGCCCAGACCGCCGGCCGCAAATTCTCGGCGGTCTTCGGCTTCGCGACCGAGGCCGACGCCACGGGGGCGGTGACGCTGATCAAGAAGGCGGCGGCGCAGAAGCGCCGCTAACGGCCTTTCGGACGAATCAGCGCCTTGACCACGGCCAGAGCCTCCATGTCGGCGAGGGCGCGGCCGGCCTCCTCGAGCGGGTACTCCCGCGTCACGAGACGTGACCACTGGAAGCGGTCGCGGTGCCGGGCCATGAGGAGGGTGGCCCGGTGCAGGTGCGTGTACTCGTAGCCCCAGCAGCCGAGGACCGTGGCGTGGCGCCGGTTGAGCTGCCGGTGCGGGTTGATCGCGACGTCCCCCGCGTCCGTGTACTGGCCGACCACCACGTAGCGCCCCCCGTCCCGGATCATCTCCAGCCCTTCCGCCACCGCCGCGGGGTTCCCCGAGGCTTCGATCACCACGTCCGCGCCCCGGCCGCTCGTGCGGTCGCGCACCCAGGCCGCGCGGTCTTCGGGCCGGGTCGCGCCCACGTCCAGGGTCTCCTCCGCCCCGAGCCGGCGCGCCGCCTCCAGGCGGGCCGCAGGGGCGCCGATCACGAGGATGCGGAGGGCCCCCGCCAGGGAGGCGAAGGCCAGGGCCGAGAGGCCCACCGGCCCGCTGCCCTGCACCACGACCGTGTCGCCGAGGGCGATCCCCGCCCGCTCGATCGCGTGGAAGCCGGTGGGCCCGCCGCAGCCCGCCCCCATGAAGTCCTCGGCCGCGAGGCCGTCGGGCAGCGGCAACACCCGCACGCCCTGCTTCAGTTCGATCCGCTGGGCCCAGCCGCCGAGCAGGCCGTCTTTCGCGCTGGTCGTGATGCCGTAGACCCGCCGGTGCGGGCAGCGCGTCGCCGCCTTGGCCACCAGGCAGTGCCAGCAGGAGCCGCAGGTCCCGTAGACGTCGTAGAACGTAACGAGCCGTCCCGGCTCGATCGCCCCCCCCTCCACGTCCCGCAGGGGGCCGCCGGTCTCCAGCACCCGGCCGACGCTCACGTGGCCGGGGATGATCGGGTAGGGCACGCCGGCCAGCCGGCCGTGGTGGAGGTGCACGTCCGTCCCGCAGACCTCGCTGGCCACGGTTTCGATCACGGCCCCCCCCGGCTCGGAGCGCGGCGCGGGGAAGCTCCTCATCTCCAGGGGGCGGCCAGGGGCGGGCATGACGACGGCCTGGACCTGGTCCGTCACCCGGCAAGGAGACCACGAACCGGCCGCCTCCAGCAACGAGGGATGCTTCACCTCTTTTTACTTGACTAGTCATGCATTGTGGCGTCAACTGTCCAGGGTGAGCGCCATCCAGAAGGAGATCCAGCAGGCGCGGCCGTTCGACTCCAAGGCCGCGGAGGGCGTGGTCGCCCTCCTGCGCACGACCGACCTCCTGAGGCGCGTCCTCTCCGGGGTCGTGGAGGCCCGGGGGATCACCTTGCAGCAGTACAACGTGCTCCGGATCCTCCGGGGCGCGGGCCCTTCGGGCCTGCCCACCCTGGAGATCGGCCAGCGGATGATCGAGAGGAGCCCGGGGGTGACCCGCCTCCTCGACCGCCTGGAGGCCAAGCGGCTGGTGCGCCGCAAGCGCTGCCGGCAGGACCGCCGGCAGGTGCTCTGCTGGATCACCCCCGCCGGCCTCGACGCGCTCGCCGACCTGGAAGCGCCCCTGGCCCGCGCCTCGGGGGCGGTCCTGGGCCGCCTGGGTGGCGCGCGCACCTCCCAGCTCATCCACCTGCTCGACGAAGTCCGGGCCGGCGCCCGGGCCGCAACCACGGACCAGTAGACCAAGCATCAGCCATAAGGAGAACAAGGACCATGAAAGCCAAGCCATCGGGAACACGGCTGCGCATCCGGCTCAGCGTGCTTGCCGCCCTCATGCTCGCGGCCGCCCCTCTCTTCGCCGCCGAAACCTACACGGTCGACAAGGTGCACTCCAACGCCCAGTTCACGATCCGGCACCTGATGAGCAAGGTGACCGGGAAGTTCACCGACGTGGAGGGGGCGATCCAGGCCGACCGGGCCAAGCCCGAGGCCTCTTCTGTCGAGTTCAAGATCAAGACCGCCAGCGTCGACACCGCCAACAGGCAGCGTGATGACGACCTGCGCTCACCCAACTTCTTCGACGTGGCCAACTATCCGGAGATCACCTTCAAGAGCACGAAGATGAAGGCCACGGCCAAGGACAGCTACCAGGTGACCGGCACCCTCACCATGCGGGGGGTGGCCAAGGAGGTCACCCTCCCCGTCACCGTGCTGGGCGAGATGAAGGATCCGTGGGGGAACGAGAGGATCGGCTTCGAGGTCGAGACCACGCTGAACCGCAAGGACTACAACATCCTGTGGAACAAGACCCTGGACTCGGGCGGCTATCTCCTCGGGGACGACGTGAAGGTGACGATCGCCCTCGAGGCGATCAAGAAGAAGGAAGCGGCCGCGGCCAAGTAGGCGCCTCTCCGGGCCGGGCGGGGACTCCCCGTCCGGCCCCGCCTGGGTCAGGGGAAGCCTCAGGCGGCGAGCCATGTGCAGGCTCCCCGCGACGAGCCACCAGAGGCCCACCCGGCGCGGCTGCGCGCGAAGGGCCGGGCGTAGAGTCGGTGGGTGGCCGTCAGCGCGAGGCCGTTGGCCAGGGAGCCGAGCGTCCCCCGGGCCTGGCGCGTGAAGAGCCAGAGCACGAGGGGGACGGGCAGGAAGAGCAGCAGCCCGAGCAGGCGGTCCGCTCCGGATGAGACGCTGCCTGCGGGTGCCATGACCGTGAGTGTAAGATCGACGGCCATGAGCATCCACCCCACCGCGATCGTGGACGGGGGCGCGCGCCTGGGAGAAGGCGTGGTGATCGGCCCCTGCGCGGTCGTGGAAGACGAGGTCACGATCGGAGCCCGCACCGAGCTGCGCGCCCACGCGGTGGTGAAGCGCTACACGACCCTCGGCGCGGGCAACACGGTGCACGAGGGCGCGGTCCTCGGCAGCGAGCCCCAGGACCTCGGCTTCACGGGCGGAGCGACGAGACTGGAGATCGGCGACGAGAACCGCATCCGCGAAGGGGTCACCATCCACCGGGCCACCAAGCCGGGGGCGGTCACGAAGGTGGGGTCGGGGTGCTTCCTCATGGCCCATGCCCACATCGCCCACGACAACCGCATCGGCGACCACGTGATCATCGCCAACAACACCGCCCTGGCGGGCTACGTGGAGATCGGCAACGAGGCGTTCCTCTCCGGCGGGGTGGTGGTTCACCAGTTCTGCCGGATCGGGCGCCTGGCCATGATCGGGGGCAACTCCAAGGTGATCCAGGACGCGCTGCCCTTCGTGACCTCCGACGGCGTGCCCTCCCGGGCTTGCGGCCTCAACCTGGTCGGCCTGCGCCGGGCGGGCGTCCCCGCCCCCCATCTCCGCGCGCTCAAGGAGGGCTACCGCCTCCTGCTGCGGGCAAACCTGCGCCTGCCCGAGGCCCTCGAACGCATGGCCGCGCTCCAGGACCCGCTGGTGGACGAGATGACGGCCTTCGTGCGCGCGAGCACGCGCGGCTTCGCCCACGCCGCGGCCCGCGACGCCGAGCCTTGACCACGCCACGTTCGAACACGTTCTGGAAGGAGTACGAAAGGTAACAGGCGGAGGGTGCTAGCCCTCCGCCAACAGCGCCGCCAGCAGCGCCGCGCGGCGAGGCAGGTCGGAGACGGCCACGTACTCCCGCCGGGCGTGGGCTCCGCCCCCGGTAGGCCCCAGCCCGTCCAGGGTGGTGACGCCGGCGGCTGCGGTCAGGTTGCCGTCGGAAGCGCCGCCCACTCGGGCCGCCTCCAGCTCGAAGCCCAGCCGAGCCGCGACCGCCCGCGCTTTCTCATAGAGGGCCTCCGACGCGGGGGTCGGCTCCATGGGCGGCCGGTCGAAGCCGCCTTCGGTGGAGACGAAGACCCGCGGGTCCACCGAGCGGTAGCTGCGGATCGCCTCCTCGATGCGCGCGGCCTCCTCGCTCGACCAGACGCGCGCGTCGACGGTCAGGGTCGCCTTCTCGGGCACCACGTTCGCGGCCGAGCCCGCCTGGGCCATGGTGGCCACCACGCTCGTCTGCTTCTCCGGATCCAGGAGCGTCTCCACGAAGATGACGAACAGGGCCAGCTCCATGAGAGCCGAGGCCCCCTTCTCGGGCTCGAGGCCCGCGTGGGCAGCCTTGCCGGTGAAGGACACGTGGAAGACACCCGTCCCCTTGCGCGCGATCTTGGCGGCGCCGTCGAGGGACGGCTCCAGCACCAGCACCCGGCGGTGCCGCTTGGCCACGCTCATCAGCAGCTCGCGGGAGGCGGCGGTCCCTACCTCCTCGTCGGGGACCAGCAGGAGCGTGACCGCGGGGGGACGGGGCTCCTTCACCAGGCCCGCCAGCGCGGCCAGGGCCACCGCGATCCCGGCCTTCATGTCGAAGACGCCCGGCCCGGACGCGCGGTCCCCCTCGATGCGGAACGGGAAGGTAGCGAGGGTGCCCGCCGGCCACACCGTGTCGAGGTGTCCGAGGAGGAGCGTCCCCCGGTCCCGGGCTCCCATCGAGGCCAGCACCGCCTCCCCCCGCGGTGGGCAGGGCCGCAGCTCGGCCGACACTCCGCGCTCCCGGAGCCGGTCCCGGACCCAGGCGGCGAGGAGGGATACGCGCCCGGCGTCGTCCGACGGGCTCTCCAGGCGCACCATGGCCTCGAGGTCCTCGAGCATCCGCGGCAGGTCGGCTTCGAACGCGCCTTTCCAATCCTGCGACATCTCCCTACCCCGCTTTCTCCGCGAGGTAGGAGACGATCCGGGACCAGGCCCGCCGCAGGACGTCGGGCCAGGTGCGGTCGGGCAGGAGGGGCGGAAAGGTCGTGGCCCCCGGCTGACGCCAGGCGTTGTCCCATCCGCTGCCGTCCCAGAGCAGGTCCACGCCCCGGCCGGCCATGGCCTTGATGGCGGGGGCCGGGTTCCGGCCGTTACCGGCGAGCGTGTTGCCGTGGATCCAGTTGCCTTCGGGGATGACGCCCACGTCGAAGGACGTCCCCGGAGGGAGGACGCCGGTCAAGCTGACCACTGCGATCCCCAACGAGTCGTTCCCCCGGACCTCGTTGCCCGCCACCTCCGTGCGGTCGGCGGCCATGATGAAGATCCCGGTCCCGGCCGGCACCCGGCTCACGATCGCGCTCGGGTCGCCGAAGTTCGGGTGGTTGTTCGCGATCACCCGGTTGCCCACGACCCGCGTGTCGCTCCCCACCTTCGACGGGTTGTTGGGCAGCAGGAAGACCAGGATCCCGCCCGTGTTCTCGTGGGCATGGTTGCCCTCGACGAGGGCGTTCACGGAGTTCTCGATCTCGATGCCGGTCACGTTGTCGTGGACCTCGTTGCCCAGGACCACGATGTCGGCGGATTGGCCCACGTAGATCGCGGCGTCCCGCGCTCCCGTCACCACCACGCGTTCGACCCGCACGTCCCTGCACTCGACGGGGTACACGCCGTAGAGGCCGGTGTTGTCGACCACGAGGTCGCGGAAGGCCACGCCGGTGGCGCCCTGGACCGTGATCCCGTTGCTCGTGTAGTTGCGGAGCGTGAGGCCCTCGATCGTGAAACGGTGGCCGGAGGCGATTATGGCGTCGGTCAATTCGCCCTCCCCGTCCAGGATCGCCCGCCGGCCGTCCTGCGCCAGGCCGCGCAAGGTGATCCGGTCGACGTCGACGAGCACGCTCTGCCGGTACGTTCCCGGCTCGACCTCGATCGTGTCGCCGGGCCGCGCCTCGTCGACCGCCGCCTGGATCGACCCGCCCGCCCGGACCGTGATCGTCCGGGGCGCGCGCTCCGGGGCCGGCGTCGCCGCGCGCTCCCCGCGCGCGAGATGGGCCGCGCGCTCCGCGGGGCCCCGCAGGCGCGGCACCACGGGCCGGCCCGAGGGAACGCGGTCGGGGATCTCGGGAACTCGCTTTTCGTCGGTGAGCGACTTCAGGAACGCGATCAGGTCCTGCTGCTCCCCGGTGCTCAGGGAGAAGACCCGGATCTTGTCGTCCAGGTTCTTGAGCTCGAGCCCCTCGCCGCGGCCCCCGCCCTTCGCGTAGAAGGCGAGCACCTCCTCGAGCGTCTTGTATCGCCCGTTGTGCATGTAGGGGGCGGTCAAGGCCACGTTGCGCAGGGTGGGGACCTTGAAGGCGCGCTCGTAGGCGGGGCCGGCTCCCGTCTCCGCCCGGCCGAGGTCCTTCTCCTGTCCCGCCAGGTCGGGAACGCCGATGACCTTGAAGTCCGGGTTGGCGAAGTTCGGGAAGCCGTGGCATTCGAAGCAGCGGGTCTTCAGCGACCGGAACAGGGTCAGGCCCCGCCGCTCGGCCGGGGTGAGCGCGGAGGGATCGCCCATCCGGTAGCGGTCGAAAGGCGAGGCGTCGGAGACCAGGGTTTGCTCGAAGGCGGCGATGGCCCGGGTCGTGTTCTCGAAGGTGACCGCGGAGCCCTGCTTGCCCGCGAAGGCTTCGTCGAAGAGCCGCACGTATTCCGGGATCGCTCTCAGCTCCTGGACGAGCTCCTCCGGCTTCTGGTCCATCTCGATGGGCGAGGTGATGGGAAAGCGCGCCTGGTGCTCGAGGTCGGACGCGCGGCCGTCCCAGAACTGCCGTTGATTGAAGGCCGCGTTCCAGAGCGTGGGCGCCCCGCGCTTCACGACCGCTCCCCCCGTGCGCGCGGGCCCCAGGCCGGTGCCGCCCTTCCCCATCGACTGCCCGCGGCCGTCGGAGAGGCCGAGGTCCGGGTGGTGGCAGGTCGCGCACGACATGTCGTTCGCGCCGGACAGGACCGGGTCGAAGAAGAGCAGACGGCCGAGGGCCACCCGCTTCGGCGTCACCGAGTCGGGGCGCGGGCTCAGGGCGGGGAACGGCCGGCGGAGACCGCCGTCGCCGGGGGCGCGTGACGCGGCGGGCCGGGCGGGGGCGTCGGGCGGGAAGGCCGGCCAGCCGAGGCCGACGAGCCCCCCCAGGGCCACCACCATCACCGCCACGATCAGCCAGAGGAAGCGGCGCACCTTCATGGGTTTCCTCGTAAGGCGGGAGCGGGCCGAAGCTTACACGGGCCGCCGCCGCTTCCGCAACGCGTGGGAATAAGCCCGCTGGCGTCCCTGTATCAAGACCGAGAGGTGGAGTATGAGGCACGTTCTTCCCGCCTTCCTGACCCTGTTGATGGGCGCCGGCGCGGCCGAGGCGCAGTGGTGGGACGCCGGCGAAACCCCCGGCGCCCTGGCCGGGGTCTCGATCGAGGTGGACGGCCGTCGCGTTCCGCTCTATGCGGCCCCCGACGGCTCCCCCCGCTGGTATCTCGAGGCGCGGGAGGGTTCGACGTATGCGGTGGTGCTTTCGAACCGCACCGCGGAGCGTCTGGGCGTCGTCCTCACGGTCGATGGCCTGAATGCGATCAGCGGCGAGCGCGACTCCAATCGCATGTACGTGCTCGGACCGTGGGAGCAGAGCACGATCCGGGGCTGGCGTACCTCCCTGGCGGACGTGCGGCGCTTCACGTTCGTGGACGAGCGGGCCTCCTACGCGGCTCGCTCGGGCAAGGCCAACAGCAAGATGGGCTGGATCCAGGCCGCGATCTACCGTGAGCGCCGGCGGTACGTCC
>WNGB01022747.1_pt1 | contig 11960 bp, 13 predicted proteins | sample 5400681 | NCBI WGS metagenome assembly WNGB01 (sample SAMN13153367, study PRJNA577476) | soil metagenome | isolation source: 115 cm soil or saprolite under grassland replicate 2 | place: USA:California | collected 2016-06-15 | reverse complement strand
TCGACGCCGGCCGGCGCGATGTCCCGTACGACTCCGGGCTTCCCGAACCACAGCTGGTCCGGCAGCGCCGCGCAGACCTGACCGGCGCGACCGTCGACGCCGTGAACGACCAGCACGCCTATCTGCGGTACCCGCCCGACGGCGAGGCACCTGTCCAGGTCGGCGACGTCGTACGGCTCGGTGTCTCCCATCCGTGCACGGCCTTCGAAAAGAGGGGGCTGATCCCGGTCATCGATGATGCGAGCGCACCCGCGCCCGTGGTGGTCGACCTCATCCGCACCTTCTTCTGACGCGCACGTCACCGGGTGCGCGCGTGCTCCCGGGCGGCGGGCGATGCGCGGACGACGGGCACGGCGAGGCCGGCCGCGAGGACCAGCACGAGCACGGGAATGATCGCTGCCCACGCGACAGCCGCGAAGGGCACTGTGCCGACCACGACGAGGCCGGCAGCAACGAGCCGCGCGCGAGTGGCCAGCGACGCGGCACCGACCAGGGCCGTTCCTCCGACTATTCCGATGGTCATCGGCACCGGTGCCGCGCCGGCTGCCATCAGCAGCTCCGTGGCGCCGAGTGCTGCCAGGAGGATCCGCAGCCACTCCTGTCGAGCAGTGGCGATGACCTCCTTCCCGTTCTCGACGCTGAGGGCGGCCCCGATCAGCAGCAGTGGTCCGGGGATGAGCCATAGGCGCCCCACGGTGGTAAAGCACACCAGCGCAGGTACGGCTACGCCGGCGACCGCGGCAAGCAGCCCGCCGGCACGGATCTGCGGACGGCGCAGCGTTACCGCGCTTGCGGTGGCGAGGGCTGACAGTGCGACGGTGAGCAGCCCGAGGGCGCCGGGTGAGGCCTTGGCGCCTGTCCAGGCAGGGATGGAGGAGCCGACGGTCGACTGTGCGACGCCGGCGATCATGCCGAGCACGCCGCCGGCGACGGCGAGCGTGCTTCCGGTACGGCGCCGCCGGTGGACAAGCGTGGTCATCGGGTCACCGCCGCCAGTGGTCGGCGCGGGCTGAGCCGCGCATCACGGACGGGATAGCCGATCCGGAACGAGACAAGAGGATGGACTCCGGTCGGAAGCAGTCTGGCGAACCGGGGCGCGAACGTCGGCTGGGTTGCGATGGTGCGTTCCCGGTCGATGCGTTCGGTGATCTGGTTCATGTGGTGCAAGGCGATGCCGTGACTGGTTGCGGTGAGGTGGATCCGTTGGAGGAGTCTGCCGCCGACGAGCTGCGCGGTCACGTCGTACGGGTCGGTGACGGTGATCACGCCGTACGCCGCGGCGGTCTTGGTGTGGACGTCGCGGGTCTGGTTCACCCAGAACTTGTCGCCGGCCGCCCGCGAGGACGCTGGCAGCAGCTTGGCGAGGGTCAGCATCAGCGGTGAGAGTCCCTGGCCGTCGAGGGTGAGCCCGTCGCGGTGCCGCTGGATCGCGTCTGCGCTGGAACGGAACCACGCGAAACTGTCCCTGGACTGCTGATCGTCGCCGGTGACAGCGACGGCTGCGTCGACCATGAGCCGGCCCAACGCCGCCTTCTCGGTGTCATCGGTGACCCAGTGAACTCTGACACCGGGTAGCCCCGTCGCGTCCACGAGGTCGGCGAGCACGCCGGCCGGGACATTCATTGTCTGAAAGGTCCGCGGTTCGTGTGCCGGTCGTCGATCGCCTCGTCGAGGGCGGACGGTTCGGGCGCCACTGGGTCGAGTGCTACGTGAGCGACGAGGTCGCTCCCCGGTCCGCTGGGTAGCAGGGTGACGGTTGGCGCCAGTCCTCGAGCACGAGCGGCGATCACGAGGTTCTCGACAGCGCATCCCAGCCCGACGTGCAGTTCACGGCCGAGGGTGTCCAGAATGCCGGTATGCCGTGACCTGTCCGCGTAGACGTCGATGCTGGTGTCGGCGATGTGGAATGCCCACGGCTGGCTGTTGTGCGGGTTCGCGGCCAGGATCGCGGCGGCGACCGCGCCGAGCGGACCGTCCGCGTCGCGCCGCTCCGGCCACGGATCGAACGCGTGCCCGCGATCTGGATCGAGGACGGCCTGATCGAACACCCAGTAGCCCAGCGCGCCGGTTCCAGCGACGACGATGGTGGAACCGGTGACAGCAGCAGCCCTGAGCACAGAACGGCGGGACGGACCGGCAGGTGGATCCTCGGGTGACTGCCCCGGGTCCTGCTCTGCCTTCTCAACAATGTCTCGCGTCCTGCCGGCACCCATACGCCCGACCTCCTTGAGAATGTGGTCCGGCATCCACCCTGTGCCCGGCACCCAGCTGGTCGCACGGGCCCAATGCCACCGCTGTCCGTGGAGAAGGTCCTACGCGGCCGTGGCCACGAGCCGTATGCCCCGCACTTGCGGCCGCATTCCGCGAGGGCGGTCAGCTGCCGAGCTTCTTGGAGTCGATCACCAGCTCCGCTGGCGGCGCCTTGGGCTCCGGGACCGCGTTGTACTCGCTGAACCGCAGCGTGCCGCGGTCCTTCGAGCCGGCCGGTCCGTTGATCCGGACCGGACGAGCGTTGGAGCTGTCGACCCACAGGATGCCTTCACCGTCGTCGATCCCGATGCACAGTACGCCGTCGATCAGCTTGGGTCCGGTCTTCTTGAGCTTCGGTGCGACGTCATTGAACAAACCGGCGGTGAAGCCGTCCTTGTCGGCGAACTGGCCGAACGATCCGAACTGCCGATCGGTCAGGGGCGCCTTGATCCATTTGCCGCGCACCAGCTCGATGAACGCCGATGCCTGCTTCGACGGCAGCTGCTGTCGCCAGAACGCTTCCGACGGCTTGACGTACACCGTTTTGCCGATCACGACGAGCGCGACGCTGGCGCCGCCGATGGTGACCGAACCTGCCGTTGCGGTCTTCCCGTATCGCATGTCGATCGAGACAGACTCGCCTTCGGATACGACGGTGCCGTTGAGTCGGAGGGTCTCGGCTGCCTTGAGCGCGGCCTCGGCGCGTTTCACGATAGTGCGGGCCGGCAGTGCTGCCAGCGCCGGCGGCGTCGGGGTGGACGAGGTGGCCGACGGCGTCGGGCTGGAGCTGGAGGAACTGGTGGCGGCCGGCTCGTCGGAGCCGCCGCAACCGGCTACGAGCAACGTGGTGACAAGGGCGGCTGCGACAGCGCGGCGCTGACGGACCATGGGCACACGGCCTCTCGGGAAGCGCCGGTGGCCGGTCGGCCCGGCGGCGCTGACGGCGGGGATTCTAGTTCTTTGATGCCATGTCACCAAGGATTGTTGCGCCGTGCAGAGCTCGGTCATGTGTCGAGCGGCCGCGGTGCTGAAGTGCGTGCGTGCGGCGAGGTCAATTCGCCTGCACCGGCCCGGCTGCGTCAGCCGACGTGCAGGCCGGGCTGAGGCCACCGGGCGAGCATCGCAGCCACCGTCGGCCGGGTCTGGTCGGCGCCGATCGAGCTCATGAGCATGCTGAACGAGCGGTGCAAGGCGCGCTCCCAGTGCGGCCAGGTGTGCGTGCCTGCGCCGTAGAGGTCGGCGGTCAGGCGCAGGCCGAGGGTGCGGGTCCGGGCGACGAAGGCCACGTTCTGCGGATAGATCCACTGCTCGATGCCGTCGGCCGGCGTGTCGGGCGGGTCGAGTGGCCCGGGGTTCCCGTCGCCGGAGGATACGTACAGCCCGATGCCGCGCAGCCTGCCGGCAAGGTCGTACGGGTTGTGCGCGGCCCAGATCCGTTCCTGCTGCACCGGGTCGCCCCACAGTGCGAGCGGGTCCGCGCCGACGTTCCGCACCAGCCCCATGATCGTGGCCGGGTCGTAGATCGTGTTCAGAACGCCGCTGTAGGAAGCGGCCGCGCGGAACATGCCCGGGTTGCGTGCGGCGTACGCCATCGCCCCGAGGCCGCCCATGGACAGGCCCGCGATCGCCCGATGGGTGCCGGCGCGATAACCACGCTCCAGGATCTGGCGCACCTCGGTGAGGTGGAACGTCTCCCATGCCGGCGGACCGCCCGCACCGTAGTTCCACCAGTTCGAGTAGAAACCCACTCGACCGGCTTCGGGCATCACGACCAGCACGTTCATCTGGCTGGTCAGTGCCTCGACATCGGTCTCCCGCGTCCAGCTGTCGTAGGTACCGCAACAGCCGTTCAGCAGATACAACACCAATGGTGGTGGTAACCACCTGTGCGCCGTCGTCTGCCCGAGCGCCGCCCGCCGCGCCGGCTTCCGCCGAGTCATCGAGTGCGGTACCCGTGGCCGCGCCCGACACGAATGACGCCGCCAACACCAGCGCCGCGAGCACCGAGACCGACTTCGATCGCCGCATGGAAGGAACCTCTCCGGCGACTATGTCATTATTGACATGGCCCGGCAAGGATCAAAGTGCAGGGCGTGCGTGAGCATGCCGTCATGCCCCATTGTCTACCCCTCGGCGTGGAGATGGTCGTTGTCGAGTTGGGCGACCATCCAGTGGCACCAGGCGATGTAGTGGCGTTCGTAGCCGAGGCCGAACGACAGTGCCGCGTAGTTGCCGAAGTCGGGGTGGTCGTTCGGCGGGGCGCCCTGGTGGTGCCGGGACTCTACGGCGGCGCGCTGGATCTCGTAGTCGGCGAGGCGTGCCTCGTGCGCCGCGGCCTGATGTTCGAAGAGCTGGCGGGCGGCAGTGCGATCTGCGGCCCACATTCCGTACGCCTTGAGTACGAGCTCGTTGCGGGCCGGCTGCGGTCGCGGCGGCTCCGGCAGCCACTCTCCCAGGACCCGGCGTCCCGCCTCGGTGAGCGAGTAGATCTTCTTGTCCTTCGGGCCCGGTCCCGCAGCCGCTTCGAAGTCGACCAGCCCGTCGGCGAGCAGCCGCTGCAACTCGGGATGGATCTGGCTGTGCCGCGCCTCCCAGAAGTACGCCACGGGCCTGCGCAGGCTGGCCGCGAGCTCGTAGCCCGTCTGTGGGTGGCGACCCAGAAGAGTGAGGAGCGCGTATCCAAGTGTGGACGGCATCCCTGGCAGACCTCCCGTTGACACGCTGACCGACGAGAGAAGATTATGTCAGAACTGATATACATGCGCTCGAGGAGGGCGGATGCGGTCTCGTCCAGCTGCCGTCCTGATCGGGCTGCTCCTCGTGGCCACCGGCTGCGGCGACGGCGCCGAGCAGGCGGACCGTGCTCCCACCACCACCGCCACTCCCGCGGCTGAGGTGTCGCGACTGGGCGGCTGCCTCGGGCCGGACAAGGCCAGGCTCGTCGACCTGCCGGTGGCAGACTCGCAGCTGAACGCTGGGTTGATGGGCGATGGCGAGTCCGGTGTGGTGATCGCGTACGAGCGAAACGGCAGCGTGTGCACCTGGCTGCCCCTCGCCGAGGTTCTCGTTGCCCGCCGATATCGCGTCGCCTTGTTCGACTACAGCGGCATACAGACCCCGCAGGGGGATGTCGCGCTGGTCGCCGCACAGCTCCGCACGGAGGGTGTGCGCCGGGTGTTCCTGGTCGGTGGCTCGCTGGGTGGCGCAGCGGTCATGCACGGCGGCGTGGAGATCAGCCCCCGGGTCGCCGGCGTGGTCAACGTCGCCGGCGGGCTACCCGACGGCGAAGCCCTGGCTCGCCGGCTGCGTGTCCCGCTGCTGCTGGTTGCCGCCCGCAACGACAGCATCCTGCAGGACCTCGACGCACCCGCACCCCGCTGGATGAACCAGCTCTACCGTGCCGCCACCAGTGCCCCCGACCGGCAACTGGTGCTCGTCCCCGGCACCGAGCACGCAAGCCAACTGTTCATCAGCCCCCAGGCGCAGCCGGTCGAAGACGCCGTCGTTGCCTTCCTGGACCGTCACAGCAGCCCATGAGTGCGGTGGGGTCCCCGCAGCCTTGCCTGAGACAGCCGCCAACCACGTCGCGAACCCAGACGCCCACCATCACCGAGGCGCCTGGAAGTCCGGAGGGAGAACGGCGCGTGTACACGCTTGAGAACCTGTTCCACTTCCTGCACCAGCTGACGGCCATCATCTGGCTCGGAGGCGTTCTGGCGCTGAACGCGCTACAGATGCGGCTCGCTCGCCGCAGAGACCCGGCCGTGCAGCAGTCCCTGCTCCACCTGATCGACCTGTACGGACGCGCGGTCATCGCCCCAGCCGCGATCGTCAACCTGCTGACGGGCCTTGTGCTGATCGCGCAGATGGACGACGTCGCCTGGAGCGACGCGTGGGTGGTGTGGGGCCTGCTGGGGATCGCGCTGTCCGTCACCCTGGGCGCGACGCTGATCCGCACGACGAACGCCGACCTGCGCCGGCTCGCGGCCGACGACGCGCTCGACGACCCCCGCTGGTCCAGCCGGCAGCGGCGCGCGGCGATGCTCTACGTCGTCAACGTCGTGTCGCTGCTCTCGGTCGTCTGGGCGATGATCTTCAAGCCGACCTTCTGACGACGGCTCCCCAGCCGACGTTGGTTGATCTGGCGGCCTCGCCGCCGACGTGTCGAGGACGCGAACGCTCAGGCCAGCTGGGCGACCGTGCCTCGGTGGAGGGCCTGGTAGACGCTGTTGCGCAGGGTGTTGGCCTCGGCGTCGGTCAGGGTCCGGTCCAAGGAGCGGAGCACCAGCCGCAGCAGCAGGTTCACCTGGCCCGGCGCGATCCCGAGCCGCTCGCGCGCGGCCGGCGGCAGGTCGTCGTACGACGTCACCGACAGCGGCTCGACCAGCTCGGCGGCGCCGGCGTCGGCGCCGAGGGCGGCACGGACGCGGTCACCCAGCCTCTCGGCGGACAGGTCCTCGTCCGCGTCGACGACCAGCGACAGGTCTCGTCGCACGGGCGGCATCGCCGACACCGGCTTGTACGGCGACAGGTCGAGCAGCTGGCCCGCCACCCGCGGGTCCGTGGAACGCAGCAACCGGACGTCCGGCACGCCCTTGCGGAGCATCACCAGCCGGTCCAGGCCGAGCCCCATCGCCAGGCCGGACCACTCTGCCGGAAGACCCGCGCGGCGCAGCACGGCCGGGGCGGCCACTCCGCACTCGCCGATCTCGACCCAATGGCCGCGCCAGAGCGCCTCGATCTCGCGACCGCCGACGGTGTACGGGTGCGAGGCCGGCACCGCCCGCCACTCCGCCCCCCGCAGCACAGCTCCCACCACGAGCCCGATCATCGCCAGCAGGTCGTCGCCGTCGCACGTCTGCCGCCGGGTGATCCGCCATAGATCCAGCTGGTGCGGCGTGCCGGTGTGCTGCCAGTCCACGCTGTCGCGGCGATGACACATCCCCGGGCAGACCAGCAGCACGTCGTCCGGCGCCGGCGACCCGGCGGCCAGTGTGCGCAGCGCGGGCGGGATCATCGCCGAACTGTGGCTGCGCAGCACGTGCCCGGCGTCCACATAGCGGGTGTAGCGGCTCTCCCGGGTCACCGCGTCCGCGGCGTACCCGAGGTTGTCGTAGTTGTCGGCCAGCGAGACGACGGGATGGTCGCGGCGGGTCCGCACCTCGACCGGCCAGGCGGCGGCGAGCGCGGTGCGCAGCTCGTCGACGACCAGCTGGACGGCATGCGGTCCGGCAGCGGGATCGGACAGGTCGCGGACGGCCAGGGCATCGGCCAGCTCGGCGGGCGTGATCGGAGCGGGCGTGACGGAAGACGGTACGGCGTTCATGGGAGCTCTCCTCGGTACGGGTTCGGTGATGTCGTGGTGCGGACACCCCGGCCGGACGCGGAGGAACCCGAGGGAGCTGGCGGTCAGGCGCGGCGGCTCACCCCGGCGGCACCGCTGTGCCGGCCGGGGCGCGGAAATCGCCGCCCGTAGCGCATGACAGAAGGGTACGACGGCCCGTCGGCCGGCGCAGCCGAGTTTCCACAGGACCGGCGTCGTACGTGACCTTTTGGCGGCGGGCTCGTTAGGACAAGCGGGTGCGGACCGCGAATCCGTTCCCGACGCGATGGGGACGCGGAAATGCGAAGGCCCCGGTCCGCCGACCGGGGCCTTCGCGCGTCTCGCGAGTGACTGTGTCCTGTGCCGGGGAGGCTCAGACCTCCACGGTCTCCTCGGTGAGGTTGCGGGTGCGGTTCGGGTCGACCTGGACGCCCGGACCCATCGTCGACGACACGACGACCTTCTTGATGTAGCGGCCCTTCGAGCTGGACGGCTTCAGCCGCAGCACCTCGTCCAGGGCGGCCGCGTAGTTCTCGACCAGCTGCACGTCGCTGAACGACGACTTGCCGATGATGAAGTGCAGGTTGGCGTGCCGGTCGACGCGGAACTCGATCTTGCCGCCCTTGATGTCGGTCACGGCCTTGGTCACGTCCGGCGTCACGGTGCCGGTCTTCGGGTTCGGCATCAGGCCGCGCGGACCGAGCACCCGGCCCAGCCGGCCGACCTTGCCCATCAGGTCGGGGGTGGCGACGACGGCGTCGAAGTCCAGCCAGCCGCCGTTGATCCGCTCGATCAGGTCGTCGGAGCCGACGTAGTCGGCGCCGGCCGCGGTCGCGGCCTCGGCCTTCTCACCGGTGGCGAAGACGAGGACCCGTGCCGTCTTGCCGGTACCGTGCGGGAGGTTGACGGTGCCGCGCACCATCTGGTCGGCCTTGCGGGGGTCGACCCCGAGGCGCATCGCCACGTCGACAGTCGCGTCGAACTTGCGGCCCTTGCCGGCCCCGGACGCGAGCCGGATGGCCTCGATCGGCGCGTACAGCTTGTCCTTGTCGATCTGCTCCGCCGCGGCCTTGTAGCTCTTGCTGCGCTGAGTCATTCCTGTGTTCCTCTCAGGGATGTGGTGTTCGCGGGCGAGCGCTTCGCCCTGCCACTACTTCTTGTTCGTCGTACGACGTTGACCCTCGTACGACGCCGGGCCCGGTCAGCCCTCGACGGTGACGCCCATGGAGCGCGCCGTACCCTCGACGATCTTCATCGCGGCGTCGATGTCGCGCGCGTTGAGGTCGGGCATCTTGGTCTCGGCGATCTCGCGGACCTGGTCCTTGGTGATCTTGCCGACCTTGTCCTTGTGCGGGACGGCCGAACCCTTCTGCAGGCCGGCGGCCTTCTTGATCATCTCCGGCGCCGGCGGCGTCTTGGTGACGAACGTGAAGGACCGGTCCTCGTAGATGGTGATCTCGACCGGGATGACGTTGCCGCGCATGGACTCCGTCTGGGCGTTGTACGCCTTGCAGAACTCCATGATGTTCACGCCGTGCGGACCGAGCGCGGTACCGACCGGCGGGGCCGGGGTCGCGGCACCGGCCTGGAGCTGCACCTTGACCAGGGCAGCGATCTTCTTCTTGGGAGGCATGTTCTTCTCGGGTCCTTAGACTTTCTGGATCTGGTTGAAGCTGAGCTCGACCGGGGTCTCCCGGCCGAAGATCTCCACCAGCGCCTTGATCCGCTGGGCGTCTGGGTTGATCTCCGTGATCGTGGCGTGCAGGGTCGCGAACGGCCCGTCGACGACCATCACCGAGTCGCCGACACCGAAGTCGGCCACCTCGACCTTCTTCTTCGCCGGGGCGGTCTTCGTGACACCGGCCTCCGCCGCCTCGGCCTCGGCCGCCGCCACGACGGCCGGCGCCAGCATCTTCTCGACCTCTTCGAGGCTCAGCGGCACCGGGTGCTGGCTGTGCCCGACGAAGCCGGTCACCGACGGCGTGTGCCGGACCGTGGACCAGGACTCGTCGGTCAGGTCCATCCGGACCAGCACGTAGCCCGGCAGCACGGTCCGCTTCACCATCCGGCGCTGGCCGTTCTTGATCTCGGCGACCTCCTCGGTCGGCACGACGATCTCGAAGATGAAGTCCTCCATGTTGAGGGAGGTGATCCGGTTCTCGAGGTTGCTCTTGACCCGGTTCTCCATGCCCGAGTACGTGTGCACGACGTACCAGTCGCCGATCTTGGAGCGCAGCGCGCTGCGGAACTCCTCCAGCGGGTCGCCCGCCTCGCCGGCCGGCGCCACGGCCTCGTCCGCCTCTTCGGCCTCAGGGGCCTCCGCGGTCGCGAAGGCGAAGGGGTCGTCGACGGTGTCACCGGGGACGTCGACAGCGTCCGCGGCTTCCTCGACGCCGGGGGCGTCGGCGCGGAACTCGTCGTCGTACTGGTCTGACACGGTGTACTCCGTCATCTTCCTGGGATGTGTCTTGCGTCGAACTGTGTCGGCCGCGCGGCCGGGACCGGCAGCCTCAGCCGAAGACCTTGAACATCGCCCAGCCGAAGGCCAGGTCGAGCACCGAGACGATCGCGATGATGAAGAGCACGAACGTCAGCACGACCAGGAAGTAGGTCGACAGCTGCTGACGCGTCGGCCACACCACCTTGCGCAGCTCCGCGACCACCTGCCGGTAGAAGCGCAGCGGACCCGCCGAGCCGTGCTCGGTCGGCCGTCCAGAGGACGGTGCAGTTGCCCGCGTCTCCGTCACGTCCAACCTCATTTCACTGTCGCCGATGTTGCTGCTGGTGTGTCTTGCAGGGCACGAGGGACTTGAACCCCCAACCTTCGGTTTTGGAGACCGATGCTCTGCCAGTTGAGCTAGTGCCCTTCGGACGCCTCTCACCCCGACACCGGGCATGCCGGATCAGGGCCAGTTGCGCCGAGTGAAGAGTGTACGGGGTCGGGGCCACCGAGGTCGAACCGGGTTCCCGACAGTGCCAGGATAGGGGCCATGACGGCCTCTCGGATCTCAGCACGTATCGGTGGCATCGGTGAGTCGGCGACCCTGGCGGTGGACGCCAAGGCCAAGGCGCTCAAGGCGGCCGGCCGCCCGGTGATCGGCTTCGGCGCCGGCGAGCCGGACTTCCCGACACCGGACTACATCGTCGAGGCGGCGGTGGAGGCCGCGCGCGACCCGAAGAACCACCGCTACTCCCCCGCCGGCGGCCTGCCGGAGCTCAAGCAGGCGATCATCGACAAGACGAAGCGCGACAGCGGGTACGAGATCGAGCCCGCCCAGGTGCTGGTGACCAACGGCGGCAAGCACGCCGTCTACAACGCGTTCGCGACCCTGCTGGACCCGGGTGACGAGGTGCTGCTGCCGGCGCCGTACTGGACGACGTACCCGGAGGCGATCAGGTTGGCCGGCGGCGTGCCGGTCGAGGTGCTCGCCGACGAGACCCAGGGCTACAAGGTCACCGTCGAGCAGCTCGAGGCCGCGCGCACGGACAAGACCAAGGTGCTGCTGTTCTGCTCGCCGTCGAACCCGACCGGCGCGGTCGACTCGCCGGAGGAGATCAAGGCGATCGGCGAGTGGGCGCTGGCGAACGGCCTGTGGGTCGTCACCGACGAGATCTACGAGCACCTCACGTACGGCGACACCGAGTCGGTTTCGATGCCGGTCGTCGTACCGGAGCTGGCCGACCGGACCGTCGTCCTCAACGGCGTCGCGAAGACGTACGCGATGACCGGCTGGCGGGTCGGCTGGATGATCGGCCCGAAGGACGTCGTCAAGGCCGCCACGAACCTGCAGTCGCACCAGACCTCGAACGTCTGCAACGTCGCCCAGCGGGCCGCGATCGCGGCGCTCACCGGCGACCTGTCCGCGGTCGACGAGATGAAGGTCGCGTTCGACCGGCGCCGCAGGACCATGGTCAGCATGCTCAACGAGATCCCCGGGGTGGAGTGCCCGGAGCCGACCGGCGCGTTCTACGCGTACCCGTCGGTGAAGGGGGTGCTCGGCCGCGAGATCGCTGGTCGTACGCCGACCACCTCGGCCGAGCTCGCCGAGCTGATCCTGGACCAGGCCGAGGTCGCCGTCGTACCGGGCGAGGCGTTCGGGGCGCCGGGCTACCTGCGGCTGTCGTACGCGCTGGGCGACGGCGACCTGGCCGAGGGCGTCAGCAGGATCGCGAAGCTGCTGGGCTGAACCAAGCCGCGGCCGGCCGGGACCCGGATCAGGGCCGGCCGGCCTTCGGCGCCGGGGCGGGCGCGATCAGGACGCGGCCGGTGCGCGGTCCGGTGGTGAGCCGGTGCAGGTTGTCCTCGAAGCCGTCGTTCATCCACCAGTCCGCGGTCAGCATGAACAACGTCCGCCCGTCCGGTCCGCCGAGCGTGCAGGCGAAGCAG
>WNGB01037478.1_pt1 | contig 11961 bp, 12 predicted proteins | sample 5400681 | NCBI WGS metagenome assembly WNGB01 (sample SAMN13153367, study PRJNA577476) | soil metagenome | isolation source: 115 cm soil or saprolite under grassland replicate 2 | place: USA:California | collected 2016-06-15 | reverse complement strand
GAGCGGGTGCTGTTCGGCGTCGTACCCTCGGTCGACCCGGATGCACCGCCGTCGGACACGCAGGCGACCGAGCGGGTGCTCCGCTGGCTCGACATGCTGGGCCTCGACCCGGCAGCGGTCGGCGCCCAGCTGGTCGTCACGCCCACCTGTGGGCTCGCGGGTGCGTCCTCCGCCTGGACCCGCAACGCGCTGGAGCTCGTGCGCAAGGTCGCCTCGAACCTCGCGGACTAACGCCCTGGAATCAATCAGCACGAGACGCGCAAAGGCCCGGCCGCCCCGTGACGGCCGGGCCTTGCTGCGTCGTACTAGTGGCCTGCGGCTGAAGTCCAGTTACCGATCCCCGCAAAGGACTTCAGCCGCAGGCCACTACCTCAGCCGACGTGTACGGCGGCCTCGGGGCCGTCGGTCGCCAGCTCGGTGTGCTTGACGTTCAGGAACAGCCAGGTGACCAGCGAAGCGCCCAGCATCATGAACGTGCCGAGGAAGAACGCGTGCGTCGCGCCATCCGGGAACGAGCCGAACTCGATGACCCGCCCGATGACGGCGTCGAACGAGCCGACCCCCAGCTTGTCCATCAGCTGACCCGACAGCGCCGGGTTGGCCTGGCTGGCCTCGGTCAGGCCCTTCGCGATGCCGGGGCCGATCTGCTCGGCGTGGTTCGTGCCGAAGTGAGCGGCCACGGTGCTGAGCGACGCCAGACCGAGCGCGCCACCGACCTGCTGCATCGTGTTGAGCACGCCGGAGCCGATACCGGAGTCCTCGGCCTTGACGTGGTGCACCGCGGTCAGGGTCAGCGGCACGAACACCGCGCCCAGGCCCAGGGCCATGATCACGATGTACGGCAGGATCTGGGTCCAGTAGCTCACGTCCGAGCCGAGGTGCTGGCCGCTGGCAAACGACCCGAGCACGGCGTTCGCGTCGTCCGGGACGCTCAGCCGCGAGAAGCCCCACAGCGCGAACGACGCCATCAGCGTGCCGACGCCGGCGATGTACCGAGCGTCGATCCGGTTGACCAGGCTGGACACGATGGTCGCGCTGATCACGAGGCCGAAGGAGAACGGCAGGAACGCGAAGCCGGCCTTCAGCGGGCTGTAGCCCATGACGTTCTGGATGAACAGGCTCAGGAAGAAGAACATCGAGAACATCGCAGCCGGCATCAGCATCATCGCCAGGAAGCTCGCCGCCCGGGTCTGGTTGGCGAAGATCCGGAAGGGCAGCAGCGGGTGCTTGACCCGCGACTCGATGATCCCGAAGACGACCAGGAACGCAACGCCGGCGACCAGGCTGGTGATGGTCCAGGTGTCGCCCCAGCCGTACTGCTGGTTGCCGGCCCGGGTCAGGCCGTAGACCAGCGCGAGCAGGCCCGCCGTACCGGAGAAGGCGCCGGGGATGTCCAGCTCGCCGGGGTGCGACTTGGACTCGGGCAGGAACCGCGGCGCGAGGAACGCGGCGCCGAGGCCGATCGGGACGTTGATCAGGAAGGTCAGCCGCCACCCGTGTACGTCGGTCGCGAGGAAGCTGAAGTCCTGGCCGGTCAGCCAGCCACCGAGGATCAGGCCGACCGCCGCACCGGCGCCGGACATCGCGGCGTACACGGCGAAGGCGCGGTTACGGGCCGGGCCGGCCGGGAACGTCGTGGTGATCAGCGCCAGGGCAGCGGGCGACGCGAGCGCGGCGCCGAGACCCTGGAGGCCACGGGCGCCCAGCAGCAGCGCCTCGTTCTGGGCGAGGCCGCCGAGCAGCGAGGCGATGGCGAACACGGCCACACCGGTCATGAAGATCCGGCGCCTGCCGTAGAGGTCGCCGAGGCGGCCACCAAGCAGGAGCAGGCCACCGAACGCGAGGGCGTAGCCGGTGACGATCCACTGGAGGTTCGCCTGGTTGATCGACAGGTCCTTGCCGATGTAGGGGAGGGCGATGTTGGCGATGGTGCTGTCGAGCACCACCATGAGCTGCGCGATGGAGATGAGCACGAGGGCCCATCCGAGATGCTGCTTGCCGTCCGCGGTGGCGGGTGGCTCCTGCAGCTCAGGGGTCTTGGTGAGATCAGCCATGAGCTTCTTTCTCTCGTAACGGGTTGGCGTGAAGACTGGAAGTGAGTCGGGAAGTCATCGCGGCTGACAAGCCGGGATGATGATCTGGTCGATGATCTGGGTGACCTCGTCGTCCGAAGGCGGCTTGCCCAGGAGGAAGATCCGGTGGAGCACGATGCCGGCCAGTGAGGGCGCCAGCAGGTCGATATCGAGGTCGTCGCGGATCTCGCCCCGGGCGTGGGCGCGTTCGTAGACGCCCCGCGCCATCTTCAGCTTGGGTTCGACGAACTCCGTCCGGAACTGCTTCGCGAAGTCGGCGTCCCGGTTGAGTGCGGTGATGACGGCAGCCAGGACGGCGATCGTCCTGCTGTCGGTGAAGCCCTGGAACCCGCAGGACATGGCGATCAGGTCGTCGCGCAGGCTGCCCGTGTCCGGCATCGAGCCCGGGTCCTTCTGGGACGTGAGGGCGTCGATGACGAGGGCAACCTTGGTGTTCCACCGGCGGTAGAGCGTGGCCTTGGACGCCTTGGCGCGGGTAGCCACGGCGTCCATGGTGAGCCGGTCGTAGCCCACGTCGGCGAGTACGTCGAGCGCGGCTTCGAGAATCTCGAGCTCCCGGTCGCCTTCGACGCGGGGCCTAGCCTCGTGAGTGTGTTGTGCGTTCATGCCGGGTTCCAGTCGGTCTATGAAACGAAACTGTTTCGTTTCATGAAGAAGGTACGCCTGATCCGCGGATAAAACAAATCCGTTTCATCCGCGGACCTGGAGGCCACACGGGAGGCACACGCTGGAGGCCCACGCTGGCGGCGCGGGACGCGTCAGAGACGGGGCCGGCCGTTCAGCCCGACGACGGGTCGATGCCGAGCATCCGCAGGGAGCGGTCGATCGCGAGCCGGTTCCAGGCGCCGATCTCGCGCAGCATGTAGTGACCGATCCGGCCCATGTCGACCATCTCGGCCGAGGCGGCGACGACGCGGGCGCGGGCGACGTACTGTCGGGTCGCGCCGTACGACGTGATCCGGTCGCCGCGCCCATGGGCCGCGACCAGGTGGCGGCCGGCCAGCCGGCGTACCGGCTCGCCCTCCGGGAACCACGGCGCGAGGGCCACGACGCCGGCCACCAGCGGGTCGTCGGCCACGTGTACGGCGGTCCGTGCGCCCATCGAGTGACCCAGCAGCACGACGGGTACGTCGCCGAGCCGTTCCCGCGCGCGGGCGAGCGCCCAGCGAGCGTCCGGCACCGGAGACGGCTGCCGGTGGTCGTTCCAGCCGACCACGCCGTACCGCAGCAGCCAGGTCGAGACGCCCGCCTCCTCGGCCGGCCGGGCGATGGCCCGCTGCATGGCCAGGCAGCGCCGCCACGAGGCGCTGCGGCCGGTCACCCGCTGCTCCGAGCGCTCCTTGCCGCCGTGCAGCATCAGCACGAGCGCACGGGGCCGGCCGGGCGCGTCGTACGTCGTGAGGTGTGGCTCGGGCACGCCTGAGATCCTTCCACTCGGGCGGTTGGCGCGGAGGCAAAACGGTCGCGGCGAGATGTCGGTGCGACAGGGCAAGATGTCCTCATGAGTACTTCGGAGACCTCCGCACCGCCGGCCCAGGAGCCGGCCACGCCGACTCCCGAGGCGCGGGAGCTGCACCAGACCATCGCGGAGGAGATCGAGGAGGCGCGCTGGCGCTATTTCGTGCTGGATGACCCGACTCTCTCCGACGCCGACTACGACGTGCGGCTGCGCAAGCTCCAGGCGCTCGAGGAGGAGTTTCCGGAGCTGCGTACGCCGGACTCGCCGACCCAGAAGGTCGGCGGCGCGGTGTCCACGGAGTTCACCGCGGTCGACCACCTGCAGCGGATGGAGAGCCTCGACAACGCGTTCTCGCAGGAGGAGCTGGTCGCTTGGCATGCCCGGCTGGTGCGCGACGGCGTTACGGACCCCGCGCTGCTGTGTGAGCTCAAGGTCGACGGGCTCGCGATCAACATCCTCTACGAGGACGGCCGCCTGGTCCGCGCCCTCACCCGCGGGGACGGCCGGACCGGGGAGGACGTCACCCCCAACGTCAAGACGATCGCCTCGGTGCCGCACCGGCTGACCGGCACGGAGGAGTTCCCGGTGCCGCGGCTGGTGGAGGTGCGCGGCGAGGTGTTCCTGCCGTTCGAGGCGTTCGAGAAGCTCAACGCCTCGATGGCCGACGCCGGCCGACAGATGTTCGCCAACCCGCGCAACGCCGCGGCCGGGTCACTGCGCCAGAAGGACCCGCGGGTCACCGCGACCCGGGACCTGGGCATGGTCTGCCACGGCATCGGCGCGCGCGAGGGCTTCGAACCGGTCGCCCAGTCCGCGGCGTACGACGCGTTGCGGGCCTGGGGACTGCCGATCTCCGACCGGGTCCGGGTGCTACCCGACCTGGCCGCGGTGCGGGAGTACATCGACTACTACGGCGAGCACCGGCACGACGTCGAGCACGAGATCGACGGCGTCGTGGTGAAGGTCGACCAGGTGGCCCTGCAGCGCCGGCTCGGGTCGACCAGCCGGGCGCCGCGGTGGGCGATCGCGTTCAAGTACCCGCCCGAGGAGGTCAACACCGAGCTCCTCGACATCCGGGTCAACGTGGGCCGCACCGGCCGGGTGACGCCCTACGGCGTGATGGTGCCGGTGAGAGTGGCCGGCTCGACCGTAGAGAACGCCACCCTGCACAACGCGCACGAGGTGAAGCGCAAGGACGTGCGTCCCGGCGACACCGTGATCCTGCGCAAGGCGGGCGACGTGATCCCCGAGATCCTGGGACCGGTGCTGGCCCTGCGCCCGGAAGGCCTGCCCGAGTGGGTGATGCCGACGGAGTGTCCATCCTGCGGGACCGCTCTCGCCGAGCAGAAGGAAGGCGACAAGGACCTCCGCTGCCCCAACCACGAGCACTGCCCGGCCCAAGTCATCGAGCGGGTCTTCCACGTCGCCAGCCGTGGTGCCTTCGACATCGAGGGGTTGGGCTACGAAGCGGCCGTGGCGCTGCTCGAAGAGCGTCCCGACGGCTCCCGAGCGATCAACAACGAGGGCGACGTCTTCGACCTCGACGCGGCACTGCTGACGACGGTTCCGCTCTTCACCCGGGCCCCCAGGAAGGGCGAGGACGGGCCTCAGCTCAGCGCCAACGGCCAGCGGCTGCTCGACAACCTGAGCGAGCGCAAGCAGGTTCCGCTGTGGCGGGTGCTGGTCGCGCTGTCGATCCGGCACGTCGGCCCCACCGCGGCGCGTGCGCTGGCCACCGAGTTCGGCTCCATCGAGGCGATCCGTGCGGGGCATCCGTCGAGCAACTGGCCGCCGCCGAGGGCGTCGGCCCGACCATCGCGGAGTCCGTCCGCGAATGGTTCGACGGCGACGCGTGGCACGGCGCGATCGTCGACAAGTGGGCCGCGGCCGGCGTCTCGCTCAAGGACGCGCGCGACGAGTCGACACCGCGCACCCTCGAGGGGCTCACCGTCGTGGTGACCGGGTCGCTCGAGAACTACACCCGCGACTCGGTCAAGGAGGCGATCATCAGCCGCGGCGGCAAGGCGTCGGGCTCGGTGTCGAAGAAGACCGACTTCGTGGTCGTAGGAGACAACGCCGGCTCGAAGGCGGAGAAGGCGGAGCAGCTCGGCGTACCCATTCTCGACGAGGCCGGCTTTGAGGCGCTCCTCGAGCACGGCCCATCCGGGCTGTGAGTCGGTCGTGATGCCGAGGACGCGATCCGGCGCGTCCTCCACATCACGACTCGGGTCAGTCCAGGGCGTTTCCGATCAGGCCGGCGACGGCGAGCTGCTCGTTGGCGAACGGGTGGAAGCCGGCGGCTCGGATCGGGTCGGTGAACTGGCCGTTGATCCACGGGTCGGCCGAGCAGACGTCGTGGCCCTGGCTGGCCGACCAGACGTCGACGTACCGCTGGAACTCCGGGTCCGGGTCCGCCGAGGCCACCGGCAGCGCGGAGGACGTCAACAGGCCGAGGCAGAAGACCGCGAGCGCGAGCGGTCGCAGAATGCGAGTCATGAATCCCTTCCCAGGGTCGACTCGCGCACCCTACGTCCGGTCAGGCGTCGGCGGCGAGGATCTGTTCGCGCAGGATGTCGGCGTGACCGGCGTGCCGGGCGAGCTCCTCGACCATGTGCACGTAGATCCAGCGCAGGGTGAGCGGCCCGCGCCGGTTGTGTAGCGCCAGGTCGTCGAGGTCGTACGCCGCGGCGATCCGGTCGCACTCCGCCACGGTCTCCCGGTACGCCGCCACCACCGACTCGATCGTGTCGTCGTCGGAGAGCTGGAACGAGTCGTCGACCTCGGTCGGTAAGCCGATCTCGGCCCGGTCGCGGCCGGCGAGCGACACCTCGAACCACACCCGCTCGGCGAACCTGGCGTGCTTGACCAGGCCGAGCAGCGTTGTCAGCGACGGCACCAGGCTGCGTCGCGCCTGCTCCTCGGTCAGGCCGTCGAGAGTCGCGAGCAGCTCCTCGCGGTTGTCGTGGAGGAAGGCCTCGAGCTGCTCACGCTCGGTGCCGGTCAGGGTGGTCTCGATGAGGCTGTCGGTCATGGCCGCAGGCTAGCGGTGGGGCACGACGGCATCCGCCGGGCCCCACGACCCGCGTCACGACTCGTAGGCGTTGCCGCCGATCTTGACGACGTTGTTCTCGTCCTGGTCGTGGATCACCTGGTCGTCGGTGCACGTGTCCTTGTCCGGGAAGCACATGCGCTCGGTGGTCGTCGACGCCGGCGAGCTCGGCACCCGCTCGATGGCGACGTCGGTCGACTCGCACGAGCCGGACGCCGGGTCGCAGGTGGTCAGGGTGTCGCCGGCCAGCCCGATCAGGTGGCCGTCGGGCGCCCAGCCGACGTCGCCGTCGAGCTGGGGGAACGACACGGCGGTGCCGGCCGCGACGTCGTACACCTTGACGGGGGCGTTCGGCCCCTCTTCGGACACGAGCTTGGCGTACCGGCCGTCCGGCGAGAGATCGAGCCAGCCGTAGTCGCCGACGGGTACCCGGAGCAGCTCCGCGCCGGTGGCCGCGTCGGACACGATGGCGGCATCGGCGTCGGAGTGGGAGAAGTGCCCGCCCGACACCTCGGGGAAGGTCTCCCCGGCGAACCACGCGGGCGTGCTGACCGTCCCGGTGTGCCAGTTGACCGCCGAGACGCCGTTCTTCATCGCGACGTAGACGAAGTCGCCGTAGATCGCCACCGGCGGCGACTCCCAGCCTCCCTCGGAGCGTTCACCCGGCACCGGGACCTGGGCCACGATGTCGCCGCCGTTCACATTGCGTACGACGATGTCCCAGCCGTCGCCGTCCGCCACCGAGTAGGCGAGGTACGGCGTGGTCGGGTCGGTGGCGGGCACCCGGTCGCCCAGGTCGAGATCGAGCTGGGTGACCGTCCCGTCGGGGGTCACCAGGGAGAAGTGCGAGGGACCCTCGGAATCGGTCCACGGGCTGGTGCCGGTGCGCGCCAGCACGCCGGCCGAGGTGTAGTAGAGCACCTTGATCTTCTCGTCGACGTGCGCCCGGTACTCGCCGGCGTCGCCGAAGTAGATCGTCGAGCCGACGGAGAAGGCGCCGCCGTTGAGATACGCCTGGGCGGCGGGCGACACGATGGTCCTGCGGCTGTCCGCGGCTTGGGAGGTGATCGCGGCGCCGCCCGCCACGCCGGCCGCTACGACGGCCACCGCGGCAACTGCCCTGGTGGCGGTCCGGCGGCGGCGCAGGCCCCGGCCCTGGGTGAGCACGGCGTCGGCCGGCGGGCTCGGGATCTCGAGGAGCTCCGCCTCCTCGCGCAGAAGTGTGGCGAGTCGTTCGGTCATGATGCTCGTCCTTGGGTAAGCGGGACGACCTCGTCGCCGAGCAGCGTGCGCAGCCGGGCGAGGGCGTCGGAGGTCTGGCTCTTGACGGTGCCGTCGCTGCAGCCCAACGCGGCGGCGGTCTGCTCGACGGTGAGATCGGCGTAGAAGCGCAGCACGATCACGGCCCGTTGCCGCGGCGCCAGCGTGGCCAGCGCGTCGGTCACGAGCGGGCGGGTCGTCGGGTCCGCGTCGTACGACGTCTCCGGCAGCGCGTCGGTGGCGATCTCGTTGCGCCACGACTTCTTGCGGAACCACGAGGTAGCGGTGTTGACCAGGACGGTCCGTGCGTAGCCGTGCGCCTTCTCCAGATCGCGGACCTTGTTCCAGGACGCATAGGTCTTGGCCAGTGACGTCTGCACCAGGTCTTCGGCGAGCTCGCGGTCGCCGAGCAGCAGGTAAGCGGTCCGGTAGAGCGCCGGCCAGGTGCCGTGCACGAACGCTGTGAACTCGGCGTCCGAGGGTGGTCGGGGCATGAAGTCCTCCTTTTCTCACCCTGACAGATGCCGGCGGGCCCCCTTCCGTTGGGCAGAGCGTTGGGAGAGTCGTTGGGCGAGAACTGTCGTAAGGTGTCCGGCATGTCCGGAAAGCGCGCCGCGGGAGGGTGGGGCCCCGGGAGCACGGCACTGCTCGTCACCGCGTCCGTCGCCATGGTGGTGTGGTTCGCGGTCGCGGCGTCGATGCTGTTCGCCAGCCACCCTGCCGTGCCTGTCGAGAGGACGGCGCAGAGCTCGACACCGAGCCGGTCGCCGATGACCGGCGGCACCACGTTGCCGCCGGCGCTCTACTCGGCCACCCCTTACGACGGTCCGCTCCCGAGCTGGAAGACCCGCAAGCCGGAGACCGTCAGCCCCTGGACGACCGCGTCGACGTCGGGCGGCCCGACCTACCCGACGCCGCACCCGACCTTTCCGACGTCGTACCCCACCGACTCGTCGCCGACGACCTACCCGACCACCAGCAGCCCGACGCCCACGCACGGCCACGGCCACACGCACGGCCCGCACTAGTGGTCATCTCCGGAGGTTCGACGCGTGGCCCGCACCCCGGGCACGCACCTCGCGCCCGGAGCACGGGCCACCCCCGGCGCACCTCCGAAGTTGACCACTGACCGAGGATTCGCATGCTCGCCCTGCTTTCGGCCGCCCTGATCTGCGCCGTCGTCGTCCTGGTTCCTGCGACCCTGCTGGTCATCGCGATGGCCCAACGCGCCGGCCGGCGGGCCACCGACCTGCCGCGCGCCCTGGCCGCCGGGGTCCTGGTCGGCTTGGTGGTGCTCGGCGTCGGTGCCCTGCTCGGCACGGGGCCGGGGCGGTCCACGGCGGTCGCCGCGGTGCTCGGGGCCAGCATCCCCGCGTGGTACCCCGCCGGCCGTCACTGGGCGACCCGCGGCCTGGCCGCGTGGGCGCTGACCGTCGATGCGGGCCTGATCTACATGACCTACGTGCTGGCCTGGACGCTCGGCGCCGGACTCGGCCTCGCGGGTACGGCGGCCAGCCTGCTGCTCTGGCTGCTCGAGGTCTTCGTGTTCGTGATCGGGGTCGGCTACGTCTGGGAGTTCGTCGACGTACTCACCCGGCGCGCCTGGCCCGCGTACGTCGACCCGAAGCGGCTGTCCGCCCGGCTCACCGCCCGGCTGTTCGTCAGCCTGCACGTCCCGACCCACAACGAGCTGCCGGACCTGGTCATCGCGACCCTCGAGCACCTGCTCCGCCTCGACTACAACGCCTACGAGATCCTGCTCATCGACAACAACACCACCGACCCCGCGCTCTGGCGGCCGGTCGAGGCGTTCTGTGCGACCCAGCCGCGGGTGAAGTTCATCCACCTCGAGGACTGGCCCGGCTACAAGAGCGGCGCGCTCAACCACGCCCTCACCGTGACCGACCCGCGGGCCGAGGTGATCGGCATCGTCGACGCCGACTACCTGGTCGAGCCCGACTTCCTGGCCGACTGCGCGCCGCTCTTCGAGAACCGGCGGGTGGCCTTCGTGCAGACCCCGCAGGACTACCGCGACTGGGAGGGGGCGGCGTACTTCCGGCGGCTCTACTACTCCTACGGCTACTTCTTCGACGTCAGTCAGAAGTCCCGCAACGAGCGCAACGGCGCGATCTTCGGCGGCACCATGGGCCTGATCCGGCGCTCCGCGCTCGAGCGCGTCGGTGGGTGGGACGAGTGGTGCATCACCGAGGACGCCGAGCTGTCGCTGCGACTGCTCAAGGCCGGCTGGCGCGGCGTACACATCGACGAGTCCTACGGCCACGGCATCATGCCGCTGACCTTCGAGGCGCTGAAGCGGCAGCGGTTCCGCTGGTGCTTCGGCGGCATCCAGCTGCTCCGGATGCACTGGCGCGACCTGCTCCCCGGCCTCCGGACCAGGCGCAACCAGCTCACGCTCGCGCAGCGCTGGGCCTACCTCGTCGGCGGGCTGCAGTGGTTCGGCGATCTCGCGTCTGTCTTCTTCACCGGCTTCCTGTTCCTCGGCGCGATCAGTGCCGCGTACGGCGACGGGCTGGTCATCAGGCGACTCTCCGGGCTGCTGCTGCTCAGCGTGGTCGTGGTGATGCTGCTGGGCGCGATGCGGGCGCTCGCGCTGGTGCGGCGTACCAGTGGCGCGACGTGGGGCCAGGCCCTCGGCGCCTGGGGACTGTGGATCGCGCTCGGCTGGACCGTCGCGCGCGCCTCGGCCCGCGGCCTGTTCGCCCGCGAGGGCGTCTTCCTGCGTACGCCGAAGGTCCGCGGCGAGCTCGGCGCCGGCGACGCGCTGCGCGGCAACCTGACCGAGACCTTGCTCGCGCTCGGCTGCGTGTTGGCGTCGGCGATCGCCTTCGCCGTGGGGTCGGTGGGCGCGGTCGCGGTCGGCGTACTCCTGGTCATCCAGGCGGCCGGGTACGCCGCCGCGCCGGTCAACAGTCTGGCCGCGATCCGCAGCGACCTGACCGATGAGCTGCGCCGCCGTCGTCACCAGCGCCAGGGACTCGGCTACTGGGGGAAGCCGGCGCGGCGCGGCGGCGCAGTCGTGGTCGCGGGGGCGCTCGCCGCGACGGACCAGATCTTGGCGAGCTCCGCGAGCAGGCCACCCGCCCGGCCGACCGCTCGCCGGAGCACCCGCAGCCCTCGCGCAACACCCGCGACCTCAAGTCGGGCTCGACGTCGGCCACCCCGGGCGTGACGCCGGTGACGCACGCGCCCACCCGGTCGCCCTCGAGTACGCCGACTCGCCGGCCGACCCAGGCCCCGACGAGCGGGCCGACGCAGCCGACCCAGGCCGCGACGCCCACCGCCCAGCCGACCAGCGTGCCGACGGGTCAGCCCACGACGCTGCCGACGCACACCTCCGGCGGCCAGCCGACGAGTACGCCGACCGGCCGTCCGTAGGGCACGGACTGCCCGGCATGCGGGCGCGGCCCTGGCCCGTTCGAGGGACTGCCCGGGCGACCCATAGGATTCGTCCATGCCCGAGATTTCCCGTGACGAGGTCGCGCACCTGGCGAACCTGGCGCGGATCGACCTGTCCGACGCAGAGCTCGACCACCTGGCCCCCCAGCTGTCGGTCATCCTCGAGTCGGTCGCGTCGATCAGCGGTGTCGCCAGCGCCGACATCCCGCCGACCTCACACGCCCTGCCGTTGACCAACGTGTTCCGCGACGACGTCGTGGTGCCCGGCCTGACCGCCGAGCAGGCGCTCTCCGGAGCGCCCGCCCAGGAGCAGCAGCGGTTCAGCGTGCCCCGGATCCTCGGCGAGGAGGCGTGATGACCGACTGGACCCGCAAGACCGCGGCCGAGCTGGCCGACGCGCTGGCGGCCGGTGAGGTGACCTCGGTCGAGCTGACTCAGGCACACCTCGACCGGATCGCGGCGGTCGACGGCGCCGTACACGCCTTCTTGCACGTCGACGCCGAGGGCGCGCTCGCCCAGGCGGCCGCGTCCGACGCCCGCCGCGCAGCCGGTACGCCGGCCTCGCCGCTCGACGGCGTACCGATCGCGGTCAAGGACGTGCTCACCACCGAGGGCCTGCCCACGACGTGCGGCTCGAAGATCCTCGAGGGCTGGGTCCCGCCGTACGACGCCACCGTGGTCTC
>WNGB01016617.1_pt1 | contig 11961 bp, 13 predicted proteins | sample 5400681 | NCBI WGS metagenome assembly WNGB01 (sample SAMN13153367, study PRJNA577476) | soil metagenome | isolation source: 115 cm soil or saprolite under grassland replicate 2 | place: USA:California | collected 2016-06-15 | reverse complement strand
TGGCTCCGGCTCAGCATGGGAGCAGCCATCTTCCTGGCCTTGGCCCGTCCGCCATTGCGCGCGGTACGCCGTCGCGACGTGCCCGTGCTGCTTGGTCTGGGTGTCACGACCGGCTTGGTGACCATCGCGTTCCTCGCCGCGATCGAGCGCGTCCCTCTCGGCACCGCCGTTGCGATCGAGTTCCTCGGACCCTTGACCGTCGCCGCGGTGCGCAGCCACAGCGTGCGAGCGCTGGCCTGGCCAGCCATGGCGCTGCTGGGAGTCGTCCAGCTCACCGAGCCTTGGCACGGTGACATCAACCCCGCGGGGGTCGGATTCGCGGGGCTCGCGGCCATCGGCTGGGCCATCTACATCCTGCTCACCCAACGCATCGGCGACCGCTTCACCGGCATCACAGGACTCTCGCTCACCGTTCCCATCGCCGCCGCCACGGCCGCCGTCGCCGGCATCCCACAGGCTGCCGGTCAGCTCACTCCCGGCGTGCTCGCCGCCGCGGCCGGGCTGGCCATCCTGCTGCCGGTGCTGCCGTACCTGTTCGAGCTGCTCGCGTTGCGCCAGATGACCTACTCCTCGTTCGGGACGCTGATGGCCCTCGAACCCGCCATCGGACTCGTCCTTGGACTGCTGGTGCTCCAGCAGCAGCCCACGCCCGTCCAGCTCGCCGGGATCATCCTCGTCGTCATCGCCGGCGCCGCAGCCCAACGCGACGGCGGACGCCACCCATCGGCGAGCGACCTGCCCGGCCCGCATTCCGAGCTCGACCTCATCGGGTGACCTCTCCCTCACGGCGCCAGCTGGATCTGCGCCAGAACCTCCGCTCGACCTTCGCGGGCCGAACCGGCCGCGTAACCAGTCGCTGTGCTGGTGATACCAGCTCGCCCCACGCGGAAAAGGGCGAGGCCCCGGATCGCCGGGGGCGATCCGGGGCCTTGACTGTCGAAGCGGTACGACGGCTCAGTGGCCGCCGCGGAGGGGTTCACCCTCGATGGAGTGACGACCGTCGAACTGATGTCCGTCGGCCGAGTGGTCGAGCCCCTCCTCGAGCTCCAGCTCGTGCTCGGCGTGGTGGTGGCCGTCCTCGAGCTCCTCGACGGTCGGCTTCTGCACGTTGTTCACGAACATCGCGGTCGAGAGCCGCGAGCGCAGCCGCTTGACGCGAGAGTCCGGTGCGGCGACCCCGTTGGCGTCGGTCTCGCCGGCGCCGTCGTACACCTCGTCGCGGTCGCGAGCGGTGAGCTTGTAGGCCCGCTCCTCGTTGACAGGCAGGTGCCGCTCGGTGTAGCCGCCCTCGGGGGAGCGCATGATGACGCCCGTCTCGTAGCCGTGCAGCAGCGTCTCGTTGTCGTGCCGCTGGAGCGAGATGCACCAGCGCCGGGTGATGACGAAGACGATCGGCGGGATCACGAAGATCGCGCCTCGCATGAAGTAGCTGATCATCTCCAGCGACTGGTGGAACTTCACCGCGAGGATGTCGTTGCCACCGGCCGCCCAGAGCAGGCCGTAGACGGTGATCATGGCCGCCAGGAAGGCCGTCCGGGTTGGGGCGTTGCGCGGCCGCTGCAGCAGGTGGTGGACACGCTTGTCACCGGTCACCCAGGCCTCGAGGAACGGCCACGCGAGCACCATGGTGAGCAGCACGATGGGCGCGATCTGTCCGGGCAGGAAGACGTTCCAGGAGATCGTCTTGCCCCAGATGTGGGTCTCCCAGCCGGGCATGATGCGGAGCAGGCCCTCGGCGATGCCCATGTACCAGTCCGGCTGCGAGCCGGCGGTGACCTTGGACGGGTCGTAGGGGCCGTACTTCCACACCGGGTTGATGGACAGCAGGCCGCCCATCAGCGCGGTGACACCGAAGACGATGAAGAAGAAGCCGCCCGCCTTGGCCATGTAGACCGGCAGCAGGGGGTAGCCCACCACGTTGTCGTTGGTGCGGCCGGGGCCGGGCCACTGCGTGTGCTTGTGGTAGACGAGCAGCAGCATGTGGGCCCCGATCAGGGCCAGCAGCAGCGCCGGGATCAGCAGCACGTGGACGGTGTAGAGCCGCGGGATGATGTCGTCGCCGGGGAACTCGCCGCCGAACATGAAGAACGACATGTACGAGCCGAGCACTGGCGTCGCCTTGACCAGGCCGTCGGCGATCCGGAGGCCGGTGCCGGACAGCAGGTCGTCGGGGAGCGAGTAGCCCGCGAAGCCCTCGACGATGCCGAGCAGGATCAGCGTGCCGCCGATGATCCAGTTGAGCTCACGCGGCTTGCGGAACGCCCCGGTGAGGAACACCCGCATCATGTGCACGAGCATCGCGGCGATGAAGAGCATGGCCGACCAGTGGTGCATCTGCCGCAGCAGCAGGCCGCCCCGGACGTCGAACGAGATGTCGAGCGTCGACGCGTAGGCCTCGGACATGTGGATGCCGCGCAGCTGGTCGTAGGAGCCCATGTACTCGACCTCGGCCATGCTGGGCTTGAACCACAGCGTCAGGAACACGCCGGTCACCAGGAGTACGACGAAGCTCCACAGCGCGATCTCGCCGAGCATGAACGACCAGTGGTCGGGGAAGGCCTTGCGCAGCTGTTTCTTGGCGAGGGTCGCGAGACCGAGTCGGTCGTCGGCCCACTCGACCGCGGCGGCGCCGCGACTGGGCTTCCTGGCCGTCGCGGCGGTCTTGGCATTGGTGTTGGCCACCTTGTCGAAACTCATCAGTCACGCTCCCAGAAGCTCGGGCCAACCGGTTCGGTGAAGTCGCTCTGCGCGACGAGGTAGCCCTCGTCGTCAACCTCGATCGGCAGCTGCGGCAGCGAGCGAGCCGCGGGGCCGAATAGGACCCGGCCGTTGTCGGCGAGATCGAACGTCGACTGGTGGCAGGGGCAGAGCAGGTGGTGCGACTGCTGCTCGTTGAGCGAGATCGGGCAGCCGACGTGGGTGCAGATCTTGGAGAACGCCACGATGCCTTGGACGGACCAGTTCTCGCGGCCCTTGCTGGGCGTGATCTCCGAGGGCTCCATCCGGTGCAGGATGACAGCGCCCTTCGACTTGGCGATCTGGCTGTCGACGCCGGAGAGCTCGGGGTAGCCGTTCTCCTCGCTGGGGAACAGGGCCTCGGGCTCGCCATTCAGCAGGTCTCCGATCTGCAAATCGGAGACGTGGATCGGGGTGCCGACGACGTCGCGGACGACGCGCATGCCCTTGGTCCAGATCGTGTGGTAGAGCTTGTCGCCCGGCAGCGGGCCGAGGTCGCGCAGCGCCACGATCATGGGGACCCCGAGCAGGCCGACCGCACCGAGCAGCGTGTTGCGGACCAGGGGACGGCGGCCGATACCTGACTCGTCGAGGCCCTGAGCCAGCTGGGTCAGCGTGACCTCGCGGTCCTCGGGGCTGGACGACGCGGGGTGCCGCATCTCGACGATCTCGTGGTCGCCCATCAGCTTGCGGGCCCACTGGATGACCCCGACTCCGATGGCCAGCAGCGCGATGCCGAAGGTCAGGCCGAGCGCGACGGTGGAGGCGCCGAAGCCACCGACCACCGTGGGCTCGTCGCCGACCTTGAACGCGAAGAAGGCGACGACGAACAGCACCGTCGAGATCATCGAGATCCCGAACAGGGCCGCCACCTGGCGCTCGGCGCGCTTCTCGGCCGCGGGGTCGATGTCCGTCGGTCGCCAGGTGTGGGCCGGCAGGCCGGGGTTGGCGATCGGCTCCTCGGCCGGCAGGCCGTTGGTGGAGATCTCCGGAAGGGTGTCCTGGTTGTCGCTCACGCGTCCACCTTCTCCTTGCTCGTGCGCGTGGTGTGGGCCGCGATCCAGACCGCGAAGCCGACGAGGACTCCCATGCCGCCCAGCCAGGCGAACATGCCCTCGCTGACCGGGCCGATGCCGCCCATGGAGAAGCCGCCGTACTTGGGGGCCTCCTTGATGGACTGCAGGTAGAGGATGACGTCGCGCTTCTCGTCGGGCGTTAGGTTGCCGTTGGAGAAGACGTCCATCTCGCCGGGGCCGCTGAGCATGGCCTCGTAGATGTGTCGTTCGGATGCGTTCCTAAGCGAGGCGGCCATCTTGCCGTTGGGCATCGCGCCGCCCGAGCCCTCGAAGTTGTGACAGGCGCTGCAGTTGGTGAGGAAGATCTGGCCGCCGCGGACGATGGCCTCTTCCTTCTCCTGGTCGGTCATCCCGTCGGTGGAGTAGTCGCTCTCGGCGGGGATCGCGGGACCGGGCGCCAGGGAGGCGACGTACGCCGCGAGCGCGTCGATCTCTTCCTGGGTGTACTGGACCCGCTTGGCCGGGAACTGGGCCCCCGGCTGCACAGCGGGCATCCGCCCCGTGCCGACCTGGAAGTCGACCGCGGCGGCACCTACGCCGGCCAGCGTCGGGCCGAGCTGCTGCTTGCCGTCGGCGGTCAGCACGCCCTCGCCGTTCTGGCCGTGGCAGAACGCACAGCCCACGAGGAACAATTTACGCCCCTCGGCAACCTGCGAGGCGTCGTCCTGCTGCTCGCCGGCCCCGCTCGCCGGCGCGAACGCGGCGTACAGGCCACCGGTGAGGAGCAGACCGATCAGCATGACAAGGAGTCCCGCAACGGGGCCGCGGCGGTGCCGCGAGATCCTCCCTGCGGAGCGATTCAAGAAACGCACAGATTCAGTCCTGGTTCTCGTGCAGGTGGCGGGGCTACTTGATCAGGTAGATGGTCGCGAACAGACCGATCCACACGACGTCGACGAAGTGCCAGTAGTACGACGTCACGATGGCGCTGACGGCCTGCTCGTGGGTGAACCGCGTCGCGGCGAACGTGCGGCCGAGCACGAAGAGGAAGGCGATCAGACCGCCGGTGACGTGCAGGCCGTGGAAGCCGGTGGTGAGGTAGAACATCGTGCCGTACGCCGAGGACGGGATCGTGACCCCTTCCTTCATCAGCGAGGCGTACTCGGTGGCCTGACCGGCGATGAAGACCGCACCCATGATGTAGGTCAGCACGAACCACTCGCGCAGCCCCCACTTGGAGACGTTGAACACCGAGCCTTGACGACCGACCTGACCGCGCTCGGCGGCGAAGACGCCCAGCTGGCAGGCCACCGACGACAGCACTAGGACCGTGGTGTTGACCGACGCGAAGGGGATGTTGAGCAGCGCGGTGCTCTGCGCCCACAGCTCGTGGGTCTGTGGGGTCGCCGCCCGGATGGTGAAGTAGCTGGCGAACAGGGCCGCGAAGAACATCAGCTCACTGGAGAGCCAGATGATCGTGCCCACGCTGACCATGCTCGGACGGTCGTGATGCCCGTGCAGACGGGATGCCGGAATCGCAGTTGCTGTCGCCACGCGCTCATTATGTCTGTAGCCGAGGGCGAGGGCACCCCGACCCCCTGACTTGGAGCGTCATAAAGTTCACACCGTGGTGCTGTCCCTGCCTGACCTTCCCCGCTTCACCCTGTCGAGCGTCTTCACGCAATGGGGGGTGGATCCCTTCCTCTTCGTGTTCACCGTATGGGTCGCGGGGCTCTATCTCCTCGGCGTCTGGACGCTCCGGCGCCGCGGCGACCACTGGCCGGTCGGGCGGACGGTCGCGTTCGTGGTGCTCGGCATGGGCAGCTTCTACGTCGCCACCTCGTCGGGCCTGGCGGCGTACGACACGACGCTGCTGAGCGTGCACATGGTCCAGCACATGGTGCTGTCGATGGTGGTGCCGTTGTGCCTGGCGCTGGGTGCTCCGGTGACGCTGGCGCTGCGCTCGTTGCCGCCGAGACCACGGGGGTGGCTGCTCGTCGTACTCCACTCGCGGGTTGCGAAGGTGCTGTCGTTCCCGCCGCTGACGCTTCTGTTGTACGTCGTCTCGCCGTGGGCGCTCTACTACTCCGGCTGGTACGCCGCGTCGCTCCACTCGTCGTACGTGCACGAGATGATGCACGTCCACCTGGTGACCGTGGGCGCGCTGTTCTTCTGGCCGCTGATGGGCGTCGACCCGATCCCGGGTCGGGTGAGCTACCCGTTCCGGGTGCTGCTGGTCGTGCTGACCCTGCCGTTCCACGCGTTCCTCGGGATCTCGGTGATGAGCGCCGACTCCCTGATCGGCGGCGACTGGTACCCGTCGCTGCACGACGGCCCGATGGCGTCCTGGCTGCCCGACCCCGTCGACGACCAGCATCTGGCCGGCGGGATCCTGTGGGGGAGCGGCGACCTGATCGGCCTGGTCTTCTTCGGGGTGTTGTTCGCGCAGTGGGTGCGCTCGTCGATGAAGGAGGCCGCCCGCGAGGACCGCCGGCTCGACCTCCTCGAGGCTCGCGAGGCGGCCCGGGCCAGGCAGGCCGCGGCCGGGGAGTAACCTGTCGCCCGTGACTGCCAAGCCCCTCAAGGTGCTCGTCTACAGCGACGACGTCAACACCCGCCAGCAGGTGATCCTCGCGCTCGGGCGGCGCCCGCACCCCGACCTTCCCGAGCTGGAGTACGTCGAGGTCGCGACCGAGCCCGTCGTACTCCAGAACATGGACGCCGGTCAGGTCGACCTGGCGATCCTGGACGGCGAGGCGGTCCCGGCCGGCGGCATGGGCATCGCCAAGCAGCTCAAGGACGAGATCTACCAGTGCCCCCCGATCGTCGTACTCACCGGGCGTCCGCAGGACGCCTGGCTGGCCACCTGGTCGCGCGCGGATGCCGCCTGCCCGCATCCGCTCGACCCCGTCCAGCTCGCCGAGACCGTCGTCACGCTGCTGCGTGAGCGCGTCGCGGCCTGAGGTTTCTCGCGGCGCCGTCTTCTCGCCGCGCCCGTCCCCGGAGGAGCACCCCATGACGCACACCTGGCCGGAAGTGCTGTCCACGCTGGTCGCCCGTCAGGACCTGACCGCCGAGCAGGCCACGTGGGCGATGGACGAGGTGCTCTCGGGTGAGGCGACGCCGGTGCAGATCGCCGGGTTCGCGATCGCGCTGCGGACCAAGGGCGAGACCATCGAGGAGCTGGTCGGACTCTCCGAGGGCATGCTCGAGCACGCCACCCCCATCTCCGTGCCGGGTCGGGTGCTCGACGTCGTCGGCACCGGCGCCGACCGGGCGATGACGGTCAACATCTCCACGATGTCGGCGATCGTGGCCGCCGGCGCGGGCGCGCTGGTGGTCAAGCACGGCAACCGGGCCGCCTCCTCGAAGACGGGCACGGCCGACGTACTCGAGGAGCTCGGCATCCGCCTCGACCTCTCGGCCGCGGACGTGGCCCGGATCGCCGAGGAGGTCGGCATCACGTTCTGCTTCGCGGCCGCCTTCCACCCGGCCCTGCGGCACGCCGGCGTCCCGCGCAAGGAGCTCGGCGTGCCGACGGCGTTCAACTTCCTGGGCCCGCTGGCCAACCCGGTCCGGCCGGCCGCGCAGGCGATCGGCTGCGCGGACCGCAAGATGGCGCCGCTGATGGCGGGCGTCTTCGCCCGTCGCGGGGTCGACGCGTGGGTGTTCCGCGGAGACGACGGGCTCGACGAGCTCACCACCACGACGACGTCCTCGCTGTGGGTCGTGCGCGACGGGACGGTCACCGAGACCTCGATCGACCCGCGCGAGTTCGGGCTGCCGGTCGGCACGGCCGAGGGCCTGCGCGGCGACAACGCGGCGTACAACGCCGACGTCGTACGCCGCCTGGTCGACGGGGAGACCGGTCCGGTGCGGGATGCGGTGGTGCTCAATGCCGGCGCCGCCCTAGCGGTGTACGGCGCGGCCACCCACGACATCCGCGACGCGCTGGTCCAGGGCATGGCCCTGGCCCGCCAGTCGATCGACTCGGGTGCGGCCAAGGACCTGCTGGCTCGCTGGATCGCGGCCTCCACCGCTTCCTGACGCCGCCCCTCACCCCGCATCTTGGCGCCGCTGCTGGCAGGCCCGTGCCACGGGCACAGCAGTGCCACCGTCGAGTTCACGCGGGGCGGATGATTCGTTCACGTACCACCGCTACCTTACGACGTCATCCCCAACTTCTCGGCACTTGGAGAGTCAAGGCGCCCCCGCACCCTGTTAGCAGCGTTCTGCTCCGCGACTCTGGCCGCCACCCTCGCCGGCGCGACAGCCGCCCACTCCGCCACCGCCCACTCCGCGACCGCCCCGTCCTCCGCTGTCCCGCAGGCCCGCACCGCCGCGGTGACCGCCACCACGGCACCGAGGTACGACCACGTGGTCGTGGTGATCTTCGAGAACACCAACTACTCCACGATCAAGTCGGGAGCGCCGTTGCTCCGGCTCCAACGGTGACTACGTGCGCAAGCATGCGCCGTGGGTCGACTTCGACAACCTGTCGCAGTCGCTGCACCGGCCATTCTCTGAGCTCCCGAGCGACTACTCGACGCTGCCGATCGTTTCGTTCGTGGTGCCGAACATGTGCAACGACATGCACGACTGCTCCACGTCGACCGGCAACGCCTGGCTGAAGAACAACCTCGACGCCTACGCGCAGTGGGCCAAGACCCACAACAGCCTGCTGATCACGACGTTCGACGAGGACAACTTCACCTCGGTCAACCAGATCTACACCTCGCTGGTCGGCGCGGGCGTCACTGCGGGCGACTACAGCCAGAACATCAACCACTACAACGTGCTGCGCACCCTCGAGGACAGGTACGGCCTGTCCGCGCTGGGCAACGCCGCCAACAAGTCCGCGATCACCGGGATCTGGGCCGGGGGCTCATCGCCGGTCAGCATCACCAACCCCGGCAACCAGTCGAGTACCACAGCCGGCAACGACGGGTCCTGGAGCCAGACCTCGGGCGTGATCGGGCAGTACAGCTCGTCGTACCCGACGCACGCGGGCACCTGGCAGGCCTGGCTGGACGGCTACGGCAACTCCCACACCGACACGCTGAGCCAGACCGTCGCGCTGCCGAGCGGCTGCACGTCGTACACGGTCGACTTCTACCTGCGGATCACCACCTCGGAGACGGAGTCGGTCGCGTACGACACGCTGACGCTGACCGCCGGCGCCACGCAGCTCGGCAAGTGGACCAACCTCAACGCCACCGGCTGGGTGAAGACGTCGATCAACCTGTCGCAGTACGCCGGCACGTCGATCACGCTGAAGTTCACCGGTGTCGAGGACAGCTCGCTGCAGACGTCGTTCTTCGTGGACGACGCCCGGTCGACGTCAGCTGACGCACGAAGATGTACCTTGCCTCCGTGCGGAAGCCGCCTGCCTCCGGCCAGCGGGGGTCCCCGCTGCGCGCGGTGCTGACCGGCAACGTCCTCGCGCTCGGCACGGTGAGTCTGCTGACCGACATCTCCACGGAGATGGTCGGCGGCATCATCGGCGCCTACCTGGTCTTCGGGCTGGGCCTCACCACGGTCGGCGTCGGGGCGGTCGACGGCTTCTACCAGGGCGCGACCGCGGTGACCCGGCTGGCGGGCGGCTATGTGGCGGACCGGTTCGGGGCGCGCAAGGTGGTCGCGGGCGTGGGCTACGGGCTCGGCGCGGTGGCGAAGCTCGGGCTGATCCTGCTGCCCAGCGCGGGCGGGGTCACCGGCTCGCTGGGCGTCGACCGGATCGGCAAGGGCTCCGTCTTCATGGTCAGCGCCGGCTTCGCGATCCTCGGCTTCGCGGCGCTGGTGCTGTTCGTGCGGGAGCGGCCGGCGGCCGCCGGGGACTCCTCGGCGGTCTCCCCGGGGGACCCCCGGGAGCCCGCCGAGCGGCCGGCGCTGCGCGAGCTGCTCGGCCTGTACGTCGACCGCATGTTCCTGCGGCTCCAGCTGGCCGCCATCCTGCTCGGCATCGTCACCATCGGCGACACCTTCGTGTGGCTGCGGCTGCTGCTGCGCGACGAGCTGAGCTCGACCTACTTCCCGCTGCTGGCGGTGCTGACCAACCTCAGCTTCCTGCTGCAGGCGGTGCCGATGGGGGCGCTGGCCGACCGCATCGGCCGGTGGCGGGTGCTGATCGGCGGCCACGTGGCTCTCGGCGTCGTCTACCTGCTGCTCTCCGGCAGTGCCGGCGGCTGGGTCGCGATCGTCGCCGTCTTCGTGTTGTACGGCGCCTTCTACGCGGCCACCGAGGGAGTCATCGTGGCGGCCGTCAGCCCGACCGTGCCCGCGCGGCTGCGGACCAGCGGCATCGCGCTCGTGCAGACCGGCCAGGCGCTGGCGTACCTGATGTCGTCGGTCGGCTTCGGCCTGGCCTGGCACGTCTTCGGTCCCGAGGCGTCGTGGCGGGTCGCCGGGATCGGCGTACTCGTGTTGGTCGTGCCGGTCGCCCTCCTACTCCGACCCGACTCCCGACGCGCGAAGGACCTCCGATGAGCACCCGCACCCGGATCGTCGTACTGGCCGCCTTGGTGGTGGTGATCGGCGGCGGCCCGACGGCGTACCTGCTCGACCAGCGGGCCGGCAACGCGCTGCCGCCGAGCCCGCTGGGGCGGTCTCCTTCGACGAGCCCGACACGATCGTCGTACACGACCTGAAGCCGGGGGCCGAGCACGACCACCTGGCCCAGCTCCGCCTCGGCGACCTGGAGCAGCGCGCGGTCTCCGACCAGATCTGTGTGCGGGTGTCGGCTGTCTACTCCTACAACGGCGGCAGGTTCTCGACCCGGTCGGGCATCTACGACCAGCAGGAGAACGAGCTGGTCGGCACCCTCGAGGACTGGAAGATCACCCTCGCCGGCGAGGACTACCACGCCGCCGACGTCAACGTCTGGGGCATCACCTGGGCCGATGACAACGCCTTCTACGCCACCCTGGCCACCCGCGGCCACCACTACCTCGTGAAGGGCGACTACGCGGCCCGGACCCTGGTCACGCTGCGGACCAACGTCGAGTGCCCGGCGCTGTCTCCGGACGGCACCCGGGTGGCGTTCAAGAAGCGGGTGCCGGACGAGTCTTCGCAGACCTGGCGGTTCGCCGTACTCGACCTGGCGACGATGGAGGAGACGCTGCTGGCCGAGACCCGCAGCGTCGACGACCAGATGGCGTGGCTCGACGACGACCAGGTGATGTACGGCGTCCCGCGCGGCGGTCTCGGTCACGCCGACGTGTGGGTGGTGCCGGCCGACGGCTCGGGGTCGCCCGAGGTGCTGGTCAAGGACGCCGACTCGCCGGCGGTCATCCGCTGATCGCCGGCCGGGGAGGCGACGCATGGGCTGTTGGTGACACGGGCGTATTACCAACGGGAGACTGGTTCTATCCCGTCCTGATACAGGTGTATTGCCAAGGACGAAGGTGGTCTGGCGGTTGGTGACACAGCCGTATCGCCAAGGACCCAACCACGGTCGGCCGGGTCAACGCATTGCCGTGCTGCACGACAAACTGAACCCCTCCGGCGGCATATCAGGCAAGGCTCCCCAACATCTAGCGCGCCGGCGGCCGTATGTTGGTCGGGTGCGAGATGCCGGAAGTCATCTGAGCGTCGGGGAGCGGATTGCGTTCTACCGGCGCAGGCGAGGCCTGACCCAACGCGTGCTGGCAGGGCTTGTCGGTAGGTCCGAGGACTGGCTCAGCAAGATCGAGCGGGGCGAACGAGAACCCCGGCGGTTGGATGTGCTGGTCGATGTCGCCAAGGCCCTGCGGGTCACCGTCGGAGACCTGTTGGGACAGCCGATCCTTGTGCAGGACGATCAGGTTTCGCGCGGCGACGACGTACCCGCGATCCGGGACGCGCTGATGGCTCCTCGCAGGCTTTCTCGACGCCTCTACGGGCGCGACGTTTCCATCGACGTCGATCCGGACGGGGTCGCACGCCTTACCGAACTCGTCTGGATGCAGTTCCAGGACGGGCGCTTGGGACATGTGATCGAGGCGCTGCCCGGACTGATCGAGTCGGCTCAGCAGCTCGAGGACGCGCCCGGAGACCCGGGTCACGACGCCTGGGCCGTATCGGCGCGCATGCGCTGCTCGCCTCGGGCCGATATGAGGACGCCATGAACCTGGGCATGACCGCGGCGCAATGGCTCGACGACCGAGTGTCGGCCGCCGATCCCGAGGCACTGAGTCTGTCGGGGATGCTCTGTCTGCGCAGTGCGGCCGCG
>WNGB01019034.1_pt1 | contig 11962 bp, 12 predicted proteins | sample 5400681 | NCBI WGS metagenome assembly WNGB01 (sample SAMN13153367, study PRJNA577476) | soil metagenome | isolation source: 115 cm soil or saprolite under grassland replicate 2 | place: USA:California | collected 2016-06-15 | reverse complement strand
CGCGTTGGGGTCGTCGGCGGAGATCACGATCGCGTCCTGGCGCTGCTGGGTCAGGGTGTTGATGTATGGGACCTGGGCCGAGGCGCTCGCCTCGGAGGGGCCGACCTCCTTGTACTCGCCGCTGAACTCGCCGATCGCCCGCTTGCCGCCGTTGTCGGCGGTGGTGAAGTAGGGGTTGTTCACCTGCTTGGGTAGGAAGGCGATCTTGAGGCCCTGCTTGATCGGCGCGCTGGGGTTGGCCTGACCACCCGCGGCGGTGGTGGCCGAGGCTCCGCTGCCCGAGTTCTTGGTCGTCCCGCCGCAGGCGGCCAGGGCGACCATGCTGGCGACGGCCAGCGCCAGCAACCCCACCCACTGGGGACGCCTCACGGAAGCTGTTCGTTGCATGGTGCGATGTCCTTTCTCTCGGCGCCGCTGCCGCGGCGCGACCGGCTCGGGATCCGGGGCGGGGCTCAGGTGCTCCCTGCTGGTTTGGCGGGTGCTCCGGGGGGTGCGCGCCGCGGGCGCACCGCCCGTGCGGCCGCCCTGACGGCGCTGGGCGCGACCACGCTTCCGATCAGCAGCAGCCCGGTCACCACGTTCAGGGTGTCGTTGGACACGTCGCTGAGGATCAGCGCGTTGCGGACGCCGCCGAGCAGGAACACCGCGGCGACCACGCCGCCGAGGGTTCCCCTGCCCCCGAAAATGGACACGCCGCCGAGCAGCACCGCGGCGACCACCGCCAGCTCCAGGCCGGTGCCGTTGTCGGCCCTCGCGCTGGCGAACCGCAGGGTGAAGACGATACCGGCCAGGCCCGACACCGCGCCGCTGAGCACGAACAGGATGAGCTTGGTCCGCTTGACGCGGATCCCCGAGAAGAACGCCGTCTCCTGGTTGGCGCCGATCGCGAAGATCGCCCGGCCGAACGGCGTGGCGTGGAGCAGCACCGCGAAGACCACCGCCAGCATGGCGAACAGCGCGATCGGGTAGGGGATGTGCGTGCCGGGGATGGGGTTGATGCCGTACTTGGTGTACTTGGCGGGGAAGTCGGCGACGGACTGGTCGCCGAGCACGACGAACGCGAGCCCACGGTACAGCGCGAGCGTCCCGATGGTCACCGCCAGCGACGGCAGGCCGAGGCGGGTGACCAGCAGGCCGTTGCAGATCCCGGCGAGCGCGCCGACCAGGATCACGGTCGGGAAGATGACCTCCAGCGCCCAGCCGGCATTCCAGAGGTAGCCGATCAGGGCGCTGGACAGCCCCAGGGTCGAGGCGATCGACAGGTCGATCTCGCCGGCGACGATCACCAGCGTCAGCGGGAGCACCATCAGCGCGATCTCGCCCACGTCCAGGCCCAGGTAGAACAGGTTCGAGCCGCTGAGGAAACCCGGCTCGGCCATGCTGCCGCCCACCGCCACGACCACCAGCAGCAGCACCAGCGCGCTCTCCCAGCGCAGCAACCGCCGCGATCCCAAGCGCCCGGTCGGGGCCGGCTCAGCCGCCATCCCGGATGCTCCTCTGCCGCAGCGCCGAGGCCAGGCGCAGGCCGATCAGCCGGTCCAAGGCGATGGCGCCGAGCAGCAGCGCGCCGGCGATCGCCTGCAGCCAGAACGAGGGGACCCTGAGCACCACCAGCGCGCTGCCGATCGTGGAGAGCAGCAGCGCGCCCAGCGCCGCCCCCACGACCGTGCCGCTGCCGCCGAAGATGGCCACGCCGCCGACCACCACCGCAGCGATGACCTGCAGCTCGAAGCCGGTCCCCGCGGCGGCGTCGACGGTCCCGAAGCGGGCGGTCCACAGCGCCCCGGCCAGCCCCGCCACCGCACCGCTGGCGACGAACGCCGCCAGCACGCGCCGGCCGACGGGGATGCCGGCCAGCACCGCGGCGTCGGGGTTGGAACCGATCGCATACAGCTCGCGGCCCGACCGGAAGGAGCGCAGGGCGTAGGTCGCCGCGGCGACCACGACCACGGTGATGATGGCCAGATAGGGAACCCCCAGGACGCGCCCACTGCCGAGGTTGAGCAGGCTGTCCGGCAGGTTCTCGGCGTTGACCTGGCGACCGCCGGCGAAGGCGTAGTCGATGCCCCGGAAGACGTAGAGCGTGCCGAGGGTGACCACCAGGCTGGGGACCCGCCCGACCGCGGTGATGATGCCGTTGACCGCGCCGCAGCCGATGCCGATGAGGATCCCGACGAGCAACGCCGCCACGATGGGCAGTCGCGAATGGTCCACGAACAGGTTCCCGGTCATGAACGCGGTCAGGCCGAGGACCGAGCCGACCGACAGGTCGACGTTGCGGGTGATGACCACCAGCGTCTGGCCGACCGTGAGCAACGCGATGATGGAGGCGTTGAGCAGCAGGTCGCGGATGCTCTGCGCGCTGACGAAGCGGGGGTTGTACGCGGAGGTGACGGCGATCACCACCGCCAGGGCCGCCAGCAATCCCAGCTCGCGAAACCGCAACACGTTCTCGACCAGGCGGCTGGCGCGCCGCGCACGGTCCTGTGCCGCCTGGCGCTCCGGGCGCTGCACCGTGACGCTCACGGGCCGGTCCCCCTCGGGGTGGATCCGACCGCGCTGCCCGTCGCGGCGAACATCACGCGCTCCTCGGTGGCCTCGTCGCGGGACAGCTCGGCGCTGAGGCGGCCCTCATGCATCACCAGCACGCGGTCGGCCATGCCGAGGATCTCGGGCAGTTCGGAGGAGATCATCAGGATCGCCACGCCTTGACCGGCGAGGTCGGACAGCAGCCGGTGGACCTCTGCCTTGGTGGCCACGTCGATGCCGCGGGTCGGCTCGTCCACGATCAGCACCGACGGGCGGCGGGCCAGCCACTTGGCCAGGACCAGCTTCTGCTGGTTACCGCCGGACAGCGCCCACGCCGGGTCGCTGAGGCGGGCCAGCTTGAGCCGCAGCCGCGCCGCCCAGTCGGCGGCCAGCCTGCGCTCGTCGGCGCCGCGGATGAACAGGCCGCGGCGCAGTCGCCCGAGTGAGGCCAGGCTGGTGTTGCGGGCGATCGACAGATCCATGACCAGGCCCTGCGCGCGGCGGTCCTCTGGCACATAGCCCATGCCCGCCGCCATCGCGGCGGTCGGCGACACAGGCGGAAGCCGGCGCCCCTCGACGACCACCTCGCCGGCGTCGCGCCGGTCGATGCCGAACACTGCCCGGGCGACCTCGCTGCGCCCGGCGCCGACCAGACCGGCCAAGCCGACGATCTCGCCGTGGTGCACGTCGAAGCTGACGTCGGTGAACACGCCCTCGCGCGTGAGCCGGCGGACCGACAGCGCCACGTCCCCGCGGGTCGCCGCCTGCTTGGGGAACATCGCCGACAGCTCGCGGCCCACCATCCGGCGCACCAGGTCGTCCCGGGTCAGGCCCTCGAGTGGACCGGTGAACACCTGGCGGCCGTCACGCATGACCGTCACCCGCTGGCACAGGGCGAAGACCTCGTCCAGCCGGTGCGAGATGAACAGCACCGCCGTGCCCTGCGCCCGCAGCGCCCGCGCCACCGAGAAGAGCCGCTCAACCTCCGCCCCCGACAGCGCCGCGGTCGGCTCGTCCATCACGATCACCCGGGCCTCGAACGACAGCGCCTTGGCGATCTCCACGATCTGCTGGTCGGCGATTGACAGGCCGCGGGCGGGACGGGAGGGGTCGAGCGGGACGCCGAGCCGCTCCATCAGCGCCTCGACCCGGCGGCGCAGCTCGCGGGGGTCGATCCGCCGTCCGCGTGCCAGGGGCTGGCGTCCCATGAAGATGTTCTCCGCCACCGACAGGTCCGGGAACAGCGTCGGCTCCTGGTAGATGACCGCGATGCCGGCGGCGCGCGCGTCCGCCGGGCCGCCAAGGCGAAGCTCCTCGCCGTCCAGCAGCAGCCGGCCGGAGTCGGGCCGGTACACCCCGGCGAGGACCTTCACCAGCGTCGACTTGCCCGCCCCGTTCTCCCCCACCAAGCCGTGCGCCTCACCCGTGTACAGCTCGATCGAGGCGTCCCCCAGGGCCTGGACCGACCCGAACGACTTGGCCGCGTGCTCGACCCTCAGCAGAGGGCCGCCCGCCACGGAAGGCTCACGGCGCGGGTAGCCGTCAACGACCCCGCCGGGCAGGGACGGTGGGGGCGGCGATCCACCGCGGCCGCCGCCGTGCGCGGGGCCCGGGGAGTTGGTGTCACCGCCAGCCTGCGCCACCGTGCGCCTCCCGAGGTCCCTGTCCATCGGTGGGCTGAATCGTTTCAGTCGACCTGGCGAGATGCTAACGTCGGCCCTACCTGGTGTCAAGGCGTGGCGCGAACACTCCGGTGACCGTATCGTCCAGGGGATTCGTCGAGACGATTCAACATCCGCGGCGCCCATTGGCACGAGCGAGGCGGGAGCAAGGAAGGGGGATGGTGGTGGGGGCGCCTGACGGCACCAAGAGCATCCGCGACGTGGCCGCTCGGGCCGGCGTCTCCGTGGGAACGGTTTCCAACGTCCTCAACCGGCCCGAGCTGGTGGCCCCGGCCACGCGCGCCCGCGTGGAGCAGGCGATCACCGCGTTAGGCTTCGTCCGCAACGAGTCCGCTCGCCAGCTCCGCGCCGGGCGCAGCCGCACCCTCGGCCTGGTCGTGCTCGACGTGTCGAACCCGTTCTTCACCGATGTCGCCCGGGGCGTCGAGGATGCGGCCACCGCGGCCGGGCTCGCGGTGATCCTCTGCAACAGCGACGAAAAGGCCGACCGCGAGCGGCGCTACCTCGACCTGCTCGAGGAGCACCGGGTCCAGGGCATCCTGATCACCCCGGTGAAGGGCCTGAGCGACCGGCTGCGCCAGTTGCAGCACCGCGGGACCCCCGTGGTCTTGCTGGACCGCTGGGCATCCACCCGCGACCACTGCTCGGTGTCGGTCGACGACGTCTACGGCGGCGAGCTCGCCGCCACCCACCTGGTGGAGCGGGGGCACCGGCGGATCGCCTTCGTTGGTGGCCCCTTCGGGATCAAGCAGGTCCAGGACCGCCACGACGGTGCCGAGCGAGCGCTGCTGGAGGCCGGATTGCCGCCGACCGCGCTGACCGTGGTGGAGACCCCGGCGCTCAACTTCTCGTCGGGACTCGCCGCCGGAGCGCAGATCGCCACCATGCCGTCCAACCGCCGACCGACCGCGGCGTTCTGCGCCAACGACCTGGTCGCCCTGGGTGTGCTCCAGGAGATGACCCGGCGCAGGCTTCGCGTGCCCGGCGACCTGGCCATCGTCGGCTACGACGACATCGACTTCGCCGCCGCGGCCGCGGTCCCGCTGTCTTCGGTTCGCCAACCCCGCGACCAGCTCGGGCGCGCCGCCGCCCAGCTCCTCGTCCAGGAGACCACCGAGGGTCGTGCGCACAGCCATCGCCAGTTGGTCTTCGAGCCGCAACTGGTCGCCCGCGACTCCAGCGACCAGCTCCGGTCCGGACGCTCGCGTCCCGGGGCGGCATCTTGAGGAGGGGATGAGACGCGGCAAGAACCTGACGGATGTGCCAGAGTGCCCGGAGTACTTACTTCGTGGCGACCTGCGTTCGTTGGGAGTCTCGATGACCGACCGGGTTACCTGTCCTGCATGTGGCGAGGCGAACCGGGCCCGCGCGCGGTTCTGCGACCGCTGCGGGGCCGAGCTGCAACAGGCATCCGAGCCGCTGCCGAGCGGCAAGCGCACCGTGACGCTGCTCCACATCGACCTGCTGCGGTCCACGAGCCTGGGTGAGCGGTTGAGCCCTGAGGTGAGGCCCAGGGCGATCCAGGCTTACTACGAAGTCGTCGACAAGGCCATCCTCGAGCAGGGCGGGACGATCGAGAACCACCTGGGCGACGGGGTCCTGGCCGCGTTCGGCAGGCCGGAGCCTGGCGTGGACGACGCCCTCCGGGCGGTGCGGGCGGCCGTGACGGTGCACGCCGCGATGCCCGAGCTGAACCGCCAGGTCGCCGAGTGGGGAGTGGAGCTGCGGGTCCACAGCGCGGTGAACACCGGCGAGGTGTCGCTCGCGTGGCTGCTCAGCGGCGAGGACCGGGGCAGGGAGGTAACGCTCGGCGACCCGGCAAACGTCTGCGCCAAGCTCAACGACAAGGCGCGCGATGGCCAGATCCTCATCGGTGAGGCCACCTGGCACCTCGTCCGTGACGAGGTCAGGGTCCATCCCGGCGACCCCCTCACGCTGCGGCTCGAGAGCCGCGAGGCGCCGGTGCGCGCCTGGCGGGTGCTCGGGCTCGAGCCGGAGGGCTCCCGCCAGGGCATACACGCCAGGATGGTCGGCCGCGAGCGCTACCTGTCACAGCTCGGGCTGTACTACGACCAGGTGGTGCACGACCACATCCGCGACGGGCTGATGCAAGGCAACACGGAGGCGCGCAAGGCGCTGCTGCGCACGTTGGTCGCCGAGATCGTGGTCGAGAGCCGCAACACGATCAGGCCGTTCTTCAAAGTCCCCACGCTGACCAGCGCCGTTGGCTTCCAGCGCGCGGTTCGCGAAGTGGAAGGTGTTGTAGACCCAGCCTACCAACACGCGAACCGCCCACTCACCACCCAAGGACCAACAATCCGGCTCTGACCAGCAGGAATGCACTCGACCAACAGATTGCCAACACGTCATCCCGCTTCGCGACCGTAGCCAGCGAACCTGCCCCGGGAACGGGTCAGATCAGCCGCTTGAACTCCTCGATCGTCAGGCCAGCATCGGCGAGGACATTCCGCAGTGTTCCCTTGGCGATATCGCGCCCTTGATGCACCGGAACAGTGGTCCAACGTCCGTCGGGATGGCGCATGATGTGATGGCTCCCCCTGACTCGGGCGACCTGGGAGCCGATCTTCTCAAGAGCCTTGACAACGCGGGCACCGGATACCGTCGGGACCGACGGCATCAGGCGACGTCAAGGGTGAGGGTCAACTCGTCCGGCACACCGATCTCGCCGATCAGCCCAATGAGAGCCTCTCGTAGATCGGCGATCGCAGCCTCGCGGGTGGGGCCATCACCGTTGGCGCCAGCACCAGGACGTAGCTGCGCATGGGCGCACCAGACGCCATCCTCGTCCTGCTCGATGGTGTACGGCACGTGGACGACTCGAGCCATCGCGCAGCCCCCATCAGGCCTGTTGGCGACATACTTGGAGCCCCGATCTTACACAACGCGAACCACCAACCGGCAGTGAGTTGCACGGGCATTGCACAGCTGAAGCAACCGCGGGAGACGCTACGTCGATCATGGCGGCGGAGCAGGGGCTCGGGCCCTGTGGTCCGGTCGTGCCGTCGCGCCGAGATCCCAGTGGTACTGGCGGTGTGGCCCGCCGCGGAGGTCGTGCCCACCGTCAGGTCGAGGTAGTCGTGCCCGGCATCCCCACGGGATAGCTCTCGGGGTAGGCACCCGAGCCCCGATGGCCAGCCCGCCAGTTCAGCTCTCAGAATTGCGCCTCCACACGGCGCAGATGCGCCAGGCTCGCGGCCATCTCGGCGGCCAACCCCTCGTCTTCCTGCTCCTGGGAAGATGCCGGTAGCCGCAGCGGCCCCGCCTCCCCTCCGGCGGTCACCGCCCCGATATCCCCGCACGGTGCCGCAGACGCAGTAAATTTCGGCGCGAACCCAAGGCGCTGGTCCAGGGAGGAGGCCGGCCGTGACGATCCCTGCCAACTCTGCCAAGACCCAAAAGCTCCCCGCCGCGGCGCGGCCGGTCTTCAACGACATCACCGCGATCACGCGAGCGTTCTGCACCCAGCACCTGGACGCGGAGTACGCCCCGGCTGTGCGACAAGCTGGACCGCAACCCACTGGTGGATGCTGGAGGTCGATGGCCTCCTCGTCGATGCACGCTGGTTGCCCGAGGCGGTGCAGGTCCAGGCATGGCAGCGCGGGCTGATCCCGTACGTGCCTGCTCAAGCCGGCGGCGACGATCCAGTCCGTGACCCAGCGGCCCGGTCGCCCGCAGCCGTGGCCTGCCACGACGGGCCCGCCACCCCTGCCAACCGAGCAGCACCGCCGGGAAGCCGACCAGGCCAAGCAGCCAGGCGGCTCGGCGGAACGGCCCGGCAAGCTCGCCCTGCAACACGCTGCCCAGCAGCACCAGGCCGACCAGCAGCCGCGCTCCCGTCCCCATGGCGCCGATCATCCGGCTGCGTCGCCGCCCGGATGCCTGGCCGGCCGCCTGCTGGTTGGGGTTGTTCATGGTTGTGTTGGTTGCTGCCACTGCCATCACCTCCTGCGGGGAGGCTACGGCCTGCCCCCAGGGGGAGGGTCAAGTGCCAGCGGAAGCGGTCCGCACCCTCGACGTCAAGTTGAACTTCGGGTCGTCCGCGCGGAAGTCGGCGTCACGTGAGCAAACGGGTTCGAGCCGGTCAAGCCAACCTGTACATTGTCCGAACACCCTGCGTTTGCGGGTGCTCAGCCGCGGCCGTTGGCCATTGCGAGCGCGTGGGCGATGGCTGCGATCGCCGTCCTGGTGGTGCGGAGCAGTGGGCGATCGGCGGCTGGCAGGATCACCAGAGTCCCAACGCGCCGCCCCTCGCGGACCAGGTCGATCGCGGTGCCCTCCGCGGGGAGCACGAGCGTCCCGCCCACCGAGCGCAGGTGACCGGAGGGGATGTGGCCGTCCTGATCGAGGTGGGGCAGGGCGGCGAGGTCGGGCGGGCTGGCCGGCTCGCCGGCGGCGGCGATCACACGGTCGCCGCCGCGGTCGGCGCGCACGACCTGTACCGAGCGCGCGCCGAGCAGGTCCAGCAGCCCGGTCGCGGCGACCCGGTCCGGCCCCTGGCTGCGCCGGCGAACAGCAGCACCACCGTGATCACCTGGCCGGCCGAGTCGATCCGCAGCGTGTAGTAGGGCGTGGTGAAGAAGAAGTTGTAGGACAGCGCGGCCGACAGGGAGGACACGAGCCCTGCGGCGCGGCCGCCGATGGCGGCGGCCACGGCGACCACCGCCAGGTAGACGATGACCACGTTCTCCAGCCCCATTGAGCTGCGGAAGGGGCTGAGCGCCACGCCGACGATCAGGCTGGCCGCAAAGCCGGCCCCGCCCCAGACCATGCCCTCTCCGTCAATCTCGGCGAACTGGCGGGCGCGGCTGCTCATGCGGGCTCACCTCGCATCGGTCGGGGACGCAGGCTCGAAGCGGTAGCCCATGCCGGGCTCGGTGATGAAGTAGCGGGGCTGGGTGGGCTCTGGTTCGAGCTTGCGGCGGATCTGCGCAGGTGCACGCGCAGGACCCGCAAGAGCTGAGGCTCGTCGTCGACCACCAGCACCCTGATCATGGCGCCGCCTTCAGGGAGATGGCGACGGTGAGGCCGCCGCCGGGGGTGTCTCCCAGGACAAGGCGTCCGTCCATCGCGTCGACGAATCCCTTGGCCACGGCCAGGCCCAGCCCCACCCCTGCGCCGCGCGAGCGGTCGCCGAGCCGACGGAAGGGCTCAAAGAGCTGCTGGCGCTGGTCGGCGGAGATGCCGGGGCCGTGGTCGGTGACGCGCAGCTCGACCCGTCCGGCCACCGTTGAGGCGTGCACCCGCAGCGGCGTGGCCGTCGGCGACCATGCCAGGGCATTGTCGATGACGTTGGCGACGGCGCGCTCCAGCAGGACCGGGTCGGCGTGCACCCGTGGCAGCGATTCGGGCACGTCCACGGTGAGCGGCCCGTCGCGGCGGCGCAGGCTCGCGACCGCGCGGGGGACGATCTCGTCCAAGCCGACCGGCGAGCAGGCCAGCGTGACCGCGCCGGCCTGGATGCGGCTCATGTCGAGCAGGTTGCCGACCAGGGCGTTCAGCCGGTCGGCCTCCTCCTCGATCAGCGCCAGCGACTCGTCGGTCACCTGGGCACTGAGGTCGCTGCCGGGCTCACGCAGCCCGGTGACCGCCGCCTTGATCGACAACACGGGGTGCGCAGGTCGTGCGAGACGGCGTCCAGGATGGCACGGCGCAGCTCGTTGGCGGCCTGCTGCTCGGCGATGCGGTCGACCTGCTGGGCGAGCTGGTGGCTGTGGACGGCGACCGACAGCAGCGCGGCGGAGGCTGCCAGGACCTGCCGGTCGGCGGCGGGCAGGGTTGGTCCTTGGAGTGCAAGGACCGCGTCGTGGCTGAGCGGGACCGACTCGGTGGCCTGGTCGGGGTCTGGCGGCGGCGAGCCGACCGCCGCCTGCACCTGCCATTGGCCGTCCTGGCGGGCGAACACGGCGGCTGCGTCCTGATTGAAGGTGGACTTGAGGTGCTGGAGCAGGCTCGTGGTCGGATCCGACGTCCCGAGCAGGGAGCCGGCCAGCCGCGCCAGCGCCTCCGCCTCGGAGCGACCGCGCTCGGCCTGGTGGCGGCGGCGCTCGGCCAGGGCGACGAGCGTGCTGACCATGACGGCGACAAGCAGGAACACGACCAGCGCGACGATATTGTCGGGGTCGTTGATCCTCCAGGTGTTGTAGGGCCGGGTGGAGTAGTAGCTGCCGAGCGCGGACGCGGCCAGCGCCGCCAGGACCGCGGGCCACCAGCCCCCGATGGTGGCGACCGCCACGACCAGGGTCACGTAGGCGAGCAGCACGCTGGACAGGTTCGCCTGGTCCCGCAAGGGCAGCAGCACGCTGGTCAGGGCCGGCAGGCCGAGGCCGGCAAGGGCCAACGCGACCAGGCGCCGGCGCAGCGGCAGCGACGGGGGCCAGAACAGCGCCGAGAACACCAGCACGGTGGTGCCGTACTGCTTCCAGTCCTGCTCGCGCGCCGGATTGGTCCGCACCGCCCGGTAGAACAGCCGCTCAACCGGCCCCAGCGCCCGCTCGAGGACCACCCGCCGCCCCATGTAGACACGAGCCATATAGCCACCCAGCAGCGGGGTGAGCGCGGTCAGCACCGCCACGTAGATCAGGATCTGCAACCACCCTTGCCAGGTCATCTACAGCCGCTCCCCGCGCATCAGCGCATACACCAGGTAGCCGAACACGACTACCGAAATCGCCAATCCGAAGATGTCCGCGCCGCTCATATCCGGTCCAACGCCCTGATCAGGCCGAACATCAACGCAAACACGAATAGCGCAAGAAGGATCGCAACGATATCCATACCGCTCCCTTGTTCCCTCGTCGCCTCAGTCGCGGACGCAGGACAGGCACGTCGACGCATCGCTTGCGTATTTACGCCGGCAGAGAAGGCTCGTGAAGGGCCCTTGACGAACCCCTAACGCCCACCCCGGGTTTCTTTGCGGGTCCTTGACGGGATGCCCCTGCCTGCCGTTGCCGGCTCCGCGCCAGCCGCAATTCGAGAGCGCGAAGCGTTGGCGTGAGGTCCCGCCCCCTTGGTCGCTGGCGGGGCTTGGCACAGGCCGTGCCTCAGCGTTCCTTCCGAGCGATGACGTGAACGTCGATGTTTGACGCCTTCTGGATCAAGCGGTTCACAAAGGACCCCCGCAGGACTTCCTGCCATCGCGACCGGAGCGACTCCCCCACCAGGATCTGCGTCACGTGCTGCTGGTAGGCGAACGAGAGCACCCCATCGACCGGGTCCTCCGCCTCGAGGATCTGGAACTCGCCGCCCAAGTCCCGCACCAACCGGCGCACCTGTTCCAACCACTCGGAGTCGGGATCCTCGTTGCTCGCGGCCACGTGGAGGACGAGCAGGTCGCCCTGCGTGCGATGAGCGATCCTGCATCCGCGGCGGATCAGGTCTTCCGAGACACCCGGTCGTGACACACAGACCAGGATCCGCTCCCGGGTCTCCGGAATGCCCTGCTTCGACCATCTCCGCAGCACCTCTTCGTCGACCTGGTTTGCGACCCGCATCAGGGCGAGTTCCCGCAGGGCAGTCAGGTTGTCCATGGTGAAGTACTTCTGCAGGGCCAGTTCCGCCTTACCCGGGTTGGGGTAGACGTTGCCGTGCACCATCCGTCGCTGCAAGGCGTACGCCGACATGTCCACCAGCTCGACCTGGTCGGCAAGATCGAGCACCCAGTCCGGGACGGTTTCCTGCTGCCGGATGCCGGTGATCCTGGCGACGAGGTCGTTGAGGCTGACCAGATGCTG
>WNGB01011759.1_pt1 | contig 11962 bp, 9 predicted proteins | sample 5400681 | NCBI WGS metagenome assembly WNGB01 (sample SAMN13153367, study PRJNA577476) | soil metagenome | isolation source: 115 cm soil or saprolite under grassland replicate 2 | place: USA:California | collected 2016-06-15 | reverse complement strand
CGCCCAGTCAGGGGCTCGGCCCCGACTTCGCTGCGGAAGCTGTGTGGGCCGATGATCAATGTCGAGAGATCGACCTGACCTACTGGAACCGCATCGAGGGCGTTTCTAGGCTTCCTGACAAACCGCGAGTCGGTGATTGGTTCGTAACCGACAAGCCGGGCGCTTGTGGCAATGCCGTTCTCGGCGACGCTCGATGTCTTTGGTACTTCACACAGCCGGAGTCGGCCGGGATTCGAGTACAACTGAGCGTAACCATGATGGGAGTCAGCCGCAGAACGGGCGACGCGATTGTCCGCTCGATCGCCGTGTAGATCGACCGGTCGTTGGTAACGACGGTGTTGATCGGGACCCGGGCAGTCCGGAGGTCGACCCGGTAGACGGCAACCCCGCCTCGCGCCGAGTATCGCTTTCAATCGGAAGCGACATCCACGTACCTGGCCGAGGAACCTGCCAGCCGCACACTCGCGTGTAACATCCCGTCACCCTGAGTCGGAGGAGACGAAGACATGAAGTCCCTAATGGTAGCTGCCGCGCTGTTTCTGGCGGGATGCACGAGCCCGAGCAACAGCCCGTCGTCCCCGACGGCACGCACCACCGGGACGCCACGGCCTGCGTCTCAGCCGGTGGCCTCCGCACATCCGAAGGCACCGCTATGGGCGCGGATCGTGCTCCCGTCGAAGACGATCCCCGCGGGATCGATGATCCCGGCGCGCGTCATCGTCGTCAACAACACCGGGCGTGCGCTGCACGGCGGGGGCTGCGGCTCGCCCTTCCAGGTTGCCCTCGCCAGCGACAAGATCGTGCCCAGCGTCACCTGGTTGCACTGCCTTCAATGGTTGACGATCCCGGCCGGAGAGTCGAGTTGGCCGGTGACCGTGGCCGCACGCTACTTGGCGTGTGGTGGGGGGCTCGGTCCCTGCGTACACCGTCACCTTCCGGCGCTCCCACCGGGTGACTATCGAGCGATGCTCTTCCAGAGTCCCCGCGTCGTTCCAACGCCACCCCCTATCCACGTTCGCATAGTGCCGTGACGATCGACTGTAATCGCCGCGCAGCTTCGTGAACTTGACGGAAGTGGTGGGTGTCGCTTCGTGATGGAGACGACATTCTTCGATACCTGGAACGACTCCGCGCCTTGCCCCTCTGATCGGCAACCCCCGACACGGCATTTTCGCTAGGAGGGAACTGTGTCACCATCCGCCGTGACGATGTCGAGGTTCAGGCGGACGGCGATCATCATTGCGGCAGGGCTGATCGTCATCGTCTTGACACTCGTCGCCTTTCGTCGGGCCGGGCCATGGGCGCCGGAGCCGTGGCGAAATGTCAAGACGGAGCGGATCGCCGGACCGGAGTACGTCGGACAGGATGTGCCGTACGAGAGTTCAGACGGGTGCGGCAGCGCTGGCTACGCGGATTCGATCTCGTTTCTCCGCGGGTGGTATGTGCAGCGTTGGATTGGGCCGGACAACATGGTGGCGGGTACCTATGACGCCGACGCTACCCTTCCGCCCGGAGCGGTCTTCACAGGATGGATCCGGGACAAGAAGCGGCTGTTTCTCGATCCCGCCGACAAGTGGCATGGCTCCGTACCGGTACCTGTATGTGGAAACACCCGATGGCGTTGAGCGTTGGCCGCGGGCGACGTTCGGCTGCCAATAGGTCGCATCCGGGCACCGTCCAGAATGCCGCTTTCTACCGGAAACGACACTATGAGGCCGGTCCTTTAACGTTTCCGCCTCACACGCCCCCGTAGTCCACAAGGAGGCTCCGGTCTGCGACGTGCTGGACGATGACGCTCGACAACGGCTTGAACGCGCGTACCGAGACCACGGGCCGGATGTATGGAAGGCCGTCTTCGCGTACTCGGGCGGTCGTCGCGATGTCGCCGACGAGGCCGTGGCAGAGGCCTTCGCTCAGGCGGGTCGAGGTCTCGCCCGCATCAGAGACCTCCGCCCCTGGCTCTTCCGCGCGGCCTTCAAGATCGCCGCAGGCGAGCTCAAGCGAAGTCCGGAGCCGCCTCGAGACGTCTTGAGACAGGGAAGTGACCTGGGCATTGTGGAACTGCTCGACCTGGCGCGGACCCTCACGAGAGCGCAGCGGCAGGCGTTCGCGCTTCGCGACGTGCTTGGGTTCTCCGGTCGAGATACGGCGAAGCTGATGGGAACGAGCGAGGTCACCGTCCGCGTCCACCTGCATGCGGCACGAAGACGCCTTCGAGAGCTAGTGAAGGAGGCCCAAGTATGAGACCGGAAGACGTCACGAAGCTTCGCTCAGAGGAGCCACGGGACCTTTGGCCTGAGATCGAGCGTCGGCTCTCGCTACGTTCACCCCGTGCTCACCGCGCCCGTCGGCGCGTTCCTACCGTCGTTGCTGCGGCCGTCGTCACCGTCGTCTTTGGCCTCGCGCTATTGGGCCTCACCAGGATGCTCCGACAACGCCCCGTCTTAATCGGAGCTGGCGACATCGCGCGTATCTCGGTGCCGGAGCCTCAGCCCATAGTTCCCGGGGAAGGCGCGATCTGGGTCGTGGGCGCTCGCTCGAACGGGGGCGAACTCTGGCGGATCGACCCCGCGACCAATCAGGCCCAGCCTGTTCCGGGGACCGAAGGGGCGTGGTGGCCCGCGGCGGGCGAAGGGGCGGCATGGGTCACAACCTGTCATCCGAACGACCAGACCGACTGCGCCGAGGCCGACCTGCTCCGCATCGATCCCTCCTCGGGCGCCGTCACATCCAGCTTCCGCTTGCCGGACCCGCCCACGGCTATCGCTGCGGGCCTCGGCTCGGTCTGGGTCTCCTCGAACGAGCGCCTGCTCAAGATCGACCCACGCAGCATGTCCCTGGTCGGGAGCTTCTCCATCCATACCAACTTGCTCGGAATCGCCGACGGGCACCTGTGGGCCACCGTCGAGGGATCGGGCGTTCCGGGCGTCGCCAAGATCGACCCCGCCACCGGGCGGATCGTCGCCCAGGTCCCGTTCCACGATCCGTGCACCTTCGGCGCCAGTGATCAGCTGGTGATAGTGGCGAGCTGCCAGGGCGGACGGCCGTACGGAACGGGTCCGGATCGTCTCGCCGGGATCGACCCGGCCACAGCCGAGGTGCAGTTCGACGTGCCTTTGTCTAGCTACGGGGACCTTGCCTTCACGGATGGACACCCATGGATCGCGGCGTGGACCGACAGCCCCGAGCGCGTCCGAGTGCAGCAGCTCGACCCATCAACCGGGCGTCCGACCGATGTGAGCGCGTCGGTTCGGCCGGGACCGGAGCCTTGGATGGAGATCGGCTTCGGCGCGCCGAGCGTCTTCATCGCCGTATCTGGTGACTCATTCTGGCTCACCCATGTCGACGCCAAGGACGTCGTACGCGTTCGTATCCCCAAGTAGTCGGAGGGCGACCCAGCGAGGATGTCGTTTCGTGACGGGACCGATATCAGTTCGGTGGCTGCCTGCTGGCTGTTGTTTGCCCGGCAGGCACTGCTCCGGCTCACCTCTGAATATTCCGATTCCCGCACCGCCGATGGAGATGTTCACGGTGGCACCCCTCGGAACGACCGTTCCCGCCGAAGGGTTCTGCTCAACGACCAGCCCTCTTTCGTCGGAGGCACACGACTTCCATCGCACCTGGCCGAGCCGGAGACCGACGGGGGCCAGCTCGCGACGAGCGGCTGCTTGCCCGCCATCGCCGGCCCCAGCCCAAGAAGGTTTGGGACTCGCCTGTCGTTCGTGTGGGTTCCGACGACGTACCCGAGCCCGAACCCTCCGGCAATCAGCGCTAGGACGCCGACTCCGAGGAGTGCACGACGCACGGCACGAGCGTCGCCGGTCGCGTCATTTGGGTCGAGTCAAGGACCGGTGAGCATCTCCCCGATGTGGGTTGCGCTTTCCATCGGGAGCGCCGTTGGTGATGTGACGACCCTGAAGGGCACAGAAACCTCGGATTGGGCCCGTGACCAGGTCTTTCTTCGAGTTCACTCGACCTGCTCCGCCTCGGCGGCCACCATGCGGGCTCCAGACCGTCCACCGGGCGAGACACCTGTTTCCTGAACATTGTCAGGCCACACCGGACCCCATGGCTCATCTCCGGATGGCGGCAGGGGAATCTGTTCCGCGGACCGCCGAATGTGATTCACGAGGGATATGGCCAGGCGCCGGCGTCTGAATATCCATGGCTCCTCAGGCGGTCTCCATGGTGTTGGCGGCGGCCGATACAGTGATCGCGTGCTTGAGACGTTCCACCCTGCGGTCCGCACCTGGTTTGAGCGCCGCTTCCCGGACGGCCCGACCGCGCCTCAGGCGGGAGGGTGGGATGAGATCGCCGCGGGCCGCGACACGCTGATCGCGGCGCCGACCGGCTCGGGCAAGACGCTCGCGGCGTTTCTGGTGTGCATCGACCGGCTGTACCGAGCCCACCAGGCGAGTGTCGGTGTCCTGGACGGACCCCAAGTCGTCTACGTCTCCCCCTTGAAGGCCCTGGCGGTTGACATCCACCAGAACCTCGAGGCGCCGCTCCGAGAGATCGGCGAGGTGGCCGCCAGGCTGGGGCTCACCGCCCCCGACGTCCGGGTGGCCGTTCGGACCGGTGACACTGCCGCCTCGGAGCGGGCGGCGATGCTGAGGCGTCCACCGCATTTCCTCATCACCACCCCGGAATCCCTGTATCTCCTGGTGACCGCGGAGCGGAGCCGAGCCATGCTCGGCGGCGTCCGGACGGTGATCGTCGACGAGATTCACGCCGTGGCCGGGAACAAGCGGGGATCGCACCTCGCGCTCACGCTGGAGCGGTTGGTCCACCTCGTGCATGACGCGCCCCAGCGGATCGGGTTGTCTGCGACCCAGCGGCCCATCGAGGCGGCGGCCCGGCTCCTCGTCGGGATCGGGGCCGACCGATCGAACCCCGACGGCTCCCCGCGGTGCTCGATCGTCGACATCGGGCACCAACGGGACCTCGATCTCGCCCTCGAGCTTCCCGACGACGAGCTCGGGGCCGTGGCCTCGGCTGAGCAGATGGGCGAGATCCTGGACCGGATCGCCGAGCACGTGAGGGCACACCGGACGACCCTCGTCTTCGTGAACACCCGGCGGATGGCAGAGCGCGTCGCTCACCAGTTGGGAGAGCGCCTCGGCGAGAATCAGGTGGCCGCACATCACGGGAGCCTGTCAAAGGATCGCCGGCAGCGAGTGGAAGCTCGCTTGCGGGCCGGGGATCTCCGAGCGCTGGTGGCCACGGCGTCGCTGGAGCTCGGGATCGATATCGGGCCTGTGGAGCTGGTCTGCCAGATCGGCTCGCCGCGGAGCTTCGCCACGTTCCTGCAGCGGGTGGGCCGCTCGAACCACACCCGGTTCGGCACTCCTCGGGGGGTGGTCTACCCCACCAGCCGAGACGAGCTCGTGGAGTGCGCGGCGCTCCTCCGGGGGGTTCGGGCCGGCCGCTTGGACGCGATCATCCAGCCGGTGGCCCCGCTTGACATCCTGGCCCAGCAGATCGTGGCCGAGTGCGCCGCCGAAGAGTGGTCGGAGGACGATTTGTTCGAGCTTGTTGGACGGGCGGCCCCGTTCGCCGAGCTCTCCCGAGAGGACTTCGACGAGGTCGTCGAGCTCATCTCCGAGGGGATCCGCACCGGAAGGGGGCGGCGGGCGGCGTACCTGCATCGGGACCGGATAAACGGGCGCCTTCGGGCCCGCCGCGGGGCCCGCCTGGCCGCCTTGACCTCCGGTGGGGCCATCCCCGAAACCGGCGACTACCGGGTGGTGGCCGAGCCCGACGACACCTTCGTCGGGACGGTGAACGAGGACTGGGCCATCGAGAGCATGGCCGGGGACGTGTTCCTGCTCGGCACGACCTCGTGGCGGATCCGCAGGGTCGAATCGGGAACCGTTCGGGTGGTGGACGCCCAGGGCGCACCGCCCTCGGTGCCGTTCTGGCTGGGCGAGGCCCCCGGTCGGACCGAGGAGTTGTCGGGGGAAGTCTCTGACCTCCGGATGGCAGTAGGGGAGCGTCTCATGCCCGGCCACGCCGATACCGCCCGCCGCTGGCTGGAGGAGGAGTGCGGGATCGAGCAGGCCGCCTCCGACACGATCGTTCGCTACCTGGGGGCCGGGCTGGCCGCGCTGGGGATGCTTCCCACGAAGGACACGATCGTCCTCGAGCGGTTCTTCGATGAAAGCGGCGGGATGCAGCTCGTGGGGCACGCCCCGTTCGGAGCGCGGGTCAACCGGGCGCTCGGTCTCGCCCTTCGAAAGCGGTTCTGCGTGACGTTCGACTTCGAGCTTCAGGCCGCGGCGAGCGACGACGCCATCCTCCTCTCCCTTGGCCCCCAGCACAGCTTCCCCCTGGAGCGCGTCCCCAAGTTCCTGGCGTCGAAGACGGTGGAGGGCGTGGTCCGCCAGGCCGTGCTCACCTCTCCCATGTTCGCCGCGCGCTGGCGGTGGAACCTGAACCGCGCGCTCGCCGTGCTCCGGATGCGGGGCGGCCGTAAGAACCCTGCCCCGATCCAGCGCATGGAGGCCGACGATCTGATGGCGGCGGTGTTCCCCACGCTCGCGGCGTGCCAGGAGAACGTGGCGCCGGGTCCGTTGGAGATCCCCGATCATCCCCTTGTTCGCCAGACGCTCCACGACTGCCTGCACGAGGCCATGGACATCGACGGCCTCCGGGAGCTTGTGGCCGGGATCGAGAGCGGACTGGTCCAGGTAGTGGTGCGCGACACCACCGAGCCGTCAGTCCTGGCTCACGAGATCCTGAACGGGCGGCCGTTCACCTATCTGGACGACGCGCCACTGGAGGAGCGCCGCAGCCGGGCCGTCCAGCTCCGCCGGGGTTTGCCCGTGGAGGCCCGTGACCTTGGCCGGCTCGATCCCGACGCCGTCGACCGGGTCCGCCAGGAGGTCAGGCCAGACGCACGCGACGCCGACGAACTGCACGACCTGCTGATGACGGTAGTCGGGCTCCGCCCGATCCAGGATTGGCGGCCCTGGTTCGACGAACTGGTCCAGGAGCACCGGGCGCTGACCGTGTATGGGGCGAGCGCGGAACTGTGGTGCGCCGTGGAGCGCCGACCCGCCCTGGAGCTCCTGTTTCCCGGAGCGAGGATCGAACCGGACCATCGATCACCCGTCGCCGTCTCGCCAATCGACCGAGATGCAGCGGCCGCCGAGCTGCTCCGGGGGCACCTCGAGTACCGGGGGCCCTCGACCGTGCTCGATCTTGCAGAAGCGACGGGGCTGCCCGAATCGGAGGTAGCGATCGGCGTGGCTCGGCTGGAGGGGGAGGGCTTCGCGTTCCGGGGCCATTTCGCCTCGCTGGATGGTCCCGAAGAGTTCTGCGCCCGGCGCCTCCTGGCCCGCATCCATGGCTACACCCAGCAGCGGCTGCGACGGGAGATCGAGCCGGTGACGGCCCAGGACTTCATGCGGTTCCTCCTGCGATGGCAGCATGTGGCGCCCGGCACACAGCGCGAGGGGCGCCTTGGGGTGCTGGCCGTGGTCGAGCAGCTCCAAGGGTTCGAGGTGGCGGCAGGAGCCTGGGAGGACGCGGTCTTGCGCTCCCGAGTGGTGGGCTACCGGGGGGAGTGGCTCGACGACCTCTGTCTCTCCGGTGACGTGACCTGGGGGCGACTGTCGGGCCGAAATGGCCATGCGGACGAGGTCCCTCGGCGGAGCGGGATGACGCCATCCCGGGCGACTCCGATCACCCTGGCGATCCGCGACGACCTCCCGTGGCTGCTGCAAGCGGCGCGAGGGGATCGCACTCCACCGGAGCCGAACCCCGGCCGCACCGGCGACGTGGTCGGTGCCCTGAGGCGCCACGGCGCGCTCTTCCAGTCCGACCTCGCAACGCTCACGCACCGGCTGCCCGGGGAGGTGGGGGAGGCGCTGTGGGAGGCCGTGGCTCGAGGGCTGGTCACTGCGGACGGGTTCGAGGCGGTGCGCTCTCTCCTATACCGACGGAACGTGGCCAGGGCGCCGGACCGGCGGCGGCTCCGAAGAGGGAGCAGGGGAGTCGCGGCGAGATCGGCGGGGCGGTGGTCGCTGCTTCCGGGAGTGACTGCCACCGAGGACGCCGATGAGCTGGCCGAAGCCATGGCCGAGCAGCTGCTGGCCCGGTGGGGTGTGGTGTTCCGCGATCTCCTTGCTCGCGAGTCGCTCGCGGTGCCGTGGCGCGAGATGCTGTGGGCGCTGCGGCGGATGGAGGCCCGGGGAACGATCCGGGGCGGCCGGTTCGTCAATGGCTTCTCCGGCGAGCAGTACGCGGCTCCGGAGGCCGTCGATGTGCTCCGGTCGGTGCGGAAGCTGCCGCGCTCGGGCGAGGCCATTCGGATCTCGGCGGCGGACCCCCTGAACCTCGTGGGGATCGTGCTGCCGGGTCCCCGCGTGCCCGCGCTTCCGACGAACTCGCTCACCTACATCGACGGTGCCCCGGCTCCCTCCGAGGCACTCGCCTGATCCGACGAGGGCCGGGCCCGGGCCCTGCCGCGGCATTCGTGTCACTGGAACCGCTGGAAGAAACCCGCGCACGTCGCCAGTCGAGGAGGTCATTCGCTTTCATTCGCGGCAACGTGGCCGGCATGGGTCGAACTTCGACCATGCGCGCGCAGGAGCATCACTCCGGGGTTCGCTTCGCTCACGATGGCTCCACTCTCGAAGCCGCAGCCGGACAGGGTTACCGTCCGATAGCCCGGCGAGGCAGTTCGTCGCAACGGCCAAGGCGACCCCAAGGCCGCTGATCACGCCCCACCGATCAAACAGAGTGACAGATTCTCCGAGTGGGTTTGACCCGCGGCGAGGAGGTCTCCTATCGTGGGGATGCTCGGCGGAGGGAACCGAGGGTGGGGCGTAGGCAACGAACCTAGCCGATCCCTCCGAGGTTCCGGAGTAGTCGCAAGGCTACTTCGTTCGGAACTCTCCGCCGGGCACTCTTCTTTGTCCCGAGTTGATCCACGAGTACGAGCTCGCCGCGTGATGGAAACCGAGGATTGGCACCCTTCAGGTGCTGGTCCTTCTCTTTCCTCAAAGGCGACGCTCGACCAGGTCCGAGGAAGAGGGATTTCGGGGACTTCAACCGACCGACACTGGGCACTCCGATCGAGCGAGCGGGTGTATCAGAGCCGCACGACGGGGCATGTCAGGGTCCGGGCGATGCCCTCAATCGCCTGGATCTTCGAAACGACCAGCCTCCCGAGCGCATCGATGCTGGCGGCTTCGACGCGGGCGACCACGTCGTAGGGCCCGGTCACGACATCGGCAGAGTGCACCCCCTTGATCGTGGTCACGACCTGCCCTACCCGGGAGGCCATCCCAACACCGGCCTGGATCAGCACATATGCCTTGACCATCGCCACCCCTCTCGGCGATGTCTACGCTCCCATCATTGACCTGGACCGGCGAGACCTCAACGGGTCACGCCAGGAGAGGGTGGGCCGATTTCCCGAGTTCGGAGAAGCACCTTCCCAACGTGCCGACTCACGGGCCCTTCGATTTGTACCCTTCACGTAGCTCGAAGCGCACAATAGGTACGAAAGGGTGAATGTCCGGTCGCGAGGTAGTGGCCGAGCACGTGCGGTGGCAGGCAGGGTGGTGCGACCGGCTTGGCTCACCCCTCTATGCCGAACTGCTTCATCGGGCGGCCGAAGACATCGAGGCGGGCGGCCCTGCGTGGGCGGTACTCGAGGGTCAAGAGGCCGCCCCGAAGGACTCACCCGCTGCCCTGGCCCTCCGGCTGATGGGCTCGGTCCATCGCTTGGTCCTCGAGGGCGGGGCTCCGGATCTGGCCCGGCACTATCCCTCGGCGGGCGGCACGCCCGGTAATGTGTGGCCGGCCTTTCGGGCCGTACTCCATGAGCACCGCGACGCCCTCCGCGAGCTCGTCGAGCGGCCGGTCCAGACCAACGAGGTGGGCCGGTCGGCTTCGCTCCTCGGCGGGTTCCTTACCGTCGCCCGAGAGACCCGACTGCCGCTTCGCCTCCTGGAGATCGGGGCAAGCGCCGGGCTGAACCTCCGCTGGGACCGATATCGCTACGAGTCGAACGGCTGGTCCTGGGGCAGCTCGATGAGCCCCGTCCGCTTCACCAACGTCTTCGAGGAGGCGACGCCTGAGGCCGTGGACTGCGAGGTGGCTGAGCGGGCGGGCTGCGATCTCGCGCCTGTCGATCCCACCACCGAGGAGGGCAGGCTCACCCTCCTTTCCTACGTGTGGCCTGACCAGGCCGAGCGCTTGGAGCGGCTCCGGGGGGCCCTGGAGGTCGCCCGCATGGTCCCCGCCACGGTGGAGCGGGCCGATGCTGCAACATGGCTCGAGCAACGCCTGGCCCACCCGTCGTCTGGTGTCGCAACGGTGGTCTTCCACTCCATCGTCTTCTTCTACCTGGACGACGCCGCGCGGGCTCGCGTCCGCAGCCTCCTGGCAGAAGCGGGCGCAGAGGCTACCCCTGGCGCTCCGGTTGCCTGGCTGTTCTTGGAGATGGAGTCCGAACGATTCGTGGTCGGGCTCCGCCTGTGGCCGGATGGAGAGGAGTGTCCGCTGGCTACGAGCACGGCGCACGGCCCCCCGGTCCGGTGGCTCGTATGACCGTGGCGAAGACCGAACCGGCAACCCATCGAGTACCTTGCTCGAGCGCGTACGATGAGCAGGGACTGAGATGTGGCATCGGCGGTTTACGATTCTCGTGTTTAGTGGGGTGCTAGGAGCGCTTGCGGCCCTGGTCCTTCCGGGGTCAGTGCGTCGGGGAACGGTATCGCGCGCCCTGCTCGATGAACGCGCAAACCTTCCCGATCCAGTGGCCGCGCTGAATGTGGCGGAGGAGACCGCGCCGTACACGCTGCACCTTACCTCCCCCCTTCCTGACGGAGCGGTTTCCCTGATTGTCGATTCGATCCAGGACGGGGGAGCGACGGCCGTCGATATCTGGTGGACGCTTCCCGGCGCCGCTCGTTTCCACATCTGGCAGACGAACGACCCCAGCTTGGCTGAGGAAGGGAAGGATGTGCTCTCGACCGGCACCGCCGTGTCGATCGGCGACAGTTCGTGGCAGCAAACAACCACGAACTGGGGCGGGATGCCCATGACCGAACTCTGCCGGAAGTTCGATGATGGCGTCACTCTTTGCCTCTCGTCTAACCTGGGCTCGGCTTGGGTCAGCTCGGTTGCCGCAACGATCACGTAGGTCCATCCGGATTGAGTCCGGAGCGCCATCCTCCTGGGATGCCAAAGCAGCGGGCCAAGGGGATCGGCCTCGACTACGAGGGGCAACGGTCATGGCCGTGCGGTCCCGGGGGCGGTGCGGGTGGCTGGCCCAGGCCCTTGAGCCGACCTTCAGGGCGGCGCTGCGGCCATCCCCTCGTATGAAAGGGTGAAGGCTAGCTGAGGATGTATGAGGGATAACGGCGCGGGTTCCTGTGTCCTCATTGCCGTTGGACTAACAACCTTGGTCCTGGCGGCATGCACGAGCTCCGGACCGACATCCGGCCTGGACTCGACGCATCCCACGGACTCGCTTACCCCGGTATCGGGAGCGGCTTCGAGCCACAGCGGCAGCATCGATCTATCCTCCCTTCGCGGCCGGATCGCCTTCTCTGCGGGGACTCCGCTCCACGAGGACGTATACGTCATCAAGGCCAATGGGAACGGCCTCACCCAAGTCACCAGAGACCCCGCGGCCGACTTCGACCCAACGTGGTCCCCGGAGGGCACGCAAATCGCCTATCGGCACCAGGCAGGCCCACACACCACCCAGACCGACATCTTCCTAACAGCCGTCGGCAGTGGAGAGCCGACGGATCTCACTATGAGCCGCGGGGTCTCCGACTGGGGCCCAGCTTGGTCCCCGGTTGGGGCGTGGATCGCGTGGAACTCCATGCGAGACGACCCGCGGAGCGGGGTCCTGCACGGCTTCGTGATGCATCCCGACGGCTCCGGAGTCCGAAGGATCACCGATGAGATCTGGGTCGAGTATCCGGCGTGGTCCCCC
>WNGB01011754.1_pt1 | contig 11963 bp, 7 predicted proteins | sample 5400681 | NCBI WGS metagenome assembly WNGB01 (sample SAMN13153367, study PRJNA577476) | soil metagenome | isolation source: 115 cm soil or saprolite under grassland replicate 2 | place: USA:California | collected 2016-06-15 | reverse complement strand
GCCACTGCAGATCTTTCACCTGTTGGGGTTCCGTAGACGGCGCTGGATTGACAAAGATCTGGTAGTCAGCCGACGCTCTTATGACGTGGCAGGACCGACGAAGCTCATTTTCTGAGGAGAGTTGAAGGAACTTTCGCAAACCGCCGCAATAGCCTCCAGCTCATTCTTGCTGAATACTTTGCCGGACGGATTCACTGGCGTACAGAGGATGATGGCGCGCAAAGGGAACGTCTTGCGGTTCTTTAACTCTCGGCATCGAGCGCGTAGCTCATCGACGTCTAGTTCCAGCCTCTCACCATGAAGCAGCAGCACCTCCGTGGTTCCGCCCAACTCAGTGAGAATGTGCCGGTGGTACGGATAATAAGGCTCGAAAACGAGTGCGGAAGCGCTTGTGAGGTAAGTCTGCGCGATGGCTATGAGCGCTCCGGTTGCTCCGGGAGTGATTAGCAGCTGCAGCGGGTCGCCTTCTGGATCGATCAAGACTCCGTTAAACGTATTGATCTTTTCCGCGACCGCGCGACGAAGTTCAATTAGACCCTCCGCCGGGCCGTAGTGGTTCTGGCTAGCCGCAATGACACGACTAGCTGCCTCAGCCAAAGCGGGATTGATAGCGAGTTCCGACTGCCCTTGTACGAGATTGCCGCCGGACGGCACAAGTCGGGTGAGCGCTCGAATATCAGGTCGGGCTTTTCTCTTCATTGCTTTCATCAGCAGGGCCGGTTCTAAATTGTTCTGCGGTTCCTGGAGCTTTCATCCTCTCTCTAAAGCGTGGCTATGAGCCCCGCCACTAGAGCGCCGCGCCGCGCAATATCGGATATCAAGATGTGCTCGTTTGCGGCATGTGCACCGCCGCCGTCTATTCCAAGCCCGTCAAGGACAGGAACACCAAGCGCGGCGACAAAGTTGCCGTCCGACGCTCCACCGACCGATTGCTCTCCGAGTTCAAAGCCGAGACAAGCAGCTATCTCCCGCGCCTGCTGGTAAAGTTTCACTACGCCTTCGGTCCGCTCAAGAGGGCCACGGTTGATGCCTCCGTTAACCGTGAGGCGTACGCGTTCGTCAAATGATCGCAATCTGCTCATCAGTTCATCGACCCGCTGAGCTTCTTTCGTGCGACTGAATCTGACGTCGATTTCGATCTCCGCCTCCGCCGCGACCACGTTGCTGCGGGTGCCGCCTCGGACAACGCCAACATTGAAATTCGTGCCGCTCACGGGATCGCTCATCGAGTGAAACTGTTCGGTTAGACGGGCCACTTCCAGAATTGCGCTCGCCCCCGCTTCGGGATTCAAGCCAGCGTGCGACGCAATCCCGTGTGCCTTGACTTGCCACATGCCCACACCCTTGCGCGCCGTTTTCACTTGACCACCAGGCGCGGGCGGCTCAAGCACCAGCACCTGCGCCGCGCGCCGTGCCTCTTCTTCCACAAGCTGCCGACCGGTTTGGCTTCCTGCCTCTTCATCACATGTCAGAAGCAAAACCACGGGCCGTTTAGGAATGAAGTCCAGAGTTACCAAAGTGCGCAACGCTTCCAAAGCGAGCACGCAGGACGCCTTCATGTCGAAGATGCCTGGACCATATAGTCGCCCTGATTCCGCCTGCACACTCTGCGTTGATAACGTGCCGCGCGGGTGGACGGTATCAGTGTGCCCAAGCACCAAGGTTGTAGTGGCGTCGTTAGCTTGACCGCCGAAAGCCCGCACCCCCAGATGTTCGCCATAGTCAGGGACAGGGATTCTTTCGACAGAGCTAATCGCTGGAATAGTGCGAGCAGATTGGACGAGGAGGTCAACGACGGCGCGGCTGCCCTCGCAATCCCCTGACGGCGACTCGGTTTCGACAAGCTTGCAGATCGAGTCTACGATCTCATCTTGTCGGCTGGCGAGAAGAGTGTGCATCGCCATCAGTTCAGTCGTATCTAAATGGGTCATGATCTGCTGCCCCAAGCCAACTAATGGATGCTGTGGTCATAGAGCTTTTGCGGCACGATGGGCAACACGATGTATCAAGTAGATTCGCCCCTAAAGAAACCTTTTCTTTACCCGCCTACTTAATCTTCTTAGCTGGCTGATCGACTTTATTCTGGTGCAACACCAGATGTGTCACTTGTCCTTTGTCGTCCTTGACGAAAGTAATCTGGGCATCCACCACTGTAAGGAAAAAGTCCGTCTGGGTTTCCGCGAACAGCTCAAACTTGCCCTGGCCGGTTGCCTCGGCGAAAAACTGATCACCTTCGCGGCTGATGGTGATCACAAAAGTGGGGGCAAGCTGATATTCCCCGATGTAAGCATCGAAAATCTTTGCCTCTAGTTTGATCGCTTTGCGCTCCTTCGGTGCTTCGAGTTTGGCCAGTGGATACTGCCTTTCGAGCAAGTGACGGCCGATATCGTCAATGTCATTGGTCGAATTTGAGAGTACGACGACACCTTTCCGCCGCTTCTGATCAAAACCGATGAATGAGTGATAACCACCCGTGCCGCCGTTATGCCATACGAGTTCGGTGTCGAAATTCTTCAGGATATGCCAACCCAAACCAATCTCGAGATTGGGTACTCCCGTATCATGTTGCGATTGATGCGTCCTCCGCATTGCAGCCAGCAGCGGTGATTTCTTCAACCCCAGATTGGCGGCGACAAACTTCAGCATGTCGTTCGCCGTCGAGCGCAGCGCTCCCGCGCCAGCCAATGTCGGCAGATCCCAATTCGCATTGGGCCTACGTGTCGCGTCGTGGCCCGTTGCCAGACGCGCTTGCATCTCGGGCGTGAGCTTGATGCTAGTGCTGTCCATCTTGAGCGGCTTAGAGATACGCGTGCGGACCAGGGTTTCATAATCCGTGCCGGCGCGCAGCGCCAGGATATGACCCAGCAGTCCGGCGCCGAGGTTCGAGTACTCGTACTTTGCTCCAATGTCCCGGGTCAGCGTGTAGCCCGAGATAAACGCATACATCTGCTCGACTGAGTAATCGGCGTAGGGATTCTGAGGATCTTTGGGTGCGAAATTTCCAGGCAATCGCGGCAGGCCCGACGTCTGACTGGCTAGATCCAGCAGGGTAATCTCTTTGCCGGCACGAGTCGGAGTTTTTACCGACTGGGGAAGATACTTGGAGATTGGATCGCTCAAGTTAACTTCGCCGCGTTCGACCATGTCGGCCAGCAGTGTCGCAGTGAAGACTTTGGTGACCGAACCAATTTCGAAAACCGAATCAGCATTGACCGTTCGATCGCTATTTTGACTTGGCTTGCCATAGCCGATGATGCGTATCCCTTTGTCGTCAACCAAACCGACAACGATGCCGACGCTTTTCTTCGCAACGTCAATCCGGTCCCGCAGAATCTCCCGGATCTCATCATCGGTAATTCCAACTTGCGCTCTTGCGACCCTCGCCGGCAGCAATTCGAAGGAAACCAGTAGCGTGGCGATCAGAACCCGGTTGATTATTTGCTTCATCTTGGCTCACCTTCGCGCTTTGATTTTTGGACCTTAAATCTTTTCCCCGTACATGAGGAGGTAGACCCCAACCGACTGGTCGTTCCTGGATGCACCGCAGAAGTCTTCAATCTGGTATCCGGAAGATATCGCCGCTGTGAAGGCCCACCGCGTTGCCTCTCGCCACCTAACCGCCAAGTCCGGGCTTTCACGCTGCAACGTGTTAATGTCTGCAGGGATTTCTATTGATGTATACCTCTGAGCGGCGACTTGGGATGACTCCCCCCTTTGAGGCAAGTTGTTTGGGCCAACCGGGACGAGGCATCCGATGTGGTCGCGCTCAAGATTCGACGTTCTGCTTTGGTCTTTAGTTCGTATTCGCTCGTGGACGCGGCTGCTATCTAGTAGCCAGGTAACCCAGAGGCGATCGGTACCGTTACCGATCTGATGCAAGAAGCTTGATGTTGCCTCACCGTAGAAGTTGATCTTGTAAGCGTCGGCGACGACCCCGAGCTTTGCGAAGTTGAAATACGCATTCAGGCTTTGAAGCGGGTCGAATGTCCATGTCATCCGATTGATTCCTTGTGCGAGAGCTCGATCCCGCTGCGCTAACTTTAGTTTGTAACCGAGGTTGGCGTTCCGATAGGCGGGCCTAACTGCAAGCATGTGCGAATGGTGGACAATACGCTCGCCTTCACGCCCAACAAAACTGTAAGCGAAGCCGATTAGTGACGACCCATCAAACGCGCCAATCAGAATCGCGCCAATCTCCCGCGTCGCAGCAAGGACAGTGAGTGGGACGAGATCGCGATCGTCACAACCCCAAACTTCTTTCTGAAGCGATTCGACCTCTCGCATCTCCGAGATAAGTTCTATATCGCGGATAGTGATAGGAAATTTTTGGTGTACGCTCGACACGTTAATAACGAGATTAGATGTCTGCTTAAACCTGACGCCAAATGGGATTGAGAACGAGTAAGTGGACTTTCCCTGCCAGTTCCCACACGTGACAGCACGACTACTTTTCTAACTTAAGGCGAATCTCCGTTAGAGCCTTTCGGCTCGCGGTACCAGCGCGACCCAGAGGCGTATTCTCTGTCAGTTGGTCTCAGCCGAGTGAGCGCCCGCTTCGGATCGATATGAGAGCAAGCTACGTGGATCGCGTTTATCGCAGCCGTGGGAGCCACATACGAATTAAGAAATGATGGACTGACGACAGAAGCAACCACATGAGTGTCGCAGTAGCGTGCTATTGGCGTTGTGTCGCTGTCAGTAATCCCGAAGGTCGGTACCCCCTGTTTTCTGGCGCGCAGGACCGCCTCGACCGTATCCCTCAGACATTGGCCGAAGCTGATGGCCACGAGCACATCTTTCGGGCTCAAGACTTTAACCTTATGTTGCAGAGTACCGGTGCTACCAGTCGGAGCCTCAGCATCAAACCCAAGCGCCGACAATCCATAAGCCAGGTAAAAGGCCAACGCAGCGGCGAAATCTAACCCGACAACGAGAACACGTCGCGAGCGCTTGATCAGTTTGGCTAATTCTATTATGCGCTGTCTATCCAGCTCCGATTTCAAAATATTTACATTGTCAAGGGCCTTCTCCAGAGCGTGATCGATGTGATCAGCGACGCTTCGCTTCTCTCGCGTGGCCGCTTTCAACACTGCGTAGGGCGTGATCCGTGATACGAAGTGCTGGCGGAGGTCGGCTGCGAAATCCGCATAGCTCTGGTAACCGAGGACTTGAGTGGCTCGCAGGATGGTCGTTGCATCGACGCGATAGCGTTTGGCTAGTTCACGGGAAGAGAGGAAACAAGTCTCATCTGCTGAGTCAAGGATGGCTTGGACCAGCCGCTGGCGACGTGGGTTAAGCCCTGATTGCGCTTGGGCGAAACGGGCCTCGAGGACGGAAGCTTTCCCGTCAGTGTTGTCAGAACTATCAGAAGAGCTCCGTGTCTGCTTGCGCGAGTTAGACCTGTTCATCTCTCACCTCTCCATTAATTAGGTGATTCCATTCCTAACTATCCAGATTATTACCGCAGCAATTTCAGATCAATCTGAAAGCTCAACCTGTCCCCTCAGGTGATGTCTGCACCCATCGTCACACTTCGGAAGAACGTTGCCCAACGGCAAGATAGCAAATCGCGGTACGACAGACAAGACGCTATTGCAGCATCTGTAGCGTTATTGACTTTTTGCAGCACTTGCGGTATATGCATGTCCGTTCAACCCAGATCTCCCCGTGGCAATCGAGAATATTCCTATGACCCCCCAACGTCACTTTCGTTTAATTATCCTTCTGCTTTTTGTGTTGGTCGCCTTCCTTCCTGCTTACGCACAGGAGGCACCGCTCAATGGATTTGATGATTACGTCAACAAGGCGCTTCGCGAATGGGAAGTGCCGGGCTTGGCGATTGCGATTATAAAAGATGATCGGATCGTGCTGGCAAAAGGCTACGGCGTAAGAAAACTTGGTGATCCCACGCCGGTCAACGAACGCACGCTTTTCGCCATCGGCTCGTCCTCGAAGGCCTTCACCGCGGCGGCGATTGCGATGCTTGTGGACGAAGGCAAGTTGAAGTGGGATGACCCGGTCACGAAATATCTACCGGGGTTTGAGCTTTACGACCCTTATGTCACTCGCGAACTGACAGTCCGCGATCTGCTGTCTCACCGCAGTGGACTCGAACGCGGCGACTTCCTGTGGTATGGCACTGAGTACGACCGCGACGAAATCTTGCGCCGCGCACGCTATCTCAAGCCGACCTGGAGTCTGCGGAGCACGTTTGGCTACCAAAACCTCATGTTCCTGGCAGCCGGACAGCTCATCGCCAAAGTGAGTGGCAAGAGTTGGGATGACTTCATCCGACAACGCATGTTCACCCCATTGAGCATGACTGCGAGCAGCACGAGCATTAGAGATCTAAAGAACGCCGACAATGTGTCTTCTCCTCACGCCAAAATTGAAGACAAGGTTGAAGTGATCCCCTGGCGCAACATCGATAACATCGCGCCCGCAGGTTCAATCAATTCTAGTGTCGTAGATATGGCCCAGTGGGTGCGACTGCAACTCGCGCAAGGGGAATATCAGAAGCAGCACCTCCTAAGCTCTGGCGCCGCTAAAGAGATGCATACCTCGCAGACAGTGATTCGCCTCGAGCCTCCCCTTTCGCTTTTTTATCCTGAAGCTCATTTCCTGAATTACGGACTCGGTTGGTTCCTTCAGGACTACCGCGGACGCAAGGTGGTTGAGCACGGTGGCGCCATCGACGGAATGAGGGCCCAGGTTGCAATGATCCCAGAAGAAAAACTCGGCCTAGTGATTCTCACCAACATGGGCGGCACTATCCTCCCCCTTCCTCTCATGTACAGAATCTTCGACGCATACCTGGGCGCGCCGCAACGCGACTGGAGCGCGGACATGTTGAAGACCATTAAGGGTTTCGAGGAACAAGGCAAGGCGGCGGAGAAGAAGGCAGAAGCGGAGCAGGTCAAAGACACCCGACCGTCGCTAGCGCTGGCCGAGTATACGGGGACATACAAGAATGACCTTTACGGCGAAGTGAAAGTAACTCACGAGAACGGCAAGCTGGGTGTGCGCTTTGGCCCGTCTTTCATTAGCGGTTTGGAGCATTGGCACTACGACACCTTCCGGGCAAAGTTCGTCGCTGCGGGTGGCGCGAAAGTTTTTATGAGTTTCGCGCTAAACGCGCAGGGCAAGGCAGAAACGCTGACACTAAATCTGCCTGGTGTGGCGGAATATCCTTTCAAACGAGCAGCGGACACGGCCACCACGGCCTCGGTTTCTCTGGGTGAAGAGGAGCTCAAGAAGTTTGCTGGCAAGTATGAATTGAAGACTCCGCCAGTCGAGGTGAGCGTAGAGATTGTAGGCGGAAAGCTCAAGGCTATGGTGCCAGGCCAGCCCGTCTACACGCTCGTGCCGGTTGCTGCGAATCGATTCAGCATCGAGGGAGCACCTTCTGGCTTCTTCATTCAATTCGAGATGGCTGAAGGCAGGGTCAAAAGCTTGACCCTGATCCAAGGCTCAGGGCCGAGCCTCGTCTTACTGCCCAAGCAGTAATAGAGCTCTGCATCCAGTTGTCACATTTTGACATGCGAGAAGATTATCGGCGGCCGGAATCGCACGACGTCGACCTTAAATCCATCTGACCGACTACTTGCCTGGAGGTAAAGAAAAGTGATGAGAACCACGCAAATCATCTTAGGACTGAGCTTCATCTCTCTGCTTTTTAGAGAGGAGGCAGAGGCTATACACAGGACTGTCCTAACACCAAGCTACAATCTGAGAGGAGCAGGCGGGCAAGCCAAACTCAGGAGGGGTTGTTCCTCGCTGATAGGACTTTTCGTCACTCTCTTCATGCTCCACCTCTTGTCCGCAGGCGTAACGGCACAGACCACGACTTCGACTATCGAAGGAACGGTGAAAGATCCTCGCGGCTCAGTAGTTGCCGGCGCCCAGATGAAAGCCAGTTCGGCTTCCCTGGCCATCGAACGCACTACTTCCACCGATGAAAATGGTTTCTACCGGATCACCGCATTGCCGGCGGGAACTTATACGCTCACTGCGTCAGGAGCCGGCTTTGCCAACAGCAATGTTGGGAGTGTCGAACTAACCATCAATCGCACTCTGACTTTGGACGTTCAACTGGAAGTCGGCAAAGTGCAGGAGCAGGTTAGCGTCACCGCAGACGCGCAGTTGATTGATTCCACCTCGTCGGCAACGGGAACGACTGTTACTCCGCGCCAAATCACGGAATATCCCGTCAATGGTCGCAACTACCTCGACCTTTTGCAGCTCGTTCCCGGAGTCGCCATCAACCGGCAATCCAGCGGCGATAATGCGAATCCGGTACTAGGAGAGCGGAGCGGCAACAACAATTTCTTTATCGACGGGCAGCCGAACAAGGACACCGTCAACGGCGGCCCTGCGGCGCAGTTTAATCAAGAAAGCATTGCCGAGTTTCAGGTGCTAACGACAGGGTTCAAGGCCGAGTTCGGACAGGCATCGGGGGCGATAGTCAATGTTATCACCAAGAGCGGCGGGAATGCTTTTCACGGTGTCGGGTCGCTGTTTCACCGTAACGAAGCTTTCGATTCCGTCAACTCGCTGGATCCAGCGGTGAGGGATCCACTGCATCTGCGCAGATTCGACTATAGCCTGGTGGGCGGCGGGCCGATCCTTAAAGACAGAATTTTCTTCTTCGGTTCATCGGAACGGATCACAGAGGATCGTGCCATTGATTTCAAATACCCGGATCTCGGCACATCGGCCGGAGCAGCGTCCATCCTTCAGCTTCTGCGCAACCAGGAGAACCCACTTGATGTTCCACAGCGCAGCCGAGCAACCCGGAATTTTTTTAAGCTCAACGAACAGTTTGGACGACACCAGTTGGTTCAGGAAGTGAACTACACAAATGAATACGCCAGGGGCTCGGGATCCGGATTACCGTCAACTCGAACCAGCACAAGCGGCCGCCATTTGCTATTGGGGTTTGGCGATACAATGCTGCTGGGTGACCAGGGCAATCCGTGGATAGTAACGCTCCGCGGTTCTTATCGCGGCGATCCGTCCGATAGTCGGCCTGCCCATCCGGAGTTCACGGGGACTACCCTACTAAACGCCTTCCCCACGCAGCAGATTTGTCCTCCGACGTGTGGGTTTTTTAGCACTCTTCCAGGGATAAGCTTTGGTAATTCGTCGACACCTTCGAATCTGGACCAGAAATACACGTCATTAGCGGCCAACGTAAACAGGGTTTTTGGCGATCACGACCTTAAGTTCGGGTGGCAGTTCCTACGTACCAAAGTTGACGGGCTCGATTCTCAAGTATTGACAAACCAGCTATTTGCCACAATCGATGATTACCTTAACCTTGGCCCCGTAAACAGCGGCATTTTTTTGCTCCTGGTGGCTGGGGGCGCCACGCCAGAAGCCAATCAGATCCATTTGCGGAATAATTACAACGGGTTGTATGTGCAGGACGATTGGAAGATCAGAAAGAATCTGACTGTCAATCTTGGGCTTCGCTGGGATCATGATAGCGAGTTCGACGCACAGAAAAACTTTTCTCCGCGACTGGGCGTCGCCTGGTCGATTACGCCGAAAACGGTTATTCGTTCACACTTCGGCGTGTTTTATGATCAGTTCCGGCTGGGCTTGGTGGAACAGATTCCCGGATTTGGCGGCAGCGACCGGAGAGTTGTTCAATCGTTATACTTCCCACGGGGATTTTATGGGTCGCCCAGTTTAATCTCCAGCCTGGCCTTCGCCGTTGGCCTTCCGGGTCCTTGCATTTCGAACCGCCTTACCGACGCGCAGATCGCTGGACCTCCAGTAGTAGGTTGCCCATTTGGAGGGCCGATGGTTGGGGTTGACAGGTTGAACAGAGTGGTTGCGCCAGGTCATGCGTTCATACCAGCCAATACGATCATCAACGTCAATAATGTGCAGTCGCTTACTGGCCTCACGCCGGCCCAGTACCTAACACAAGCCGCGGCGGCCATCGGCCAGCCCGCGGGATACTTTGAATGGGGACAATTTGGAGTGTTAAATAATCCAATTATCCCTGCTCAGGTTTTGCCTACGACGGCTGACGGCACATTTAGGACTCCCCATACGCTCGGTTTCAGCGTAGGCGTGCAGAGGGAGATAACAAAAGACATAGTGTTCGAGGCCAACTACTTTCACCGCCAAATGCGGAATCTTCTGGGTGTTAGGCTCAGCAATCTTGCTTTCAGGTCTCGTGTCGCGGGTATTGGCCGAAGCTTTGACCCCCCCAATACGACGGGAGAGATTCGAACATTCGGTCCCTTCTTCAAGGGCAAATATGACGCACTGGTCGTGAGCTTGAATAAGCGCCTCAGCAAGCGCTACCTTCTTGGGGCGAATTATACCTTTGCCAAAGCAACCGACAACTCGCTTGGCATATTTACAACTCCTACGGACAACTTCATCGGGATCGCTCCGGTGGTTACGGAACCGTGCCCGGCCTCGAATCCAACCTGTACGCGGCAGACAAATGCGAACGGATCGTTTACCAGCAGGAACGGTAATTTCGTTGCAGCGGCGGGAACGTTTGTCAATGGCCCGAATCTAGACAAAGGCAAGTCAAGCTTGGCCCTGGATCATATCTTTCAGGTCAACGGGCTGGTGGATCTTCCGTGGCAATTTCAAATCAGCGGCATTGTTCGCGCACAGAGCGGTTTTCACTTTAGCCGCTTCGACGCTTTGAACAGAGACCCAGACGGCAACGGTAATTTCAACGGTATCGATTTTACGGCGGGGAGAAATGCCTTCAACGCGCCGCCATTCGTCAATGTCGATTTGCGCTTCTCCAAGCGTTTCAACATCCGCGAACGAGTCAAGGCAGAGATACTCTTTGAGTTTTTCAATCTGTTGAATCGTCAGAACCCAGCCTCGGTCCAGAACCGGGAGAACATTGCTACCCAACCCTTCGGATCGATAACACAGGTGCTGCCGGGACGTGAAGGACAGGTTGGATTCAGAATTTCGTTCTGAGTCGGCTGCACAGACTTCCTCTCCCTTATGGGTAGAGGTGAAGGGGATCGACCTGGCGGCTCTTAGTAGTGACTGATGTCTTGCTCGGTTTCATGTCTAAACCCTCACGCAGGGCCCTTCTCCCAAAGGGAGAGGAAACAGAACGATTCGCTACTAAGCGGCTGCTGTTCCAACAGACCAAACTCTTGGCTTTTACCATACGCCTCGTGAGAAATCATCAATGAATTCAGAGGAATCGCTAATGGATAAAGCCATATCAGCCATCATGACAATCTTTTCGCGCCTACGCGTTGTGCTGATCGGCTTCGCAGTCGTTGCGTCCCTCAATGCCCAGCAAGCCACGAACTCGGTCTTCAACGCCACCGAGCCCATGATCTCGATGCGTGATGGGGTGCGTCTGTATACACAAGTGTACGTGCCAACGCCTGCCCGCGAACAGCTCCCGATCCTGCTGCTCAGAACTCCTTACGGAAGCGGTGAACTCAGTTCGGCGCGCATAGCGGCTTCGCTGCCAGAGTTAACAGCGGACGGCTACATCATCGTCGTGCAAGACATCCGCGGGCGGTTCAAGTCGGAAGGGCGGTTTGTCATGCTGCGACAGCCTCGCGATCCCGTATCGGGTCACCCATTCAATGAGTACATAGAAGAGAACATTTTCAAACCGCTCGGCATGACGCATTCAACTTTCGTTCAGCCCTTACCAGCAACTCTGGCTCCCTATATGTCAAACGGTTATCAGATAGCATCTGATGGACCGAAGCCGTTTGAAATGGTCGTCGCTTTTCCAGCCGGAAGTCTGAGCAGCACTGCCACGGATATGGCTCAATTCATGATGGCGCACCTTCAAGACGGACAACTGGGCAGCGCCCGAATTCTTCGCCCGGAGACGGCGCAACTGATGCATAGCAGACAGTTCGCTTTGGACCCGGCGGCCAATGCGATGGCGTATGGCTTCTACGAAGAATCACGCAACGGACACCGCATCATCGGACACGCTG
>WNGB01024734.1_pt1 | contig 11965 bp, 12 predicted proteins | sample 5400681 | NCBI WGS metagenome assembly WNGB01 (sample SAMN13153367, study PRJNA577476) | soil metagenome | isolation source: 115 cm soil or saprolite under grassland replicate 2 | place: USA:California | collected 2016-06-15 | reverse complement strand
CCATCCCGACGGACACGTCGGCCGGCGGGTGCTCGTCCCACCCACGCGCGTAGCTCGGGATGATGAACGAGACCTGTGGGAGCCTCCCTCGCTTGAGGTCGTTCAGGTAGCTGCCCTTGCTGCCCAGCGTGCGCTGGTCGTGCGCCCAACGCTTCCAGAAGACGAAGACGTTGTCGGTGTTGCCGTACGGCACGCTGTCCCACCCGATGTTGTAGACCTTCCACGTCACCCCCGCGGCCTCCAGCAGGTCCAGGATGATGGGGTAATCCAAGACCCCGAACCCCCAGACCCCGTTTGTGGTGATCCCGCCCGACGTGCCGGCGGCCAGGTAGAACCGGTTGGGCCACGTGGGCCCCAGCTGCGAGCAGAAGAAGTTGACACACAGCGTGAACTCGTCGAACAGGCTGTAGTAGAAGGGCAGCTCTTCGGCGGTGTAATAGCCCATCGCCCAGATGCCTGCATTGGTGTAGAAGCCGTCCATCGCTCCGCCATTCCACTGCTCGTGGATATCGCTCCACGAGTGCGGCACATCCGGGGTCGAGAGCTCCGTGAACCGGTACGGGACGACGCTTCCTCCGGCCCCGTCCGGCTGCGAGTATCCGGACGGAACCCCGTGCGAGCCGACGAACGGCGCATGGCCGAAGTAGTGGTCGAAGGAGCGGTTCTCCTGGCACGAGACGATCACATGCTCGATCGGCGTGGTTGGCAGGCCGGAGCGTCCTCCCGAGAGAAAGGCCCAGTTCTTCGATAGGAACGGCCCGGAAAGAGCGGCGGCGCCGAGGGTCCCGGCTCCCTTCAGGAAGGTCCGTCGGTCGACCTCGCTCGTTGCCGGTTCGCTCGGATCGGGTGTGCCGTGCGTGGGGTGCTGTTCGTGATCGCTCATCGTCCCCTCCCCAATAGCGGCTCGACAGAGCGCCGTGACGCAGGGGCGATGCTACCGCGGTGGCCGCAGGAAGGGGAAGGAGGAGACGTCGGGGCGTCGGGTGAGCGAACAAGACGTGATGGCAGCATCCCAGACCCGCATCCGGTGACCCGCGATCGGGCCGACGACCGGTCGAGCGCGATGGATGGGGTTCGACGTGCAGAATCGGACGTTGTCGAAAATCAGAGGGCGGCCTACGATAGCCCGTCTCTGACCCCCGTCCAGGGGCCGTCCAGGGAGGGTGTCATGCTCAAGAAGGTCGTTGTTGCGCTGGTTGCCTGCGTCGTCTCCCTCACAGCCGGCCCGGCCCTCGGGATCACCTACGGGGAGCTCGACGGCAACCGCCATCCCGCCGTCGGCGCGATGATCCGCCTGCGGCCCAGCGATAACACGCTGCGTCTGACATGCAGCGGGTCCCTGATCTCGCCAACGGTGTTCCTGACAGCGTCGCACTGTACTTCGTTTGTCGAGTCGACGGGTCAGACGGACATCTGGGTCACCTTCGATTCGACGTTCGACTCGAGATCGAAGCTGCTTCATGGGACCATGCACACGAACCCGCTGTTCAACCATAGCCAGTCCGACAGTCAGGACATCGCCGTGATCGTGCTCGATCGGCCCGTGAAGGGGATCACGCCCGTCGATCTTCCCCCGGCGGGGCTGCTTGACCAGATGAAGGCGGACGGCTCATTGAACGGGACGCTGTTCACGTCGGTCGGGTACGGCACGCAGGAGCCGCAGCGGGCTCCCGGCGGAATCCAAAACGCCTTTGATGGCCAGCGCCGCTTCGCCGTCGGCGAATTCTCGGCGCTCAACGCCTCGTACCTCCGTATCTCGCAGAACGTTCATGCGGGCAGCGGCGGGACGTGCAGCGGCGACTCCGGCGGCCCGCAGTTCCTGGGCGCCGGTGGAGACGAGACGAACACGGTGGTGAGCATCACCATCACCGGCGATGTTTTCTGCACGGCGACGAACGTTGACTACCGGCTCGACACGCCGTCGGCGCGTGCGTTCCTCGACGATTTCGTCACATTGCCGTAGCGAATAGGGCTGCCGAGCGGTCCGGTGCGGCTCACCGGACCACTCGATGGCAGACGGAGGTGCCACTCGAAGGAGGTGACCGCCGGGCGCTCCAGGCGTGGGGACGGAAGAGCGCCGTATTCATCCTTCAGCACATCCGCGAGCGTCACGGCCAGGAGATCGGGATCGGTCCGCGGTCGTTGAGCGTGAGGATCCCTGTGCCCGCACCGGGGAGCTCGATCACCCACAACCGGGCCTCGCGGCCGGGGGCGTCGCGGGCCGGCATCCATCGGCCGCACCACGAGCCCTCCGAGGAAACGCAGACCCTGTCGACATCCAGATCGGTCAGGACGAAGGCGAGTGCGTCGTAGTTGGAGTCCGTGTGGAGGGGGCGCACCGAGTACCATCCGAAGTCGCCCCAGGCGAAGTTCTCCTCGCGCTCCCCGAGCGTGAGTGTGAACCCCGGCTCGTCGGTGGCCACGCGCCAATCGACACTGGATGCTGAACCAGTCGCGACGATCGATCCGTCGACGTTCGACCAATCGAGCTGGCGCTGGATCGATCCCGCTGTGACCGGCGTCCCACCGGCGAACGACATCGATCGGAACGCCTCCACGAGTCTCTCGAAGTCGGGGCCGGCGCCTCTGAGGAAGGCCTCGTACGTGACGCCGTCGGCCGTCCACGCCGCGGCGTGCGCACCCACGGGACACAGGCCGGAGTAGGTCTCGGCGAGGACCTCCTTTGACGGTTCGACCGGCCACCTGCCTGGCTGGCCAGCGTCTATCGTTCGATTCACGACCTGGACGTAGAGGACCACGCCGCCGTCCGGGATCCGGCCGCTGGGGAGCGGACAGATCCAGCTCGTGCCGGACGTCGGGTCGAAGTTCGTGAGCTCGAGAAGGGGACGGAATGCGAACGAAGGTCCGCCGTCCGGACCCGGGTCCTGCGTCGACGTCACCTGGTCGAGTTTGGTGAGGTACCACGAAGCCGGGTAGGTGATCGTGACGGCGTCGACCGTGGATGTCCGCGACGATCCTTCGACAGCGGGTAGGAAGACCCGGTCGGGAAGGAGCGCCCGCATACCGACCGCGCCCAGCACGATCACCAAGGCCGCGACGATCGTTGCGCCCACCCCGGTCCGTGCCTGACGTTTCCGGACGCGAGGAACGAGACCCTTCGGGAGACGCTCGGCGTGCGGTGCTCGGGTTGCGTCCTCGTCCAGGACCTGCCGGATCCGCGCCTCCAGGTCGTTCATCGTTCGTCTCCTCCGATTCTGGTGCGCAAGGTCTCCATCGCGCGGAACACCAGCGAGCGTTCCGCGGTCACCGAGCAGCCAAGCGCGTCGGCCACTTGTTGTTCCGAGAGGTCTGCGTAGAAGCGCAGCACCACCGCGGCGCGCTGACGGATCGGGAGCTGCGCGAGCGCGGCCCTTACCTCGTCCCGTGTCTCGATGTCCGGCAGGCCGACCCTCGGCTCCGTTCGTTCTGCCCGCGCGCCCACACGACGCGCGTACTCGCGCGCGGTCCGCTGCCTCCGGTGATAGGTCATGCACAGGTTCACCACCGTGCGTCGCAGATACGCGTCGAATGCGCCAGCCGACCGCATATGGCGGAACCGCCCAGCCACCCGGACGAACGCCTCTTGGGCGATGTCCTCGGCTGTGGCCGCATCGCGGGTCAGGAGGAACGCCAGGCGCATCATCTCGGGCGCGTTGCGAAGATAGAGATCCTCTAGTCCTCCCGCGTGCGGTTCGTCCGATCCGATCTCGGCGTCTCCCTTCTCGAAGATCACGGCGCCGTCGTGCATCTCACCATAGAGACGCACGAGGGCGCCCTAGCATCGCGGTCCGGGTCGAACCTCACGCGGCCCCCCGAAAGACGGCGAAGCAAGCTGTTCTTGACAGAAACCTGCCATATTGTCAAGCTCCTGACATTATGGATTACAGACGACGATCGCCCACTGGGGAGGCCGCAACGGAGCTCATCCTCTCGACGTTCCGCGCGAATGGCCTGCTGTTGGATGCCGGGGACCTCCTGAGCGCCGACGAAGGGCTGACGTCCGCACGGTGGCAGGTGATCGGCGCGATCGCGGTGGCGGAGCGACCGGTCACTGTTCCCCAGATCGCACGGCGGATGGGGCTCACGCGACAGAGCGTTCACGCCACCGTGAACCGTCTCGTCCGCGACGGCTTCCTCGAACTCGTCCCCAACGCGGATCATCGACGGTCTGCGCTCGTCCGCCTCACCGTGTCCGGCAGCGCCAAGTACGAGGCGATCGACGCGCGGCAGGCGGCGTGGATCAATCGGCTCGCGCGAGGGATCGGACGGGCGGACCTCGAGACGGCGCGGAAGGTTCTCGATGACCTGTGCCGGAGGCTGGAGGCAAACGTCGGGGACGAAGCGGAAACGATACGGAAGGGAGGGTCCGCGCGTCGGCGCCGCTAGCCCGGATTCCCGGGCTGGGGATCACGCGCCTCAGGCAGGAAGGAGGAGAACACGATGAACGAGATGTGGGTGGTCGGGATGCTTGTCAGTGGCGGGCTGTTCGCTGGGGGAGTGATGTCGATCGCCTGGGAACGCATCCCCGCCTGGCGGAGGACCCAACGCGCGGAGTTCCGGATCGGGTTCGCGCAGACCCTCAGGCGGGTCGACCGCCTGCAGCCGGCGCTGCTCTCGGTCACTCTCGCGTCCACGATCGGCTTTGCCGTCACCGCAGCCGGCTCGGCGCGGACGCTTGCCGTGTTCGTCGCTGGCGGCCTTCTTCTGATCCTCGTCGGCTCGCTGGTCTGGCTGGTCCCGATCCAGCGAACCCTCCAGTCCGGCTCGGAACTACCGGCGGCAACCGTAGACGAGCTGAGGACCAGATGGCTTCGCGGTCACCTCATCCGGGCGGTGGCCGGCGTGGCGCTGTTCGCCCTGGCCGTCGTGGCCACGATTCGGTGAGGTAGACGACGGAGCGCGATAGCATCCCCGCCATGACCGTGGACGAGGACGTCTCGAACTTCGCCTCGCTGTTCCAGCGATTCCTTCAGCACATGACCGAGGCTGGGTGGGAGCAGCGGCCCTCGGAGCTCCGCACGCTGATCGACCGGCACCTCCGCACGGAGTCGACGGGTTTGCCCGTGGTCGCACAGTCGTTCATGCCGTTCGACCACGCCAATGTCCAGGTCGCGCTCAAGGCGTACTTGTCCGAGCAGGGCGCGACCCACGAGATCCTCGGGCTGTCCGGACAGAGCCGGCATTTCGGCTCGTTCGCCGATCTCCTGGACATGGGCCCACACACGGGCGTCCGGGTCGGCAAGCCCGACCTGGTAGATCTGCCGGTCGGCCCGGATGAGACCCTCGCCTGCGTGCAGTTCGGACTGTTCCTTATCGCTCGCGGCGACGAGCGCCTGGCTGTCCTCGTGCGCGGTCCGGACGAGCACGGCCAGAACCAAGGCGTCATGCTCGAGGTCCTCTCGCCAGATCCCGAGTCGGCCCGCAGTTTCCTGGCGGAGATCCGTCGTTTGATCGTCGAGCTCAATGTGTTCCGGGGACAGGTCCTTTCGTTCGGAGAGTCGCCGTTCGGCCACATGGCGGTCGGCCCGATCGTGTTCCACCACCGGCCCACTCTCGATCGGGACCGGCTCGTGCTGCCGGAGGGACTACTCGAGTCGATCGAGCTCGAGGTGCTCGGCATCGGCGAGCACAAGGACCGGCTCCGAAGCGGCGGTCAACACGTGAAGCGGGGGGCACTCCTGCACGGGCCGCCGGGCAACGGCAAGACCCACACGGTCCGCTATCTGGTGAGCCGGATGGTTGGCACCACGGTGCTCCTCCTCACCGGTGGAGGCCTGCACATGGTCCGGCAAGCCTGCGCGCTGGCCCGAATGCTTGAGCCATCCCTGGTCGTGTTGGAGGACATCGATCTGATAGCGCAGGACCGGGGTGTGATGGGCCGGTTCGGGAACCCATTGCTGTTCGACGTCCTGAACGAGATGGACGGGATGGCCGAAGACGCCGACGTGGCCTTCGTCCTCACCACGAATCGGGCGGACGTCTTAGAGCCGGCCCTCGCGGCGCGCCCCGGACGCGTAGACCTGGCCGTCCAGATCCCGCTCCCAGACGAAGACGCCAGGCGAGGGCTGCTGGAGCTCTACGGTCGGGGCCTCGAAGTCCGACTGACGAACGTCGATTCGATCGTGGGGCGGACGTCAGGAGTGACGGCCGCGTTCATCAAGGAACTTGTGCGCAAGGCCGCGCTCCTCGCCGCGAACAGGTCGGCCGGAGAAGAGCGGATCCGGGTCAGCGACGAAGATTTCACCGGATCCCTGGACGATCTGCTCGCCGAACGGAGCGCCCTCACGCGCGTCCTCCTGGGTGGCGCGCAGGACGAGTCGCGAGTCCCCGGTCCGAGGGACTGGCTCTTCGCCGAGTGATCGAGACTCTCCAAAGCGTGAAGGGCACCGAACCGCTCGCGGGAAGGCCTGCACAGAGCGAGTCACCATGGAGTTATGGTCACTGCGTTAGACATCCAGTCGGAAGCCGAGATCGACCTCGTCAGCGGATTTGCCGCCGCGGATTCCCCAGTTCTCCATTGAAGGTTCGTGGAGAACGACGAGGACATCGTCGGGGGCGATCCCTATCTCTCCCAGGTTGCGAACGATCGCCTTGTAGAGGGCCCGCTTGGCCGTTGACGATCGGCCAGGGAACGCGGTGATTTCAACGAGCGTGTAATTCTCGGAACGTCCGGGTGGGATCTCGAAGTTCTCGGAATCATGTTCGACAAGCCGCTGAGTGCGATCATCCTCCGGGATGCCGAACGCCTCGACGAGGGCGGCATGAACCGCTTGGAGAAGCCGCTTCCTCTCGGTGATCGGCCGTCCCTTGATGATCTCGATCCGCACTAACGGCATCGTTTCAGATCCCTCGAGTTCGAGTCCTCAACCTATCGCATGCTGGAGTGAGCGCTCTGTTGCGGCCGCTGTGCGGGTCCACGCCTGGCCTTCGCTCGAGCTGCCTGGCTCTCCCCGGAGCTTCAACTACGACAGCGAGCGCAGATGAGCAGGCGGTCATGAACCGTCCCTCAGGTACGAGCGGTCGACTGACCGTATCGCGAGCTCCGTCGGCACCGACCGAGCGTGGGGGGACGGGATTCCGCGAACGATGTTCGTCAAAAGATCGACCGCATCTCGGGCGGCGAGCTCCGGGAAAAGCTTGAGCTGGGTGATCTGGATCTCTTCCGGATGCGGCTCGGTGTCGCCGCACGCGGCGACGGCATCGGGGGACCCGGGGCCCGAGAGGAGCTCGCGGACACTCGCGTTCACCTGCCGCGGGGTCGATCCCGCTGGGATCATCATCACGTTTGGCTCGATCGCGCGCTCCGCGCACCATGATTGGTAGCCGACCAGGCAATCGTCGGTGAACGCGTCCTCAAGGGCGATCGCCAGGAGCGCGGGCCGAGAGGCGCCGCGAGCCTGGAGGTGATCCAGGACGGTGCGCGTGCCGGCCAAGTGGTCATTGTCGACGCATGGGTCGTCGCCCGCGCCATCCGGGTCGCGTCCCACGAGCACCATCGGGATCCCCTGTCGTCGGATATGGGGAGCAGCGGATCGTCTCGAACCAGCGAGAAGACGATGAGCCCGTCCATCGGGACCTTGGTCTCGACGGCGCCTTTCACACGAGGGAGGCCGCGCGACAGGTTCTCAACGTGCTCGGATAGCAACGCTTCGGTTGCATGGGGGCGAACGCAGGAGGCCGTGTTCATGTGCGGCCGCGGACCGACAGGTAGTGGTGCCAGAGGATCCTCGCGGCGGTGGCTCGGTGGGGTCGCTACGATTGTGCCCGAAGCCCCAGCTGGTCGAAGCTGGGTTGGGTCGGGAGCTCGAGGAGCTCGCGTGCGGCGGTCGCGAGTGCCTGGTCGCCGTGCGGCCAGACGTCGCGGCGTCGCAGGCACATGATCAAGTAGATGTCGGCGGTCCACCGGCCGATGCCGCGGAGCCGCATGAGGCTCGCGCGGACATCGTCGTCGGGCAGATGCGCGAGGCCGTCCAGATCGAAGCCATCGCTGAGCGCGATGGCCAGATCACGCGCGTAGCCGGCCTTCTGGCGGCTGAAGCCGATCGTGCGGAGCTCGGAGTCCGACAGCGTGAGGAAGCCTTGCGGGCGGATGCTGCTGCCCAGCGCCGCGCCGAGCCGGTCGAACGCAGTCCGAGCCGACGCCAGCGACACCTGCTGTTCGAGGATCAGATGGACGAGCGTGGCGTACGATGGCTCGCGCGCCCAGAGCGGGGGAGTGCCGTACCGTTCGACCGACGCGGCCAGGGTCGGATCGGCGTTCGCGAGCTCCGTGACTGCCTTCGCGAGCGATCGACGCGTCAGCGGTCGGATCATCGAGAGAGCATCTTCCCGCATCATCCTATGTGCTGAGGCGGGCAATCCGGACCCGACCTAAGTTTGCTCCAGCATCAGCCGCTCTCGCTCAGCATGACCAATGCAGTCCAGCGTCGGTGGTTCACGCGGAAGCGTCCGGACGCGGCGGCGGAGGCGGAGGCGTAGGCACGTGTGGAACCGCCGCCGCGAGACGGTCCTGTCGCTCGATGACCGAACGGACCAGCAGGATCGCGAGCACGGCCGACGCGACCACCACGGCGGTCGACAGCAGGTCGACGATGTCCGCGCTTCGGATCTCCATCGGTGTTTCCGCGCTTTCGCGGGCCGCCGCCGCGACCCGGCCGAGCACGCCCGCCGAGATCCATGACGCCCACCACCAGCCGAGCACCGGCCATGTCCGCTGCGACCGCCAGTCGTTGACGTCGCCACTCGCCTTCCACAGCTCGCGGTTCACCTGGAAGGGCTTCCACAGGTTCGCGATCGGGATCAACCAAAAGCCTACGGCCCATCCGGGCGAGTACTCCAGCTCGGTCCCGAGCGCCCTGAGGTTAGCGTGCGCGCGGTGCTGCCAGATGAGCCACACGACGATCGTTGCAACGAGCAGTACCAGCCAGAGACGGACGGAAAGAGCGACACGGTTGTCGGAAGCCGTAGCCTCGGCGAGCGTCACCTGACTGCCGTCGATGATCCGCTGGAGGAGGCTCATCTCCATGAGGACCGCCACCGCTTCGAACATGAGAGCCAGCATTTGACAGACCAGGAGCGCAATCAGGGCGTTCCCGATGCCGCGGATGCTCCGTCGCTCACGACCAGAAGCTGCCATCGCCCTCCGTTTGCACGGTAACTTGGGAACCACCCCCGGGCAACCCGACGGTAGCCGTGCCTGGCCGAGGAAGCCGGGACCGTCGGGGCTGGGTCGTGTCTGCCCGTCGAGGCAATGTAGGCTGAGAACGTGCCGGATTGCCTTGTTGCGGGCTGGGCGCCGTCTGAAGACGGTAGAAGCCGATCGCTGGTTGTGGGTGTAACCAAGTAGATGCACACAGAGTGTGCGAGCCGTGACATGCGAGCCTCTTCGCATGGTGCCGAACAGTTCTTGGTCCGGCTCGGGTGGACCGCTCGAGAGGAGATGGCGCCAGCCTCGTCATGAGAGCTCGCCGCGGGCAAGAGCTTCGGCTGTGATCCAGGATCAGACGGCCAAGCTCCGCCGCGTCTATGTTCGAGCACCGCGTCCCGATGATCTGGTGGCCTGGGAGAGTTATGGGCGGCGGGAGCGGCCGGATCCAGCCCGGGCCAAGGAGGATCACACCAAGCTACGAGCCGAGCTTGAGAAGGCCGGCGTTGAGATCCTCTTGTCTGGTTCACACGATCGAGGTGGTGCCGATCTCGGAGGAGATTGAAGGATGGCAACGTTCGTGTTGATCCACGGTGTCGGAGACGTGGGGTGGTACTGGCACCTGGTGGAGAGAGAGTTGCGGCAACGGGGCCACGAGGTGGTCGCGCCCGACCTGCCGTGCGACGACGACGCCGCCGGCCTCAGTGAGTACGCCGACAGCGTTGTCGATGCCATCGGAGACCGAAGTGACTTGGTCGTCGTTGGCCAGTCTTTCGGCGGCTACACCGCAGCACTGGTGGCCGATCGGCTTCCGGTCGATGCGCTGGTCCTGGTGACGGCGATGATACCGGCGCCTGGGGAGAGGCCCGAGGATTGGTTCTCCAACACGGGCTACGCGCAGGCCGTGCAGGAACAAGCCCGGCGAGACGGCGGCAAGACCGGCAGCCAGGATCCCCACGTCCTCTTCTACCATGACGTGCCCCGCTCCCTGGCCGAAGAGGCGCTGAGCAGGGAGCGTCGCCAGTCGGACACCCCTGGGCGAAGCCCGTGGCCACTCGAAGCGTGGCCTCCCGTGCCGACGAGGTTTGTGCTGTGCACCGAGGATCGCTTCTTCCCGCCTAACCTCATGCACCGCGTCGTCTCCGAGCGTCTGGCTATCAGCCCCGATGAGATCGCGGCCGGCCATTGCGTGGCGCTCAGCCGCCCGAAGGAGCTCGCGGATATGCTCATCGGCTACGCAGCCGAGCGCGAGAGATCTTGACCGTTTCTGCGCAGGCGTGGAGATTGGCGAGGAACGTCCAGCGTGCGGATAGCATCTTGCACCCCTTCACGGCTTGATCTATTTTTTCTTGTGGTCTGTGCCCGCAGAGAGGAGCGCGGCCATGGATCGTATCTGTCTCGTCCTTCCGATCCAGCCGGGGAAGACGGAAGACGCGCGCGAGTTCCAACGCGAGCTCGAGGGTCCGCGGAAGTCAGAGTACGCGGCATCCGAACGGAACATCGGTATCGACAAGGAGGTGTGGTTCATCGCCTCCACGCCGTCCGGCGATCAGTTCGTCGCGTACATGGAAAGCCCCGACTTCAACAAGGCCCTGGGGATGTTCGTGCAGTCGCGCGACGATTTCGATATGTGGTTCAAGGAACGTCTGGCCAACGCGACGGGCATCGATCTCAATGATCCCCCGCCGATGACCCTGCCCGAGGTCGTCTCCACGTACGAGGCCTAGTCGCACCGTTTGGAGGAAGGCGGGTCGGTCGGAAACTCTGCCGCCTGCCCCGACACGGACGCGACCGGATCGCCCAACGCTCGTGTGGCTGACACGATGGCAGATCCACGTACGGACACGATGCCGTCCTCAATGCCACGCGGGTCAACGATGGCGTCCCGAACCGGTCTCTTGACTAGCCAGAGAGGGAGGGGGCGACCATCACAGCGTTCGGTCTCTCCCAGTATCCTGCCGTCTTCGTGGAAGGGGTGAGTAAGTTGCTTTCACAACAGGTGGAATCGGAACCGAGCTTGCTGGTCTTGCTCCTGCCGCTGATCGTTTACGCCGTAGTGATTGTGGGCTGGTGGAGAATCGTCTCGAAGGCAGGCTACCCCGGAGCCTGGGCCCTGATCGGGTTGGTTCCTGTTGTGAACCTTGTCTTCTTTTTTATCTTTGCATTCTCCGATTGGCCCATCCTAAAGGCACTTCGCGCGGCCCGGTCCCCTGAGATCCCACCTGCTCCACCTCTAGCCTGACGACACACCATCAGGACCATCAGGGCTGTGCATCTGCTCAGCACGCAACATTCGGGGTCAGGTGTTAGACGAGCGGGAGGATACCCCGAGAAGCGCACCGCCGATGGCGCCACCCAGCACGCCCCAGGCCAGGGCGAGTTGGATGCCGTACGGCGGATAGGGCCCGTATCGGAAGAACCCGACGGCCACGCTGAGCGGTCCGTTGAACCGGGCCGTCACCTCTGCCAAGAGCAGCACGCCCGTGAACATCGCAGTAAACGCGATGCCGGCCATGCCGCCGACCAGGGCAGCCTCGGCGCGACGCGTCACCCGTGCTCGGCTCGCCGCCAGCGCGCCCCCTCCGAGCACCGCGACGAGCGGGACCAGGAGGAAAAGGAACGCCGCGCGCGGCGGCGCGCCCAGCTGGTGGTAGCCCCAGGACGGGTTGAAGGTGTCTGCCAGCGGCCGCCCGAAGAAGGACTGGTAGGAGAGGAAGCAGTACGCGGGAACCCCGGAACCTACCCCTCCCCACCCGATCTCCAGGCAGCCCCCCATCGCGGGCACCAGGATCCAGACGGCCGCGTTCGGCAGCGCGAGCA
>WNGB01033822.1_pt1 | contig 11966 bp, 8 predicted proteins | sample 5400681 | NCBI WGS metagenome assembly WNGB01 (sample SAMN13153367, study PRJNA577476) | soil metagenome | isolation source: 115 cm soil or saprolite under grassland replicate 2 | place: USA:California | collected 2016-06-15 | reverse complement strand
TCGAGCGCGGCCGGGACCACGCCGGAGGCAATCACGGCTGAGACCGCTTCGCTGGCCCCGCGCACGCTGGGAAAGTCGGCCAGGAGGGTCCGCACGGCGGCGGGAATCGGCTCGAGCCGGACCGTGATCTCGGTCGCCACGCCAAACATCCCTTCGCTGCCGACGAAGAGTCCCACCAGGTCCGGTCCCCAGGGCTCGCCGTGGGGAGACCCGAGCCGGACCACGCTGGCGTCGGGCAGCACCACCTCGAGCGCGGTGACGTGGTTGGTGGTGACACCGTACTTGAGGCAGTGCGGTCCCCCGGCGTTCTCGGCCACGTTGCCGCCCACGGTGCACGCGGTCTGGCTCGATGGGTCGGGAACGTATTGCAGGCCGAACGGGGCCACCGCCTCGGAGAGGCGCGCGTTCACTACCCCGGGCTGAATCACCGCCCGGCGCGCGCGGCGATCCACCCCGAGGATGCCGTTCATTCGCGTGAGGGTGACCAGCACGGCATCGGATTCGGCCAGCGCTCCGCCCGAGAGCCCGGTGCCGGCCCCGCGCGCGACAAACGGCAGCTTGAGCAGGTGCAGCAGCCGGAGGACCTCTACCACTTCGGCCTGGCTCCCCGGCATGACCACGATCCCGGGCACCGATTCGTGGGTCGGCAGCCCGTCCATCATGTAGGTCGCGAGCTCGGCCTTGCGGTCCCGCACCCAGCGCGGACCCACGATGCGGCGGAGCGCCTCGGCCAGGCTGCGGGTCATGACTCGGTGGGGAGCACGGAGTGGGTGCTGCCCTTGCCGTTCTGATGGGCGCGCCGATGAACCCGGAGCGCGGACTCCAGCACGCGAGTGAGGGTTGGAATGAGCCGGACCAGAAGCCCGACCCGCTCCTGGGTCGCTCGGGCGGCGAGCAAGCGGCGCTTGAGCGAGATATCGCACTCGAGCGCGGCCGAGATGGCGAAGCTGAGCGGCACCGGTTCCTGGGGAAGCTCCGGCTCCTCGGGCTCCGCATCGTACAGCAGCCGGTACAGCTCGTAGTAACGCGCAAAGAGCCCGCGCACCTCGGCCAGTACCGCCTCGTCCGGAAGGGTACCGGGCTGCTCCAGAAACTCTTCCACCAGGCCCACGAGGTATGGAGCGGGATCGTCGAGCATGCGCTGCACCACGAAGCGAGCCCCGCCGACCACCAGGACGTTCGACCGGCCGTCCGGCAACTGCTCGTTGGCGCGGATCTCGGCCACGCAGCCTACCGCACCCCGGTCGGGCGCCTCCACCTCGCCACCAGGCTGCACCACACCGAAGCGACGGTCGCCGATGAGGCAATCGGCCAGCATCTGGCGGTAACGCGGCTCGAAAATGTGGAGCGGGAGAGGCGTGCCCGGAAACAGAACGACGTTGAGAGGAAAAAGCGGGAGGGGGTAGGGCGGCATGAGCGGAAAGCTAATCGCTATCCGCTATCCGCTATCCGCAAAGCGGACGGCCCTCCGCGGCACACTACGGAGGGCCGTCGTTCCAAGGAGCAAGCGGGTAGCGGATAGCGGATAGCCGATAGCGCGTAGCGCCTTCGGCGCTAGGCGGCCACCCAGCCTTCCTTCAACGATTTCACATCCGGCGATTCGCGCAGCTTCTCGAACGCCCGCTCGCGAATCTGGCGGATGCGCTCGCGGGTGACGCCCAGCAACGCTCCGATCTTCTCCAGAGTGAGCGCCTCGGAGCCCTCCTCCAGGCCGTAGTAGAGCGACAGGATCTTTCGCTCGCGCGGCGTGAGGTGACGCTCGAACAGCCGGTCGATGAACTCCCGGCGGAGCCGGGTGTCGGTCTGCTCCTCGATCTCGCCGTGGCCGGTGCCGGCGACCCGCTCGCCGAAGGTGCTAGATCCCCGGTCCTGGCGCTCCACCGGCGCGTCGAGCGAGACCTCGGTGCCGGTCATCCGGCGGGCGGTGCGGATGTTCTCGACCGTGTCGTTGAGCGCCAGCGCGACCTCGTGATCGGTCGGCTGCCGTCCCAGCTCCTGGGCGAGGAAGCCCTCCGCGCGCGACATGCGAATCAGGGCCGAGTTCTGGTTCAGAGGGACGCGGACGCTGCGAGTTTGTTCGGCGAGAGCTTTGAGAACGGCCTGGCGGACCCACCACACTGCATACGAGATGAACTTGACTCCGTGGTCCGGATCAAACTTCCGGACCGCTTTGAGCAGCCCCTCATTCCCGATGGCCACCAGTTCCGAGAGCTCGAGCCCGTGTCCCTGATACTTCTTTACGTAGGAGATCACGAAACGGAGATTGGCCGTGACCAGTCGCTCTGCCGCGGTGGGGTCGCCGGCCTGGGCCCGCCGCGCCAGCCGCCTCTCCTCCTCAGGCTCGGTGATCATGGGGAGCTTTTGGATGTCGAGCAGGTATTGGTCGAAGGAGCTGGCTGGTGCGGAACGGAACAGCGGGCGAGGCTTCCCGTGGTTGCGGACAGCAGGCATAGACCACCCCGGAAGAGGGTTGACCCAACAACAAGTTATGCGATAAGAGTCAGGGGGCTGCGTCGTAAGCCGTTGCGGCGTTTGAAAATAGGAAGATGAGGCAGATCGGTCAAGCAAGCGTTTTTATCCACATCACAAAAGCTTCCTGAGGAATCGGTTCCTCTCTTTCTCCACCCGTCCACATTCGTGGGGAAAAGTTACGCAGGGGCGTCCGAGCCCTAGTTGAGGGCCTCCAGGCACGCCGCCACCGCCCCCTCGGGCGGGGCTACCGTCCACTCCTCGCCCGGAAACATGGCCCCTACCTCCCGCGCCAGCGCGAACCGCACCGTCGCAGCCCGGTTCTTCTTGTCCTGACTGATTGCCGCCAGCACCCGGTCCCGCGGGAGCCGCCGGTCGAGGCCGTTCGGGAGTCCCAGCCGCGCGAGCAACGCCGCTACCCGGGCGGCGAGTCCCGCCTGTGCCACGCCCAGCCCCTCTGCCAGCCGGCACTCGGCCACCAGCCCGATGGCCACGGCCTCACCGTGGGGCAGGGTGTAGCCCGAGGCGTGCTCGACGGCGTGCGCCACCGTGTGCCCTGCATTCAGAATCGCTCGGCGGCCGCTCTCGCGCTCATCGTCGGCAACCACCGCGGCCTTGATCTCCACGCTCCGCTGCACCAGCCTGGTAAGCGTCCCGACCTCGCGGGCCGCGATTCGGTCCGCCTGGTCGCCCAACCAGGCGAAGTAGTCGCGATCCGCGATGAGCCCGTGCTTGACCGCCTCTGCGAGACCGGCGCGATACTCCCGCTCGGGGAGGCTCCTGAGCAGGTGAGGGTCGGCCACGACCGCCACCGGCGGATGAAACGCCCCGATCAGATTCTTCCCCTGCGGCGTATCAACGCCGGTCTTGCCTCCGACCGATGCGTCCACCATCGCGAGCAAGGTGGAGGGCACCTGGAGACAGGGAATGCCGCGCAGGTAGGTCGCGGCCACGAAGCCGGCCAGGTCGCCGATCACGCCGCCGCCCAGCGCGACGATCGCGCTGTCGCGACCGAAGCCGCGCTCGAGCAGCGCGTCGCTCAGCTGGGCCCACCGGTCGCGCGTCTTGGAGGCTTCGCCGGCGGGCACCGCCAGCTCGGTGGCGAACAACGGCAGGTCTGCCGCGGGGGCGCCGTCCGGACGCCACATGTTGGGCTCGGCGGCCCGGAAGCTCTCGAACAGCTGCTGCACGGTCGCGTCGGTGACGAGGGCCAGCTTCCGATGTGGCAGATGCGTCGCGGTGAGCGGCCCCAGCTGGCCGAGCGCGCCGGGCTCGACGTACACGGGATAGCTCCCGAGTGCATGGCGAACCGCGATGACTGGCATCGTCGCTTAGGTTTTCACCGCAGAGGCGCAGAGGACGCAGAGAGCCACATTTTCGTGGTTTTCTCTGCGGCCTCTGCGCCTCTGCGGTTTGCTTTCATTGCTACCACGTGACGTCTCCCACGCCCGCGCGATGGTTGGCGAGCCGAGCGAGCGTGAACAGCAGGTCCGAGAGCCGGTTGAGGTAGACCGTGAACAGCGCCGGGAGCGGATCCTCGTGCGCCAGGCGAACCACGCTCCGCTCGGCGCGACGGCAGACGGTCCGGGCCAGGTGGAGCGCGGCGGCCTTGGGCGTGCCTCCCGGCAACACGAACGCTCGAAGCGGCGGCAGCTCTGCGTCGGCCGCGTCGATGGCCTGCTCGAACGCGAGCACGTGGCTTTCCGACAACGTGGCTCGCTCGAGCGCCTTCGCGACTTTGGCGGTGTCAGGCGTCGCGAGGTGACCGCCGAGCGCAAAGAGGTCGCGTTGAATCGCCTCCAGCAGGGGTTCGGCGAGGTCCGCCGGGGGCGTGGCTCGGGCGACCCCGATGGCTGCGTTGAGCTCATCCACGTCGCCGTAGGCCGAGACCCGGATGTGATCCTTGGGCACCCGGCCGCCGCCGAAGAGGCCGGTGGTTCCTTCGTCCCCGGTGCGGGTATAGATGGGCATGGGCGAATTATGCTATCCGCTATCCGCTATCCGCTATCCGTCATCCGCCCTTGTCCGCCAGGACGCGGCCGAGCCCGGAACCGGCCCAACGCGACGGGATAGCGGCGGATAGCGGATAGCGGATAGCGGATAGCTTTATATTTTCTCGTTTCGCCTTATGCTGGGAGTCCCATGGACTTGCGCGACATCTCCATCGTCGGTGGCGGCCCGACCGGCCTCTTCGCCGCGTTCTATGCCGGCATGCGGGCGGCGTCGGCCCGGATCATCGACGCCCTGCCCGCACTCGGTGGCCAGCTGCAGGCCCTCTACCCGGAGAAGTACATCTTCGACGTGGCCGGCTTCCCCAAGGTGCTGGCCAAAGACCTGGTGGCGGGGATGGTGGAGCAGGCACTCCAGTTCGGGACGCCGACTCACCTGGGCCAGGTCGTCACCGGGCTCCGCAGGGTCGAACAGAACGGGTCGTCGCATTTCGTGCTGGAGACCACCGACGACGAATACCCCAGTCGCACCGTGATCATCTGCGCCGGGATCGGGGCGTTCGAGCCCCGGAAGCTCGGCATCGAGGGCGAGGACCGCTTCGAGGAGCGGGGGCTCTACTTCAAGGTGATCGACCCGAAGCAGTTCGCCGGGCAGGACGTGCTGCTGGTGGGCGGGGGCGACTCGGCCTTCGACTGGGCGGTCAACCTCCAGGGCATCGCGAAGTCGGTGCGGCTGATTCACCGGCGGGATCACTTCCGGGCTCACGGCGCCACGGTGAAGCAGGTGCACGAGCTGGCGGCATGCGGCAAATGCGACATCCGGACGTTCTGGGAAGTGAAGGCGCTCCACGGCTCCGATAAACTGGAGGGCGTCACGATCCTCCAGAACAAGACCAAGGAGGAGGAGACCATCAAGGTCGATGCGGTCATCCCCCTGCTCGGCTTCCATTCCGATCTCGGCGCGATCAACGAGTGGGGACTCGACACCGACAAGGCGGACATCAAGGTGGACCAGGTGATGGCCACCAACGTGCCCGGCATCTATGCCGCGGGAGATGTGACCAGCTATCCTGGCAAGCTCAAACTGATCGCCACCGGCGCGGGCGAAGCCTGCATCGCGGTCAACAACGCGGTTCACTACATCAACCCGAAGCTCAAGGTGAACCCGGGTCACTCGTCCAACATGGCGATCTTTGGACAAAAGGACGATTGACTGCGGGGGAAGGGGAGAAAAGGGAAAGGGGGAAAGGGCGGGCTTGCTGCCACCCATTCCCCCTTTCCCCCTTCTCCCTTTCTCCGGCACTTCACACCATTTTGGGCCGCAGAAAGAATCGCAGGGTTCCGGCGCGGGGCCCGATCCGGTCGGCGTCGATGCCCATGACCCCGCTCTTGGGAAGATCTACTGCGAGCCCGTGCGCGGCTCCGGTGAGCAGCAGCCCAACCAGCTCTTCCATCCAGGGCGAATGCCCCACCAGCGCTACCACCGCCTTCTCGCCCCGCCGGGGGCCCAGCGCGGCGTCGAGGCGCGGCCCGAACCCAGGGGCTGGTAAGAACCAGCTCGGGCATGAGACCCAGGTCTCCCAGCGCTTTCGCGACCTTCGCCTGGGTCTTGCGCCCCTTGTCGGTGAGCGGCCGCAAGGTGTCATCGGGCCACTTGTCTGAATCGCGGGCGCTGGCGTCTGCGTGACGCACCAGCAGCAGTAGCATCGGTCCCTCCGAGGCGGCCTTAAGGCTGCGCTCCCAGGCCGCGTGCGATGTCGACGACCACACTGTCGATCGCGGCGATCATGGCTGCCGCAGGCAACGTGTGGTGATTCACCAGCACCGCAAAGGTAACCCGCCGCCCGTTGGCCAGATCAAGGTATCCCGCCAGTCCGTTCACCCCCCGGATGCTGCCCGGCTTGGCCAGCACCCTTCCGTCCGCCGGCGTCCCGAGATAGCGGCTCCTGAGCGATCCCCGCGCGCCCGAGCGGGGCAGCGCTTCCAGAAACGGCTCCATGCGCGGCCGCCGGCGGGCGAACTGGAGCAGCCGCACCAGTGCGGTCGGCGTCACCGCGTTAGTCGCTCCCAGGCCGGAACCGTCGACCAGCGAAAACTGGGTAGAGTCGATCCGCATCGAGTCGATCAGAAACCGGCGCTCGAGGGTCAGCCCTTCGGTCCAGGAGCCTCCCCGCCCGAGCTGGCGCCCCAACTGCTTGACCAGCATCTCGGCGAACCAGTTCTGGCTGCTGTTCAGAATGGGAAAGATCCAGTCGCGGTAGGGACGCGACTCCGCCTCGGCCAGCGGAGGGCTGGTGCGGGCGGCCTGAAAGGCCGACGAATCGGTAGTCGACCGGATCCGGCCCTGCAGCGTAACGCCGGCCTCGCCAAGGGCCGCGCCGAACGCCCACGCCGCGTACAGGTTCGGGTCCGGCAGAGCGAAATGCTCGGTGCGGCCGCTGCCGCCGCGGGGCACCCGCCCCTCGGCGCGGATCCGAAACGTGCCCGGATCGCGGAAGAAGTCGATGGTAGCGCCGGCGTCGCCAGGGGTCGTGATCGTATGGTTCTCCAGGGTGACGTCCCCCATCACCGGGCTGAAGGACACCTGCGCCGGCCCTCCGATCGCAGGCCCGGCGCCCCAGGCGATGTCCACGCTGTTGTCGTTGAAGCCGAGTCCCGAGACCGGGGCCGCGTACCACCAGTTGAGGTCGTATCCCTCCCACACCGGGTGCACCAGCATCGGCTCGAACCAACTACCGTCCCCGACGAGGTCACCTGTCACCCTGTGAATGCCCTTAGTGCGGAGCTCACCCGCGAGCCGCCGAAACCGGGCCGAGGCATTCGGCTCGCAGGCGAAGGCGGCCGTGGTATCCACGGCGTAGCAGCGGCGGCTCATGGTGGGGTCGCCGCGGCCATACAGCACCAGGTCGCCCTGGAGCACACCGCTTACCACCGGGCCGGTCCCGTACAGACTGGTGCGGACGGTGCCGTTGGCCGGAAGCAGCGCCGCGGCAACCGCGCTCACGACCAGCTTCGCCGTGCTCGCAGGCGCGAACAACCGCTCCGGGTTCCGGCCATAGAGCAGTCGGCCGCGGTCGTCCATGACCGAGATGCCCCAGAGGAAACGGTTCAAGGGCGGGGTATCGATGCGCTGGTCGAGCCTCCGCGTGAGGACCTGGGCGGGCAGGGTGGCAGGCGGGCAGAGGGGCAGACGGGCAGTGAGCAGCAGGCCGAACACCAGGACTCGAACTCGACGCCCCGAGGCGCGATCCGCAAGCCGCCCGCCTGCCCCTCTGCCCGCCTGCCCGCTCCCGCCCTCAGTCATACGCCATGGGCCGCCCATCGTGAAAGGTGGCCCCACTGCGGAGGTGAAAGGTGTAACTCTCGCCGCGCGGATCCGTCTCCCAAGTCCGGGCCAGGCCCGGCACGAGCCGCCCGTTCACATCGAACTGGGTCAGATCGTCGAACAGGAGCGCCGCCAGCTCGCCGGTGGAGAGCGCGGGGTCGAGCGAGCGCGGGTCGTAGCTGAAGTAGTAATCGATGGTGTCCGCGGCCGAACTGGGCCGACCGGCGCACGCGGCAAGGAGAAGCAAATTGACGGCAAGGAGCCGCATGGGGCGGACGGGCGGCCCGGCAGACCGGCGGACAGAACCAATTTCTCGCACCGGACTCCTCGCGGCGCCGGAGCCAACGGCCCGCCTGCCCGTCTGCCCGCCTGCCCGCCGTTGACACGTTACCGTAAGGCCGTCAAACTACCGAGCTTAGAGCGCGACGTCAATCGCCGGCCGGAGGTGCGGGGGCCGGTCATCCCTCCCCCGGAGTGCTGCATTTCGACCCACCCCGTTCGCCGCGCCCGGCGCGGCTTCGGAGTCTTCGGAGCCGGCGTTCTCGCCCTGCTGATCGGACTCGCGGCGGTCGCATCGGTCGCCGCCCAGGAGCCGGACCGGGTGGTGCGGCAGCTCGAGTTCCAGGGCGCCAAGGCCATCCCCAAAGCCACGCTTGCGGCCGCGATCGGCACCACCAACTCCAGCTGGTTCGCGACCTCCTGGCTGGTGCGCTGGATCGGGCTCGGGGCGAAGCGGTATTTCAACGAGACCGAGTTTCGCCGGGACGTGCTGCGGCTCGAGGTGCTCTACAAGCGGAGCGGCTTTCCCGACGTGGCGGTGGACACAGCGGTCCGGCGCACCGACAAGGATGCTTACGTCACCTTTCGGATCCGCGAGGGCCGGCCGATCCGGATCTCGCGGATCACCATCCGGGGCGTCGACTCGCTCCGGCAACGGGCTCAGGGCCGGCTGCTGCTCGATCTGCCGCTGCGCGAGGGCGACGTGTTCAACCGGTACGTGATGCAGACCAGCGCGGACACGCTCACCACCCGGCTCAAGAACCACGGTTATCCCGAGGCCGCTGTTTACACCAGCTTCGAGAGCAGCCGGACCGAGTACACGGCCAGCGTCACCTTCGACGTCGACCCCGGGCGGCGAGCCCGCTTCGGCGCCGTGAGAGTCGAAGGCACCCAGCGGCTGGATTCGGCGATCGTTCCCGACTTGCTGGTCGCCCGCACCGGACGGCCCTTTTCCCGGGAGCTGCTGTTTCAGAGCCAGCGGAACCTGTACAAGACCGACCTGGTTCGCTCGGCGACGGTCGACATCGACTCGGCCCGCTACACTCCGGGCGATTCGGTGCCGATTCTGGTCCGGGTCGCGGAGAGTCGGCCGTTCCGGATCCGGACCGGCTTGGGCTACGCGACGACGGAGTGCTTCCGGGGCCAGGCCGCGTTTGCGGTGCGCGACTTCTTCGGGCAGGGACGGCTGTTCGAGCTGTCCGGCAACGTGTCCCGGATCGGGGTGGGCCGACCCTTCGATTTCGGGTTCGACAAGAACATCTGCAGCGTCTCGCGCGAGGATGTGATCGGATCTTCGCGCTTCAACTATCAGCTCTCGGCCACCATCCGCCGGCCTGCGTTCGTGTCGCCCAACAACACCCTGAGCCTCACGGCCTTTGCCGAGCGGCGGTCCGAGTTCAAGGTGTACCTCCGGACCGACATCGGCTCGACCGTCGAGGTGCTGCACGAGACGCCGCGCCGGCGCTTCCCGATGTCGCTGTCGTACACCATCTCCTACGGCCGGACGGAAGCGACCCCTGCGAGCTTCTGCGCGTTCTTCAACGCCTGCACCCCTGAGGTCATCGACCTGCTGCAGCAGCGCCGGCTGCTCTCGGCGGTCACCGGCCGCATCAGCGTTCCCCGGGCCAACAGTCCGATCGATCCGACCCGAGGGTCCAACGCGAGCCTCGAGGTCACCTACGCCTCGAAGTTGCTGGGCTCCTCGGAGTTCCAGCAGTTCACCCGGGTCTTGGCCGATGCCGCCTGGTACCGCCAGGTCACCCGCGGCGTGGTGTTGAGCTGGCACCTTCGGGGCGGCCTCATCTTCTCTCCCGCGGTCGCGCTGGGCGCCCAGAGCAATGCCTTCATCCCGCCGGAGCAGCGCTTCTACGCCGGGGGGCCGAACGACGTGCGCGGCTTCCGCCGCAACGAGCTGGGCCCGGTCGTCTACGTGGTGACCGAAACCGCCCTCGCCAGCGTGCAGGACTCGGCCTCGCGGCTGCCCCCGGACTCGGTGCAGGTGTCGCCTACCGGCGGCAACACGCTGGTCGTGGGCAACGTCGAGCTGCGCCTTCCCTCGCCGGTGTTTGCCAGCCGGATGCGGCTGGCCGCCTTCGTCGATGCCGGCATGCTGTGGGAACGCGGCCGGCCCGATCTGGCGCCCGCCGCCTTGCGCATCACCCCCGGGTTCGGGCTCCGCATTACGACGCCGCTCGGGCCCGCCCGGCTGGATCTGGCGTACAACCCGTACTCGGCGCTTCGGGGCACCCTGTTCAAGACCGATTCGGCCGGCGCGCTCACCAAGGTGCAGGACGGTTTCTCAGTCGACCGGCGCTCCCGCGCTCCTCTGATCGGCATTCCGCTCACCGTGCAGTTCTCGGTGGGGCAGCCGTTCTGATGCGCCGCCGAGTCGCCCGTTTCGTATTCGTCGTCGCGCTGGGATCAGTGGCTGCGATCCTTGGGGTGGTAACGGCGTTGCTTCTCACCCCGCCGGGTCGCGACCTCCTCGCCCGGGTGGTCTCGACCGAGCTCAGCCGGGTGCTGCTGGGTTCGGTGGAGGTCGGCTCAATCTCCGGCTCGTTCCTGTACGATCTCACGCTCGATGGGCTGGTCATCCGGGACACCAGCGGTGTGCTCCTGGCCGACCTGCCGCGGGTCCGCGTCGGCTACCGGGTTCCCAACTTCTTCGCTCGGCGATTCGTGCTGGGGCGGCTCCAGGTGGATCGTCCCACCATTCAGCTGCTCAAGCACCGCAACGGCCGGATGAACTACGAAGAGGTGCTGCGGCTCCGCGGCGGTGGGGCCGGTCCGCCGCCGCTGATCGAGTTCCGCGACGTGCAGGTGCGCGAGGGGACCCTGCGGATCCTGCTGCCCTGGTCGCCCGCGCCACACCTTCGCACCGAAGAGCAGCGCGATTCTGCCCTCGCGGCCGAGCGGGGCCGGCCGGGGCGGGTGATCGAATCGGGGCCCGAGGGCTTACGGAAGGTCATCGACATCGCCGATCTCACGGCGACGTTCGCCCGGCTTCGGATCAGCACGCCCGATCGCCGTCCGCTCACCATCGACATCGACACGCTCGCCGCCCGGGTGAGCGATCCCCAGCTGACCATTCGCGATGCCGCCGGGCGGGTGCGCCTGCGCGGCGACAGCGTCGTGTTCAGCCTCCGACGGGGTGCGCTGCCCCACACTCGCTTCTCCGGGGGCGGGGCGGTCACCTGGCCGCACGACACCACGCTGTACGACTTCCAGATGATCGCGACCCAGGCGAGCCTGGCCGACCTGCGCTGGATCTCTCCCAACTTCCCGGACCTCACCGGCCGCGCGGTCGTGGCGGCACGGTCCGAGACCAGCACCCGTACCGCCTTCGTCGTCACCAATCTCCACTTGCTGCGCGGGCCGACCCGGGTGGACGGACAGCTCACGGTCCTCGACGACCGCCGCCGCGGCATCGGCATTCGCGACCTGCGCCTCACCCACACGGCGCTCGATCTCGATGAGGTCCGTCCCTTCATGCCGGACCTGCCGTTCTACGGCGTGCTTGGCGGAAGCACCTCCGCCAGCGGCTACCTGGACGGCCTGGATGTCCGGATGGACTGGGACTTCGCCGACGAGGAAGTAGCCGGCCGCCCGGTGACCCACGTCGTCGGGCACGGTCAGATCAGTGCGCGTCCGGGGCAGGGACTGGCGTTTCACCAGCTCGCCGTCACCGAGTCCGACATCGATCTTGGCACGGTGCGCCGGCTGGCTCCGGCGGTGAGCCTGCAGGGACGGCTGTCCGCAGTCGGCACTCTGGACGGGCCGCTCCGCAACGTGACCTTCGAGGGCACCGCCCGGCACCATGACGACGATCGCCCCGTCAGTGAACTCGAGGGCACCATCCACCTCGATACCCGGCGCGACACGCTAGCGCTCGGCACCAACGTGGCGCTCCAGCCGCTCGCGTTCGATGGGATCCGGCGGTCCTT
>WNGB01011750.1_pt1 | contig 11966 bp, 9 predicted proteins | sample 5400681 | NCBI WGS metagenome assembly WNGB01 (sample SAMN13153367, study PRJNA577476) | soil metagenome | isolation source: 115 cm soil or saprolite under grassland replicate 2 | place: USA:California | collected 2016-06-15 | reverse complement strand
ACGATCAACAGGCCCGCGCCCAGCATGATGCCGATCTGCTTGCCGACGAAGAGGCCGGCCATGATGCCAAGCGGCAGCGGAGCGGCGACGCTCGCCAGCGACAGACCGCCAAGCGGCAGGCCGGCATTGGCGAAGGCGAAGACCGGCATGATGATCCACGCCGACCACGGCTTGATCACATGCTCCAGCCGGATGGCGGGCCGCGCCTCGTCGGGCTCGCCGGCGGACTTGAGCGGGATGAACAGCGCCAGCACCACGCCGGCCAGCGTGGCATGCACGCCCGACTTCAGTACCGACACCCAGAGCAATGCGCCGAGCAGCAGATAGGGCAGCAATCGCCGCACGCCGATGAAATTGAGGATCGCCAGGCCCGCGATGAAGACTGCGGCAAGGCCGAGCGCCAGGGGCGAGAGGTTGCTGGTGTAAAAAATCGCGATGACGACGATGGCGCCGAGATCGTCGACGATGGCGAGCGTGGTCAGGAACACTTTCAGGGCGAGCGGCACGCGGCTGCCCAGCGCCGCCAGCACGCCCAGCGAGAAGGCGATGTCGGTCGCCGCGGGAATCGCCCAGCCGCGCAGCGCCGTCGGGTCGGACCAGGTGATCGCGACATAGACCGCGGCAGGCACCATCATGCCGCCCAGCGCGCCGACCACGGGCAGGGCGATCTGCGAGGGCTGCGACAGGGCACCCTCGACGACCTCGCGCTTGATCTCCAGCCCGACCAGCAGGAAGAACACGGCCATCAGGCCGTCGTTGATCCAGAGCAGGACGGGCTTGTTGAGGTCGATCGGACCGAACGATAGGCCGAACCGGATCCGCAGCAGATTGTCGACGCCGTCGGCGAACGGCGAGTTCGCGAGCACGAGGGCGGCGATCGCCGCCGCCATCAGCGGCATCGCCGACGCCGCTTCGCTTTCGATGAATTCTCTCAGCCGGTTGCGCACCGCCAACGCCTGGTCTCCTCCGGACAGCAAAACGCCCGGGCCTTTCGGCCCGGGCGTCTCGCTGAAAGATTGCTCTTCGCTATTCGCGTTCCTTATTCCCGTTCCTGGCCCAGGAAGCTCATGAGGAACTGGAACAGGTTCACGAAGTCGAGATAGAGGCTGAGCGCGCCGAAGATCGCGACCTTCTCGGCCGTGTCGGTGCCCCAGGCCTCGGCGTATTGCTCCTTGATCTTCTGGGTGTCGTAGGCGATCAGGCCCGAGAAGATCAGCACGCCGGCGGCCGAGATGATGAAGCTCATCGTGCCCGACGGCCAGATCATGTTGACGAGGCCGGCCAGGATCAGGCCGATCAAGCCCATGAACAGGAACTTGCCGATCGCCGTCAGGTCGCGCTTGGTGGTGTAGCCGTAGAGGCTGAGCGCACCAAAGGCGGCGGCCGTGACGAAGAAGGTGCGGGCGACCGAAGCGCCGGTGTAGCGGAACAAGAGCAGCGACAGGCTGACGCCCATCAAGGCCGTGACCGCCCAGTAGATGGCCTGCACCGCACCGACGCTCATCGTCGCGGCGCGGAACGAGACCAGCAGCAGCAGGCCGAGCGGCGCGAAGATTGCGACCCAGCCCAGCACGTTCAGGCCGACGACTCGAGTACCCTGCACCTGGAAGAACAGGGCGGCGAGTTCGCCGAAGTTGAACAAGGCAAAGGCCACGATGCCCGACAGGGCGAGGCCCGAGGCCATGTAGTTGTAGACACGCACCATATGGGCGCGCAGGCCGACATCGAATGCCGCCTGGTCGGCAACAGTGCCGGCGCGATTAAAGGTGCCGAAGTTCGGATCAGCCATTTGCTCTAGCCTCCAGAGGGGCCTCATTGGCGAGCCCCTTCGGCGCATAATCTGGGGGCTCAGACGATGTGAATCAATAGGCTAAACGCGTTGTAATATGACGACTTACTTTCAATTGTAGAGACTTTCCCTGCCTATTCGTTACGCAACAACGCAAGGGGCCGCTGCCGCAAAGCTGCCAAGGTGCCGGCCAGGCCGAACGCCAGGGTGAGCGCCATGGCGCCCAGCGCCACCGCGACCGCCACCGTCGGCAAGAAGGTCCAGTCGAGGCCCATCAGTCGGCGGACGACGAGATATGCGCCGAGCGTGCCCACACCCAGCGCCGCCAGCGCTGTGGCGAGCCCGAGGGCGGCGAACTCCCAGGCGAAGATGCCGGCGATGCGGGCGCGGGTGGCGCCCAGCACCTTCATCACCACAGCTTCGTGCACCCGGCGCTGCTGGGTCGCCAGCATGGCGCCGGCCAACACCAGGACGCCGGCCAGGATGCTCAGGAAGCCGATGACGCGGCTGGCAAGCCCAATGTTGCCCAGCACGCTCGCCGCCGTCTCGATGGCGTCGCGGATGCGCACCACGGTGACGTTGGGGAACTGGTCGGTGACCACCTTGAAGATCGCATCCTCGGCCTCGGGCGTTGCCTTGACCGTCGCCAGGAAGGTGTGCGGCGCCTTGTCTAAAAGGCCGGGCGAATAGACGAACACGAAGTTGATGGCGAGCGTCGTCCATTCGATGCGCCTGAGCGAGGCGATCTTGGCCTCGATGTCGCGGCCCAGCACGTTCACCGTGATGGTGTCGCCCAGCCCCAGGCCAAAGGCCTTGGCCAGCGCCTCGTCGAAGGAGATGAGCTGCGGCCCGCGATAGTCGGCCGGCCACCATTCGCCGGCGACGACGCGCGAGCCCTCGGGCGGCGTTGCCGAGTAGGTCACGCCGCGGTCGCCGTCGATCGCCCAGCGCGCGTCCGGGGGTACCGCGATCTCGTTCACCGGCTTGCCGCCGATCTTGGTGATGCGGCCGCGCAGCGACGGCACCTTGTCGACCGCCCCCGCGCCGGGGATGGCGGCGAGCGCCTTCTCGAAGGCCGGCATCTGCGTCGACTGGATATCGACGAAGAAGAAGGCCGGCGCATCGCTCGGGATACGCCGGGTGAGCTGCTCGCGCAGATTGCCCTCGATCAGCGCCGTCGCCACCAGCACGGTGAGCCCCAGCCCCAGCGACAGCATGACGATGGGCGTAGGCGCCCCCGGCCGGTGCAGGTTGGCGAGCGCGAGCCTCAGCCCCGCCAGCCTGGGCTTGCCGGCGCGCGCGGCCGCCAGCATCAAGAGCCGCGCCAGCAACGGGAAGGCTACAAAGGCGCCGATCGCGCCCAGCACGAACCAGCCGGCGATGCGACGACTGTCGGCAGTGAAGATGGTGAAGCCGGCGAGCGCCAGCGCCACGGCGCCGATCAGCAGCGCATCGCGCCATACCAGGCTGCCGCCCTGGACGACGGCGCCGCGCATCAGCGTGGCGGCCGACACGCGGCGGGCGCGCAACAATGGCATCAGGGCGAACAGCAGCGAGACCAGGAGACCGAAGATCGCCGCGATGGTGAGCGGCCAGGCGTAGAGCGCCACCCGCGCCCGCACCGGCAGGACGTCGGCGATCACCGACTGGGCGACGAACGGCAGGGCAGCGCCGATCACCAGCCCTGCCATCACACCGACCGACGCCAGCGCCGTGAGCTGGATGAGATAGGTCGAGAACACCAGGCGCTCGGGTGCGCCGAGGCACTTCAGCGTGGCGATGGTGCGCAGGCGGCCCGCCAGGAAGCTCGAAATGGCGTTGCCCACGCCCACCCCGCCGACCAGCAGCGAAGAGAGCCCGATCAGGCCGATGAACTGCGTCAGCCGGTCGAGCCAGAAGCGGATGCCGCCGCCCGCCTCGGCCAGTCCCCTCACCCGCCAGCCGGCGGTCGGGAAGCGGCCTTTGAGGCTGTCGATCACGACGACGTCGGAGATGCCTGGTGGCAGGCGCAGGCGATATTCGTAGTTCATCAGGCTGCCGGGCTGCACCAGCCCCGACGCGGACACCGCCTCGTAGGGGATCATGAGCCGGGGTCCCAGGCTCGCGAAGGCGTTCAGCCCGCGGTCGGGCTCGCGGGCGATGATGCCGCGCACCTCGACAGTCACGTCGCCCACCTTCACGCGCTCGCCCAGCGCCATGTTCATGCGGCGCAGCGCGGATTCCTCGACCACCGCGCCCCACACGCCGTCCTTCTCGGCCAGCGCATCGGCGAGCGGCAGGCCGTCCTTGAGCTCGATGCTGCCGTAGAGCGGATAGCCCCGCTCGACCGCCTTGAGTTGGACCAGGGTCGCCCGCCCGTCGGGCTTCAGCGGCCGCGCCATGGCGCGGCTGTCGATCCAGCGCACGAGCTCGCCGCGCGATTTCAAGTAGTCGATCTGCTCGGGCGTGGCCTCGCGATAGAGCAGCGAGATCGCGACGTCACCACTCAGGATCTCGCGGGCATCGGCGCGCAATCCTTCCTCGCCGGCGCGGCTGAAGGACAGGATGGCAGTGATCGCCGCCACGCCCAGCGCGAGGCAGGCGATGAACAGACGAAAGCCGCCCAATCCGCTGCGCATCTCGCGCCGCGCGAGGCGGAAGGCGAGGTTCATTGTGCCCCTCTCACTGGGCAGCGAGCGCGGCGGGCGTGCGCTCGTCGCCGACCACCAGGCCGTCGGCGATGCGCAGGATGCGATCGCAGCGCTCGGCCAGCGCCATGTCGTGGGTGATCAGGATGAGCGTCGTGCCGTCGGCGCGCGCCAGCTCGAACAGCAGGTCCATGACCTGCCGGCCGGTCGTGCCGTCGAGATTGCCGGTCGGCTCGTCGGCCAACAGGAGCTTGGGCCGACTGACGAAAGCGCGCGCGACGGCGACGCGCTGCTGCTCGCCGCCGGAAAGCTGCGCCGGATAATGGCCGATGCGATGGCCGAGCCCGACGCGTTTCAGCGCCGCCTCGGCAAGCTCGAAGGCATCGGCGCGGCCGGCGAATTCCAAAGGCAGCGCCACGTTCTCGTGCGCCGTCATGGTCGGGATGAGATGGAAGCCCTGGAAGACGATGCCGATATGGTCGCGCCGCAGACGCGCTCGGGCATCGTCGTCGAGCGGCCCAAGATCGCGGCCCGCGACCTCGACGCGGCCCGATGTGGCGCGCTCCAGGCCGCCCGCCACCATCATCAGGCTCGACTTGCCGGCGCCCGAGGGGCCGACGACGGCCGCAATTTCGCCAACGGCGATGTCGAGAGTGACGCCGCGCAGGATATTGACCGTGCCGGCATCACTTGCCATGTCGAGATGGACGTCGGAGAGGCGGACGATAAGCTGCTTGGCGATGGCTTCGTGGGCGTGGGGCGGGGCGGTCAAGCGGGCTCCGGAAGAGAGAGCATGAATCTCAGGACTGGATATGGTCGTTTTGCGGCGGCGGTCAATTCGCTGCTGATCGCGATTTTGTGGCTTTCGGCGGCAAATGCACAAACTGCGCCCAAGGACGGACAGGTAAAGCTCGCCATCCTGGGCGACAGCCTGGCGGCGGGATACGGCGTCAGCCCGGCCCAGGCGATGCCGGCCAAGCTCGAGGCCGCTCTCAAGAAGGCCGGCCGCAACGTCACCGTCATCAATCACGGCGTGTCGGGCGACACCACTGCGGGTGGCTTGCAGCGCATCGACTGGATGCTGGCCGACAAGCCCGACATCGTGCTGGTCGAGCTCGGCGCCAACGACGCCTTGCGCGCCACCGATCCCGCCACCACCGAGCGCAACCTCGACGCCATCATCGCCAAGCTCAAGGAGGCGGGCGTCACGGTGTGGCTGGCCGGCATGCTGGCGCCGCGCAACTACGGGCCGGAGTACGCCAAGCAGTTCGACGGCCTCTACCAGCGGCTGGCCGACAAGCACGGCGTGCCACTCTATACCTTCTTCCTCGACGGCGTGGCGCAGGATCCGGCACTCAACCAAGGCGACGGCATCCATCCCAATCCCAAAGGCGTCGACGTGATCGTCGAGCGCATCCTGCCGTTCGTGACCAAGAACCTGGACGATCATGCCACGTCTGTTCGTCGCCCTGCCCGTCCCTGAGGAAATCGCCGCCGACCTGATAGCGCTGCAGTCGGGCGTGCCCGACGCGCGCTGGGTGCCGTCGGAGAACTTCCATGTCACGCTCTGCTTCGCGGGCGAAGTGCAGGGCGGCGTCCTGCGCGACCTCGAGGAGGAGCTGTCGGACATCGCCGGCCCGCCCTTTTCCGTCGCCATCGCCGGCGTCGAGCAGTTCTCGAGCGGCAAGCAGCCGCGCACCCTGGTCGCCACCGTCGAGAAGAGCGATCGCCTCGACTGGCTGCAGCAGAAGGTCTCGACCGTGGCGCGCAACTGCGGCATCGAGGTCGAGCGCCGCAAGTTCCGCCCGCACGTGACGCTGGCGCGCTTCGGCAACGGCGCGGAGACCGGGCACCATCTGGCGCAGTTCATGGCCAGCCATTCGACCTTCAAGGCCGGCCCGTGGATCGCCGACCATTTCGCGCTCTATTCCAGCCGCAGCGGGCGCTCGGGCTCCATCTATACGGAGGAAGCAGCCTACGGGCTGACGTTCTGAGACGGCGCGAGGTCACAGCATCAGTCTCGGGTGCACTCGCCCGGGGGATCGACGTAGGTGTGGACGACGCGACCGATGTCGTACTCGACAGCCAACGTCTCCCAGCGTCCGGTGCGACAGATGATCATTGCAACGTGTTTCACCGATATGCGGACGGTGCGGTCGTCGATGGGCGTGATGACCGGTTCGGCGTCCCGGCTGCCGTCGCTCATGGGCTCGTACTTGAAGATCGGCGCCTTCGTCCCGCGCTTGCCCTTGGAGGCGAAAACGCTGATCTCGGCCGGACCCTTGCCAAGGCCGGCGCAGCTCGTCTGGCTGACCTCGAAGTAGTGCCCAGCCGGCGTGGATGTCTGCCCCAGCACATCGGTGAGACAAGTATAGGGTGTCCATACGAAACCGAGCGAACCCAGGATCATGTAAACAAAAAGGATGCTGAACACGACGACCCCGCCACCGATGAAAGCGGCGAGGTATTTCAGAAGGGTAGAAGGCCGCGGCACGAGGTTGCGAACGATCAGCGACGGGCAGGCGGATCAAACATCCCGGTCCGGCCGATCTCGTGGCCGCGCGTGATGTAGTGCAGTGTCCGATGGTCCAGTCCATATAGACCGTTCGCGTCAGCATTGCTCGACCGTAGCCGCGCATACATGCCGGCAATGCCCAGCGTTTCCTCCAGGGTAAGGCCCGCCTGCTGGGCGAGCAGACCGACATTGACGTTTGCGATTGGGCGAAATTGACGAAGCTGGGTGTAGCCCGTGACCATGTTGCCGCGGCGCTGATGGTCGTAAGTACCGCCCTGCCCGGCACCCAGACCGAGAGCCGCATAAAGATAGAGGAGCGCACCTGCGCTCGTTCCGGGATTTGCAAGCATGGCGCGGTAAGTTTCGCCGATTTGCCGGCCCTTGGCCGCCACCTCGTGCAAGTCCGCCTTCGGTGACATCACAAATCCGGTCGGTGATTCGGCATGCGCAATCTTCGATCCATCGGGAAGCACGACAACCTCCCCGGGCGAGGTGTCGACTTCTGGCGACTTCCGCGGCTGCGGTACCGGGAGCCGCGGAGGGGCACCCTCCGTCTTGTACTGCACCATGATTGGCGATTGCGGTGAATCGATCCTGCCCGGCATTCCACCGGCGCTCGGCACTGCGACATCTGGCACGCCTTGCCTTTCGGCGTTCGCCTGTGAATCGGAGCGCCAGGGCGGTGTCGTCTGCATCTCCTCGGGACGCGGGAGCTGAGCCGGCGGCAGAGGTGATCCATAGCCGGCTGGCACGATCGGACTGACCATCCGTTGGTCTCGCTCAACGGGCCAGTACGGATTACCGACAAAGCGGTCTTGGAGCCCCGTCATCGCTTCTGGTTCAATCGGCCCGCCTGTCTGCAACAGCAAGTCATCCATGGCCGGCGGGATGCCAGCGCTGGGCGCGTTCAGAAGAGGTGGCGAGGTGGCTCGGGACGCCGGGGCAGACAACAGCAAGCCATCGTCACCGACGCGAAATCCTCGAAGTTTTTCCGGAAGTCCGACAGAGAATCCCGGCCAGTCGTTGTCACGGCGGCCATTGAACATAATGTCTTCCTCGCAAATTGCTCACCAACATGGCGCTGGCATGTGGGTTGGTGGTTATCGACCAGACGGATAATAACTACAGTAAGAGTCGTCGTCAACGGATAATAACTAAGGTCATTCACTGACATAGAGGGAGTTTTTGCGTGCCATAGGGCGCAAAAACTCCCTCCAAACCACAACGGCTAGTACCCACTAGGGAGGCGATGCTAGCAAAATGCTGGCACTTGGCCGCCTCGATCGGAAATATCCTCGCCATCTCTTCAGGAATGACGAGTGTAATGCGCTATTCGTTACAGCAGGCCGGGTGACACCACGAAGGTCTCGTGTGATCAGTCGATCACGATCCCGCGGCAGCCGGCGACGCCACTGCCCTTGATCAGGGCGACCGGCCGAGCGGCGCCCTGTCCAGCCAGCGGCGCGCTTCGTGGATGGTCGAGAACGTCCGCAGCCGCCGGCCGGGCCGCAACATGGTGCTGACAGCCCTCAGGAACTCGTCGTTGCCCGACGAGCCGGTGAAGATGGCCATGGGTCCCGGGGTACCCTGCCACTTGAGCGACTTGGCGTAGGCTGCGATCTCGGCAATCTCGTCCGCCGAGAGGCGGCACTCGGCGAGGCTTGCATCCAGCATTTTGCGATAGTGCGAGGCACCGGCCGCTTCGAGCGCCTTGAAGTACGCCATGAGCTCGTCCTTGGTGACCACGCCCTCGGAGACGCAGACGACCATCTGCTCGAGCGGTGCGATTTTCCAGTGAAGCGGCATGAGTCGGATATTTGGTGCGAAGCCCGAGGCAAACCAACGGCAATCTATTTTGCCTGTGCGCGCAGCAATGTGGCGTTTGCCACGTCCGCTCAGTGCCGCTTGAAATACTGCACCGCCCTTTCGTGCTTCTCAGCCGCAGCGCGCGACTTGAAGGTGCCAAGGTTGCGGCGCTTGCCGGTCTTGGGATTGGTCTTGCGCGAATAAAGACGATATTCGCCGGACGACAGTTTGCGGATCATTGCGAGGCTCCCTGCTGTCGAAGACGAACGTCCGGCTCCGCGGCGAGTTGCGCGGCAACGTTCAAGCAGCGCCGCGAATTCTCCGCCATATCGCAGCCTCAACTTCCGGAGACACCCACCGCGAAGCCTGGCTACAAGCTGATGACCGACGAGCACGGACCGGCCGACCTCATCCGACGAAGGTCGTCGCTGTAGCCGGCGTCGCTGGTTTACCCAACGTCCGGCAGCGTTTCGAGGAGCTTGTCGAGCGTGATCGGATAGTCGCGCACGCGCACGCCGGTGGCGTTGTGGATCGCGTTGGCGATAGCCGCGCCGACGCCGCAGAGGCCGAGCTCGCCGACGCCCTTGGCTTTCATCGGCGAGGACATCGGATCGGTCTCGTCGAGGAAGATCACCTCCTGGTGCGGAATGTCGGCATGAACCGGCACTTCATAGCTGGCGAGATCATGGTTGACGAAGAAGCCGTGCCGCTTGTCGACCGCGAGTTCCTCCATCAGTGCCGCGCCGGCTCCCATAGTCATCGCGCCGATCACCTGACTGCGCGCCGATTTCGGGTTCAGGATGCGGCCCGCGGCGCAGACTGCCAGCATGCGCCGGATGCGGATCTCCGCCGTCGCGGCATCGACGCCGACCTCGACGAAATGCGCGCCGAAAGTCGATTGCTGAACCTTCTTGTCGAGATCGCCGAATTCGATCGCATCCTCGGCGACCAGGTCGCCCTCGCCGGCGGCCTGCGCCAGCGGCACGCGGCGATCGCCCGAGCGGACCTCGCCGTCGACGAATTCCACGCCGCCGGCGTTCAAGCCGAGCTTCCGCGCCACGGCCTCGCGCAGCTTGACGCACGCCGCATAGACGCCCGAGGCCGAACTGTTGGCGCCCCACTGCCCGCCCGAGCCGGCCGAAACCGGGAAGGTCGAATCGCCCAGCCGCACCACGACCTTGTGCAGCGGCAGGCCCATCATCTCGGCGGCGGTCTGGGCGATGATGGTGTAGCTGCCGGTGCCGATGTCGGTCATGTCGGTCTCGACCGTGACGATGCCGCGATTGTCGAGCCGCACGCGCGCCGCCGACTTCATCACGAGGTTGTTGCGGAAAGCCGCTGCCACACCCAGGCCAACCAACCAACGCCCGTCGCGAACCTTGCCGGGCAGCGGATTGCGCGTGCTCCAGCCGAAGCGATCGGCGCCAGTGCGCAGGCACTCGGTGAGCTGGCGCTGCGAGAAGCGCCGTTCGGGCTTTTCAGGATCGACCTGGGTGTCATTGAGGACGCGGAACTCGATCGGATCGAGCCCGAGCTTCTCGGCCATCTCGTCGATGGCGATCTCCAGCGCCATCATGCCCGGCGCTTCGCCCGGCGCCCGCATGGCGTTGCCTTCAGGGAGATCGAGCGTCGCGAGTCGGGTCGCTGTCAGGCGGTTGGCGCCGGCATATAGCAACCGGGTCTGGAAGACCGCTGCCTCGGGCTTGCCGCCCGGCAGATCGCCCGACCAGCCCTCATGGCCGATGGCGGTGATCCTGCCGTCGCGGGTCGCGCCGATACGGATGCGCTGGATGGTCGCCGGCCGATGCACGGTGTTGTTGAACATGAGTGGCCGCGGCAACGCCACCTTCACCGGCCGTCTGGCCGCGCGCGCGCCCAGGGCGGCGAGCAACGCGTCGGCGCGCAGCCACAGCTTGCCGCCGAAGCCGCCGCCGATGAAAGGCGACATCAGGCGGACATTTTCCTTGGCGATGCCGAGCGTCTTGGCCATCTCGCCCGCGCTCCAGGCGATCATCTGGTTGGCGGTCCAAAGCATGAGCTTGTCCCCGTTCCAGGCGGCGATCGAGGCATGCGGCTCCATCATCGCATGGGCCTGGTCGGGTGTGGTGTAGGTTGCGTCGAGCTGGACGGGCGCCGCGCCGAATGCGCCGGCGAAATCGCCGATCGCAGTATCGGCCGGGCCGCCGAAGCCACGCGCGGGCTTGCCGGAGTCCTTTGCCGCCGCAAGGTCGAACACACCTTTCGCCTGGACATAGTCGACGCGGACAAGCTGCGCAGCGGCCCGCGCCTGCTCGAAGGTCTCAGCGACGACGACGGCGATCGCCTGGTGATAATGCTCGATATCGGGACCGCCCAGCAGGCGAGCGACGTTGAAGGTGCCCTTGCCGAGCTTGCCGGCATTGTCTGCGGTCACGATGGCGAGCACGCCGGGTGCTGCCCTCGCCGCCGTGAGGTCGATCGACGTGATGCGTCCCTTGGCGATGGCGGAGCCCACAATATAACCATAGGCTTGATGGGGCACGACATCGTACCGGTCATAGGCATAAGGCGCGGTGCCCGTCGTCTTGTAAGGGCCGTCGATCCGGTCGACGGGCTGGCCGACGACCTTCAGCTGGTCGATGGGATTGGTCGTGGCGGGGGTGTCGAACTTCATGGCTCAGCTCCTTGCTTCCGCCAGCGCCGCGGCCAGGGTGCGCCTGGCGAGCGGCAGCTTGAACTTGTTCTGGTCCGTGGGCTTGGCGTCGGCGAGCAGCCGGGCCGTCGTCGCCTCGGCGCCGCGCGGCAGTTCGGCCTCGGCCGCCTCGACGCGCCACGGCTTGTGGGCCACGCCGCCCAGCGCGACGCGACCGTTGCCGTCCGGCTGGACGATTGCGGCGACCGAGACCAGGGCGAAGGCATAGGAAGCGCGGTCGCGTACCTTGTAATAAAGGTGCTTGCCGCCGAGCGGCTTGGGCAGCGTCACGGCCATGATCAGCTCGCCCGCCTCCAGCACGGTCTCCTGCTGCGGCGTGTCGCCCGGCAGCCGATAGAACTCCGCGATCGGGATGCTGCGCGGCGCGCCGTCGGACTTCACGGTCTCTACCGTCGCATCGAGCGCACGCATGGCCACGGCCATGTCGCTGGGATGGGTCGCGATGCAGGCCTCGCTCGCGCCGACGACCGCGTGCGAACGGCTGAAGCCGCCGATCGCCGAGCAGCCGCTGCCGGGCTGGCGTTTGTTGCACGGCTG
>WNGB01014926.1_pt2 | contig 11968 bp, 9 predicted proteins | sample 5400681 | NCBI WGS metagenome assembly WNGB01 (sample SAMN13153367, study PRJNA577476) | soil metagenome | isolation source: 115 cm soil or saprolite under grassland replicate 2 | place: USA:California | collected 2016-06-15 | reverse complement strand
GTCGCGGGCGCGAGCGGCGGCACGGCCGGCGGGAGCGCGAGCGGCGGAGCAGGCGCGAGCGGTGGAGCGGGAACGACCGGCACCGGCGGAACGACCGCGGGCACGTCCGGCGGCGGCCGCGGCGGCTCCGGAGGCGGCGGATCCGGCGGCGGTGCAGCGGGGGGGCGTGGCGGCGGCGCGGGAACAGCGAGCGCCGGTGGGAGCGGCGGTGCGGCCGGCGCGGCAGGATCGGGTGCGCACGCCGCGGACGCCGCTTTCTGCGTGGCGCAGCTCGCGTCGGCGGCGATGCACTACCAGGGGTTCCGCCAGGCCTACCCGACCGCGACGCAGATCCCGCGCTCGGTGACCACCGGGGGAACCGTGCGCCAGGTCGCGACCAGCGACTGGACCAGTGGCTTTCCCGCCGGCAGCTACTGGCTGCTCTACGAGGCGACCGGCGACGCCGCGTGGCGCACGGCGGCCGAGGCGCGCACGACGGCGCTCGCCAGCCAGGCCACGCACACCGACACCCACGACGTCGGGTTCATCATCAACAACAGCTACGGCAACGGCTACCGCCTCACGCAGACGGCGGCCTATCGAACCGTGCTCAACACGGCGGCACAGTCCCTCGACGGGCGCTTCAACGCCACCGTCGGCGCGACGCGGTCGTGGGACTTCGGAACCTGGATGTTCCCGGTCATCATCGACAACATGATGAACCTCGAGTTGCTCTACCGGGCCACCGCGCTCGGCGGCGCCGCGACGTTCGCCCAGCACGCGACCACGCACGCGCTCACGACTCGCGCCAACCACTTTCGCGCCGACGCGAGCTCGTACCACGTCGTCGACTACAACCCGACGACGGGTGCGGTCATCCGCAAGCAGACCAACCAGGGCCTCGCCGACGAATCGGCGTGGGCGCGCGGACAGGCCTGGGGCCTCTACGGCTTCACGATGTGCTTCCGCGAGACGCAGGACGCGCGCTTCCTCGATCAGGCGCTCAAGATCGCCGAGTTCTACACGACCAGCCCCGGCGTCCCCGCGGACGGCGTGCCGTACTTCGACTTCGATGCGCCCAAGCGCAGCGACGTCATCGACTACCGCGACGCATCCGCGGGCGCGATCGCCGCCAGCGGCCTCCTCGAGCTTTCGCGCTACGCGACCGGCGCCGCGTCGGAGCGTTACCTCGGGTTCGCGCTCAAGGCGGTGCGTTCGCTGTCAGCCACCGGCGCCTCCGGCTACCGCGCCGCGATCGGCGGCAACGGCCACTTCCTGCTCATGCACAGCGTGGGCAACTACCCGCAGAGCGACGAGATCGACGTCGGCATCAACTACGCCGACTACTATTACCTCGAGGCGCTCCTGCGCTGCGCCGCGCTCAAGTGACGGCCGGAGGCGCGACGACGGTCACGCCCGCCGCCGCGGCTCGGGTGTAGAGTGCCGGCAGCCATGAGCACCGTCGCCAACCTGGCCGCGGAGTCGGTCGCGGCCGTTCCCCGGGTGGATTCGCCCTACGAACCGTCGATCAGCGCGGCCATCGCGTCGCTGGACTTCGACGCCGTGGCGCGCGAGTTCCGAGACCAGAACGAGTTCATCTTCATCCCGCAGTTTCTCCCCGACGAGCTGGTGGCGCGGATGCAGGAGGAGTACCGGAGCTTCTCCGCGCGCGACGTCTACCGGGTGTTCGTTCCCTTCTTCCGGAAGGCGGGGACGATCCCCAACCGGCAGATCGCCGAGCGGGCGCCGCTTCTCAACGCGCTCCATCGCTCGCCGGCGATGCTGGCGTTCACGAGCCGGCTCGCGAACGCGCGGCTCGAGTTCAAGAACGACGTCGACGCGCACGCCGCGGCGCTCTACGTCTATCAGCGCCCCGGGGATTACGTCGGGTTCCACTACGACGACTGCGGTTGCGAGGGGACGGCGTCGTATACAGCGACGTTCGGCGTCGTCAACCGGACGACCAGCCAGGTCCAGTTCCAGCTGTTTCGAAACCACCCCGAGCAGCCCATGTGCGATCTGATGGTCTCGATGACCGAGGGGTCGTTGGTGTTCTTCTGCGGCGCCAAGGCCCATCACCGGGTCACGCCGCTCGGCAAGAACGAGGAGCGCGTCACCTACTCGTTCGCGTACGTACGCGAGGGGAAGCGGCTGACGGGCTTCCGCCGGTTCAAGGAGAACATCAAGGACGCGGCGCTCTACTTCGGGCCGCGGGCGATCGTTCAGAAGAACTATCGCTGACCGCGCAGCCCCGAGTGACGCGACTGGCGGATACCCGCGGAGGCGTCGGTCCGCGCCTGCTTGCGCCGCTGCGCCCTACTTGCAGCCGAAGCGGAGCATCTCGACGAAGGTACCGTCCGACGCGTAGAGGGCGTTCCAGTCGCCGACCAGGCAGGACGCCGCCGCACGAGCCAGGAGCGCCGCCCGGGAGGTTTCTTCACCGGGGGCTGGCGCCAGGCGTTCCGGCATCGGCACACTGCTCATGGCGATCGGCGTGTCGAATGCCGCCGGCAGACCACCTTCGTAACAACAATAGACCTCGACCTCGAGAGCATCGGCCGGGCATTCGGCGGAGACGATGCGCATCCGCTGGGGCTTGCCGCCCGCCCCAAGACATTGCGCGTTCGCGTGGGCCAACAGGTGCTGCGCGTCGCATTGACTGTTCCCGGCCGATCCGATGCCGTATCCCTCCCAGCGGCAGTTCGCAACGTCGATGGACGCGTCCATCGATGGCGGCGTTCCTCCGGAGCCGCCTGCCGAATCCGCGGGCTTCGGCGAAATCGGTTGAATCGATCCGTCGCAGCCCATCGCCAGGATGGCAACGGCCGCCGCCGCCCCGGCCAGACGTTTCATTCGCAAGCCGAGCCCGTTCATTGACGGTTACTATGCGACGAACGAGGAAAGGAGTCACCCCGGGGCCTCAGACAGCGCAAAGGCGACAGGCCGTTCAAGCTGCCAGTCTCGGTGCGTCATTGGCCGAGATAGAGCGTTCTGGTAACCGCCTGCGTCCCTCCAAGAGCCCGTTTCCACGCAGCGGGAGCGGTCGCCGCCATTCGCGGCGGCGTACTCGAGTGGTTCCGTCCCGCGCCCGCTCCCGTCCCCACCACGCGGATCGCCCACCCCGCCCCCAATCGCCGCCGGCCGTTGCGAAGGAGGAGGAACCGGAGTCGCTCTATCGAGGTTGGAGGATCGAGAAGACCACGGGCTCGGGTATCTGGCACCTGCTGCCTTCTCATTTCGCGGGGCCCCACGGGCTGTGAGGTTCCGATCATGTCCGCGCACGCGCCGATCATGATCGGGCGACGCGCGGCCGGACACTTCGGGTGCGGAGATCGCGCAAGGCGCCGGAAACCCGCGCACGGCGAGGCCCCAGGCGTACCCTTCACATTGGTCCGCGACGTGCACCGGCGGCTCCCCGAGGAGAGATGAACAACATGACGAGACAGCGATCGATTGGACTCCTGATCGGGGCGCTCGCATTGGGAGCGGGCTGTGGTTCGAGCGGCGACCCGAATTGCGACAACAGCGACGGATGGATCTGCCACCCGGGCGGTGTGCCCTTCGTGAACGTCGCCTTCGACAATTCCGACCTGTGCGGTGGCCCCGTCGCGATGTGCGACCTCGCCCCGAACCAGCCGCCGGGAACGACGACGGCGAAGCTGACGCAACCGGCGCCGGGCAAGCTCTGCTTGTCGGGTACCGTCGCGGCAGGCGGATGGGCCCAGATGGTCCTCTGGTTTCCGCTCACTAACAAGGACGGAAGCCAGGTCTTCGAGACGTTCGACGCGAACGCCCTGGGGATCACCCAGGCGGCGTTCACGATCGATTCCCCGCCGAGCGGCGGTGTCACGGTGGGTGCCGCCATCACCGGGAGCCTCTTCTGCACGCCGGGCGAGATCTGTTTCACCTACGGGTTCACGCTCATGACCACGCCGACTTCGACGCAGCCGGTGAGCATCACAGCGCCCGGGCCCCAGGTCGCGCCGTTCGCCAACTTTGTACAGACGGATTCCACCATGAGCACCGCTTTCGACACGAGCGGCCTCACCTACCTCTCGTTCGGCGTGGGCACGGGGGACTACGACTTCTGCCTCGAAGGCATCAAGTTCCTCGACGCAGCGGGCACAGAAGTCTCGCCGTGACGACCGAAATCTGGATCGTCGGCTTCATGGCTGCCGGCATCTTCGGCGGCGCGTGCGGGAGCTCGAATGGCGGCGGCGAGGGAGGCGGCGGCCATCCAATGGCGGGAGCGGCAGGAACGGCGGGAGCGGGAGGCAGCGCCGCCGGCTCGGGCGGGTCGAGCTGCAGTGGAGGCGCAAGCAGCGGGATGATCACAGGGAGGTCGACCGTCGGGGCCAGCACCTATCATTCGTGCGCGGTCCTGGCGGGAGGGTCGGTCCGGTGCTGGGGCTACAACTACGACGGCGAGCTCGGGGACGGCACCGGCACGAACTCGCTCGTACCCGTCGCGGTGGCTGGTCTCAGCGACGCCATCACGGTCTCCGTCAGCGCTTACCATGCGTGCGCTCTGCGGGCGGGCGGCGAGGTCGCGTGCTGGGGCGCGAACGGTTCCGGCGAGCTGGGGAGTGGCTCCACGACGACGTACTCGCTCGTCCCCGCCGCGGTGAGCGGCCTGACGGACGCCACGGCGATCTCCGGAGGTACCTCGTTTGGGAGCACGCACACCTGCGCCGTGCGGATCGACGGCACGGTGCAGTGTTGGGGCCTCAACGCCAGCGGCGAGTTGGGGAATGGCTCCACGACGGACGCCACGGCGATGTTCTCGCTCGTGCCCGTCGCAGTGAGCGGCCTGACGGGCGCGACCGCTATCGCCACCGGCAGCGCGCACACCTGCGCCCTCGCCGGGGACGGCGCGATCTGGTGCTGGGGTGGCAACAGCAACGGTCAGCTCGGGAACGGATCGACCACCGGCTCCCGTGTGCCGGTTCCGGTGAGCAGTCCGTGTGGCGCGACGGCGATCTCCGCCGGCGGCTCCCACGCCTGCGCCCTGCTGAAGGACGGTACGGTCTGGTGTTGGGGTTACGACGGCTACAGCGACGTCTCGGGGTCGGACACTTTCCCGCCCGTCGCGGTGGGCGGGCTCGCCGGGGTTACCGCAATCGCAGCCGGCATCAACCACAATTGCGCCCTTCTGGCGGGTGGCACGGTCGCGTGCTGGGGCCACAACCGCGATGGCCAACTCGGGAACGGCTCGAACTCGGACTCATTCGTGCCGGTCGCGGTGAACGGGCTCACCGGCGTCACGGAGGTCTCCGCTGGTGGCGACTTCGGCAGATGGGGCGGGTCGGACATGGAGCGCATTCACGGCGCCTCGTGCGCCAAGCTGGCGACCGGCGCGGTCGAGTGCTGGGGCTACAACTGGTACGGCGCCCTCGGGAGCGGGTCGATGACGAGCTCCTCCGTCCCGGTCCCGGTGGTCGCGCTCCCGTGAGACGCCGGTGCGCGACGCGGCGCTATTGGTCGTTCGACTGGCGAATCTCTTCGAGATCGACCGAACCGATCCTTTCCATCAAGCGGTAGAGACGCCCGCGGCTGATGCCGAGCGTAGCGGCGGTTCGCTTCACGTTTCCGCGGTCGGCGCGCAGCGCGGCGAGGACGGCCGCGGGGTCCGGATCCGCGCCGCCGTCCGCAGGCGCATCCGCGGCGACAGCCTCCTCCGTCGCGGGACGTTCGGCGAGAGCGTTGTGATCGAGCACCGTCGCGTCGGGATGAAGAGCCAGCAGGCGCCTGGCGAGCAAGGCGAGCTCCCGCACGTTGAAGGGCCAGTCGTGCGCGCACAGTCGCTCGACGAGCAGTGGATCCAGACGCGGCGGCGCGCTCGGACCGCGGTGCTGCTCGATCAGCCTGGCGAACAGAAACGGCACCTCCTCCACGCGCTCGCGCAGAGCAGGAATCTGGACAGTCAGGCCCTGGAGACGCGCCAGCAGATCGCCGCGGAACCGCCTCTCGTCGACGGCGTGCCGCAAGGGGCCCTGGGTCGCGGCCAGCAGGCGCACGTCGATGCCGGCCGGCTTCGATTCGCCGAGCGGCACCACTTCGCGCTGCTCGACCGCGCGCAGCAGCTTGGCCTGGATGGCCAACGACAGATCCGCGATCTCGTCGAGGAGCAGCGTTCCGCCTTCCGCGGCGCGCAGAAGCCCGGGGTGCGCGCGATCGGCGCCCGAGAAGGCGCCCTTGCGGTAACCAAACAGCTCTCCCTCGGCGAGCGCCTCGGGCAACGCGGCGCAGTTGAGCGCCATGAAGGGGCCCTTGCGGCCGCTCCAGATGTGAATCGCGCGCGCGGCGCCCTCCTTGCCGGCGCCGGTTTCGCCCTGGATGATCACGGGCAGATCGGTGGCGGCGGCCAGGCGCGCCGGTGCCAGGGCGGCCAGCAGCACGGGTCCAGCCCAGTAGCCGGCAGTGACCTCCTGAAACGTCCAGCCCGTCGATCCGTCGGCGGGAAGCGCGACGAGGATGCCGATGAAGTCGCCGATCCGCAGCACGTCGCGCGTCCGCATCGGGGCCTGCTTGACCCGGCGCCCGTTGATGAACACGCCGTTGGTGCTGTCCAGATCGCGCAACATCGGCGCGCTTCCGGGGACCCACCGGATCTCCGCATGCGTGCGCGAAACCGACGCGCTTGGCAGGCAGCCGGCGCAGCTCGCGTCGCGGCCGAACAGCGTCGCGCCGCTGCCGAGCTGGGTGATGCTGCCCTCGCTCGACGGGAACACCCACCGAATCGCGAGGCCCGTCGACGCGCTGGAACCCCCGACGACGGCGTCGGGAATGGTCGTCTCGAGAGCCACCGGCGCTTAGCATGCGCGAATCGCCTGACGAATCCAACGGCGACCCCTCCAGAGTGGCGGCCGCGGGCCTTGACACCGCCGGATCGGCAGCGCTCTCATCATTCCGTGGCGACGGACGGAGCAGCTTCGCGTGGGGCGCTCCTGACGGTCGGCGAGACGGTCTTCGAGGGCCGATTTCGGATCGAGGAACGAATAGCGGAGGGGGGATTCGCGGTCGTCTACAAGGCCTGGCAGATCGCCCTCGATCGTCGGGTGGCGCTCAAGGTCTTGAAGGCGCCCCGGCACCAGGACGAGATCGGGCGCGCCGAGTTTCGAGAAAAGTTCGCAGCCGAGGCGAGGACCATCGCGCGCCTGCAGCACCCGAACATCGTCGACGTCTACGATTTCTCGGTATCGACGCTTCCGTCCGGCGAGTTGGCGCCGTGGATGGCGCTCGAGTGGCTCGACGGGGAGACGCTGGCCATGCACCTCGAGCGGCGGCGGCGGGCGGGCGAACGGGGTCTCGATCCACGTGACGCCGTCGCTTTCCTGCGACCCGTGTTGCTGGCGCTGGCTCACGCCCATCAACTCGGAATCGTTCATCGCGACGTCAAGCCCGCGAACATCATGGTGACGGCGACGGCGCATGGACCATCGCTGCGGGTGCTGGACTTCGGGATCGCCAAGATCATGCGCGACGATCGGTCGCCGAACACCGGCCACACCCGGACGGACAGCTCGCCCGCCTTCTCACCCGCCTACGCCGCGCCTGAGCAGGTGACCTTCTCCCGCACGGGACCCTGGACCGACGTCCACGCGCTCGGATTGATCGCCTCCGAGGTCATGACGGACCAGCCCGCGTTCTCCGATCCCGACCCGGATGCGCACCTGTTCGAACAGGTGATGGCACGCCGCCGGCCCACCCCGGCAAGCAAGGGGAGAGACGTGGTTGGCTTCGAACCAGTTCTCGCGAAGGCCCTGGCACTGTCGCCGAGAGACAGATGGAAGAACGCGGGTGAGCTTCTGGCGGCGCTCGACGCTGCCGAGGCGGTCGGCGCCGGCGCAGGCGCACCGGCGCGAGCCCGCCGAACCCGACGGGCAGGCCTCTTCACGGCGCTAGCCATTTCCGCCGTCGCCGGCGTTGCCTGGACCTTACACGCCAAGAAGGACCTTCCGGTGCTGCCCCCATCGAGCCCCGTCGCTTCCAGCGCGATTGCGCCTGTCGCCGCCCCCGCGGAAATAGTGACACCGGTTGCGCCGCTCGCGCCGAAGGCAGAGATCGCGAGCTCGACGGCCACAGCTCCGACCGGTCCGCGAAAACGCAGGAAGCGATCACACGTGGAGCCGGCCCAGATGACCGCCGGCGACGGTCGAGATCTGTTCGATGACACGAAATGATCGTCGATCGACGGCCTTCCTGAGAGTTCTGTGCGTCATATCTGTCCTGGCGCTGTCAGGGCTTTCGCGCGCGGCCGAGAACGACGAGGCGGGCGCTCGCGTGCTGTTTGCGGAGGGGCGAAAGCTCGTAGACGCCGGAGATTACGCGCTGGCGTGCGCCAAGTTCGAGGACAGCTTCCGGCTCGATCCGGGGATCGGCACCAACTTCAACCTGGCGGATTGTCTCGAGCACATCGGCCGGACCGCCAGCGCGTGGACGCGATTCCTCGAGGTCGCGGCGGCTACCAGAGCAGCCGGGCAGCCGGAACGGGAACGCGTGGCGCGCGCGCGCGCCTCGGCGCTCGAGCCGAAGCTCGCACGCCTGACCGTCGCAGTGTCGACGCCGGTTCCGGGCCTCGTGGTAGCCCGCGACGGGGTCTCCATCAAGCCGGCGGCCTGGGGCAGCTCCGTGCCCATCGATCCAGGCGAGCACCTCGTCGAGGCGACGGCTCCGGGGAAGGAGAAGTGGTCACAGGTCGCGTGGGTGCCGAATGCCGCGACCAGCGTCTCCGTCCTGGTGCCCGCGCTGGTGTCCCTTCCGCCAGATCCACCACCGCCGGCAGCGCCAACCACACCCGCGGCGGCCTCGCTGGTGTCGCCGGCGCCTCGCGGAGAGCCAGCGCGGCGCGCCTCCAAATCGGACCTCGCGCTCGGTGCCGTCGGCGCGGTCGCGCTGGTGACGAGTGCGATCTTTGGCCTCAAGGTCCGATCAGAAAATGGGGAGGCGATGGGGCTCTGCCCGACGAACAAAACTTGCGACTCCCTCGATGAAAAGATGCGACACGACGAGCTGGTCTCCGTCGCGTACCGCGATCGAAATGTGGCGTTCGTCAGCGCAGCAGTGGGCGGGGCCGCGCTCCTGACCGCCGCGTACCTCTGGTGGCGATCCCCGCGCGTCTCGACGCGCCCGCTGGGCGGGTCGCATGGCGCGAGCCTCGAGGTCGACTGGTGATGCCGCGTATCGGAGCGCTGCTCGCGCTGGGAACGGCGGCCACGCTCGGCTGCTCGATTGACGATCGCAACCTGAGGGTGCGCGGGGATTGCGTGACACCTCCGCAGAGCGGTCTCCTGTCAGATTTCTCTGCTGCCCGGCCGGGACCGTGCCCGGCCGGGATCTGTCCCCCCGATCTCGTGTGGATGCAGACGTCGATTGTGACCCTCGGCGTTCCGGAGATGGAGGGTCTGATCTTCCCGTACCGATCAGCTGGGCTGAACGCCATCGCGCTCAACCTGACCTCGACCGTCACGACGACGTACTCCGGACAAGCGCTCAGAGCCAAGATGGCGTCCGGCTCGCCCCCGCCGGACGCGTCGATCGCCTATGACGGGTTCGCCTTGCAGTTCCTTGAATGCGTCGATACCTCGGCGTACTCCGCGGTCAGCTTCAGGATAGCCGGCAGTCTCGGAAGCTGCCCCCTCCGGTTCGCCACGCAATTCAAGACAGCCGACGCCGGGCCCTCGAGCGGCAACTGCCCGATAGCCGAATGTGCCGGAACTGACCAGACGCCGGTCGCTCCGGGCGCCACCACCTTGAAACTTCCAGCAAGCACAGGCGCCGCTGCGCTCCGCGGCATGCGGTGGGAGTTCAACGTCGTGGGCGCCCCTCAGGGTGGTTGCGACGGAGACTTCACCATCGACGACATTCGTCTGGTCGCGGCGCCATAGGGCACCCGGCGGCCGCCGCGGATTCGATCGGGCGGGCGGCCGCCGCGCGGGTCAGTGCCGGGTGCGCTTGAGCGTGCTCAGGTACATCTTCGAGCAGGTGGTGTCCCCCTTGCGACCGACACCGGCGCGTGAGGGGCGCGAGCGGCATCGTCATGGCCGGCGGACGTCTTCAGGACCTTGAGCGCTACGAGCCGATCGAGCACGATCTGCCAGGCCTTGTAGACGACACCGAAACCGCCCTCCGCGACTTGCTGCTCGACTTCAAATCGCTCGCCAAACCGCGTACCCACCAGGCCGAACACGTCGCCCCTTTGGGTGGTAACGGCGGTCACCGCGTTCAGCGGCGGCGCGAAGCGCCGTCCGCGCAAGCCTATCCACGTCGCCCAGTAGACAAACTCGGAATCCACGGCCACCGAGTTGACGCCGGCCATTTTGGCCAGCGTGACGGCCTCGCCGCCGTCCACCGGGATTCGCCGCACTCCCTCGCCCAGCCGGTCGGCCCAGTAGAGATATCCGCCCTGAACGACCAGTGACGTCGCCCCCTTCGTATCGGTCAACGGAGCAAGCTCACCGGACTGCCGGTCGAGTCTAAACAGAGTTTGATCGATGGACACCACGCTGCCCGAGCTCTTGTCGGCGGCGAAGTACAGATGACCAGCATCAGCCGCCAGCGTCGTCACGTCGGTAGGTCCCTCGAACGCCGTCGTGGGGGCCCCTCCTACGAGCGCGACCTTCGTGATCACCCCCAACGTTCCCTCAGGGTAGGCGACGCTCGCGCGCGTCGGGTCCGAAATCCAGTACACCTCCCCGTCGACTGCCACCATCTCGTAGGGTTGCCCGTGGCCGTCCTCGACCAGAAAGACGGCCGGCGATCCATCCGCCGGCTGCGTCCAGATCCGCGCCATGGAAGTGGAGAAGTCGAAGGCCGAGAAATAGACGTTGTTGGCGTCAGCTGTCATTCGCGACCCGAATCCCTCGAAAGCGCCCAAGGCCGACGCCTGTCCCGACGCCGCATACTTCGTCAGCGACAACGACGTGATGGTGCTGGTCGTCGCGTAAACGGAGCCGCCCAGCGCAACCGGCATATAGCCGTCACCGAGGGTCTCGGCCTCGATGGGCGCGACGGCGCCCTTGCGAACACGTTTGATGGGACCGCCATATTCGGCTTGCTTCGTCTCTGACCAGTAGAGGTTGAGGTCATCGACGGTGAGGAACACGAGCCCGACGTCGGTCAACAGCGTCTCGGTCCCGTCCGCGGGCCGCGCGCTGTCGCCGCACCCGATCGCGAGCAGGAGCGCAGCTACGGCTCCGCCAACGATAGCCGTCCGATTCCCATCGCCCCCCAAACGCATGGCGGAAACGAATCATCTTGGAACGGATCGGGCGCCAACGGAAGCGGCTACCTGAGCCGGCAGACGAGCTTGCGCACCGCCGACCACGACCCCCTGCGGCAGAGATTTTCTGACGATTCGAGCCGTCCGGAGACAGATACTCATATGATCAGCTTCCGCCTGACGTTCCTCGTTCCCGGCCTCGCCGCGTTCGCTCTATTTTCCGGCGCCTCTTGCTCTCGATCCGACGGAGCTTCCACTGGAACCGGCGCGGCTGGTAGCGGCGGCAACCCCGGGACCGGTGGGGGTTCGATCGGCGGCCGCGGCGATAACGGCGGCGCTGGAGGCGAGAGAGCAGCCGGCAATGCGGGGCGCTCGGGCGGTGGCGGGGTGGCAGGCGCCGAAACGGGCGGGTCAGGGGGAACCGTCGGACCGGGCGGAACCGGAGGTTCGGCCGGAAATCTGGGGACGTCGGGAGCACCGGGAGGACGCGGGGGATCGGGGACGGCGGGCGGGGCGAACGGGGGCCGGGCAGGTGGTGCTTCAGGAGGAGGCGGATCGCAGTCCGGCGGCACGGGCGGAAGCTCCGTCTCGATGGCGATCTCGTTCGCCCCTGCCGTGGGCTATGCCGCCCGAACTCCGCAGTTCGTCACCCTCGCCGATTTCAACAAGGATGGAAAGTTGGACGCCGCGACGGCTTCTTTCCAGGGGGACGCGAGCGTGCTCCTCGGCAATGGAAATGGAACCTTCGCGCCGGAGAGGACCTACATA
>WNGB01014916.1_pt1 | contig 11969 bp, 6 predicted proteins | sample 5400681 | NCBI WGS metagenome assembly WNGB01 (sample SAMN13153367, study PRJNA577476) | soil metagenome | isolation source: 115 cm soil or saprolite under grassland replicate 2 | place: USA:California | collected 2016-06-15 | reverse complement strand
CTTCCAAACCGTTTCTGGAGCACTTGGAAGACTTGCGATGGACCATTGTGAAGATCGCAATCACGCTCGCGGCAGCGATGATCGTGTGCTTTGCATTTCGCTCGACACTTGTGCGGATATTGCAGGCGCCCCTCCGCGACGTCGGATCACAAATCGGAACGCTCAAGGCGCTCGGCATCACCGATTCAATCGTGATTTCGTTCCATCTGGCGTTCTACGCTGGCATCGTTATCTCCTTTCCGCTGCTGCTTTATTTTGTGGCGGAGTTTGTGCTGCCTGCGCTCACCGCCATAGAAAAACGCTTTTTGCTCCCAGCTATTGTAGTTAGCTTCGCGCTCTTCCTTCTCGGTGTGAGCGTTTGTTATTTTTGGTTGCTGCCGAAGACGATCCTCTTTTTCTTTCGCGACACCGAGTCACTCGGCTGGGCGCCTACATGGACCGTGCAACAATATTATTCCTTTGTGACACGATTTACGATCGGCTTCGGTCTGGCTTTCGAATTACCAGTGGTCGTGCTGGCGCTGGTTCGATTTGGATTGATTACTTACAGGTTCATGGCGCGCACGCGACCTTACGCCGTGGTGCTGATCTTTATTCTGGCGACGATCATCACGCCGACACCAGACATCCTGACCTTGGTCGCAATGGCGCTCCCGATGTGCCTGCTTTACGAAAGCTGCATCTGGATTGCATGGCTAATGGAGCGCCGCAAGTCCGGAAACGCTACGGTTTCATGACCGTGTTTTCAGGCTTGATCTAGGCGTTACTTTTTGTTTGGATCACAACGTGCCTGTTGATGAGGATCAGGCGTCGGGGGATTGGACTGCCCCAATCACGCAAACCGGGGCGGTCGCGTTTACAACAACTCACTGGAGCATTGTGCTCGCGGCGCGAGGACCATCACCCGCAGCGGAGGCGGCACTTGAAAAACTCTGCCGCACGTACTGGCGACCACTTTATGGCTTCGTAAGGCGACGGGGCGTCAGGCCGGAAGAGGCAAAAGATCTCACACAGGGCTTTTTCGCTCTGCTACTGGAACGCCGGGATATCGATGCGGTCCGCAAGGAGAAAGGCCGCCTGCGTTCCTATCTCCTGACAGCGCTTAAACATTTCCTAACGAACGAGCGCAACCGCGCTATGGCAATCAAGCGAGGCAAGGGCCAGCAGTTGATCCCACTGGAGGATTGGCATGAGCGTGAGCGCGCCGGTTATGAGCCGGCAGATACTTTGGCTGCGGATCAAATCTACGAGCGTCGCTGGGCGCTGACAGTTCTTGACGGAGTGCTCGCGCGGTTGGGAGACGAGTATCGGGCAGCTGGCAATGTCCAGTTGTTTGACCGGTTACAGAAATCGCTCACAGACCAACCAGATCGCCCTTCGCCGGCGAAAATTGCTCACGAATTCGGGATGACCGAGAGCGCGGTGAGACAAGCGTCCTACCGGTTGCGCCAACGTTACCGCCAACTCTTGCGCGAGGAAATCGCCCACACCGTAATGGTTCCAGGCGACATCGAGGACGAATTGCGCCACCTGATTGCTGTGCTGCGGACGTAAAGACACAAATTGCACGAATTTTATGAGGCTTGAATCTACCATTGAAACATTACGCTGGCACTTTTGAGGCTCGATCCAATCTGGGAACTCTGCCAGGAAAAGTCGCCGTGCTGTAGTACGGGCCTAACCTGTGATAGAATTTTACGTAGTAATAGGTAGGGGGGCGCACGAGCGACTCTCCGACAATGACCAGCGCACTTAGACTTTGCCCAAAGTGCGGGACTCAGGTTCCCGCCGACGCGCGGCAGGGAGTTTGCCCGGCTTGTCTTTTGGAACGCGGCCTTGGTCTGCTTGAAGAGGAATCTGTAGCCGACCCGCTCGCGAAAGATTTCGGAGCCGGCGACCTGTCCGCCGTAGCTTCAGCGAAGGCGGATGATAATGTCCGGGCAGCGGATAGGAAGAAAACCACGCGGTTGACGGGAATCCTCGGAGACTTTGGCGATTATCAGCTTCTGGAGGAAATCGGACGCGGGGGCCAGGGCGTAGTCTATCGCGCCCACCAGAAGAGTCTCAATCGCACCGTCGCGCTCAAAGTGATTGGTTTGGGCCCTTGGACCACCGAAGCGCATCTGAAACGCTTTCAACGCGAAGCGGAAGCGGCCGCCAGCCTGGAAAATCCCTGCATCGTTCCTGTTTACGAAGTGGGTGAGCGCGATGGTTCCTGTTACTTCAGCATGAAGTTCGTCGAAGGCGGCCAGCTCGATGAAGCAGTCAAGCGCACGCCGCTGACGATCCGGCGGGCCGTAGAACTCATTGCGAAGCTTGCGCGCACGGTGCATTACGCGCATGAGCACGGCATTCTTCATCGAGACATCAAACCGGGAAACATCCTGCTCGATGCACAAGGCGAGCCGCTGCTCACCGATTTTGGTCTTGCGGGATTAATGGAAGCCGAGAGCACGATCACACGCACGTTGGACGTGATGGGCACACCCAGTTACATGGCGCCGGAACAAGCTGCCGGTGAACACACAAAGCTCAGTAAGGTTACAGATATCTATGGCCTTGGCGCGGTGCTCTACCAATTGCTTACGGATCATCCGCCTTTTGCGGGAGGAACAACCTACGAAACGATCCGGTTACTGCTGAATACCGAACCGCGACAACCGCGCCTGTGGAACCGGAAAATAGATCGTGAGCTTTCCACAATTTGCCTGAAGTGTTTGGAGAAAGATCCAAAACGTCGTTACTCTTCTGCTCTGGCGCTTGCCGAAGATTTGGAGCATTGGCTAAAGCACGAACCAATCCTGGCGCGACGCACTGGCTTGTTCACTCGTGCAAGAAAATGGGTACGACGGAATCCAAGCACTGCCGTTCTTATCACGTTGTTGGTTGCGCTGGCAGCAGGATCAGGCGTGGTGGTTTGGAACCGTGTCTTCGCCCTGCCAATGCCGAAGAGCGTCGCAGTGCTTCCTTTCGAAAATCTAAGCCAGGATCCAGATAATGCTTATTTCGCGGACGGTATTCAGGATGAAATCCTAACGCGCTTATCTAAGATCGCGGATTTAAAAGTTATTTCGCGGACGTCCACGCAGCAATATCAGAGCAAACCTCGCAATCTCGCCCAGATCGCGAAGCAGCTTGGCGTAGCAAACGTTGTTGAGGGTACCGTGCAAAAAGCGGCCGATCAGATTCGGGTCAATGTGCAGTTGATTAACGCGCAAACCGATTCCCATCTCTGGGCCGACACCTACGATCGGAAATTGACTGACGTCCTTGTCGTTGAGAGTGAGGTAGCCAAAGCGATCGCGGAGCAACTGCAGGCCAAACTCACGGGTGCCGAAGCAGAAGTTATTGTCGCCAAGCCGACAGATAATCTTGAGGCTTACGATGCCTACCTGCGTGGTCTCGCTTACACCTTGAAAACGGAAGACAGCCCAGCCCAATACCTTGGCGCACAGAGATATCTCAGAGAAGCGGTCCGCTTGGATCCCAAGTTCGCCCTTGCCTGGGCGCTGCTGTCATACACGGATTCAATCGCATATGTCACAAGAATTCTTCAACCAACCGATGCTCTCCGTGAAGAGGCGCGGCAAGCGGCCGAAACCGCCCTATCTCTTCAGCCCAATTTAGGCGAAGGGCTGATGGCCAAGGGCTATTATCACTATGCCTGCTTGAAGGATTACGATACCGCAACGCGTTACTTGGAGCAGGCACGTCAGCTTCTGCCCAATGACAGCCGCATCCCAGAATTGCTGGCCTACGTCACACGCAGGCGCGGCCAGTGGGACCGGAGCGAGGCATACTTTAACGAAGCCGAGCGGCTCAATGCACGCGATGCTAACGTTCTCATACAACACGCGAATTCCTATATTTACCTTCGTCGTTTCCCGGAGGCGCTGCGGAAGCTTGATCAGGTTCTGAATATTACACCAGACGATTCTAGTATTCTCGGCATGAAGGCGAATATCGCACAGGCGGAGGGCGATCTGCCACGAGCTGCCGCGCTCCTTGCGGCACCGCATTCAAATGCTGACGACTCCAGCACTTTGTCAGTACGAATTTACCAGGCAATCCTGGAGCGCAACCCCGCACAAATTATCCCGCGGGTAAAGGAAGAACTAGCTAAGCTTGATCCAGCGTCAGATTGGCATGCTGGCGAACGGCGCTTCTTTTTAGGCTGGTTGCAGGAGCTCGCCGGCGATCATGCCGCCGCGCAGGAAACTTGGCGTGAGGCGCGCAGCGAACTGGAGTCTTTTCTTAAAGAACAACCGGAAAATTGGGAACTGATTCGTACTCTCGCGCTAACGAACATGGGTCTCGGTGACAAAGCGGCTGCATTCGGTCTGTTGGAACGAGCCGCTGCCGCGATGCCGATCGAAAAGGACGCTTTAGATGGTCCTGTTGTGATCGAGACGCTCGCTCAGGTTGCCGCGCGCATGGGAGAACCTGACCGCGCCATTGCCGCTTTGCGGAAAGCAATCTCGCTCCCTTCCCGAACCATGCCTCCGTACACTTCTGCAATACTCCGTCTCGATCCGATGTTCGACCCGCTGCGCGGCGATCCGCGATTTCAAGAACTGTGCAAGGAGAAGCAGCCGTGACCTTGCGCAACTTCTCCGGGAAATGTGCGCACTATTTTCGGCTTGCCGGAACCAAAAAACTTTAATATCCAGAAGTGTCAGCCCAACGAAACTCTAAACAAAGTATTCACAAATGACAGCACCCAAATTAACCCAAACGCTAGTAATCAAACCTCGGTTTCGAAAAGATGATAAAGATGATAAAAAAATTGTCGCGTTGTTTAATCTAAAACCAATTAGGAGGAGGATTGAGCAAGCGATTAACTCATTTCCCAGAGAAAGAAGAAATATTCTTATCACCGTTACGACCAAGAAGATCGGTCTCACGACCGTCGATATCACGATTAGTATGCAAGCCCCTTCCCGTCCCCCGGATGGGGGTACACCTGCGCATCCACCCAAGCGCGAGATTATATGGCAGTGACGAGCGCGTTAAAGATGCGATCGATTATCGATCTTGCTGAACCCCCTCGGCCTGTGCAATAGACCCCTTAACAACGGCCGGCGTTGGAACTCCCGGTACCGCTGACGAAATCTACGGAGCGGGAGGGAGGTCGCATGCGTCACCTACGTGTTAAAGTTAAAGTAAACAATCGAAAAGGACATTGGCTCAAGGAGGGTCAGGGGGCGGAATGGGAATGGGCTTCAGCTTGTTGTGATTGTTTGTAATGATTGCCCGGAGGTCTGGCATCACGCCAATCCTATCAGTTGCGGGAGTGGCCGAGGGTGTTCCATTCGTCGTGAGCAGGTCACGTAACTCTCGCGGGCTAAATCGGCGCCCTAGCGACCACTGCGCAATTCCCTGCACAATCAATGCAGCTCCAGCGACAATAGGCGACGCGCCTGACGTACCGCCGAAACCCGTCGTATACATCGTATTGCTCTTACCCGCGTCGCTAGTGGTTGTCGTATCGATGTTCTTTCCCCACGCATAGCAGTCAATACGATTTCCATGATTCGACTTAGGAAGCTTGGTGTGTGGATGATTTGAGGACCCAGCGCCGACCATGATCGCCCCGGAGTCTTCGCGAAAACCAGCGGAGCTACGATCAAAGATTTTCACACCTGACTCGTTGATGTAAGCGTCCAGGTCGTGGCCGCCGTTACCGCCAGCCTCCACTACGACAATACCCGCCGCGGTCGCCGTACGGATCGCTTCGTAGGTTGCGTCCGCAATTTCAACCGGCCATAGGTCAGATCCACCTACCGGATCGATTTCTTGCGCCTCTAGCAAAAGTACATCGCCGAATGACATGTTGTCGTAGGCATGGAGGATTGCATCTGCGGTGTTATAGCTCGAAGCGGTGCGCCACTGCGAAATAACACGACCTTTGGCCGATGGCGCAATTCCGACACCGCCAATTGTGTTGTCTACCATCAACACCTCACCGAGCACCGATGTTCCATGGGGGTACTCAAAGTAATTCTTGCCGGAGATAATCGTAATCTTGGGAAGATCTTTATGATTCAAGTTCCAGCCCTGCTCTAGGTCTACGAAGCCAATGCCGGCACCATCGCCACCTGCGAACCCCCAGGCGTATCGAGCGTCGATACCATTCGGTGCTGCACCTTGATAGACTTGCTTCAGATTGCGCGGATCGTCTTCGGGCCTAACTGGCGGAGGACTAGGTCGCATCACATAGGCAGTTTCGACGTTATCAAGTTTTCTCAGTGGTTTGACCAGTTCGTCAGCGTTCACTCCCGCAGGCGTTTCGACTTGGTACCAGGCCCAGAACTCTGCCGGCTCATAATCCGGATCAATTCTCCGTGCGCGATCGACCAGTTCACTGAGACGCTTTGAATTCAGCGATTCAAAAAGGGGGAATACTCGCAATGGCGCCAACTGTTTCGCGCTGCCTTTCAACGACGCTTGCCAACCGTCCAACTGCTGCGCCGGTTTGCCGCCGCCACTTTTGAACTTGATCGCTATACGAAGTGGATAGAGCGGAGGTTTATAGCTCTCGTCGGGGTGCCGAGGTTGCTCTGGGGATCTCCCGCGTCGCAGGATGACAAAAATCAGGGCAATCACAAAAATGATGAAGAACAAAATGGTGAAGAACCAAGCACCACCACGGTGATCTTTGTCAGGAACAGGCTTTGGGGTTCCCGTAGGGTCTGGGATCATTCGTGCCGGGGTGTCGGGCTCCTGTTCTTGCCGATGGACGGCCGTGACGGTGGTGGGTTTAGTGGGAGTTTCGGCGGAGGCACCATCAGGGCGTTGTTCTTCAGGAACAGTCTGTCCATGTCCCTTGTCATCGAGCCGCACTTTCAGAGCGGCGATTAGGAAGGCGGAATCGTGCCTGGAATCGATTCGATCTTTAAGCCGATTCGAGGTGAGTGGCTCAAATTGCGCGAGCTCTTGGTTTAAATGATACGCAGCTTCCTTTGAAACGACGCCGGCGGAATCGTTGAAATACCGATCTGGTTTCGGCGGAACGACTTCCGCGGTTCGGGACTCCATCGCCAGCGACATAATGAGTGCCGCGATGAAAAAAGCGGCGTGCTTTGTGCGGAATATGCCGGTCACCGTGATGTAGGAATTGGCCCTCGCTTTCTGCGAACCTGTCGCAAAGGGAATGGTTACCCTATTGAAAAGAATTTGTGGCAACTATCTCTCCTGTTGCGAACAACCCACGTTCGCGGTTCCCCGTGGCGGGAGGAGGGTCAATTGTCTGGTTAGAGACAATTGGCCGAGTTGACCCTCAACTAGCTTTTCACAATCGGAGCCCAAGTCAATGTCATTCTGTGAGTCGGCGAGATCCCGCCATCAAGGCCGAGGTCAACTGAAAGCGAGTTTCGTCGAAAACATCTAAGCCTTCCGGGTTATATCGCGCCAGATTTCCTGCAGTACCTAAGTGAAGATGAAATCAGACAAGGCCAAAACAATGAAAGTTTAATCGAAAGGAACCTAACAATGAAAACCTTTATTGTTTATGATTTAGATTCAAGAATCCCCGTTGCTGTTGGCGAACAAGTCAGCGCGGAAGCTGCGCGATGTTGCGCAAGCGCGGCAACTGGAATTTTCCACACAAATCTTTTGGCAGAAGAAATTGATTTGGAAAAAACAATTACGTACTGAACAAACGGCTCTGCCTTCTTCAACATTCCGAGTTCGTTTGATCTTCACTTCCACACCGATGCGGCCGAATTGCCCGGCACAGAGGTCTATGTAGTCACCGGCCTGGCCTTCACGGGCGTCCCCGACTACATCATCCCGCTTACTACTCCAGCGATCCTCAGCGCAGGGACTTACTGGACAAGACAGCAGCTCGCTAGATAAGACCCACGACGCATTTTGAGTCCAGCGCGTCTGCCAATTCCGCCAGGCCGGCGATTCGGAACTCTGAACCTGCAAGGCGGCTGCAAAGCTCAACTGGCGAACTCTTTCGGAGTAGCTCGTTAGGCAAAGGCCGCTAGTCCGCGGCTTGCCTCGCCGTAGTCTCGGCGAAGGCCGGCTTCTTCAAAAAAGTCCAAACGTTCCGCGTTATATCGCGCCGGAATTCCTGCAGTACCTCGGTGACGACAAAAAGCAGGAGGACAAAATGAAAACAAAATCAGATTCTTTATTCCGTGTATTATCCCGGCGCGTTTTAGTTACTCTACTCCCCCGAACCAGACACCTTGCCGCAGTCTCGTTGATGCTGGTAGGCGTGTTACTGACCGGTTACAGCGCTGTCGCGAACGCGCTTCGCGATGGTATACAGGACGCAAGCAGCGAGGCTGACCTTTCGCCCGCAGAAAACGATAACGATCCCGAGTATCTCGAAAAGCGTCGTGAATTCCAGGACCGGTTCTTCGGCACAGGACCAGAAGGCGTGTCGCCCAGCGCCTACGCAAGCGCCCTGGTCGCGGCGCGCGCGCTGCCTTTAAGCCCGCTTTTGCAAGGGCGGAAGTTCATCTCGCCCGAAACGCTGGAAGTCGTGCCACCATGGGTTTTTCCAGTAGCGCCTCCCATTCAGAACAGTTACGGCGGAAACGCAGGCGCAAGGGTCCATGCTCTGGCCATCGATCCGATCAACGCTAACGTCGTTTATACAGGAAGCGTCGGTGGACTCGCTAAGACAACTGACGGCGGCATAACGTGGCGGTATTTGTCCGACGCGTGGGCTTCGCAGAGTGTCAGCTCAATCACTGTGAATCCTAACGCGTCCAACCACGTTTATGTCGGCACCGGTGCTGATCCCCGTTTCGGCGTCGGTCTGTACCGCTCCCTGGATCGAGGGACGACTTGGTCCAATCTTGGCGCGACCCAATTTGGGGGAATGGTTATCAGAGCGATCGCCATCGGTGCTCGGACCCGTACGGGCTCGATAGTGTACGTGGCGAACGGACTTTCGCACGATTCCGGATTGTGGCGTTCGTCCGACAGCGGTGTGAGTTGGACTCGATTGTTCAAGGCGGGCCAACCAGGCTCGACGGAGGAGTATCACGGGATACATGACCTTGCCATTAATCCATCCACACGACCCTCCGCGCTTTACATCACCGATGACAACGGCGTCTTCAAGAGCACCGACTCAGGCCAGTCCTGGACTCTCATACACAGTGTCCCAGGTTCGGGCAATAAGTTGAATAAGTTGAGCGTGGTTAACGCCACGCTTTATCTTCTCTGTCAGGGCGACGCAGAACATAATCTCTACAAGTCTACGGACCGCGGCGCGACGTGGACCCAAATCCCGGAGCCTTGTCCCTGCCCGTCGCCTCCTTGCGATTGTGTCACCTGCTCCGACAACACCGACACCGGTCCTATTCAATTCTCGGTGTTCGCTGTGAATCCCGCCAACCCGCAGATCATCCTTGGAGGCAACCAGACCCTTTACCGCACCGGCAACGGAGGCGCGACGTGGAGCAGTATAGGATGCTGGTACGGGCCCGATATCCATACCGACCAGCGAGTGATCGCCTTCTCGCCAACAGCTCTTGGCGTTGTATACGAGGGCAATGATGGGGGTATCGTGAAATCCACCGATGCCGGGGAGCACTGGACGAATCTCAATCAAAACCTTCCCGGTGCGCTGCTCTACGGCGTGGCCTTGAGCGCGGACGGCGATATGATCGCGGGAACCCAAGACAATGGCGTCGTGTTCACCGGCGTGGGCGCGCCTTGGGATATGATCTATGGCGGCGATTCCGCCCACGATCTCATCGATCCGGTCAATGGAGCGGTTGGGTACTTCACCATGTATGGGGATGGTGTCTTTAGGAGATTCAACAGGGCAACGCCCCACCACTCGGACAATATTCGCCCGTCTCAATTTGATGACGATTCAAGCTGCAGCTTCTTTCCGGCCTTTAGCATGAATCCATCTTCTCCAACTCATATCATCGCCGCTTGCCAACACGTGGTCCGAACCCTTGACGGCCCAACGGTTACGCCTGGGGGCTGGACGACGATCGGGCAGCCGTTTGCGGATCCAGTTACCGCAGCCTACGAAGCTCCGAATAATCCTAACGTCATTTACGTTGTCGTCGGTCGCAGGAGGGTTTGGATGACCACGAACGCGAACGCCGGGACCGCGGCTGTTTGGAGCGATGTCACCCGAGATTTACCGGGGGGGATCTGGGCCATCACGGTTCATCCCACCGACCCGCAAACGGCATATCTCGCGTGCGATTCAGGAGTGTATAAGACCATCAACATGGGAACGATCTGGACCCAACAGGGAGTCCCTAACTTGATCTATCGCGATGTGGCAATCGATCCGGCGAATCCCAAACATATCTTCGCAGCTTCTTCTGGAGGCGTTTTTGCCAGCACCGATGGTGGCAACAACTGGAAAAGCATGAGCGAAGGCATACCGGCAGGGATGATGGTCAGCTCGCTTTCCTTCAACGCCATGAGCCGTCAGCTTGCCGCTTCGACCTATGGGCGCGGAGTTTACCTGCTCGATCTGGACGAGCCGCCTACGGTATCCATAAGTTCGTCGGCCAACCTGGCCACAACCCCGGGACTATGATGGTCTTGCCAATGCAACCGATGACTTAGAAGTATGTTCAAATGAAGTCGCGTGATTTCTTCGCCGAACTGAAGCGGCGCAAAGTTTATAGGGCTGCCGTCGCGTATGCTGTTGTCTCCTGGCTGCTGATCCAGGCCGCATCGATTCTTCTGCCGACCTTTGACGCCCCTGTTTGCGTGATGAAAGGATTCGTCGCGCTTCTTGCGCTCGGTTTTATTCTTTCCGTAGTCATCTCGTGGACTTTTGAAATGACGCCGGAGGGAATAAAACGAACCGCGGACATTTCGCAGGACGAAGCCTCTGACATCGTTCGGCAGCTTGAGACGTGGGCCCGGCAACAATTCGTCCGCGGTTATTTGTACGCCTTGATTCAAGCCGGATTGGACGACAAAACGAAAGCGATCGATTACCTCAATCACGACAATATCGACACTACTGGGATGCGCGTTGATCCCATGCTCGATTCGCTGTGTGGCAATACGAGGTCCGAAACGCTCGCCGACATAACACGACGAGCTCGGCCTATGTTAAGGTTAAACAAGCAACTGAGAAGGACGTTCGCCCAAGGAATGCCAGCTTTCCCAGCCGTCGAGCAAATCCTAGGCGCACCCCTCACGCAAAGTGTAGCGGACAGAAAGAATACAAGCACCGGACACTGAAAAGACCGGGACACCGCAATTCGGTTTGGTCGCAGAGGATGTAGCCGAAGTAAATCCCGAACTGGTGGCGCGAAAAAACCGCGACCTCTGCGAACATCCGATCCGCATTCCGTAGGAAATCATTCACCGTTTTGACGTGTTTAGGGCCTCTCGATGATTCGCTATAGGACTTCGCCCCTCTAATCGCGACATCCCAGTAATCCACGGCCTGCCACAAATGTCACTGAGGTGATGAAGGGCCGGTCTTCCCAGGAAAAAGCCCAAACTTTCCGCGTTATGTCGCGCGAGATTTCCTGCAGTACCTCAGTGAAGACCAAATGAGCGAGGGCCCAAGACAATGAAACGAAACCACCGTATGAAAAATCGAAATATAATATACGCAATGATCCTGTTCTGGCTTGTTTGCTTTGGCCTTCCGCAAAGGGCGCAAGCGGCTGTCCTCACGCCCGGCGCTGTCCCTGCCGGCGGTAACACGGCGGAATCGCACGTTGCAGGTTTGAGCCTTGTCACCGGCAGTTACAAGACCGCGATTGGCTTGTTTTCGCTCTCGAGAAACACAGGCGGCAATTTTAACGCGGCCATTGGCGCCGGAGCACTCCTCGCCAACACATCAGTCGAAAATACGGCCACTGCCGCGGGGGTACATTTAAGCGACATCATAGTGTCTCTCCTCGTCCTTCCTTGGCTTGTACGCGCCTTAGTGTCGGCGAAGGCGATCTGGCGAGCACTCACCGATGGCGAAAAGAGTGACAGGAAGAAAGAACGCTGCGCTTTAG
>WNGB01041095.1_pt1 | contig 11970 bp, 9 predicted proteins | sample 5400681 | NCBI WGS metagenome assembly WNGB01 (sample SAMN13153367, study PRJNA577476) | soil metagenome | isolation source: 115 cm soil or saprolite under grassland replicate 2 | place: USA:California | collected 2016-06-15 | reverse complement strand
AGAATTCGCCCCTAGCTGTCATCGAGTGGGACAGCGACTTCCGTGTGTCGCGCTGGTCGGAGTCGGCGCAGCGTTTGTTTGGCTGGGCGCCTGAGGAAGTGATTGGCAAGCACGTTGGCGACTGGCATTTCGTTTTTGACGAAGACGTAGATGCAGTGGAGCAGGTGACGAATCGCCAGCGCCTGGGCACGGAGTTCCAGGGAGTGCAGCGTAATCGCAACTACACGCGGGACGGCTCAGTGCTGTACTGCGAGTGGTATAACTCCGTACTGCGTAACGAATCGGGCCATCTGATATCCGTATTGTCTCTCGTTCTTAACGTGACGGCGCGGACGCGCGCGGAAGAAGAACGCGCTCAATTGCTCGTGCGCGAGCGCGAGGCGCGGAAGCAGGCGGAAGAAGCCGACCGCCTCAAGGATGAGTTTCTCGCCACGCTGTCGCATGAGCTGCGCACGCCGCTCACTTCAATCCTTGGTTGGGCTACCTTGTTACGCGCCGGCGACGTTGAGGAAGGTAATATCGCGCGGGCAGTTGAAACGATTGAACGGAACGCGCGCTCGCAAGCCCGACTCATTGATGACCTGCTCGATGTCTCTCGTATCATTACCGGCAATCTTCGCCTCGATCTGCGTCCGATAAATCTCTCACCGATAGTGGAAGCAGCTAACGACGCTCTGCGCCCGACGGCGGACGCAAAAAATATTCAACTCAAAGCGGAGTTTGATTCGGACACCTGCCTCGTCAAAGGTGATCCAAACAGACTGCGGCAGGTTATTTGGAATTTGCTGATGAATGCGATCAAGTTTACGCCGCGCGGTGGCAGCGTGAGCGTTCATCTTGGTTGTTTCAACCAAAGTTCAATGCCCAATGTTCAAAGTCCAACGTCTGACACCTCCCCTTTACCCCTTCCCCCTTCCCCTTCTTCTTACGTCCGGCTATCCGTCAGCGATACGGGCGAGGGAATCGCCGAGGGTTTTTTGCCGTTCGTGTTTGATCGATTCCGCCAGGCTGAAGGATCTATCTCCCGCAAACAGGGTGGACTCGGTCTGGGTCTCGCCGTAGCCCGTCACCTCGTGGAGTTACATGGTGGCAACATTAGGGTGGAAAGTGCTGGTCGTCAGCAGGGCTCCACCTTCATCGTTGAGTTGCCGCTCGCGCAGGAGCGGCGCGATCCGGCCCGCCGGCAAGAGCGGCAACGGGAGATTGAAAGAAGGGGTACTGTTCCCGCCGTTCCGAGGTTGGACGGCATTCGCGTGTTGCTTGTCGAAGACGATGACGACTCACGCAAACTGCTTGGCCTGATGCTGAAGAAACAGGGCGCCGAAGTAGCTTCCACATCATCGTCGGCTGAAGCGTTGGCTGCGCTTGAGGAGATGTTGCCCGACGTAGTGCTGAGCGATATTGGAATGGCTGATGAGGACGGCTATGAGTTGATACGCAAGGTGCGAGCTTTACCGGCGGAGGTCGGCGGACTGACGCCGGCGATCGCCTTGACCGGATATGCCACGCGAAAAGATCGCGAACGCGCTTTAGCCGCGGGCTATCAGTTGCATCTGGCCAAGCCCGTCGAACCCCCCGACCTCGTGTCCGCCATCGCCAGCCTTAGCCCGCGCGACAGTCAACAGTGAAGAGTCAACAGTCGACAGTCGAAAGTCAACAGTGAACAGTCAACAGCCCGATCGTAAATCGTGAATCGTAAATCGTGAATCGTAAATCCTTAGCTGATTTCCGACCTTCGAGCTCTGACCTCTGCCCTCCGACATCTCGCCTACGACCTCCGGCCTCTGCCCTCTGCCTTCGACTTCCAATTTCTGACTGCGGAGGGAGGATGGGAGGCTCGCTCCCTGTTATCTCATTAGCACCTGGCTTCAGCCAGGCGCTAATGCAAGAATGCCGGCAAACCGTTTCAACCCACCTTCTGCTGGTTACTGTTTATTCTCATTAGCACCTGGCTTCAGCCAGGTGATCGCTAATGCAAGAATGTCGGCAAACCGTTTCAACGGTTTCATTTTCGCTGGATGTCTCGAAAAGCATTGCCTTGTGATAAAAGCATCTCTGTCCATGTCTTCACATTCTTATTCACGTCGCTGGCTGCACTTGGTTTGGACAACTCTTGGCCGGGAGGCGATGTTAACTAAGCCTGCCGCAATAGAAGCGTCGCGCTTTCTTGCCGAATATTCGGTGGAAAGGGGCATTTATATGAAGATCAATTATTTCAATCCAGAACACGTTCACGCGCTGATTGATTTGCCGACGAATAAGACAATTGAAGAAGTCACCCAACTTTTCAAAGGAACTTCGTCTCATTGGATTAATGAAAATCGCCTGTTGCGTGGACGATTCGGCTGGGGTCGTGGCTACGGAGCTTTCTCAGTATCTCATTCTGATGTTGGAAGAGTTGCTGCGTACATTGCCGAACAGGAAGAACATCACCGCAAGACGAGTTTCAGTGAGGAGTTTGAGCTATTTGTTAAGAAGTATGGGCTGGAGTGGCACGAGGACTGAAACCGTTGAAACGGTTTTCGGATGTGCTGTGAACGTCAGCGATCACCTGCTGAAGCCAGGTGCTAATGAGATTCGCAATGGAGACAACCTCAAATGAGCGAAGTCAAACTCAATCTTATCGATAGTCAGAGCATTCTCACCGGAACGATTCACGGTTCAGTAACGGATTCATGTATCGCGGCGCTTACGGCCGAGCCGGAAACGATAGCGGAACTGGAAGCTGCTTTAGGACGATATATCAGGCCGCAGGAGGGAATGAGCGAGTTCGCGTCTTTTCATCATGCTTCTGAGATCGATTCTGAGCCGTGGGATGCGGGTCTTGTCATAATCGATCTCAGCGCTCGAATAGTGGCTGCCGAATCTTCCTATTCACAACCACAACCTCAAGGCGAAGTCTGTTATCACGACGGTACAAAATTAACTGACGTCTCGTTCCCGTATCGTCTGCCGGCGGACTGGTTGTTTGTTAACTCAGTGGAAGCGTATCGCTGGGCGTCTGATCGCCGCCGTCAACAGCGCGCCGAGAATCTACCGTTCGACGCGCGGTCAGTCCTGTATGGATCTGCATTACTTGAATTTGTTGTTAAGTCTGGCGTTAGTTGGCTTGAGAGAAATTCAGAACGCGAAGTCGCCGAAGCAAAGTTGGCACAGGAAATCACCGCCATTCACGAAACATGGTTGATGACGCCGCGTGAAGATTTGCGCGGGCGAGCGCCAAGAGAAGTCTTGCTGGAAAAACAGGACTTCATCGACTTCGACCTGCATACTCGTGCGTTGCAATGGACTTTCCTGGGCGAAGGCCCGCCGTGCCTCGCGCCGGATAGTTTTGCATATAGCTATGCCGGCTTTGGCACGCACGAGTGGGTTGTTTACTACGACCTGGTCCGTCACCTACTTTGGCGCGCGACCGAACTCGATTGCAGGGACGTCGCTGCAGCCGTGAGCAAGCTTGAGCAGGTCAAGACCGCCTGGCTTGAGACTGGTGACGGCGAATACGAAGGAAAGGTTCCCGCCATCATCATCGACAATGAACGCAGACGTCTGCCACAGGCGATGAGTGCTGCTGAGCTGATCATCGATGAAGACTGTGACTGGTGCCGTATGTCAGCACAGGAGGCGGAGATGGGATTTGGTCCTGGCTTCTGGCATCTCGATGGTTCACACATGGATGAGGGATTCGCCTTTTCACCTTGTGTGACGCTTGAAGAATGGGAAGCTGAGAACCGCAGCCGCGAAGAGTTTAACCGGGAGTTTGAACGCGATTGGGAGGAACGCCAGCAACGCCTTGCGAGCAGCGGCGACAGTATCGATGCCGTCGATGGCGAAACGACTAATGATGGTGAAACAGCCGAAGATGGCGGATATCTCTCTGATGGTGAAAAGGTCAACGATGGCGAAAATGCCAATGATGGCGAATTGGTTAACTAGTGAGGTAATCGCCTTCTGGCCTCTGACCTCGGGCCTCTGTTCTCTGACTTCTGTCTCCCGTCTTCGCCTTTCCCCTTTATCCTTTTCCCCTATTGCCCCTCGTTCCGCCTTAGCGTCGATCTGGCGGCTACCATTCCAGCCGTCCGCTTCACGGACTATTTGTGACAGACGTGATCGTTGTCGTGGCAGACGCGATCGTTGCCGTGGCAGGTGTGATCGTCGGCGTGGCAGACGTGATCGTTGCCGTGGCAGACGTGATCGTTGCCGTGGCAGCCATGATCGTTGCCGTGGCAGACGTGGTCGTCGGCGTGGCAGACGTGGTCGTCGGCGCGGCAGACGTGGTCGTCGGCGCGGCAGACGTGATCATTGCCATGGCAGACTCGATCTTTTCCGCGCGCTGGCGCGCCGAGGGCAAACAGATTAGGCCGCTGGCTGCCAAAAGAGACAGGTGCCTGACCACTACTACTGACTCCCGTCTTCGCCTATCCGTTCCCCTTTACCCGTTCCCCTTTTCCCCTGTTATCCTCAGCCCGTAGCGCTGCTTGCTTCTATTCACGATTTACGATTCAAGATTTACTAACCAGCTACTTCGGCATTTCCGCCGGCATAATGCTCAACTCAGGCACAAGCCGCATAATTGTTCGCTCCATGTGAGTGACCGCGCCCGCGGGTAGCTTTGCAAACAGCTTTTGTGCCCCTTCTGCTCCCAGCGCCTGTGTTGGAATCGGTCCCTTGTCGATATCTGTAAAGCTGTCGCGCATTGCGAGCGTCACGTACTCATTCGCGTCGCCGCCAAAGATGGTCTGCGACACCAGGTAGTTATATCCAGCCTTGGCGAAAACCGGTGCGAAATCATTCTTTATATAGTTCTCAAACTCCTGGTTCCGCCCATTGGCCACGCTTACAGACGAGACGACCGCAAGCTTTGGCGCATATGCCTTACTCATCCCACTAAGGTCCGGTCGGGTGCGAACAATGTAGCGGTGGACGCTTTTGACCAGGGTGCCCGCCTTGGCCGACCACTCGGCGAACCCCTGAGCGCCGAGTGCCTTCTCGAGCGGGCCGGGACCATCAAACTCTGCGAACTTGTCAAACGGCGCCACCAGCACAAACTCAAAAGCGTCACCGGCAAAACTCGTGCTCTGCCAGACCTCGCGCCATTTGATTCCACCTTTCTTCAATGCGGGGTTGGTAGTGTTCTTCATGAAGTTTTGAAACTCGGCCATCATCTCCGGCTTCACACTGATTTGCGTAATGACCAGCCACTGAGAAGGTGGTACTGCCGGCGGGGTGGGAGTTGGGGTTTGGGCCATGCTGGGGTTCAACTGCGCGACGCCGAGCAGAAGAGCAACAACCCAGAGTGCGTGCAATAGCGGGGAGTTCATTCGTTTCATTTTTCTATTCTCCTGTCTGAAAAAGATTGTTTTGGGGCAGAGCAATTAACAAAAGTGTTGGCGACGAACGACTAACAAAAATCTGGACACGAACACGATCATGGAATCAATCGGCGCGGCCTTGAGATGGTCCGGATTTAGCGAGAACTTGAAGCTTGTCGGGCGTTAACGACGTGGATGCTCTGGACCTAGCAAGGCGTTCGCATTTTGAAAACTCGGTGCCGCGGATGCTATTACAGATCGTACCCGGAATCAAGACATGACTGCTCGCGACAATCTTGTCAGTACCATCCGCGGTAGCGCATGGGTTTTACGCCGAAGGCGTAACAGAAAGTAGCCAAGGGTAAGCGAAGCGCCACCCCTGGATCCAGAGCATAAGAACCTACTTCGCGCCGCAGGCGCGCCGGAGGCAAACAGAATCAGACGTTACTTCCCATAAAAAGCAACTTGCTTCACTCCTGACTACTGACTACTTGTCTTTACCTTTGTCCGTTCCCCTTTACCCGTTCCCCTTTTCCCCTGTTCCGGTTGCCGAGATCCGGCTACTGCTTGTCGTATACCGCAATGCTTTTGAACTTCTTACCCTGGGAATCGGTTCCTCTCGTAGTGACGGCGCGGGTTTTGCCATCGGCCGACACGACAATTCGCCCAGTCACAGTAACCTTTCCGCCTTTCTTGACGGTTAACGCCAATGTGCGCTTGCCAATCTGCCTGTAGGACCGTGCGTCTGCACTGGGATCGCCGGTGAGTGGGTAGTCTTTCCCGTCGAACTTTCCCGTCCACTCGTTGTGCGTGGGCTTACCGTCGCGGTCGGTGCCATCCACCGTGATTTTCACGCTGTCACCTGCGGGCTCGTAGACAACTGTGTTGTTCTTCGCCACACCAGCGGCGAGCTTTGATTTAGCTTCGTTCAGCTTCCAGGTGCCCATCTGTACGTCTTGGGCGTAGCACACTGCCGCTGCGAAAAAGTACAGCGCCAGAGTCAATACAATCGTTTTTGCTTTCATGTTTCCTCCAATGAAGAACAAACCTGTGGAATTGATTTTCGGCGACATTCTAGTGCTGCGTGGCGCACCCTGCAACTCGCAATCCTCCCCAACTCAAACCCGAACCCGAAACGTCTCAGTACTCATCACTATCACTCAGTACTCATCACTCTTCCGTTTCCCCTTTACCCATTCCCCTTTTCCCCAGTTACCCATACCCCACTCCTATCTTCTGTTTCGCGTCTGTTTCTATTCACGATTTACGATTTAATAACCCTTCGCCCTTACTAGAATTCTTGCATGAACTAAGGCAGAATATGCCTTCCGCAGAAGGCCGCCGCAACCGGTGTGCTCCCACGTAGCCACCTCTGCCCTTATGGCCACTAGGCTAGCCAAACTGCGCAACGTCAACTAGCCACTGTCAAAATCGATAATTTGGGTCCCCGGAGCATCGGTGGCCCGTAAGCTCTCAGACCCTATGGATTCTCTTCCGTACGAAATTATTGAGGCGATGATTCAGTGTTTCGGTCGTTGCTTTCATTTCAAAGACTTGATGGCTTCACTTCTAATGACTGCTGGGGTTGAAAGGGAACTAATAGATAAACATCGAAGTGAGTTCAAATATACGTGGGCGCGACTTCTGCTAACGGAGCTCGGACAGCATGAAGATGGGTTGGTGCTCCAAAGGAGAATTCTTACCGAACTTTGCAAGCTAAAAGATGTGCCTGATCCAAAAGTAACGAATCGGACGGCTGCAATTGATGCACTGCGTAAGCTGAAGCAGCTCGCGCTGGAGCATGATCTTATTACTCTTGAAGTAAAAACGAAAGGAGATCAAAAGAAACATCTCGCTGCGCAGAAAGCAGAGCTCATAAAGAACCGTGCTGCCAAATTGCGTGACTTGCATGCTCGGTTTACTGCTGGCTTGAGCGCCAAAGACCGACAAGCTGCTGGATATTCATTGGAAGATTTATTGGTTGAGCTCTTTTCGCTTTCAGAAATCGAATACAGAAAATCATACAGAACGGAAACACAACAGATAGACGGACATTTTGAATTTCAAGGCTTCGACTACTTAGTCGAGGCTAAATGGCGGGCCGAGCCACCAACAGTTCGGGAGATTGGTGGGTTTAAGTACAAAGTTGATCACAAATTCGAAAGTACAAGAGGACTGTTCGTTTGCGTTGTTGGATTTCGCGACGAAGTCAGTGATCACTTCAGTGAAACGGGTGGGAACATCGTACTGATGGATGGCATGGATTTGGCCTTTATCTTGGAAGGCCGAATTGATCTCCGCGAAGCGCTCAGAATTAAGGTCGAAAATGCCGCAAGAAGGGGGATAGCGTTCACCAGCATCGCAATGTGGTGATGTTAATAATCCCTATGAACAAGAAAGTCCTCAGCGAACGCGATATCTGCACCAAATACATCACGCCCTCGCTTCGGCAATCTGGCTGGGATGAAATGAGGCAGTTGCGCGAAGAGGTTAGCTTCACCAAAGGACGCGTCATCGTTCGTGGCAAGCTTGTTATGCGAGGAGAAGCCAAGCGCGCTGATTACATTCTCTACTACAAACCCAACATACCTCTGGCTGTCATTGAGGCGAAGGACAACAATTGCAGCATGGGCGACGGCATGCAGCAGGCGCTCGAGTATGCTGAGACGTTGCAACTGCCTTTCGTGTTCTCGTCCAATGGAGACGGCTTTGTCTTCCACGATCGTACCGTCACCGAAGGGACACTCGAAAAGAATCTGCTGCTTCATGAATTCCCGTCGCCGGCAGAGCTTTGGGCACGTTACCGCGAGTGGAAAGGTCTGCCGCCTGAGGCCGATTCGATGGTGCTCCAGGATTACTTCAATGATGGCAGCGGAAAGGGTCCACGTTATTACCAAAGCAGTGCTGTCAATGCTGCGATTGAGGCAATTGCGAAAGGGCAAGATCGTCTTCTGCTCGTCATGGCAACTGGCACGGGTAAAACGTACACGGCATTCCAAATCATTTGGCGCCTTTGGAAGGCTGGTCGAAAGAAGCGGATTCTCTTCCTTGCTGATCGCAATGTGCTGATCGATCAAACGATGGTCAACGACTTTCGCCCCTTCGGTGCCGCCATGGCGAAACTCAGCACCGGGACCAAGGTGATCGAACGCGGAGATGGTGCTGCTGTCGAATTGCCAACTGCTGTCGACAAGAAGCGGCGAATCGACACTTCATACGAGATTTACCTTGGACTTTACCAGGCCATTACGGGTCCGGAAGATCGACAAAAGCTGTTTCGCGAGCTATCGCGGGATTTCTTTGACCTCATTGTCGTAGACGAGTGCCATCGAGGAAGTGCGGCCGAGGATTCTGCCTGGCGGGAGATCCTCGAATACTTCTCTACCGCCACACAGGTTGGTATGACGGCTACGCCTAAAGAGACGAAATACGTCTCAAACATCCACTACTTTGGCAGTCCGATCTACAGCTATTCACTGAAGCAAGGCATCAGCGACGGCTTCCTTGCTCCTTACAAAGTTGTCAAGGTCCATATTGATCGTGACATTGAAGGCTATCGACCCGAGCCAGGGAAAGTAGATCGCGAAGGGAAAGAGGTGGAAGATCGAATCTACAACCAGAAGGATTTTGATCGCACACTTGTTATTGACGATCGAACGAAGTTGGTGGCAAAGAAGGTTTCAAACTTTCTCAAAGAGAGCGAGGATCGCTTCCAAAAAACAATCGTGTTCTGTGTTGACACCGAGCACGCCGCTCGCATGCGACAAGCCTTAATCAATGAGAACGGCGATTTGTGCGCTCAATATCCAAAGTATGTGATGCGAATCACTGGAAATGATAACGAAGGTCTCGATCAACTGGACAGTTTCATCGATCCCGAAGCGAGGTTCCCTCTTTCGCAAAGCGACGAATCACTTTGCTGATCCTGATTTCGATGGAGAGCCGGTGCAAATCTATGAACCGGGTCCCGATGACCCGGTCTTACCGCCGGACGACCACACATCGCCGCCAGAGCTGGATGACGGCAAGCAAGTTATTGTGAGTCCACTGCCGCCATGGGATCAGACTGAAACGACACCGCGTAAAATATATGTCGACAATGTAGCTGTCACCGTGGTTGCCGAACGAGTCCAATACCTTGACGAACAAGGAAAGCTCGTGACCGAGAGCCTGCGCGCCTTCACCAAGAACGCTCTCAGGAAGCGGTTTGTTAGCCTCGACAACTTTTTCCTTCGTTGGAAACGCGCAGAGCGCAAGCAAGCGATCATCGACGAGCTTGCTACTGAAGGACTAACTCTTGAGGTATTACAGGACGAAGTTGGTAAGGACCTGGACGCGTTCGACCTTATTTGCCATATCGCTTTTGATCGGCCGCCGCTTACACGGCGTGAGCGCGCTGAGAGTGTCCGCAGGCGAGATGTGTTTACCAAGTATGGTCCGCAAGCACGCGCAGTTCTTGAAGCCTTGCTGCAGAAGTATCAAGACGAGGGTGTGATTAATCTTGAAGATCCACGGATTCTCCAGATAGCTCCTTTCGACAGCATGGGAACGCCTATCCAATTAATCAAGCAATTTGGGAGTCGGACTGATTACGAAAAGGCCGTTCATGAGCTGCAATCCGCACTTTATCAGGAGGCGGCATAGGGTTATGGAAACGATTGGCCAGACTCAAATGTGGTCTTTCTTCGATGATCGCCCCGAGTGTGTCAATACTGACAATACAACAGTTCGCAGCGGGAGTGGACACAAGGTGAATTCCTTTCTGGAATTAGCTACAAAGGTTGCTGAACTCCAGTTCCGGAATCGTGAGCAGGTCCTGCTCTTTCGCGGGCAAAAGGGAGATCATCGGAACAACAAGAAACACACAGCGCTCAAACCATCTTTGTTTCGTCCAGTCAAGTCAGGCAAGAATCCAGGGAGCGGCGAACTGACACTACGTTTTGAAAAGCTCAAAGCCGCTGAGCGCGAACTGCAAAGACTCTACAAGGGAAAAGAGTTGTTTGGAGTTGAGCGCCTAAAACGACAGCGAATCTTGCGATGGTCACTCCTCCAACACTACGAAGTCTGCGCCACACCTTTGCTTGATGTTACCCACTCTTTGCGTATAGCCGCCTCCTTCGCGTCTTATGGTGCGTTAGGCGACGCTTTTCTCTTTGTGCTTGGAGTTCCTAATCTCAGTGGCGCGATTACCGCGAGTGCTGAGGCGGGCCTGCAAATCGTTCGCCTCTCAAGTGTATGTCCACCGGCTGCTGTTCGTCCCCATATCCAAGAAGGTTATCTCTTGGGCGAGTACCCTGAAATGGCGGACTATGGTCAGAAGGAACTCTACCATCATTACGAGATCGATTTTGGCCGTCGCCTGGTCGCTAAGTTTCGCTTTCAACCGCATCAATTTTGGAAAAGCGACGACTTTCCCAAAGTGACAGAAACGGCGCTTTATCCTCCTGAGACCATAGATCCATTGTTCAAACTAGCGGGAAAAGTTAAGAAGGCCATTGGCCCCTTTAGCTAATACTCTTATGTCAGTTCGCAACACCGTAAAATCAATTCAGGACATCATGCGTCAGGACGTTGGTGTGGATGGCGACGCTCAGCGCATCTCGCAGCTATGCTGGATGTTCTTTCTGAAGATCATCGACGATCAGGATCAAGAATTAGAGCTGATGCGCGACGGTTACGTCTCACCAGTTCCTGAGAATCTTCAGTGGCGCAGCTGGGCGGCAGATCCTGAGGGGACGACCGGTGACGAACTCCTTACATTCATCAACGCACAACTCTTTCCTCAACTCAAAGAGCTTTCCATAAATGGTCAGCCGGGCGACCGCCGTCGGGTGGTTCGCGACGTATTCGAAGACGCCTACAACTACATGAAGTCCGGCCAGCTCTTGCGGCAGGTAATCAACAAGATTAACGAGGTTGACTTCAACAACCTTGCCGAGCGTCAACACTTCGGAGACATCTACGAGCAGATTCTTAATGATCTGCAAAGCGCCGGCAACGCCGGGGAATACTACACGCCTCGTGCTGTTACTGCGTTCATGGTTGATCGAATCGACCCGAAACCTGGTGAACTACTATTAGACCCAGCTTGTGGTACTGGCGGATTCCTCACCTGCGCGCTGCGGCACATGCGCGAGCGCTACGTGAAGACAGTTGAAGGCGAAGTGGAGATGCAGCAGGCGCTTAGGGCAGTGGAAAAGAAGCAATTGCCCCACATGCTTTGCGTCACCAACATGCTCCTGCACGGAATCGAGGATCCGAGTTTTGTCCGTCACGATAATACTCTCGCGCGACCATACATCAGCTACGGCCCAAGTGATCGGGTGGACATTGTCGTCACGAATCCGCCGTTCGGTGGTCGTGAAGAAGACGGAATCGAGTCGAACTTCCCGAAGCAGTTCCAAACACGAGAGACCGCAGACCTCTTTCTTGCACTCATTATCCGGTTGCTCAAACCAACGGGACGCGCAGCCGTGGTTCTGCCCGACGGATCACTATTTGGGGAAGGTGTGAAGACTCGACTCAAAGAACACCTCATGGAAGAGTGCAATCTGCATACTATCGTCCGGCTACCCAACAGCGTGTTCAAGCCGTATGCAAGCATTGGCACCAACTTGTTGTTTTTCGAGAAAGGCGAACAAACTAAAGAGATTTGGTTCTA
>WNGB01045506.1_pt1 | contig 11971 bp, 11 predicted proteins | sample 5400681 | NCBI WGS metagenome assembly WNGB01 (sample SAMN13153367, study PRJNA577476) | soil metagenome | isolation source: 115 cm soil or saprolite under grassland replicate 2 | place: USA:California | collected 2016-06-15 | reverse complement strand
CAGGTGCCCGGGTTCCCCGGTGGCGATCGGTTCGTCGGTGTCGTTGACGATCTGGATCGTCACGCCGGGCAGCGGGTGGCCGATGATGACCGGTCGGCCGGGTAGGCAGCGGCCCACCGACACCGCCACCGTCGTTTCGGTCAGGCCGTAGCCGTTGAGGAACTGCCGGCTGTCGCGTGCCCAGCGGTTCACCAGGTCGGGCGGGCAGGGCTCGCCGACCGCGACCAGGGTACGCAGGTCGGTCAGGTCCGCCTCGGGCAGCGCGGCCAGCAGCGACGGGGTCAGGGTGACGACTTGGACCTCGTGCCGGCGTAGGAACGCGGCCAGCTCGGGGCCGCCGGTGCGCAGCGGTTCGGGGGCCAGGATGAGGGTGGCGCCGGCGGCGAGGGTCACCATGATCTCGCACGCGGCCGCGTCCCACGACCAGGCGGCGAACTGCAACACGCGGGTACCCGGGGTCACGCCGAACACGTCGGCGAGATGCACGGCCATGTTCGCCGCGGCGCCGTGCTCAATGGCGACCCCCTTCGGGGTGCCAGTGGATCCGGAGGTGTAGGCGACGTAGCACAAGTTGCCCGGCTCGATACGCGGCTGCCACGCCGCGGGATGGGCCCCACGCTCACCAGGGGCGTGTTCGTCATGCCCGCCGTCGGCGACCAGTTCCTGCACGGCCCAGGTCCGACGGCCGAGCGTGGTCTCTGGTGCGCGGTTGGGCCCGGCGGTGATGATCGATCGGACCGCGCACTGGTCGAGCATCCGCGCCCGCCGCAGTTGCGGCGTCGCGGGATCCAGGTACAGGTAGGCGGCGCCGCCGACGAGCAGGCCCAGCATGCCGACCAAACCGTCGACGCTGCGGGGGCAGGCCAGCCCGACAACCTCGTCGACGAACAGGGCGTCGTCGTACAGGGCCTGGGCGACGAGCCCGGCCCGGCGCATCAACTGCCGGTAGGTGAGCGTGTCCGTGTCGGTCCGGACCGCGATCGCGTCCGGGGTCGCCTCGGCGCGGGCGGCGATCAGTGTCGGTAACAGCGGCGAACGGGTTGTGGTCATGCAAGTCGTGGTCATGGCGTCTTCCGATCGGTTGCGGAATCGACAGCGGTGGCGAGCGGGCCGAAGCGCACCGGCAGCTTCGCCAGGCCGCGCAGGTTGGGGTTGCCCCGCCACCGGCGTGGACCGGCGGGTCGCAGATCGGGGCAGCGCACGAGTACGCGGGCGAGGACCTGCTGTGCTTCCAGCCGGGCCAGCGGCGCGCCGAAGCAGTAGTGCGCCCCGTGCCCGAACCCCACGTGCCGGGGCGTGGTCGGCCGGTCCAGCCTCGACGCGTCAGGCTCCGGGAAGGCGTCCGGGTCCCGGTTGGCGGCGGCCAGCATCAGCACCACGCTCTGCCCGGCCCGGACCCGGTGGCTGTGCAGGGTAACGTCGGTACGGGCGATCCGCGCGGTGTACTGGTTGGGCGGATAAAGCCTTCCCAGCTCCTCCACCGCCTGGGGCACCAGTTCGGGCTTCCCGCGCAGCACTTCCGGCAGCCATGGGTGGTCCATCAGCGCCGCGACCGCGTTGGAGATCAGGTTTGTGGTGGTTTCGTTGCCGGCGGCCAGCAGCATCATCAGGTTGCCGACCAGCTCGGCCTCGTCGAGGACACCGGTGTCGGCCGCGCGCACCAGCCCCCCGGTGACCGTGTCACGAGGGGCGGCGCGGTGCGCCGCGACCAGCCCGGTCAGGTAGGCGATGAGGTCGTCGACGTCGGCCAGCACCCGGCGGCTGTCTGGGCCGGTGAGGATGTGCCCGGGGGCGGCCACGACCGTGCCCCAGGCCGCCGACCAGCGGCGCAACGTGTCGATGTCGACCTTGTCGTCCACCTCGTCGCAGCCGAGCAGGTGGCTGATCACCTGCAGCGGGATCCGCGCGGCGAGATCGGCCACCACGTCCATCCGCCCGTTGGCGGCGACTCGGTCCAGGGCCGCATCGACAAGGCCAGCCACGAGGTGGTCCAGGTGCTGGACGTTGGGCCGGGTGAACGGCCCGGCTAGCGCGCTTCGCTGCCGGCCGTGGTCCGGTGCGTCGATGAACGCGACGATGCGATCCAGATAGAAGAACGCCCGCCGCATCGCCGCCGGCGCCTGGCGGGCCCGCGTCTCGTGGTCCATGAACACCGTGAAAGTGCCCTTGTCGGCCAGCACTGCGGTGACGTCGGCGTGCCGCGTCACCAGCCACGAGCCGGTGTGCCGATCCCGCACCACCGGGCCGAGGGCGCGCAGGCGCGCGTACCACGGCCACGGGTTGGCCGTGATCTCCGGCCGGGACAGGTCGTACAGGGTCGGCGACGATCCACGTCGACCCCTCGACGCCCGCCTGTCTACTGTGGAGGTTCCGGTCATCGCGAACCACCCCGTCGCTGTTGCTGGACCGGCGCCCGTCCGGTGAGGAGCCGGCTCGTACCCGGCATCCGGGCGGGGAACTGTTCGTCTGTCGGCGTCACGTCGACACCTCCGAGGTCTCGGCGAACAGCTCGCGGAACAGGTCGAGGCGCCGGTACACCAGCACGGTCGACAGCGGTAGCGGCCGGCCGTGCAGGAGCGCCGCCAGCCGTGCCCCCGCCGTGGTGGGCGGAAACCGGCCGGCGCGGGCGGCCGACCGCAGCGCGAGCAGGTCGGGCAGGTGCGCCTCGACGAGGCTCTGATCCGGCAACGCGGCACCGAACCAGCGGCACGCTGCGGCTCGGGCCATCAGTTCCCACGCCACCGTGTCGGTCAGGCCGTGCCGTCGGCACGCGTCGTCGACCAGTTCCCGCGTGTCAGTGCGGGCGGTGACGAGGTGGGGTATGCGGACCAGGTCGTCGGGCGTGTCCGGTCGCAGTGGGCTGGTGAGGTAGGCGGGGGCCCAGCCGCCGCGCCGACGCACGCAGCCCAGGCGGGCCGACACTTGCAGGGCCATGCGGACGCGGCGCTGGTCACATCCGGCTGGGGCCAAGCTGACGGCACGCACGCCCGGCCGCTCGACGGTGAGCATCCCGTGACGTTCGGCCTGCCCGTGGCTGGCGCTCCACACCAGGGTGCCGAGGTTGTCGCTGGTCAACACGGTGTCGGCCCAGCCTGCGTCGATACCCGCGATCACGGTGGCGATGAGCCCATCGGTGGATCCCACCGTGCTGGCCCGGGCCGGGGTGGCGGGGGTGGCGTGGCGCTCGTGAACACCGACGGTGGAGGTCATTGTTCGACCCCCCGATTCTCGGCACCGTCACCGGAACGGCTCGGTGGCGGGACGTCGGATCGGTGCGCCCGGCCCCGGGCTGTGGCCGTGGTCAGCAGCGGACGGACGAGATCGAGATGCCGGTACACGAACTGGATCGACAGGTGTTGTCCGCGCAGAGCCTTCGCCAGATGCGACCCGGCCGCGGTTGGCGGGAGGTGGCCGTTGCGGGTGGCGCGGCACAAGGCCAGCAGGCCGCGCAGGTTGGCCTCGACGAATGCCCGGCTGGCCGGCGGGACGCGGCTCCAGTCCGGTGCCGCGACCCGGGGGATCAGCTCCCACACCACCCTGTCGGCAACGCCTCCGCCAGCGGCATACCGCACGCTGATCAGATGGGGGATGCGCACCGACAGGTCCACGGTGGCGGGCGCGGTGACGCCGGTGAGGTGTGCCCGGGCCGCAACGGCGTTGTCCGACCGGGTTCCGCCGAGGCGGTGAGCGAATTGGATCGCTCCCCGGGCTCGGCGCAGATCTGTTCCGGCGGGTGCCAGGCTGACCGCCCGCACGCCGGGGCGGTGCGCGGCGTTCGGTGTCGTCGCCAGCGACGACTTCCTCACCCGGTGAGGGTTCCGCCGTTGCATCAATCACGGCGAGCAGCCCGTTGGCGCCGCATGGTCGTCGCCAGAAGGGCAGGGCCGGTTCCAGCCACGCCGGCAGGGTACGCACGGATACGGTCATCGGTGCTCCCCACCATGGTCAGCCGCCGGGGTTACCAGATGCAGCCCCGCACGTTGGCCGCGGACGGACACGAACGGATACGACGACGCGGTGAAGTCCCGGTCGGTGAGCAGTGTCCGAAGCCGGGTGAGGTCGTCGATGTTGAGGCCGGCCGCTAGGAGGCGTTGTTCCTGCTGGCGGGAGTTGGCGTCGTACAGCCGGGTCCCGTACCCGCCGCCGGTCCAGCTCTCGCAGTACCTCAGCGAGTCCACGTTGATCAGGCCGGCTGCGGTCATGGCGGTGTGGACCCGGCCGGCCCAGGCCATGTCCACACCGTGGGCGGTGAGGACGCCGAGGAGGGCGCGTATGTATCGATCGAACAGCTCGGTGTCCTCGGCGGTGGGGGCGGCGATGACCCGGGGCGGTGTCTGGCAGTCGAACTCACCCAACACCAACCAGCCGCCCGGTTTGAGCGCCGCGGCCAGCACCGGAACAAGGGTGCGCCGCGACGGCAGATGTTGGGTGACCAGCCGGGCGTGGATCAGATCCCACGGACCGCCGGGCGGCGGGGGGTCGGTGGCCACGTCGGCCTGGTAGATGTCGACGTTGGCCGCGGGCGTCAGGCGGCTGGTGTCGATGTCGGTGGCGACGACCTTGCCGTCGGGCACCACCTCGGCCGCGAGCCGGGTGGCGATGGAGCCCGTGCCTGCACCGATCTCCCAGCAGCACCCGTCCGGTGGTAGGTCCAGGTCGCGGATGCGGCGCATGGTGAGGTCGTCCAGGTAGTCCTGGATCGCGGCGAGCTGGGTGGTGGTGTGTTCGCTGTCGCGGAACGCGTAGGTGGTTGGTCCGGTGGTCATCGGCATGCTCCTTGGTCGCGGTGAGCAGGCGTGCTGTCGGGTTCGGCGGAGGCGTCGGGGTCGCCGGGTGGCCGGGTGCGGGCCCGCGTGGTGGCGGGCGTCGGCGTGTCCGGCTGCCCGGCGGGTGTCGGAGTGAGTGCGGCCAGCAGCGGCGCCGGGTCCGCAGGAAGGTTGGCCCGGTCGAACCGGGCGGTGATCCGGCCGGCGGACAGGACGGTGACGTGGTCGGCGACGGTGCGGGCCAGCTCCAGGTCGGGGGTGGCCAGTAGCACCGTCACACCATCGGCGGCGATCCTTTCGAAGATGTCCTGCCGGACCCGCTGGGCCATCGGGGGTGCCAGGCCCTCGGTGGGTTCGTCGAGCAGCAGCAGCCGCGGCTGGGCCAGCAGCGCCACGGCGATGGCCAGCATCTGCCGTTCGCCGCCGGACAGGTGCCGGCCCTGACTGCCCAACCGCCGGGCTAGTTGCGGGAACACGGTCACCAGCCATTCCACGCTGCACGTGCGGGCCGGGTCGGTGCCGTGCGGGATGAGCTTGAAGTGCTCCTCGACGGTCAGGGTCGGAAACACTCGGTGGCCCTGCGGGGCCAGCGCCAGACCGGCCCGCGCCCGCCGGTACGTCGGCCATGGGGAGATGTCGTGGCTGTGGTGACCCTCGCTGAGGAGGATCCGGCCGCTGTCGCGGCGTACCGGCCCGACACCCATGATGGTGTGGATCAGGGTGGTCTTGCCGGCGCCGTTGGCGCCCAGGACGGCGTGTGCGGTCCCGGCGGGCAGGTCCAGGTCGAGGCCGTGCAGGACGGTGCCGCCGCGGTATCCGGCGGACAGGCCGGCCACGTGCAGGCTGAGCATGTGTCGCTGCGGCATGGGTCAGGTCACCACCGCGGTGCGTAGGTAGGCGTCTCGGAAGGCCGGATCGGCCAGGACGTCGTCGACCGGGCCGGTCAGGACGGCGCGGCCGTCGCGCAGGACGGTCACGGTCGCGGCCAGGGCCTTGACGATGGACAGGTGATGATCGACCAGCAGCACGGCCACCTGCGGGGGCAGGCCACGCAGGGCGGCCAGGAGCTGCTGGTGGTCGTCGGGGGTCAGGCCGGCGGCGGGTTCGTCGAGCAGCAGCAGCCGGGGATGGCCGGCCAGGGCCATGCCGAGTTCGAGGACCCGTCGCTGCCCGTAGGCGAGGGCGCCGGCCGGCTGGTCGGCGCAGCCGGCTAGGCCGAGGTCGGCCAGGATCGCGTGGCCGTGGGCGGCCAGGCGTCGCCGACGGCCCATACCCCATCCGGCGTGGCGCCTGGCGTGCCGCCAGGCTGCGACGACTATGTTGTCCGCGGCGGACAGGGAGTCGAACACGGCCGGGTGCTGGAACGTGCACGCGATGCCCGATCGTGCCCGCCGGGCAGGGTCCCAGCCGGTGATGTCACGGCCGGCGAGCTGGATCCGCCCCGCGCTCGGCGGTCGGATCGTGCCGGCGACCAGCCCGAGCAGGGTGCTCTTGCCGGCGCCGTTCGCGCCGACGATCGCGTGCCGGCTGCCCTCGGCCAATTCCAGGCTCACCGCGTCGAGGGCGGTTAGCCCGCCGTAGGCGTGGGTGAGGTCGGTGATGGTCAGCAGCCCGGTCACGACGCCCCCCGCTGGTCGGGTCGGATGCCTTCCAGCCGGGACCGGGCGGACCGGGCGTAGACCGCGGTGATGAATAGCACGCCCAGTAGCAGCGGGGCGTGGCCCTGCCACGGCCCGGCCAGCCAGTCCCGGGTGCCGACGATCATGGCGGTGCCCAGCAGGGCGCCGACCACCGAGACGGTGCCACCGATGGCTGCGGCCAGCAGCACCAGCACCGCGGCGTCGAAGCCGACGTCGGCCGGTGCGATGTACCCGACCGCCGTGACGGTGAGGGAGCCGGCGGTGCCGGCGATCGCGCCGACGCCGACGATCGCGGCATACAGGTAGCGGCTGACCGGGTGGCCGCTGGCGCGCATGCGGGTCTCGTTGTCGCGGCAGCCGGCCAACAGCAGCCCGGCCGGGGAACGCAGCACGACCAGGGTGAGCGCGACCAACACGGCGGCGACGATCAGGACGTAGCCGTAGACAGCCCGGTCACTGGTCAGCGGTGGAGCCGCCCAGACGGGCCTGGCCGGCGGGATATCGGCGAGCCCGTCGGTGCCGCCGGTGACCGACGTCCATTGCCCAGCCGCGATCGCTGTCACCACGCCGACGAGCAGGCTGATCAATAGAAAGGTGACGCCTCGGGCGTAGACCATGACCAGGCCGGTCAGCGCCGCGATGACCAACCCGACCCGGCCGGCCAGCACGGCGACGCTGACCGCGAGCAGGCCGACGGCCAGCGCCCGGCTCACCAGCGTGAGGGTGTAGCCGTCAACCAGCCACGGGGCGGCGACCAGCAGCACACCGCTGCCCGCCGCGGTGAGGCGGCGCGCCCAGGGCCAGACATCCGAACGGCTCATGCGCGGACGCCTTCCACGACGCGCGCCCGGCCGGCCGGGCGCCTGCGCCACCGAAGCCACGGGCGGGACCGGACAACCAGGGCCGCCGCGGCCGCCCCATACAGCAGGTACGGGGCGACCCAGTCAGGGAGCACACTGACGCCGAGGGTCTGGACCTCGCCGACGCCGATCGCGGCGACAAGGGCGCCCGGGATGCAGCCGAGCCCGCCGACGACCACGATGACCACCGACAGCAGCAGCACCGACTCGGCCGTTCCCGGCCCCGCGCCGATGATCGGTGCGCCGATCGCGCCCGCACCGCCAGCCAGCGCGCCGGAGGCGACCAGCACCCCGACACGAACCGTGGCTGGGCTGATGCCCAGGCAGGCGACCAGGTCGGGGGCGGCCACCGTGGCGCGGACCACCCGGCCGGCCCGGGTGCGGCGCAGGGCCAGGTGTCCGCCGATGGCCAGAGCCGCCGCCACCGGGATCAGCAGCAGCCGGTACAGCGGGTACCGGTGCCCGGCTACGGTGGTGGTTCCCGCCACCATGGCCGGCACCGTCACCGGCAGCGCCCTGCCGCCGGTGACGGTGGTCAGCAGGTCGCCTCCGATCAGGGCGACGCCGACGGTCAGCAGCGCCTGATCGAGGGCATCACGGCCGGCCAGCGGCGCGAGCAGCGCGGCGAGCACCCCGCCCGCCGTGGCGCCGACGGCGAGACCGGCCACCAGGGCCAGGGCGAGGCTGGTCCAGGTGCCGTGGCTGAGGACCGCCGCGGTGTAGGCGCCGAGGGCGCAGACCGTGCCGTGGGCGAGGTTCAGCGTGTCGCCGACCCCGTAGGCCAGCGTCAGCCCGCCAGCGACCAGGAACAGCAGCAGCCCGTATCCCAGCCCGTCAGCGGCCGGCACCACCTGCGCGTTCAACCACGGCGCCACAGCAGTCCTCTCTCGTCATTGCTTTCGACTCGTTGCCGCCCTTGGGGTGGTGGGCGGTCAGTTCGCCGGGAGGGTGGCCAGGTTCAGCACCCGCTTGTTGGACAGGGCGTCACCGTCGAGTTCGACCCGGCGCAGGTACCACGTCTGCGTCGGGGAGTGCGTCGTGGCGTTGAACGTCCAGTCGCCGCGCGGGCTGCTGATCTGCCCAAGCCGTCCGATCTCGGCGTTGATGGTTCCGCGGTCGGGGTTCGGTCCGGCGTTGGCGATGGCCTGGTCGAGCACGGCGGCGGCGTCCCAGGCGTCCATCGCGTACACCGTCGGCGGGCCGGCGTGCTTGGGCTTGCCGTCGCCACCCTTGGCGGCCGTCCAGGCCGACACGAACGCGCGGTTGGCGGGATTGTCCAGGGTCGGCGCGTAGTGCAACACCGTCCAGATGCCGTTGGCGTCCTGGCCCTCGGCCGCCAGGACGCTGCCCTCGGTCAGGAACCCCGCCGCGTACAGCGGCAGATCCGCGACCTCGGACTTGCGGTACCCCTTGACGAAGTCGACGGCGCTCTTGCCGGCGTAGAAGCAGTACACCGCCTTCGCCCCCGACGCTTTGATCTTGGCGAAGTAGGGGGTGAAGTTGTCGGTTTGCGGGAACGGGGTGAACGTCGCCTTGGCGTCCGGATTGGCGAGGGTACCGCCGGCCTTGGTGTACGCGTCGACGAAGCCGCGCAGCTCGTCCCAGCCGCCCTGGTAGTCCGGGCCGATCGCATACACCGGCCCCGGCACCTTGTCGTGCACGTAGCCGGCGATGGCCGCGCCCGGCTCGTCGGACAGGAAGCTGGTGTGCCAGACGTGGCTGAGGTCCGGCGGCTTGATCGTGCCGTCGGGCAGTTTCGTCGGGGGGAACTCCGGTCGGGCGTTGGACCCCACCAGGGGAATCTCGTGCTCCTTGACCAGATTCCACACCGCGAGCACCGAGCCGCCGCCGACGACACCGGTCAGCACGTCGACCTTGTCCCGCTCGACCAGCCGTTTGGCTGCCGGCAGCGCGGTCGGGGGCCCGTCCCCCTCGTCGGCGACGATGAGATCGACCGGGTGGCCGCCGAGCTTGTTGCCGTGGGTGTCTAGGTAGAGCTGGAAACCATCGCGCATGTCCGCGCCGACGGCGGCGTAGATGCCGCTCAGCGACACCAGCATTCCGATCTTGACGGGTGGTGCGCCGGCGTGCTGCGTCTGATGGCCGCAAGCAGGTAGTCCTGTCGCCAGGACCAGTGCGGCGGCGGACATGGCCCACCTGCGGCGGCGGGATAGTGCGGTCATGCGGATCCTCCCGGAAGATGCGGCGGTTAGCGGACTTCTGCCTGGGTGGGTGGTCGCCACCCGACGATGTGCTCGGCGAAGACGGCCAGGACGTTGCGCGTCGAGGTGCGGCTGCGCGCGTCGCAGGTCACGACCGGTACCGAGGGGTCGATCGCCAGCGCGTGGCGCACTGCGGCGCGGTGATGGTGCTCATCGCCGTCGAATTCGTTGACGGCGATGAGATAGGGCAGGCCGCAGCGCTCGATGAAGTCGAGGTAGGCAAAGCCGCCCGCCAGGCGCCGGCGTCGGGCGTCGACGAGCACGATCGCGCCGGCGGCGCCCCGGCAGACCTCGGTGAAGGTGAACCAGAACCGGGCCTGTCCGCAGGCGCCGAACAGGACCAGGGTCAACCGCGGGGCCAGGGTGACCCGGCCGACGTCCATCGCCGCGGTGGTGGTCACCTTGGCCGGGACGGCCGCGCGGTCAGCGGGATCGAGCGGGGCGGCCAGCAGCGGCACCTCGGTCATCGCGGCGGGGATCTCCGAGGCCGCGGCGACGAAGGTGCTCTTGCCGACGCCGAATCCGCCCGCAATCACGACCTTGATACGCGGTCCAGCCAGGCCAACGGTGCGTGCGTTGGTGCGCGTCCACCAGCCGCCATCCACGGTGTGCCGTGAGTGCACCGCCGTTGTCATCGCGTCGCCACCGCCCCGCGAGGTGGGGACTGCAGCGCGTCGCCGAACTTCTCGACGACCAGGGCGAGCTGATAGGTGATCTGGGCGGGGTCGCAATCGCCGCGGCCCAACACCAGGATCGACTCGCCGGTGGGCGTCGACATGAAGAACAGGAACCCGGCGTCGAGCTCGACGAGGCTGGACTGCACGTGGCCGGCGTTGACGATGCCAGCGACCCCGACAAGGAGGCTGGCCAGGCCGCTGCCGGCGGCGGCGAGCTTCTCGGCGGCGTCGCGGGGCAGGCCGGGGCTGTAGCCCAGGGCGAGCCCGTCGCTGGAGATCGCCACGGCGTGTTCGACGCCGGGAACGCTGTTGGCGAACTCGCCGATCAGCCAGTGCACGTCCTGTCTCGTGGTCACCGCGGTTTCCCCTGTTCAATGTGAGTACCGGTGGGCGGCATGGATCGGGTGCGTCCGCGTAACAGCCCTCTGCTGTAGGCCGCCGCTGCCGCCGAGGACCGGGCTGGGTCGCGAGGCTGGCGGGGCACTCGTGGGGCGCCTGCTGACGCCGGCAGGGGGATTGCGCCAGGCACCAGATGCCGCCCGGCCTCGCGGACCGGCAGCCCCGACACCGTCGTCGCGGTGGCGACAGGTGTCGCCGCTCTGGCCGCTGCCGCCCACCCCTTATCGGCGATGGTGGTGAAGCTGAACGCCGCCGCGAGTTCCTGGAAAATCAGCGCCTCGACCTGCGGGCGCCGCGCCGCTGCCGCCGGGACGGCTTCCAGCGTCACAGTCGGTGCCTGCAGCGCCGTCCTCGACGTGGATGCGCCGCTGGGCACGGCAACCGGCACCGCCGCAGCGGCGGCATGGCGGGCACCGGAGACAAGCGCAGGTGCATCCTCCTGTGCCTGCACCGACCGTAGGATCGCGGTCGGCAACCTGACCTCAGCGACCGTGCCCACACTGTTGCCGGGGCGTAGGCGCGCGCCGATCCCGTACCGTGCCGCGATCATGCCCACCGCTGCCAGGCCGATGGACTGCATCGACGCGAACTGGCCATCACCGGCAGCCGTCAGCCGGGCGTTCAACATCTCCCGTGTACCGTCGGACAGCGAGCCCTGGTCGACGATTTCGACGATCACTCCGCCCGCCGTTGCGGACAGCTGGACCTGGACCGGGGCATGCGGACCGGAGTACCTGGTGGCGTTGTCCAACAACTCGGCGAACAGGTGAACAACCTCATCGACCGCGCTGCCCATCACGGCAGCGCCGGTCTGGTCGACCCCAAGCTCCACCCGTTGGTAGAACTCGACCTGCGACTGCGCTCCGCGCAGCACATCGAACAGGGCGATATCCCCTCGCCGGGGCACGCTGACCCCGGCGCCGCCCAGCAGGAGCAGGCTCACGTGGACCCGCTTCATCCGGGTCACCGCGCTGTCCAGACGCCACAGCGTGTCCATCCGCTCCGGGTTGGTCTCGTCCCGCTCCACCGCATCCAGCAGGCGCGTGAGCAGGTCCAGCAGCGTCTGACCGCGGCGGCTCAGATGCACCAGGTTCTCCGCCGAGGCCCGCCGCAGGATCAACTGCTCGACCGCCGTGCGGACCGCGGCCCGGTACACCGCGTTGAACGCCCGTCCAACCTCGGCGACCTCGTCCTTGCCGCCGCCTACCGGGACCTGGGCCTGCCCTGCGGCGAACTCGGCCGGGTCGACCATGCCCATGCGGTCATCGCGCAGTGCGGCGACCGCCTGGGCAAGGCCCTGCTCCGCGACCCACTGCGCGCTGTCACGCAAGCCACGCAACCGGTGCACCAGCGGACGGCCCATCGCCACGGCAAGCACGGTCGCGACAAGGATCACGACCAGCATCC
>WNGB01014353.1_pt1 | contig 11973 bp, 11 predicted proteins | sample 5400681 | NCBI WGS metagenome assembly WNGB01 (sample SAMN13153367, study PRJNA577476) | soil metagenome | isolation source: 115 cm soil or saprolite under grassland replicate 2 | place: USA:California | collected 2016-06-15 | reverse complement strand
GCGCCGATCCGGTCGTTCCGGGACGAAGTGCTGGAGCACGTGCGTCAGCGGCGTCCCCTGGTGGACGTCCGGAGTCCCGAGGAGTATCGGGGCGAGCGGATGCACATGCCGGAGTATCCGAACGAGGGAGCGCTCCGGGGCGGCCATATTCCGGGGGCGCGCAGCATTCCGTGGGGGCGGGCGGTCAACCCGGAGACGCATACGTTCCGGCCCGCCAGCGAGCTCCGGACCATCTACGAGCAGGAGAACGGACTGACCCGCGACGCCGACACCGTCGTATATTGTCGCATCGGGGAGCGCTCGTCGCACACTTGGTTCGCGCTGACGTATCTGCTGGGGTTCAACAACGTCCGCAACTATGACGGCTCGTGGACCGAATGGGGCAATGCGGTGCGACTGCCGATCGAGAAACCGTAGTGCGCTATCAGCTATCCGCTATCCGCTATCCGTCTGTGCCGGCGGCGCCCAAAGCGAAGCGAGCCCCCTGACGTACCGCAGCGAGTCGGTCCGTCGCCGCCGCAGCGGATGGCGGATAGCGGATAGCTTTCAGCCCATGCCTACGTCGCCCGACAGACAGACCCAGATCGACATCCTGGTCGACCACTTCAAGCGCCCGCGCCACAAGGGAAGGCTCGAGGAGGCCGACGCGAGCATGCCGGGAGGCAACCCCGGCTGCGGCGACCTGGTGACGATGCACGTCAAAGTCGACCCCGAAGGCCGGGTCGCGGCGGTCCGCTTCGAGGGCGAGGGTTGCACCATCAGCCAGGCCGCCGCGTCCATCCTGGCCGACCGCATCAACCGGACCCACCCCACCCTGGACGAAATCGCGGACTTCCCCTACGAGCAGATGCTGGACCTGCTTGGCCGGGAGGTCGTCGGCTTTCGGGAGCGCTGCGCGACGTTGGCGCTCGGAACGCTCAAGATGGCGGCCAAGCAGATCCAGATTCATCGGCGACTGCGGGCCGCGGGCCGGACCGACGAAGAGATCCGCGAGCTGGAGCGGGCCCTGGTCAACGCCCGGGCCGAGCCGGGGCTCGTCTTCGGCCAGGCTGCGGAGCAGCAGCGCGGGGTGGGCGGCGCCGAACGCTGACGCTGTCCGTTGTCCGCCGGTCGATTGCCCGGCTATTCTTGTCACCCATGACCACCACAATCAAATGGTACTCCAGGCCGCGGGCGCCGCTCGTCTCGGCCCTCTTGTGCGCTCTGGCCGTCGCCGACCTCCCGGCCCAGGCGCCGGCACAGCCGGCTCGGCCTTTCGGTACCCTGCGCGAGCAGGCGGCGCGGCAGCAAGCATGGCTCAAGCAGCGGCTCGACAGCGTGCTCCCCGGTCTCATGCGGAAGTATCGCGTCGACATGTGGGTCGTGCCGATGCGCGAGTACAACGACGCGAGTACAACGAGGACCCGGTCTTTTCGGCCCTGGTTTCTCCCACGACGTTCGCCGCGCGTCGCCGCACCATTTACGTCTTCTTCGACAGGGGTCCCGCCAAGGGGGTGGAGCGGATCGCGCTCGGCGGCAGCGCACAGGGCGGCCTCTACGATGCGGTGCGCTCAACCAAGCAAGTGAGTGCAGCCGTCGGCGGCCGCCAGGCGGAGTTGTGGGGCGACCAGCAGTGGCAGGTGCTCAAGGAGGTGATCGAGACCCGGAAACCGCGGGTGATCGGGATCGACATCTCACGCACCTTCGCCTTCGCCGACGGGTTGAGCGCCGGCGAGTATGAGGGGATGCGCCAGGCGCTGGGCGCCAAATGGGCCAAGCGCTTCAAGCGGGCCGAGGGGCTGCCGGTGGATCTGATCGCAGCCCGCCTGCCGGACGAGCAGCGCTTCTTCCACGACCTGGCCGAGCTCACCTGGGCGGTGATCGACACGATGTTCTCGGAGCGGATGGTGACTCCGGGCACCACGCGCACCAGCGACCTGGTCTGGTATTTCCGCCAGCGGGTGAACGACCTCGGCCTGGGCACCTGGTTTCAGCCCTCGGTGGATGTCCAGCGGCGCGGCGCCACCGACGAGCAGCTCGGCGACGACCCGGTGATCCAACGGGGTGACGTTCTCCACTGCGACGTCGGAATCACGGCGCTCCGTCTCAACACCGATATCCAGCATCTCGCGTATGTGTTGCGCGAGGGCGAGACCGGGCCGCCCGCCGGCCTGGTTCACGCGCTCACTCGCTCGAACCGGCTCCAGGACATCCTGATGGAGGAGATTCGGGCCGGCCGCACCGGCAACGAGATCCTCGCGTCGGCCCGTGCCCGCATGAGCGGCGAGGGGATCGACGGGACGATCTACTCCCATCCGATCGGTCTCAACGGTCATGGCGCCGGGCCGCTCATAGGGCTCTGGGACTATCAGGAGGGCGTGCCCGGCCGGGGCGATCATCGGGTGATCCCGAACATGTGGTTCTCGGTCGAGCTCCAGGCCACGACCCCGGTGGCGGAGTGGGACGGCCAGCCGGTGCGCATGGCGCAGGAGGAAGACATGGTGATGGGGCCGGATGGCGTTCCGCGCTGGGCATACCAGCGCCAAACCGAGCTTCACCTGATTCGTTGAACCGCAGAGACGCAGAGGGCGCAGAGTAAGCTTTTATCCTCTGCGCCCTCTGCGTCTCTGCGGTTCATCATTGGATCGCCATGTCAATCGCTGACTTACGCCGCGAATACGCCCATGCGCGCCTGGACGAGCGTGAGGTCGATCCCGACCCGCTGGCCCAGTTCCGAAAGTGGTTCGAGGACGCGCGCCGGGCCAAGCTGCTCGAGCCGAACGCGATGACGCTGGCGACCGCGACCCCGGACGGGGCGCCTTCCGCCCGGGTCGTCCTGCTCAAGAGCGCCGACGAGCTCGGCTTCGTGTTCTACACCGATTACCGGAGCCGGAAAGGACGCGAGCTCGAGCTCAACCCCCGTGCCGCCCTGGTGTTCTACTGGGGGGAGCTGGAGCGGCAGATACGCATTACCGGCACGGTGAGCCGAGTCTCCCGGGAAGAGAGCGAGGCATACTTCCGCACCCGTCCCCATGGCAGCCGGCTCGGGGCATGGGCGTCGGAGCAGAGCTCCGTACTCTCCGGCCGCGGCCCGCTCGAGGTCAGGCTCCGGGAGGTCGCCGCAAGCTACCCGGGCGACGAGGTGCCGCTGCCGCCTCACTGGGGTGGCTACCGGGTCCGCGCCGAGACGATCGAATTCTGGCAGGGGCGGGAGAACCGGCTGCATGATCGAGTGCGGTACGTTCGGGAGGGGAATGGTTGGCGGATCGAGAGGCTGTCGCCCTGAGGAGCAGGGAGAAGTAAGAAGTGAGAGGTGAGAAGGAGGTCCGATCTCACCCGGCACTCCTTCTTACTTCTCACTTCTCACTTCTCACTTTCGGCCTCCCACTGTACCCGATAACGGCACACCGCGCCGCCCTTGGCCCGGCACTCCTCCTCCAGCACGCTCACCTTGCGCGCTCCGCACATCTCCAGTGCCTTCCGATACCAGCCGACCACTGTTATGCAATCAGGGCTGCTGAACGTGTCGGCCTCGTACGTTGTCAGCACCCCTGACGTAGGACCGGTGGCGCGGTACTCGCGGCGGCCAGTCCCGTAGTACAGCGAATAGATCTGCGGTGCCTTGGCGAGAAACGCTTGCGGATCGCCCGGCGTCAGATACCCCGCATGGAGCGAGGTGAGGTTCTTCTCGGCGGAAGCGGCGCCCAGTCGCTCGAAGAATGCCGGCTGGCCGTTGCCGAGAACCCGGACGATCGCGTCATCAAGGCGCTTGCCCAGCTCGAAAGGATACCAGTTCGAGGTGAACAGAAGGCGGAATGGCCGCTGATCTTCGGCGGGCAGGCTTTCGAGCACCCGCTGAACCGCGTCTTTGCCGAAGTGCTCCTCGACGAAGGCTATCCGCGACTTGAGCACCGCACCCTTGACCTGTTGCACGCGCCCTCCGGTTGAAGGACGAGGGAAAGTTACAGCGGGAGGTTGCTGAGGTCAGGTCCGCGAGCTCAGGCCGATGCCCCTCTCCGCTTCGGGTCGCTCAGCGTCTGCCAGGCAGGCCCGCAGGCGTGCTTCGCCAGTAGCACGATCTGCCCGACGTGGTAACTGTAGTGCGCGACCTGGCGCGAGATCGCTTCCAGCGCGGTCAGCGGTTCGCCCCGAATGCGTACCTCCCGGAGCAGATCCTCCTGCCGCAGCGCGTCGATGGCCGTGAGGGTGAGATGCCAGCCGTCTTCCCACGATTGCTGCAGGCCATCCAGAGTGGCGCCCGCCTCGATCTCGAACTCAGCGTCACGGTTGCGGCCGGGCTTTTCACCATCGCTGGTGAGAAAGTCGGTCCACCGCGAGCGCATGTTGCCGGCCATGTGCTTCATGATGATCGCGATGCTGTTCGATTCTTGGTCCGGCGCCTGAAAGACAGCGTCCTGAGACACCTGGCCCACGGCGCGATCGGCCAGCGCTTTATACTGTCGCAGCACGCGCAGCGTCTCCTCGAGGTAGGCCGCGCCCACATTCGCTCCCATGCTACACTTCCTCCGTGGCGAGTCCGGTCCAACCGTTTGGGAGCCCGAAATGTACGCGATTGCCCTGTTGCGCTACCGCCGGCCCCTGGAAGAGGTGTTGACTCTTCTCGACGCGCATCGCGCCTATCTCGGCGAGCTGAAGCAGCGCGGGCTCCTCCTCGCGTCCGGACCGCTCGATCCGTGGACCGGCGGCGCCCTGCTGCTCCGGGTGCCCGATGATGCGATTCAGGCAACGCTCGACCGGATTCGGGAGGACGATCCCTATACCCAGGCCGGGCTGGCGCAGTACGAGGTATGGCCGTGGAAGCCGGTCTTGGGGAAGGAAGGGCTGGATGGACTGCAGTGAGAAGTAAGAGGTGACAAGTAAGAAGGGAGGCCCGTAGTCATGGTAGGCCCCTTCTCACTCCCCACCTCTCACTGGCTGACCCGGCTCGGCTCTCGCCTGTCGGCGTCGGCGTTGCGGTTGGTCCCGGGGAGGCAGGCGAGAATCTTTGCCGCGCGCTGCGCGCCGGAGGGGTGAAGATTGTCGAACCGGAACGGTCCCATCCGGCCAAAGAACTGAAGCGCCGCTTCCACCGCCGGCCGATTCTCGTCGGCCAGGACCTGAGTGGCGTAGCAGTCGGCTTCGAGTTCCTGCTTTTGCCGCAGGGCACTCCAGTCATCCCTCGGTTCGGAGAGGGCGCCACCGGCATGGCCGTACGCGATGTGGCCGTATTCGTGGGCCAGGAAGAAGTCGGCGAGCTCCGGGCCGACCCGTTGCAATAGGGTCGGATTGTAGTAGATGACCGGGCGGCCGCGCTCGTAGGTGGCCACGGCCACATCGTGCAAGGTGTCGGTCGCCACCTGGCGCACATCTACCAGGCGCTGAGCGGCGGCCAGCGGCCTCGTGCTTGCCAGCGCAAGCAGCGCGGTGACTGTCAGGCTGAGTGAGGTTCTCCGCGTCATCGTTCGACCCCTAACCCCCGCTCGAGATCCGGTCGTACGTCACACCCCACAAGAGAACCGCCCCCGCGATTTCGGCTCGAAGCGCGGGGGCGGTCGGCGAAGCGCGCTGGATCGCGCCTACCGGTGAATCCGCTGCGTTCGAACCAGGCTCGGGCCGCGAACAGTCCGTCGCAGCTCCGGGTTTCCTGCTCCGGGGACGAGCCTGAGATGCCGGCCCACCCGGCTGCGCTCCAGTCGGTTCGCTCGCCGCGCCTGAAGCAGGACCGCGGCCAATAGGAGGAAACCGGCCACCGTAGCCGCACCGCCCCCTTGAGCGCCCAACCATTCCAAGAGCATCGATCCGATCGTCAACGTCGCGTCCTTCCCCGTCAGGGATGCGGGTGACTCGCTGCGTTGCCGCTTACCCAAGCGACCGGCGGAGCCGCGGCCTTCACTCCTATCGTCCTGCCGGCGCGGCGGGTTGAGCTGCCCGCAACATTCTTATCAATGGTCCCCGGCATTCAGGGGTTCCCGACCCCCGGCGGGTTTTGCGGTCTTGAGGTACGCTCTTTCATCTAAAGCATATCTCGTGCCCGGCCGGGTTGGGGGGTGTTTGGCCCAGACAGCTCTCATTTGCCCGGTTCGGACGGCCAGGGGGATGGGGGACCGTGGCGATCTGCGGCAGATTCGACCGCTGGGCTCGGCCGGCCGGGTGATTTGACCGTTCTCAGCCACGCCCCTTACGTTGAAGCCAGCCGCCAGGGGTATCGGACCGGATCCGATTGAGAGAGAACCCTTGGAACCTGATCCGGCTCATACCGGCGAAGGGAGCGCGGCGCGCGGTTCGCGGCGCCCTTCGTTCATGCTGGGAGCGTCCGCCATGAGCACCCTGTCCATCCGCCCACCCGCTAACCTGCCCGCATACGGTGAAGCCTACCCCGGCTCCACTAAGGTCTACCTCGAAGGAAGCCGCGGCGTGCGGGTTCCGGTGCGAGAGGTCGGGCTCTCAGGTGGCGAGCCGCCGCTCCAGGTCTACGACACGAGCGGCCCGACCGGCTTCGATGTCCGTCAAGGCCTTCCGCCCCTCCGGCGCCCCTGGATTCTCGGGCGGGATGTGGAGGAGGTAGGCGGACGGGCAGGCGGGCAGGCGGGCAGCGCGGCAGCGGGCTCTCTAATCCCGGAGACGCTGAGGCGAGCGGTCTACCGAGGGCGGGGGACCATCACCCAGCTTCACTACGCCCGCCGGGGCGAGATTACCACGGAGATGGAGTTTGTGGCCCTCCGCGAGGGGCTTCCCGCCGAGCTGGTGCGGAGCGAGGTCGCGCGGGGTCGGGCGATCATCCCGGCGAACGTCAATCATCCGGAGCTCGAGCCGATGATCATCGGCCGCAGGTTTCTGGTCAAGATCAACGCGAACATCGGGAACTCGATCGTCACCTCGTCGATCGACGAAGAGGTGGAGAAACTCCAGTGGGCCACGCTCTGGGGCGCTGACACCGTCATGGACCTGTCGACTGGCAAGCACATCCATGAAACCCGCGAGTGGATCCTTCGGAATGCGGCGGTTCCGATCGGGACGGTGCCCATCTATCAAGCGCTGGAGAAAGTGGGTGGGGTGGCGGAGGACCTGACCTGGGAGATCTACCGCGACACGCTGATCGAGCAATGTGAGCAGGGCGTCGACTATTTCACGGTGCACGCGGGCGTGTTGCTGGAGTACATCCCACTCACCGCGGACCGGGTCACCGGCATCGTGTCGCGGGGCGGCTCGATCCTCGCCAAGTGGTGCCTCGCGCACCATCGGCAGAATTTCCTCTATACCCGGTTCCGTGAGATTTGTGAGATCCTCGCGCAGTACGACGTCTCCTTCTCGCTCGGCGACGGCCTTCGGCCGGGCAGCATCGCCGACGCCAACGACGAGGCGCAGTTCGCGGAGCTCCGGACCCAGGGCGAGCTCACCCGCATCGCCTGGGAGCACGAAGTCCAGGTGATGAACGAGGGGCCGGGTCACGTGCCGATGCACCTGATTCGTGAGAACATGGACAAGCAGCTCGCCTGGTGCGACGAGGCGCCATTCTACACGCTGGGCCCACTCACCACCGACATCGCCCCGGGCTACGATCACATCACCAGTGCCATCGGGGCCGCGATGATCGGCTGGTACGGCACCGCGATGCTCTGCTATGTGACGCCCAAGGAGCATCTGGGGCTGCCCGATCGCGACGATGTGAAAGCCGGCGTGATCGCGTACAAGATCGCGGCGCACGCCGCGGACCTCGCGAAGGGGCATCCCCGGGCCCGCGCCTGGGACGACGCACTCTCCAAAGCGCGGTTCGACTTCCGCTGGGAGGACCAGTTCAATCTGGCGCTCGACCCGGTCACAGCTCGGGCCTTCCATGACGAGACGCTGCCGGCCGACGGCGCCAAGCTGGCCCACTTCTGCTCCATGTGCGGTCCCAAGTTCTGCTCGATGAAACTGACCCAGGACCTCCGCCAGGAAGCCCGCCGCCAGGCCGAGATCGGAATGGCCGAGAAGGCGGCGGAGTTCCGGTCGCGGGGCAGCGAGATCTATCTCAGAAAGTGAGGGTTGAGACGTGACAAGTCAGAGGGCGGTGATCCCCTGCGCTCTGGCGCTGGCCGGGCTTGCCGTGGCGTCCTGCCGGTCCGAGCGTTCTGCTGCAGCGGGCCCGATGACGACCGGTGCGGTGGCCGCCGACACGTCGCGGCCTCAGGTGCCACGCCGGGTTCGCGAGGTTACCGGGCTCTCCCACCCCGAAGCCGCTCGCTACGATCCCCAGCTCGACTTGTGGTTCGTCGCGAACATCAACGGCGATCCGGTGGCCAAGGACAACAACGGCTTCATCACCCGGCTCAAGAGCGACGGCTCGATTGGCGTGCTCAAGTTGGTGGAGGGCGGGCGCAACGGCGTCCGGCTCAACGCTCCGAAGGGGATGGCCATCGTAGGCGACACGCTCTGGGTCGCGGACATCGACGCCGTACGTGGATTCAACCGCCGCACCGGTGCCCAGCTCGCGACCGTGAGTCTCTCCGGCCAGGCCAAGTTCCTCAATGACATCGCGGTCGGTCCGGACGGGCTTTACATCACGGACACCGGCTTGGGCCCGGACGGGAAGGGCGGCCTGAAGCACGCCGGACCCGACCGGATCTTCCGCATCGACGCATCGCACAAGGTGACGGTGGCGCTCCAGAGCGACAGCCTGCAGGGGCCCAACGGGATCACCTGGGACTCGGCCGGCCGCCGCTTCGTGATCGTTCCCTTCTTCGGCTCGACCGCTCGGGCATGGGCGCCCGGCGAGGCCGCACCCCGGGTCATCGGGCCGGGCCCCGGCCAGGAGGACGGGGTGGAGGCGATCGGGCCCGGCCGCTTGCTCATAACCTCCTGGGCCGACTCGAGCCTGTTCACCCTGGATCAGGGGCGGGCAACGCGGGTCGCGGGATCGTTGCCCTCACCGGCTGACATCGGGTGGGACCCCGGTCGGCATCGAGTCGCCGTTCCCCTGCTGCTGCAGGATCGGGTCGAGATCTGGGAGCTGCCATGACGCCGCCCTCCCACCTCGGCCGCCGCGGGGCAACCTCGCACGTCGCTGTCGCGGCCATCGGGCTGGCCGCGGGCGTCGGGATGGCATGGGGCATCGGCCGCCAGCCGCTCCGCGATGCAGTGACGACCCACGGCGAATGGGTCTACGTGAAGAAGCGGGGACAAACCGACTCGGTGCGGGCCTACATCGCCTATCCCGAGCGAAAAGACCGGGCCGCTGCCGTCGTGGTGATTCACGAGATCTATGGCTTGACGGATTGGGAGCCGACGGTGGCAGATCGGCTGGCGAAGAGCGGCTACGTCGCCATCGTGCCTGACCTGCTGTCGACCAAGTACGGCCGGTCCCCGGCCGATGCTGACTCCGGCCGGAAGCTGGTGGGTCAGCTCGAGCCCTCGCGGATCACCGCCGACCTCGACGCCGTGGTTGCTTATCTCAACGGGCTGTCTGCCGTCCAGGGCGGCGACATCGGCGTGATCGGCTTCTGTTGGGGCGGCGGCCAGAGCTTTCGCTACGCGACCAACAACCCCAAGCTTCGCGCGGCCGTCATCTGTTACGGCCCTCCTCCTGAGAACGACGCGCTGGCACGGATTCAGACACCGCTCCTTGGCGTGTATGGCGAAAATGACGCGAGGATCGACGCCAGCCTGCCCCAGGTAGCCGCCCGGCTCAAAGGCGCCGGCAAATCGTTCACGTACCGGGTGTACCCGGGCACCGGTCACGGCTTCCTCAAGCCTGGCCGGCAGGGCTCCGACGGCCCGCAGGTCGAGAAGGCGTGGGGGGATATCTTGGCGTTCTTCAAGGAAAAGCTGGATACAAAGAACGTGAACGGTAAACAGTGAACGGTGACCGGGCGCTTCCGTTGCGGGGCTGCACCCCGTTCACTGTTCACTGTTCACTGTTCCCGTCGTTGTCACCGTGATTCTTCCCTTCCTGCTGCTCCAAACCGCGGCTACCTCACCTCTGGCCATCCGGCCCGATACCGCGCGGCCGCTGCACGACGCCCAGCACTACGATGTCACTCTGCTGCTGGGAGACAGCGGGCGCCATGTGCTCGGTCAGATCGAGACCAGCTGGCGACTCCGCTCGTCTGAGCCGATTCAGGTCGAGCTCGACTCGGCACTCCGGGTGGTCCGGGTCCTGGTGAACGGCCGCGAGAACACCCGGCTCTCCCGCACCATGTACGGTCGGGGTCGCAACGACATCGTCATCCCTCACGACGGCAAACCGGGCGACTCCCTGGCCACCCGCATTCGCTATCACGGCGAGGTGGCACGCGGGCTCGTGTTTCGCGGCGACAAGGCCAGGGGTCTCTCCATTTTTGCCGACAACTGGCCCGACCGCGCCCACGGATGGCTCGCCGTACAGGATTACCCGGGCGACAAGGCGTCGGTGGCGTTTCATGTTCAGGTGCCGGCCGGGTATCAGGTACTGGCCAACGGGACGCTGCAGAAGATCGACACGCTCCCGTACGGTCACGTGGTCTGGAACTACCAGATGGATCGCCCTATCCCGGCGTACACCCTGGTCATCGCGGTGGGGAAGTTTGCGGTCACCCGGCTTCCCGACGCGGCGTGCTCGGTCCAGTGCGTGCCGCAGACGCTGTGGACGCTCCCCGAGGATTCGGCGTTCGCGGTTACCGGCCCGTTCCGCCGGGCAGGAGCCATCGTGGAGTTCTACTCCCGGCTGGTCGGCCCGTTCCCCTACTCGGGCCTTGCCCACGTGGAGGCGGTCACGCCGTACGGAGGAATGGAGAACGCGACTGCCATCTTCTACAACGACAGTCTGTACCGCGCGCGGAAGCTGCCGGAGGAGACGGTTGCTCACGAGATCGCGCACCAGTGGTTCGGGGACGCGGTCACCGAAGACGATTGGCATCACCTCTGGCTGTCCGAGGGTTTCGCCACCTATCTCGCGGCGATGTGGGCCGAGCGAGCCGGCGGAGCGACCGCGCTGGCGAAAGCCATGCGGAGCGAGGCGGAGAGCTATTTCGTGTCGCCCGAAGTCGACCGGCCCATCCTCGACGCCGGGGTGCGGAACCTGGATTCACTCCTCAACGAGAACAACTACCAGAAGGGCGCCTGGGTCCTGCACCAGCTCCGCAGCATGATCGGCGACTCGTCCTTCGCCGCGGGCCTGCGCGCCTACTACCAGCGCTACCGGGACCGCACGGCACTCTCCGAGGACTTCGCCAAGGTGATGTCCGAGGTCTCGGGACAGGACCTCGATTGGTATTTCCGGCAGGCACTCACCCAGCCCGGCTATCCGGTTCTCGACGTCCGTACGGCGCGCGAGGGCGGCAAGCTCGTGATCGAGATACGGCAGACGCAAAAGGCGGAGTGGGGCACCTACCGTCTCCCGGGACTCGAACTCGCGATCGACGGCAAGCTGATCCGGGTCGACGTCGAGGGCCGGAGAGTGCGTAAGGTGGCGGATGGCTTCTCCGGCGTCCCGAAAAAGATAGAGGTGGATCCCCGGGGCCAATGGCTGCTGAAAAGCGTGAACAGTAAACGGTGAACGTTTACTGTTTACCGTTCACGCTGTTGTTGTTGTCCGCCTGCGGCGGGCTTTCTCCGCTGCGGGGCCACGCGGTGGTTGGGCGGGATGCCTACCTCGTTTTCATCGCCGATGGGCCGGGGGGGCAGTCGGATCTCTTCGGGGTCCGCGCCGACGGCGGGCCGGTTTTTCAGGTCACATACAGTAGCGTACCGGAAGCTCAGCCCGTGCTGTCGCCGGACGGCGGTATGGTTGCGTTCCTCCGGGGCACCAGCAGAGATGACCGGCTGCCCGGGCGGGTGTGGGTGCTCAACCTGCTCAGCGGAGCGGAGCGTGAGCTCCCGCTCCCCCGGGGCTCCGCTCGACCGGAGCGCCTCGGCTGGTCGGGCGACGGGCGCTCGCTGTATGTGCAGACCGGTCTGGCGATCTATCGGGTCAACCCGCCCCCCGCTTCACCAGATCCGGCGCTCGTCGGTGGGGCCGATCGGGCCGTGGCCAAGTCG
>WNGB01011740.1_pt1 | contig 11973 bp, 13 predicted proteins | sample 5400681 | NCBI WGS metagenome assembly WNGB01 (sample SAMN13153367, study PRJNA577476) | soil metagenome | isolation source: 115 cm soil or saprolite under grassland replicate 2 | place: USA:California | collected 2016-06-15 | reverse complement strand
CCGCGGCCGCCCGCGCGAAGAAGGAGCCGTACGTCGCTCGCTACGGGCGACCCGGCGGTGCGTCGGGCTGGCACTTCCTGACGGGACAGGCGCGGTCGATCGCCGGTCTGACCGAAGCGGTCGGTTTCCGGTACGCGCGAGACGAGGCGATCGGCCAGTTCGCGCACGCGAGCGCGATCTATGTCGCGACGCCGGACGGACGGCTCTCGCGCTACTTCTTCGGAATCGAGTACGCGCCCCGCGATCTGCGTCTCGCTCTCGTCGAGGCCTCGCGCGGAAAGATCGGGACGCCGGTCGATCAGCTCCTCCTCTACTGCTACCACTACGACCCGGCGGCCGGACGATACGGCGCCGTCGTGATGAACATGGTACGGGTCGGAGGGATCGCCGCCGTCCTCGTCCTCGTGATCTTCATTTTGGTCATGTGGAGACGCGACCGGCGACGGGATGGGGCGGGGACGGCTTCGCAGCGCGGGGAAGCGTGAGAGAGGCCTTCCCGCTTTTTCCCCAGCAGGCCTCGTCGATGGCGCCGCGCGTCGACAATCTCTACTTCTACCTGCTCGCGGTGAGCGCCTTCTTCGCGGCTCTCATCGCGCTTTCGGTCATCTACTTCGCGATCAAGTACCGGCGCCGCTCGGAGTCGGAGACCCCTCCGGGAGTCGAGGGATCGATGAAGCTGGAAGTCGCCTGGTCCGTCATTCCGCTCCTCATCACGTTCACCTTCTTTTTCTGGGGGGCGAATCTCTTCTTCGCCATGAACCGACCGCCCACCGACGCCCTGGAGATCTCCATCGTCGGGAAGCAGTGGATGTGGAAGATCCAGCACGCCGATGGACAGCGGGAGATCAACGAGCTCCACGTCCCGGTCGGCCGCGCGGTCCGCCTGACCCTGACCTCCGAAGACGTCATCCACGACTTTTTCGTGCCGGCTTTCCGCATGAAGAAGGACGTGGTGCCCGGCCGCTACTCGACAGCCTGGTTCGAGGCGACCCGGCCCGGCCGTTACCACGTCTTCTGCGCGCAGTACTGCGGCACGAAGCACTCCGCAATGACCGGTTGGGTCGAGGTCATGGATCCCCTCGCGTTCCAGAACTGGCTCGCCGGTGGGACGGGCAGCGAGTCGCTCGCTTCGGCCGGCGCGAAGCTCTTCGCGCAGCACGCGTGCAACACCTGCCACCGGCCGGACTCGCTCGCCCGCGGGCCGAACCTCGAGGGTCTCTTCGGGAAGACCGTGAGGCTGCAGGGCGGCCGGACGCTCTCCGCTGACGAGAACTACATCCGCGAGTCGATCGTGATGCCGAACGCGAAGGTCGTGGAAGGCTTCCAGCCGATCATGCCGACCTTCCAAGGCCTGATCAGCGAAGAGGGGCTTCTCCAGCTCGTCGCCTACATCAAGTCGCTCTCGAAGGCGGGGCCGTCGCCGGCAGGGATCCCGCCGCCGGTGAAGGAATCCGCTCCGGAACGGGAGGCGCCGAGATGAGCTCCGCGGTCGTCGCTCCGCCTCCGGCACAGCATCCGGTCGAGCCGCGAGTGCACTATCTGAACGCCCGCTACGGCGTGAAGTCCTGGCTCCTGACGCGCGACCACAAGCGGATCGCGCTCCTCTACCTCGCGTCGATCACGTTCTTCTTCTTCCTCGGAGGGCTCTTCGCCCTGCTGATCCGGCTCGAGCTGCTGACTCCAGCCGGAGATCTCGTGCAGTCGCAGACCTACAACAAGCTCTTCACGATGCACGGGGTCATCATGGTGTTCTTCTTTCTGATCCCGTCGATCCCCGCGGTCCTCGGCAATTTCCTGATTCCGATGATGATCGGCGCGAGAGACCTGGCCTTTCCGAGGTTGAACCTGCTGTCCTGGTACATCTACATCGTCGGCGCGCTGTTCACCCTGTGGGCGGTAGTCCACGGCGGCGTCGACACCGGCTGGACGTTCTACACGCCGTACAGCACCGTTTCTTCGAACACGCACGTCATCGCCACCGCCGTCGGCATCTTCATCACCGGGTTTTCCTCGATCCTGACCGGCTTGAACTTCATCGTCACGATCCACACGATGCGTGCCCCCGGGCTGACCTGGTTCCGCCTGCCGCTCTTCGTCTGGTCGCACTATGCGACGAGCCTCATTTTCGTTCTGGGCACCCCGGTCCTCGCGGTGACGCTCCTGATGGTCGCCGTCGAGAGGCTCTTCCATCTCGGCATCTTCAACCCCGCGCTCGGGGGCGATCCGATCCTCTTTCAGCACCTCTTCTGGTTCTACTCGCATCCCGCCGTCTACATCATGATTCTGCCGGCGATGGGCGTCGTGTCCGAGCTCGTCACCACTTTCTCGCGCAAGAACATCTTCGGTTACAAGTTCGTCGCGTTCGCGTCCATTGGAATCGCGGTCCTCGGATTCCTCGTCTGGGGCCACCACATGTTCGTCAGCGGCCAGTCGGTTTATGCCGGGATGATCTTCTCGCTCCTTTCGTTCCTCGTCGCCATTCCTTCGGCGGTCAAGGTCTTCAACTGGACGGCGACGATGTACAAAGGCTCGATCTCTTACCGGACGCCGATGCTGTACGCCTTCGGTTTCATCGGTCTCTTCACGATCGGAGGTTTGACCGGTCTCTTCCTGGCAACGCTCGGCGTGGACGTGCACGTGCACGACACGTACTTCATCGTCGCGCACTTTCACTACATCATGGTCGGCGGCGCGATCATGGGCTACCTCGGCGGGATCCATTACTGGTGGCCGAAGATCTCCGGAAAGCTCTACCCGGAGGCGTGGGCGCGCTTTGCGGCTCTGGTTGTCTTTCTCGGATTCAACCTGACCTTCTTTCCGCAGTTCATCCTCGGCTACCTCGGCATGCCGCGCCGGTACCACGCTTATCCGGAGGAGTTCCAGGTCTTGAACGTCATGTCCACCGCTGGGGCATCGATCCTCGGCGCCGGTTACATCATTCCAATGATCTATCTCGTCTGGTCGATGCGATATGGCAAGGCCGCGCCGGCAAATCCGTGGGGCTCGACCGGACTCGAGTGGGACACCCCCTCGCCGCCGCCCACCGAGAACTTCCCCGTGACGCCGGTCGTGCGGGACGAGCCTTACCACTACTCGCCCGAGGAGGTCGAGATCGTTGGCTGAGGCAACCGCGCCGGGAGCGTCCGCCGCAGCGGCGGCTCACGCCGGACCGCGCGAGCTCCAGCATCAATTCGATACGGTGGAGCAGCAGCGCGAAGCCTCGTCGCTCGGCATGTGGGTGTTCCTCGTCACCGAGATTCTCTTTTTCGGAGGCCTCTTTCTCGCTTACACGGTTTACCGCTCCCAGTACGCGAGGGCCTTCGCGGAAGCCAGTCGACACCTCGACATCACCCTGGGAACCTTCAACACCGCGGTCCTGATCGTCTCGAGCCTGACGATGGCGCTGGCAGTTTTTTCGGCCTCGACCGGCCGCCGCCGCGCTCTCCTCGGGTTCCTGCTCGCGACCATGGTGCTCGGCGGCATCTTCCTCGGCGTCAAAGCGGTCGAGTACGGACACAAGTTCCACGACCACCTCGTTCCAGGATCGCAATTCCGCTTTCCCGGACCGTATGCGCGGCCGGCCGAGATCTTCTACTCGCTCTACTTCGCGATGACCGGACTCCACGCGGCGCACATGGTGATCGGAATTGGACTCCTGACGGTGCTCGTGCTCCAGGCGCGGAAAGGCCGGTACGGACCGGACTACAACACGCCGGTCGAGGTCTGCGGGCTGTACTGGCATTTCGTCGACATCGTGTGGATTTTTCTTTTTCCGTTGCTGTACCTGATCGGCCGGCACCTTCACTGATGGCGCAGCACGTTTCACAGAGCCGTCATCCCGAGCGAAGCGAGGGATCCCTCGGACCTTCGGTCCTCGGGATGACAGGCTAGAAGCGATGGCGGAGCACATCGTCCCGAAGAAGGTCTATTTCGCGGTGTTCACCGCCCTCATCGTGCTGACTGCGACGACGACCGCGATCTCGTTCCTCGACCTCGGTCCCTGGAACACCGTCGTTGCGCTCGGCATCGCGTTCGTGAAGGCGACGCTCGTCGCGCTCTTCTTCATGCACGTGAAGTACAGCCCGAGGCTGACCCAGATCGTGGTCGCGGGCGGTCTCTTCTGGCTCGCGATCCTGATCGCGCTGACCCTCTCCGACTTTCTCACGCGAGGCTGGCTGCGGCTCCCGTCGTAACAACTTCCCTGGTGCCCCGGGGCAGTGAAGCTATTGGAGTGGATCGAGTGACGTCAACGGAGAAACGCGCTCGAGCAGACTGAAGTCCCGGTCGTGGTGCAGTACGGTCAAACCATTCCGCATCGCGCAGACGGCGATCAAGCAGTCGATCCCCGATCGGATCGTCAGACCGGCTCGGCGGGCTGTGCGATAGAGGGAGACCGCTTCCTCAAAGATCGGTTGGGAAAGCGGTGACTCGACCACCGGCATCGCCAGCATCGCCTCTCTGGCCGTACGAAACGAACGTTCATCGCGAATGCCCTGGAGCACTTCTTGGACAACCGGGAGGCACGTGACGATCTCCTCGAGCTCGGCAACGTCGTCGAGGCGCACCCGAGGAGCTTTGCGGAAGATCTCTATCCAGACCGAGGTGTCAACGAGGAGCACGGTGGCGCTCTGATTTTCGGTGGGGGCGATCACCGCGCATTTCTGCAAGGCTTCCTTCCCACGCCCCGGATCCGGCGAGTTCGAGGATTCGACGCGCCTTGACCCGGCGCACAAAATCTTCCAGCGCCCGTTCAACGGTTCGGGAATAGGTCCGTTCCCCGGAAAGTCGGACCGCCTCCTCCAGCAGTTCCTCACGAAGCACAAGATTTGTCCGTTTCATGTGTATATTATACCCGATTTGAAAGTCACGGTCCCGCAGCGGCCTCCGCCCGGGTCCCCCGTGCAGTCAGGAACACGCCGGTCAGGATGAGTGCGCCGCCGGCGAGCGTCCGGGCGGGGAGCTTCTCGCCGAGCACGATGGCCCCGAGCACGACGGCGATCAGGGTGTCGACAAGAGGGATCGTGCCGATGATCGAGACCGGTACCCGCTTGATCAGCCAGAAGAGACCGACGAAGGTCAGCGCGGTCCCGAAGACGGTCAGGTAGGCGAGGGCCCCGAGCGCCTGCGGAGTCCAGCGGGCCGGCGCGCCCCGTTCGAGGAGCGCCGCCATCGCCAGCAGAAACGCCGACCCGACGAGGGTCTCTCCCCAGACGTTGCGGACCGGCTCGACCCGGTCGAGCTGCTTCTTGTTGATGATGTTCGCGACCGCGGCGACGACGGCAGAAGCGACGACGAGCGCACCCCCGCGAACGAGTCCGGACGGCTCCGCTTCGAACGCGCGAAGGACCGTCGGGCCTTCGATGAGCGCGACCCCCGCGAGCCCGAGCGCCGCCGCCGCGAGCGTCCGCGCCGTCAGAGGCTCGTTTTCGAGAAAGAAGTGGGCGAGGAGACCGACCCACAGCGGGAAGGTCGCGAAGAGGAGGGCCGAGAGCCCGGATTCGATCCACTGCTGCGCGACGAAGATGAGCGCGTACGCCACACCGATCTGGAGGAAGCCGGCGAGCGCGACGAACCCGGTCTCGCGCCCGGTCGGGCGCGCGCTGCGACGGAACGCGAAGGGCGCGAGGAGCAGGCACGCGAGCGCCATCCGCAGGCCGGCGAAGGAGAGCGGCGGGAGGTACTGCAGACCGATCTTGATCACGAGCCAGGTGGATCCCCAGATCGCGCAGAGGAAGCAGTACACGGCGAGCACGCGCCCGCGGAGCAAGGACACGGCGGCCATCCTAGACGAGTAAAATCCCGGCATGTTCGAGACGCCCGTCCATCCCGGCCTTTCGAAAGCGTCTCCCTACGAGGAACTGACGCGCTCCCTCGTCGCGCTCGTGGAGGGCGAGACCGACGCGCTCGCGAATCTCGCGAACGCCGCGGCCCTTCTCAGTCAATCACTCGAGGCGATCAACTGGTGCGGCTTCTATCTGCTGCGCGGCGAGGAGCTCGTCCTGGGTCCCTTCCAGGGCAAGCCCGCCTGTGTTCGCATTCCGGTCGGCAAGGGTGTCTGTGGCGCGGCCGCACGGGAGCGGGCGACGATCGTCGTGCCCGACGTGAGCCGTTTTCCCGGCCACATCACCTGTGACCCGGCGTCGCGGTCGGAGATCGCGGTTCCGATCCTCGAGGACGGCGATCTCCGCGGCGTGCTCGACGTGGACGCGCCGGAAGTCGGCCGGTTCGACCACGCGGACCTCGCGGGTCTCGAGGCCTTCGTCGCGACGTTGACTCCCCGCATCGCCTGGGGATCGCTCTGAAATGGCCGACAAGCGCTTCGCCGGAAAGCTGACCTGGCTCGGCCATGCCGGCTTCTTGATCGAGTCGCCCAAAGGGGTCCGCATCGTGATCGACCCCTGGATCGCCAAGAATCCGAAGTTCCCGAAAGACTTCGATTTGGGCGAGCTCGACGTGATCGCCGCGACCCACGGTCACTTCGATCACTTCGGCGACGATGGAATCGCTCTCGCGAAAAAGACGGGCGCGACGGTCGTCGGCATCTTCGAGCTCGCGCTGCACTGCGGGGCGAACGGGCTCGAGAAGGTCTCCGGCATGAACAAAGGGGGCAGCCAGAAAGTCGCCGGGATCGAGTTCCGGATGGTCCACGCGGTCCACTCCTCCGGCACCTCTGGCGCGGGCAAGGACGCGAATTTCCCGTCCGACCCCTGCGGTTACGTCCTGACGTTCGAGGACGGGTTCCGGATCTACCACGCCGGCGACACGAACGTTTTCGCCGACATGGCTCTGATCGGCGAGCTCTACGAGCCCGATCTCGCGCTGCTGCCGATCGGTGACTTCTACACGATGGGCCCGCGCGAGGCGGCGAAGGCGTGCCAGCTTCTCGACGTCACACGCGTCATCCCGATGCACTGGGGAACGTTCCCGGTGCTGCCCGGCACGCCATCCGAGCTTCGCGGCGAGATCAACGGCCGCGGCCTCGCCACGCAAGTCATTGAGCTCCAGCCCGGAGAGTCCTGGCCCTAAGAGTCACTTTTGAGAGGAGGTTCCATGCGATCGCTCACCCGGCTCCTCGCCCTCTTCGGAATCGCGTTTCTGGCCGTCTCGTGCGCCTCGCGCTCCGGTGACGACTGGGAGCTCCTCGGCACGAAGAGCGTTTCTTTTCTCGTCGATCACGACACGCTCGACGTCGGCCGGGCCCAGGGACGTTTCCGCCAGTTGAAGTTCGTCGTGGAGGGGGCGCCCGTCGAGATGTACGACATCCGGGTGGTCTTCGGCGACGGAAGCGACTTCCGTCCAGAGACCCGTCTCTACTTCGAGCCGAACACCCAGACCCGCGCGATCGACCTGCCCGGCCGGAATCGAGTCATTCGTAAGATCGACTTCGTCTACCGCAAGACTTCGGGGCTGTTCAGCAAGGCGACCGTTTCCGTCTACGGTCGGTAAGAGACCGACGCGGGCGCCGGCGCGATTACTGCAGCGGCAGCCTTCCGGCGAAGCCTTCCTCGTAGCCGTGAAAGTATTCGAGCGACGTCTCGGGATACTTCCAGCAGTAGTAGCCGGCGCCCGAGTCGAAGTCGACCAGCCAGAGTCCCTTGATCTCCGCGCCGAGCGCGAGGATCTCGCGCGCCCATTCCCCGACGACCCCCTGGCGTTCCTCTTCGGTCTCCTCCCCTTCCGAGAGCCGCGCGAACTTGAAGACCGCTTCGGAGGTGATCTCCTTGACCTTCGGAAGGAGCGACCGCGCCGCCTCCAGCGTAAAGACTTTCTTCTCCGGTGAGGAGAGGACAACCAGCTCGGCACCGCCCGACGCGAGGCCGCGCTCGCGCACCACGGCGATCAGCTTGCCAACGGCTTCGGCGTCCTCCCCCTCCGCCCCGCCGACGTACGATTCGAGGGCGGCGAGAGCTTCCTCGGTCCGTCCGCTCTTCAACAGCAGCAGACCGCGCTCCCGGCGGTATGAGAGCTCTTCCGGATCGAGGATCTCAGCCCAACGGAGCGCCTCGAGCGCTTCCGCGTACTTCTCGCGCCGCTCCCAGGAGCGGCGCAGGTTCGAGAGGACGCGGGCGAGGATGGCGTTTTCGGTGTCGGGGGCGTAGATCTCCTCCGGAAGCGAGAGCGAAGTCCCGAAGACCGTGCTGACGCGCCGCGAAACGGACTCGCGGTCGCGCAGCACGCCTCCGTCGAAGGGATCGAGGTACGTTTCCTCGGGCAGCTCCTTCCCGCCGACGACGAAGTGTCCGGGCAGGCCGATGCCCGAGAGGTGCAAGCCGGCCCGCCGGCCGACTTCCACCGTGACGATCGAAAGCGTGATCGGCATCCCCCGCCGCGCCACGAGAACGCGCGCGACCGAAGAGTTCTCCGGCTCGTCGTAAGACTCCTGGTCTCCTCGGAAGCCTTCTTCGGTGAAGAGGACCTGGCAGAGCGCCTCGACCGGGAGCTCGCCGGCGGCGACGAGATCCCGGACGCGGGAGGCGAGCGATTCGACCGCGTCGCGCGCCGCGCGGAGGTCTTCGGAAGGATCCACCAGCGCCGCGATCAGCAGAGCGCCCTCGAACACCTCGAGGTCCTCGCCTGCCGCGAAGAATTGAAAGCGGCGGAAGAGGTTTTCGCGGTCGTCCATCAGAGCGGGACTTTCCGCGCGATCGCAACGCCGTCCCGCAACGGCACGATCACCGATCGGAAATCGCGGCGCGCGAAGAGGCTCCGGTTGAATTCGCGGATCGCCTCGGTCGGCTGGTCCGTGATCGAAGGATCCACGACCTTCCCCGACCAGAGAACGTTGTCCGCGAGGAGATAACCGCCGGGCCGAACGCGCGGCGCCGAGGCTTCGAGAGCGCGCGGATAACCCTCCTTGTCGATGTCGATGAAGACGACGTCGAAGACGCCGGAGGTCGATTCGAGGAGCTCCACCGCTTCACCGATCTTCACTTCCACGCGGTCGCGAAGCCCCATCCGCTCGAGGTAGCCGCTCGCTTCTCGGGCGTTCTTCTCGCTTCCGTCGGTGTAGACGACTCTTCCGCCCGGACCGACGGCGCGGGCGAAGAAAGCCGTCGAGTAACCGATCGCGCTTCCCAGCTCGCAGACGCGCTGCGCGCCGATCGACTCCGCGAGCGTCGCGAGCAGGGTCGCGACCACCGGCCCCACGATCGGGATGTCTCGCTCGCGGGCGACCGCCTCCATCTCCGCGAGAACGGGATCCCGCGGTGGGAGGAGATCGATCAGGTAACGGTCGAGCTCCGGTGAAACGAGAGGAACCATGCAGCAGATCTTAGCTCCGCCGTTCGAATCGGATTCCGCCTGGGGCCGCTCCTATAATTCGCCGCGTGCCGGCGCCTTCCGGAACGCTCTCCGAGCTGCTCGATCGTTTTCCCGCGGAGGAGTACCGCTCGCTCGTCGAGATGCGCCGGGATCTCCACCGCCATCCCGAGCTCGCGTTCGAAGAGACTCGGACGGCGGGGAAAATCGCCGAAAGACTCGGACGGCTGCGGGCAACCACTCGGACCGGCGTCGGCCGGACGGGAGTCATTGCGGATCTGGGCGATGGAGGCAATCGTCTTCTGGTCCGCGCCGACCTGGACGCTCTGCCGCTGACCGAGGCGAGCGGCGAGGAGTTCTCTTCCGAGGAGCCCGGGCGCATGCACGCGTGCGGCCACGACGGCCACGTCGCGATCGCGCTCGCCGCCGCCGGCCGCTTCGAGCGGGACCCGGCGGCGCGCCCTCTGCGGTTTCTCTTCCAGCCAGCCGAGGAAAGGGGCGGGGGGGCCCGCGCCTGCGTCGCCGACGGCGTGATGGAAGGGGTGAGCGCAGCGATCGGCCTCCACCTCTGGAACCAGCTTCCGGTCGGCAAGGTCGGAGTCAGCCGCGGCGCGATGATGGCCGCGGTCGACGAGTTCCAGATCGACGTCCACGGGCGCGGAGGTCACGGCGCGGCCCCGCAGGAGACCTCCGACCCGATCGTCGCCGCGGCGCGGATCGTCGACGCCCTCCAGACCATCGTGTCGCGGGAGGTCTCGCCTCTTGACCCCGTCGTCGTCACGATCGCGAGCATTCACGGCGGCGACGCGTTCAACGTCATTCCCTCGACCGTGCGCCTGACCGGGACCGCGCGCTGGTTCGCGGAGGCGAACGGGGCGGCGATGCCCGGCAAGATCGGTCGGATCGTTTCGGGCACCGCGGCGGCGGCGGGTGTCTCCGCGCACCTCGACTATCGCCGGATCAACCGGCCCGTCGTCAACGATCCGCGGATCGCCGACGTCGTCATTGAAACCGCCCGCCGGCTCCTCGGGGAAGAGAACGTCGACACCGAGACGCGAACGTTGGGGGGCGAGGACATGTCGGTATACCTCGACCGCGTACCGGGCTGCTTCTTCTTCATCGGCGCCGCGCCGGAGGGAGAGCACCGGCCCCACCACTCGCCGGCGTTCGCGATCGACGAGCGCGCGCTCCCGGTCGGGGTGATGCTGCTCGAGGCCGCGGCTCGGGAAATCGCGAAAGCGCTCGAGCGGGCGTGACGGCGCGGACGGCGGCGTCTCTCGATGAGGTGCAGATCCTCGCGTTCGCATTTCTCGCCGCCTACCTCGCCGCCGTCCTCGCCATCGGTTTTCTCTGGCGCCGACGCGCCGGGCGCGACGAAGTCTCGTATTTCGTCGCCGACCGCAGCCTCTCGACGTTCTGGGGCTTTCTCGGGCTCGCTTCGCTGACGACCGGCGGTTCGACGACCATCGTGCTCGCCGCGTTCGTGTACGCGCACGGCGTCTCGGGACTCTGGCTCGACCTCGCGGGAGCCCTCGGCCTCGTTGCCCTCGGCCTCCTCCTAGCCGGGCGGATCCGGCGCGAGCGGGCCGTGACGCTCCCCGAAATCGTCGGCCGCTACTACGGTGCGGGCGCCCGCCGCGCGGCCGCCGCTCTCGTGCTCGTCTCGGAGATCGTCTGGTTCGCTCTCCTCGTCGAAGCGACCCAGACCGTCCTGACCGCGGCGTTGAAGGTGCCTCCACTGCCGGCGCTCCTCGCCTCGACGGCGGTCTTCCTCGCGTACACGTCGCTCGGAGGCCAGTTCGCCGTGGCGCGGACGGACCTCGTCCAATACGGCGTCATGCTGGTTGCGATCCCCGGCGTGGCCCTCTCCCTGGCTCTCGCCGGCGCGAAGGGGCTCGGCGGCCTGCCTCCGGAAGTCTGGAAATTCCCGCTCTCGCGGGACGTTCGGGCGGGAGACGTCCTGGCGCTCGTCGTCCTGATCGGACTTCCTCATCTCGTGGGAAGCGACGTCTACGCGAAGCTTCTCTCCTGCCGTGACGAAGCGACTGCTCGCCGCTCTGCTCTTCTCGCGGCCGTTTCCAAAGTCGTGTTCGGATTCTCCGTCGCCGCCATCGCTCTCGCGGCCCGCAAGGCGCTGCCTCCGGTCGATCCGTCGAACGCGCTGCCCTCCGCGGTGCTCGGGTTCGCGCCTCCCGCGGCCGCGGCTCTCATCCTGGTCGGCCTGGTCGCCACGATGCAGACATCGGCGGACATCGTTCTCCTCTCCGCGTGCGCGGTGACGGTGCGCGATCTCGCCCCCGGCCTCCTCGGCAGAGATTCTCGCGTCCGCGCGGCGCGGTGGCTGGCGCCGATCTACGGAGCGCTCGGGCTTCTCGTCGCGCTCTCGCTCGGACGTGACGTCGTCGAGACCCTGAAGCTCGGCTACTCGATCTTCGCGGCCGGAATCATCCTGCCGGTGCTGGCGGCGCTTCTCCCGCGGAAGCCCGCCGTGTCGCCGCAGGGAGCGATCGTCGCGATGATCGCCGGAGGGGCGGTCGCCGCCGCAGGGCGTCTCGCTCCGCGATGGACGCACGGGATCGATCCGGTTCTGCTCGGGACCGGGACGAACCTGGTCGTCCTGTTGATCGCGTTCGCCAGCCGCCCCGCTGCCCGCGCATGAGCGAGAAGGAGAAGCTCGAGCGCGGTCCAGCCCATCCCGCCTTTCTGAAACCGGCC
>WNGB01045598.1_pt1 | contig 11976 bp, 10 predicted proteins | sample 5400681 | NCBI WGS metagenome assembly WNGB01 (sample SAMN13153367, study PRJNA577476) | soil metagenome | isolation source: 115 cm soil or saprolite under grassland replicate 2 | place: USA:California | collected 2016-06-15 | reverse complement strand
GGCCGACGTCGCCCGCGCCCACGATCACGGTGTTCTGGAGGTATGAAGCCTGCCTGCGTGCGACTGCCCGCGCTGCCGAGCGGGTCAGCACGACGGTGCTAATCGACAGGATCCAGAACGTCGCGAGCTTTGGCTGGTTGGGATCCGCCAGGCCCGTGAGCCACGAAACGGCGAAGAAGGCCCAAACCCCAACCGTGATGAGGTGAAAGACGGTTACGAACTCGTCGGCCGTGGAGTGCGTCGCACGTTCCTCGTCCTTGTCGTAAAGGCCATAGAGCTTCGCTGCCACGACCCACATCGGAAGGGTCGCAACGAATACCGCAGTCTCCACGGAGATACCGATGCCGTCGACACGGGTGCTTCGGCCCATGAAGAGGAGCTCCGTCGACAGGAACGCGACGAGCAGGCCGATGACGTCCGCCGCGAGCAGCATGCGGCGAACGAGCCAGCCGCGCCGTGCCTGAGGTTTTTCAGGGGCAAGGCTGCCGGCAATTCGCGCTCGTCCGTTGGAGCCGGGAAGGCGCTCGGCCACAGCGTGCGAACCGCTCGCGCTCTCGGAGACAGAGCGGGAAATGAGCGGGGGTCGCCTAACGGCCAACAGAACACCGTCCGCGGTGCATGTCTGCGGGGAAGGAAATGCAGTCGGTCGCGCGCGAAAGCACGTTCAGGCTCACCTGCATGCAGGCATAGACGTCTGAGTTGGGTAAGCGAGTAGGACGGTCCGCGCCACAGTGCTGTTCTCCCCGTCATCCCCCGCCCGCGCGTCAGCCGAAATACGCGGAGCGAGCATTGTCGAACTCAGACAAGGCTAGCGCGAAACGGCTGGGAAATCCAACTGGCTACCCGCCCTGTTGTCCAGGACTTTGGGCTAGGGGCTAGGAGGAAGCGCCTGGCGCCGGATCCGCGACCCGCAGGTCGTCATCGGCATGGTCCCGCCGTTCGAGCTCGCTCCGGAGACGCGCCAGCGCACGATGAAGGGCAACCTCGACAGCGTTGGTCTGCAGGCCGAGGGTCGTGCCGATCTGGCGCGCGCTGAGGTCGGCTCCGTAGCGCAAAGCGAGCAGTTCCCGGCTGCGCCGGTCGAGGGTGGAGATCGCCGCAGCGAGCGTCAGCCGCTCGACCGCAGCCGCCTCGAGATCATCCGGCGCGGCCCCCTCGGATCCCAGAGGGCCGGCCGGGACCGGTAGAAGCCGGCGACCGTCGATGCAGCGGCGGGCGATGCCGATCAGCCACGGAAGCGGCCCCCCAAGGCCCGGGTCGTAGCTCGAGCGGTAGCGGACCGCACGTTCGAAGACCTCGCTTGTCACATCCTCGGCGTCGGGGCCGTCCCCGACCCGATACGCCACGTAGGCGTAGACGCGACGGATGAGCGGCCCCGGATCGGCGAGCGGGTCACGACGGCCCATCTCAGCCCAGTCCAGGTATGACCGGCTGTGCGGTCGAGATCGTCACGAGGTGCGGGTTGGGTTCGAGGGAGCGGCGTGCTTCGGTAGCAACCGCGAGCGCGGATAAAGAGCCACGGCGCGCTGCAGCGCGGCGATCCGGCCGGGGCCCGTAGAGGCGCGCGCGAGGTCGTACCAGAGCTCCCAGTCTTCCGGATCCATGGAGGCAGCTTTGCGGAAGCTCGCGCGGGCATTGCGAAGGAGACCGGCGCCGAGCTGGGCCTCTCCGAGCGCAGACCACGGCGCCGGGGACCAGGGCATCCAGGACCGGGCTCGGCGGGCCTCCGAGGCGGCGCGGTCCCAATGGCCGGCCCGCCGGGCGGCATCGCTCGCCTTGAGGGCGCTGTTGCCGACCAACCCGATGGTCGCGAACGCAGCCACTACCACGATTACGGTCAGTGCCACACTCCTAACCGGCACGGACAGCAGCCGAGCCCTGCCGTATCGGCGGCCGGACACGAGGATTGCGCCTCCGCAAAGGATCGCCGCAAGCGTGACTGCCGGCAGCTCCCAATCCCAGTCGGCGATCGCGTGCACGAGGAAGGCCGCGTAGGCACCGGCCGCGGCAGGCACAAGGGGATGCACCCGCGCGCGGAGGGCGACGACAAGCGGGATGCCAAGACATGCCACGAGGAGGGCGAGGCCGACGGGGCCGAGCTCGGCCAACGTCTCGATGTAGAGCCCATGGGCGTCGCGTACACGCCCAACGTTCGGCGTCTGATGCTTGAGGAAATAACGCTCGTAGGACCCGGCGCCGGAGCCGAGCCATGGATGGTCGCGCCCGTCCATCCATGCAAGCCGCCAGAGCTCGTAGCGGCCGTTTCCAGAAAAGCTGAGCAGTCGTCGATTCAGATTGACGACGTGCGGCGTCGGCGCCTTGAACGCTGCGTAGCCCTTTCGGGCGAGCGTCGAGGGGCCTCCGTATCGCGCGAACGTAAGAGCGAGGACGACGGCGACCGAGACGACGAGCACCACCGCGAAGACCCGTCGTGCCGCCGCTGGGACGACGACCCAGCGCTCGACGAACGCCAGGAGCGCCACCGCGATCGCATTGACCGCACCGAGTAGGACAAGGGCGACAGCGAGGCGATGACCGTCGTGAGCAGCGCGTGCGGCCGACGCGCCCGCCCGTGTGAGACCGTACGAATGTGCCGCCAGCCACACCCCCGCAACCGAGGCGGGCGCCACGACGAGCAATGTCGCCAAGAGTTGCAAGCGCCGTGGATCGATCAATGCGGCAACGACGACGCCCGCGGCCAAGGCGATCCAACCTGAACGCCCGAAGGTGAAGTAGAACGTCGGGAGCAGCAAGACGACGAGTCCGGCACAGACTGCTCGCACCGCCGACAATCGAGCGCGCGCTGCGAACCCAAGCGCAAGAATCACGCCCATCGCGGTGAAGATCGCCAACCCATTCCAATATCCGATCGGCTGGGCGAGTCGGTAGACGGCGCTGCGATCGTAGACCTGGAGCTGGCCTGGGAATAGGCGAGTGGCGAGACTGAACGCTGCGATCAGCGAGATTCCGGCCAGCAGGCCACCCAGGACGCAACGCGCAGAGCGCCTTTGTGTGATGACGGCGACGGCCAAGGCACCGGCGACGTACACGATCGCCCGCTCGAGCTCCACCACGGTCTGCGGGAGGTCGCGCGACCAAACGATCGAGAACGCGATCCAGGCCGCGAGTCCTCCCCACGCGACGACGAAAGCTCGCTCGGCCCCGCTCGCCCGCGCGCTCGACCGCAGCACGATCGCCAACCCTGACGCCCAGAGCAGACCAAGGGCCGCCCAGCCCCAGGACGAAGGGAAATATCCTCCTTGCGCGGCACCCAACGAGGCAACCGGAACCAGGCCAAGCAAGCTCGGCCACAGCCGGCGCCCGACGCGGGCGCCGAAACCGTTCGCGCTTCGAAGGGGAAGGACGCTCGTCTCGGCCACGGGCGTCAATACCCAGGCACGGTGGCGAACGACGTTCCCTCCGTGGGCGCGTTACGAAACGCGCTGCTTCTCGACGTGCTCGGGCTCGGTCGCCGCATAGCCATAGGCGTATGCGTACCCGTAAGTCTCTCCGAGCTCCGCGCCCGCCACCACGTAGCCGAACTTCTCGGCCGGGCACGCTTCGAGCAACCGCGCGAGCTCGTGGAGCATTCCGCGATGGACGACCTTGAGTCGTGTGACCACGAACATCGCATCAACCCTTGCGCTCAGCGCCATCGCGTCGCCCACAACCAACAAAGGGGGCGCGTCGATCAGCACGAAGTCGAACTGGTCGCGCAAGGAGTCGAGGAGGTCGCCGAGGCCTTCGGTACCGACGAGCTCACCCGGGTCTGGAGGAATCGTCCCTGCAGGCAGCACGTTCAGAACACCGTCCAGCTGACCGTGCCCATTCGAGGAAGCCGAAGCTAGGGGGAACTGAACCGGAGCGGGAGCAGTGCTGGAGCGCTGGCCGCCCGGCGCGGAAACAGGCACCGGGCGCATCGCATCCGACAGCTTGAATCGGCCGAGCACGACGTCGGTCACTCCTGGCACGGATTTGACGCCGAAGAAACGGTGGAGGAAGGGCCGCCGAAGGTCGAGGTCGACGAGCGCGACACGCCGTCCGGCTCGAACCAACGCGACAGCCAGATTCGCAATGGTCGTCGACTTGCCCTCGCGCTGGACGGCCGACGTGATCATGATCGTTCGCGCGTTTCGCTCGAGATTCGCGAACTCGATGTTCGTGCGAAGCGCCCGCACCGGCTCAGCCGCAATGCTTCGCGGCTCGGCGAGCATGACGAGGGAGTTCGCTTTTCGCAAGCGCCTCGCCGGGCGCGGAACCCTCGCGAGGAGTGGTAGCGTGACCGTGTCGGCGATCTCGCGCTCGGAGCGGACACGCTTATCGAGTGCCTCGGCGATGAATGCGAGCCCGATACCCAAGATGCCGCCCAGGAGAAAACCGAGAATTCCGTTTCGCCGCGGCCGCGGACTGATCTTCCCCGCACCGTCCGCCGGCCGCAGAACCTGCGTGTTGTTTGCGAGCTGGATGCCGACGGTCTCCAGCCGCGTTTGACTGTCGAGCAAGGTTCCGTACGCGGCTGAGTCGATGGAGACACCGTGCGCACGCAGCGACTTGATCCGCGCTCTCACCCGCTCCAGCGCAAGGTTGATGCGCGCTGTGTCGAGGTCGGTCTGATACTTCGTGAACTGGTCCGCGTACGCGTTGGCCAGCCTGACGGCGACCTCGGGCTTCTCATTTGTCACCGCGATGTTCGCGCTCGGCGAGCTTCGGATCGCGCGCGACGCTGGCCTGCGTCTTCAGGAATCGAACCGGATCCACCTGCAAAGTCGGATCCGTGACGCCTGCTACGGCCGCTGCGATGTCCGCCCGCTTGACGTAGATCTGTGCAGATGCCTGGTAGAGGGACTGCTGCCTGGAGGAGAGTATCACCGCCATAGCGGGCGCCAGCAGAAGGGGGAGCAGGATGATCCACTTGCGACGGCGGACGATCGCCAAATAGTCGGCAAGGGTTGTCGGTCGACTGGCGAACGCGTCGGTCATCGGCCCTCGTCTCTTTCCACTGTAGGCAAATCCTCGGCTTTCCTAGCGCTTTGAGGCCGTGCTTGATCGTGGCCGCTCGATCGACGCGGGCTCGCAACGAGAGTAGCAGTGGGTTTCGCAGCTTGCCACCCCCAAAAGTCCAGGGGTACGCCACCGCGGACAAACCAAGATAGCCGGCATCGCCGGCGTAAGGTTTTCGGCTCAACGGCCGGTATACACAACGAACCCCGTCCACGACCAGGGAGATCGATTCGCATGTGGGAAGCTCGGAACCGCCGCCGCCAGGCCCGACACCTCGAAGAGCAGTTGCGGTCGGCACGACCGGCACCGAGCGACGAGCTCGTCGCTCGGATCGCGAGCCGCATTGGTACGGACCGAGCGCCCAGGGCGTGGTCACGCCTCGCGTTCGCCGGCGCACTGACGACGTTGCTCCTGGGCACGTTCGCCTCTTTCGGCGGCCTTGGCTACGCCGCCTCCGGGACAACTCACGCAATCGGCACGCTGAAGACGCTGGCGGTGAGCCACAAGGTCACCGTTCGGTCTGCCTCCGACGATCAATACAAGCCGACTCCCCAGGCGCCGAAGCCGCACGTACGTGGCGTAGCTCGCGCGCAGAGCGCCGGAGTCGCAGCGGCCGTCCAGAGCCGCAGCCTGCCCTTCACGGGGTTCTCGCTGCTCGGCACCGTACTCGCAGGTATCGCGCTGCTGACGCTCGGAATCGTGCTCCGCAGGCGCGAACGAAGCCGGTCCTGATCTATCCGCGCAGCGGCCCGCGCCACTCCGGCGCGGGCCGCAGGTCCGCGGAATCTTCGACGCGGCCTCAGGAGGCGATGGAGCTCCGGTCGGCAAAGAAGCCGCGGATGGCATGGACAATCGTTTCGAGCTGGCCGGCAGTCAGCTCGGGGAACATCGGCAACGAGAGCATCCGCGTGGCGAGCCGCTCGGAGACAGGAAACGAGCCGGCTCCGAGCTCCAGGTCGGCGTAGGCCTCCTGTAGATGAATCGGCGTCGGATAGTGAATCCCCGTCTGGATCCCGGCCGAGGCCAGATGATCACGCAGGGCATCCCTGTGCTCGGTTTCGACGATGAAGAGGTGGAAGACGTGTGTGGCGTACGGCGGACGCTCCTGGAGAACGAGGTCGCCGGTCCCGTCGAGCGCGGTCGCGTAGGTCTCGGCATGCCGCGCACGCGCCGCATTCCAGGCCGGCAAGTGGCGTAGCTTGACGCTCAAGAAGGCGGCCTGGAGCCCATCCAGTCGCGAGTTCCACCCCTTGACGACATGCTCGTACTTCCGCCGCTCTCCGTAATTCCGCATGCGGCGAACCTGCTCCGCAACGGTCGCGTCGCGCGTCGTTACCAAGCCGGCATCTCCGTAGGCACCGAGGTTCTTACCGGGATAGAAGCTGAAGCAGCCGACATCTCCCAATGAGCCGCAAGCACGGCCCTCGTAGCGCGCGCCATGAGCCTGAGCGGCGTCCTCTACGACGTACAGGCCGTGCCGCTCGGCCAGCTCGAGGATTGGACGCATGTGCGCCGCTTGCCCGGCGAAATGGACCGGCAGGATCGCTTTCGTCCTCTCCGTCAGTACCGGCTCGATCCCGTCCGGATCGAGGTTGTACGTCCGCGGATCGCAATCCACCAACACGACGTCGGCGCCGACCTCGCTGACGGCAAGCGCGGTCGCGATGTATGTGTTGGCCGGCACGACGACTTCGTCCCCGGGACCTACTCCGAGGGCTAACAGGGCCAGCCGCAGCGCATCGAGGCCACTGCCCACACCGACCCCGTGTACGGCTTCGACGAAGTTGGCAAACTCGGTCTCGAAGCGCGTGACACGATCCCCGAGGATGTATTCGGCAGAGGCCGTGACTTCATGAAAGGCCTGCTCGATCTCCTCTTTGATTGCCTCGTACTGCGCGACCAAATCGACGAAAGGGACTATCGCGCACTCCTGGCACGCGCGGGGACCCCGATCACGGTGTCGCCGGGGGGGACGTCACGGGTGACGACCGCACCGGCACCCACGATTGCACCTTCGCCGATCCGCACACCGCCGAGCACGACGGTGGCCGAGCCGAGCATCGCCCGGCGCCCGACGACGATCGGCAGCAGCGTCCAATCATCTTGTCCCTGGAGCCGACCCTCGTCGGTCGTCGCACGCGGGTAGTTGTCGTTGATGAACATCGTCCCGTGCCCCACGAAGACCTCGTCCTCGATACTCACGCCGTCGCAGATGAACGTGTGGCTCTGGATCTTGCAGTTCGAGCCGATGAACGCGCCCCGCTGGATCTCGACGAACGGCCCGATCCGGGTGTTGTCGCCGATGCGGCAGCCGTAAAGATTGGTGAAGGAATACACAATGACGTTGTCGCCGAAGGCGACGTCATCTATAAGCCGGAACGGCGCTTCGTTTGCGGGTCCGTCAGCCATCGACTGCCGCCGAGACGGATACCGGCGCGCCCTCCAGCTTGAGTGACCGCTGCACGGCTTCGAGCGTCCGCACGACCTTGACGGCCTCGGCCCCGCTGGCGCGACCATCCTCCCCGCCCCCGATCGCTTCGAGGAAAGCACGCGCCTGCACACGAAGAGGCTCCTCCAGAGCGATCTTTGGGAGCCGTACGTCGCCGTCCGACATCGAGATGCGGAGGAACTCGCCGTAGTCTGAAACGGCCTCCGTTGCCTCCGCGCGCTTGTCGAAGAATGCCACGGGGTTGCTCAGCTCGAGGTCGTCCCACGTCATCATCCCTTGCGACCCGACGACGGTGATCTGCCGCACCTTCTTCGGGCTGAGCCAACTCGCCTGGAGGGTGGCGAAGACACCATTGGGGTACTTGAGGGAGATCGAGACGACGTCCTCGACGCCTGGCTGAAGAAAGGCGGCTCCGGACGCAGAGACGACAGCAGGCTCGGCACCGAGTAGCCAGTTGAAAATCGAGATGTCGTGTGTGGCAAGGTCGTACGCCGCGTTGACGTCGCCACGGATCGGACCGAGATTCGTGCGTACAGCGTGCAGAGAGAGCGGCCGCCCTACCTCGTCGGCCTCGAGTGCCTCGTGCAATTTGACAATCCCAGCGTTGAAGAGAAAGACATGGCCGACCATGAGAGCAAGGCCCTTCTCTCGCGCGGTCGCGACCAGCTCCTCCGCGTGTGCCGATTCCTCGGCAAGCGGCTTCTCGGCGAGGACGTGCTTGCCGGCTGCAAGTGCGCGCCCAACGAGCTCGTAGTGGGTCGATGTCGGCGTCGCCACGACGACTGCGTCGATCTCCGGGTCCGCGAACGCCACCTCGGGGTCGGAGGCGAGCTCGAGCGACGGGTGCAGCTCTCGAACGCGCTCGAGCCGATTCGGGTCGGGGTCAACCGCTATACGGACCGCGCTCCTGCCGAGTGATCCGAAAACCCGAATGTGGTTCGGCCCCCACGCGCCGCAACCGATGACGCCGACGGAGATCACACGCGTATCTCTGACTGTGCCGCCGGACAGGCGAGCGCCGCGGCCCATGGCGCCGCGTCCTCGACGTCGACAAAGTTCGCCGTATCTCTGTCCTTCACCTCTACCGCTCCTCCACTCCCGTCCGCCGACCCACAGATGCAGGCGGCACCGCTTCCAAACACACAATGCCAAACTCCTCGGCTGAGCAGGGCCGTCGCGGACCTTGTGCGCGCTACGCTGGGGCGCGGGTCTTCCCGCGAGCTCGAGTTGGATCAGTTCTCAATCGTCTTCGTCTGCAGCGGCAACCGGTTTCGGAGCCCGTTGGCGGAGGCATTTGTTCGACGGCTCACGGTGGGTCTACCTGTGGCCGTACAGTCGTTCGGCACACTCGAGCTGGGTGCGGCGCCGGCCCTCGCGGAGGCACGCGAGCTCGGGCTCTGGTGCGGCATCGATCTCTCCAACCACCGGGCCCGGCTGGTCGGGGCCGAATCGATCGAGGACAGGGACCTCCTCATCGGCTTCGATCAGGAGCACGTGCGCCGCACGGTGATCGACGGCAACGCCCCGAGCAGGCGGTCATTCACGTTTCGCCAGATCATCGCACTGCTCGAGGACCTGGAGGAGGACGAGACCACCGACGTTGTCCAGCGCGCGCGTGAGGCAGTAAGCGACGCGGCTGCGCGGCGTGAAGCGGATCCCGATGCATGGGGAGCCGACCCGATTGCCGATCCTTTCGGAATGTCCTGGCGTGTGTACCGCGAGACGGCTACGGAGATCCGCGAGCTCTCGTTGAGGCTCGTCGGCGCGCTCTTCGGCGTCAGCGAAGCGAGTGGACTACCCGCCCTGCCGGCCAACCTCACACGACGGCGGGCGCGTCGAGGACGCTGACGCCGGCCGCCTCAGCTCGGTGACGGCGGTGCACGGCGCTCTTCGATCAGATCGCCGAAGACATCCGCGACGAGGGCATCGAACGACGAAGGAAGCCTGCCGTCGTGATCCGCGTGTTCGCGGAGGAAGAAGAGGTAGGTCTTCCACTTTTCGTATCGCGCTGGGTCGGCGTTCGCATGCTCCTGCATGCGACGCTCGAGTGCGCCGAGCGTCCATTCGCCGGGAACAGGCTCAAGCAGCGTTGGAGGCTCCGGTTGCTGCGCGTGCGCCTCCGGCAGGGCGAGGGACTCCGGTTCTCGCGGCGGGGGCGAGCTCGGCGACGGCCGGGCGGCCGCCGCGGCGAGCTCTTCCTCCCGCCGCTCGAGCTGTTTCTCGCGCTTCGCGAGCTCCCCGGCGCGACGTGCGAGGGCCCGCTCACGTTTCGTGACCTCGTCCATGCGTGAGCGCAGGCGGCGCTCGACGTTCGGGTCCACCCCGCCTTCGATCATCGGCATCCGGCGCTGGCGTGCGAGCGCCGCCGCGCCCGCCGCACCGGCGGCCAAGCCGATCAGCCCGGCGATCAGAAGGTTGCGCTCGGGGGTCGGGCTCGTCTGCTCCGCGGGATGGGCTGGATCTAGCACCGTTGACGTCACGCCCGTCGAGCCAAACCGCTGCGCGACCTTCTGGATCAGGACGACCACGGCCTCGGCGTCGATTTGACGGGCGCGGTCGCGGCTGCCCGCCTCCACGGAGACGGTGAGGATGCCGTCGTCACCGCTCTTCGCCGAGACGCGCGGGGCGTGCGAGATGTGCAAGGTCTGCGCGACGTTCTGCTCCAGGAGGCTGCTCTCGGCCACGGCTCTCACCGCGGGGAGGATCTGCGCCGCGTTCGTGCCGCGCACGAGCACGCGCGCGTCGGCCCGGTAGCGGTCGGGCTGCGCGAGCGTCCAGACGGCGCCCGCCGCGAGACCGGCGAGCACGCCGGCGAGCACGGGCCATCCCGCTCCGAAGATCCTCGCGAAGCTCACACCCATCGCTACTGCCGGAGCGCCGGGAACAGGATGACGTCGCGGATCACGTCGCGTCCCGTCAGCAACATCGCGAGCCGGTCCATGCCGATTCCACAGCCGCCGGTCGGCGGCATTCCATACGACATTGCCTCGACGAAGTCCGGATCGCCTGCCTCGGCAGTCACGTCCCCCGCAGCGCGCTCCGCCGCCTGCATCTCGAACCGCTCGGCCTGTTCGGCGCTGTCGTTTAGCTCGCTGAAGGCGTTCGCGAACTCCATGCCGCCGACGACGCACTCGAAGCGGTCGACGAGCATCGGATCGTCGTCCGTCTTGCGCGCAAAGGGCGAGGTCTCGATCGGCCAATCGTGAACGAACGTCGGCTGGACGAACTCCGGCTCGACGAAGTGCGAGTACGCGTGGTCGACAAGCTGCGCCCAGGTCGTGTCGTGAGTCGTATCGACGCCGGCGGCGTCCAGCTTTGCCCGGAGGTCGTCGGTATCGCGCGACCAGGCGCCCTTTTCCTCGAGCGCCTCGACGAACTTCACCCTCCGCCACGGCGGCGCGAGGTCGATCCCGTGCCCGCGGAACGTCACCTTCGTCGTCCCGATCGCGGCCTGGGCGGCACGCTCCACCAGCGTCTCCGTGCGCTTCATCGTGTCCCTGTAATCGGCGTAGGCCTCGTACCACTCGAGCATGGTGAACTCTGGAGAGTGCTTGTAGGAGACACCTTCGTTGCGGAAATCCTTGGCCAGCTCGTAGACCTTCTCGAGCCCGCCGACGATCAGCCGTTTCAGGTAGAGCTCGTCCGCGATCCTGAGATAGACGTCCTGATCCAGGTAGCTCGAGTGCGTGACGAACGGCTCGCCGAAGGCGCCGCCGTAGCGTGGCTGGAGAATCGGTGTCTCGACCTCGAGAAAGCCGGCTTCGTCGAGGTAGGCACGTACCGCGGAGATCATGCGTGAACGGATGACCGCGTCTCGACGGGATTCCTCGTTCATGAGCAGGTCGAGGTAGCGCTTGCGGTAGCGCACCTCGGTGTCGGTCAGGCCGTGGAACGTGTCGGGGAGCGGGCTACGGATCTTTCCGAGCAGGACGAGCTCCTCCACGGCAATGGAGGGCTCACCTCGGCGGGCCTTCGCGGGTGAGCCTGTGACACCGACGACATCGCCGAGGTCCACGTCGATCGGCCCCGTCCGTGCCGTGTCACAGAGGAGCTGGATGCGGGCGCTACGGTCGACGAGGTCGAGGAACACGAGTTTGCCCATCTCCCGCCGCGCCAGGACGCGCCCGGCTACACGGACGGTGTTGTCGGCCTCGGCGCCGGGATCGACCGCTTCCGCCTCGGCTCGAACCGCGGCGATCGAGACGGTGTCGGGAAACCGCTTCGGCGTCACGTGCAGAGCCTAGGGCGACCTGCGGTCGAACCGCGCCGGCTAGCCCCAGATCGCCCAGCCCACGAGGATCCCGATACCGAGCGCGGCAGCGAACAAGGCCCAGCCGAGGAGAAGCGCTGCATAGGGCGAAGTTCGGCGCGACCGCCTGGCAGTCCCCGAGACACGCGTATGTCCGGGTGCCGAGAGCATGCCGATGACCTGATTCCTGAGCGTCTCCGCATCGGCGTCGAAGTCGAGGAGAATTCGCGCGGCGACGCCCTCGTTCTCGCGCGCGATGCCGAGCAGGAGGTGCTCG
>WNGB01013128.1_pt1 | contig 11976 bp, 11 predicted proteins | sample 5400681 | NCBI WGS metagenome assembly WNGB01 (sample SAMN13153367, study PRJNA577476) | soil metagenome | isolation source: 115 cm soil or saprolite under grassland replicate 2 | place: USA:California | collected 2016-06-15 | reverse complement strand
CAGTCGTAGGGGTTGTTGTAGCCGGCTCTGTCCCAGCTGTCGGTGGCGGCAAAGGCCGCCGCCAGCCGAGACTGGCGGAGGAGGAGGCTGTCGATCTGGCGCTGGGTCTCGAGGAGCTGGTCCTCGAGGCTGGGCTGTACCTGGAGCATGCGAACATGGTACGAAAGAACGTTCGATTGTACAATCTCCAGTCAGTTAATTTATATTCAAACTCGCAAAGCCCTCCACCACCCAATCCCACCCCTGTCACCCCCTTCACCGTCCTCGTCGTCTCCGTGCCAAGATTGCTACGGTGGTGGATCTACCGGATCGCTACAACGTCGGCGCCGACCTGATCGAACGGAACCTGCCCCGTCACGCCGCCAAGACCGCGATTCACTCCGCCTCCGGCGACATCACCTACCAGCAGCTCTTCAAGCTCGTCAACGGCGCGGCGCGCCGGCTCCTCGACCTGGGCCTCCGTCGCGAAGAGCGCGTCCTCCTCGTCGGCTATGACTCGCCGGGCTGGGTGGCCGCGTTCCTGGGCGCCCTGAGAATCGGGGCCGTCCCGGTCCCGGTCAATCCCCTGCTGCAGAGGAGCGAGGACTACCTCCACTACGTCGAGGACTCGCTGGCTCGTGTCGTGGTCGTCGACTCGAACACCGAAGACAAGCTGCTGCCCGCAGCGGGCGGCCTGGGCGTCTTGCGGGCCGATCAGCTTCAGGCGGACGACGAAATCGAGCCCGCGCCCACCCGCCGGGACGACATGGCCTTCTGGCTCTACAGCTCAGGCAGCACGGGCAAGCCCAAGGCCGTGGTCCACCTCCAGCACGACATCCCCTACACGTGCGTCACCTACGCCGAGCAGGTGCTCGGCATCACCGAGAACGACACCACCTTTTCCACGACCGGTCTCTTCCACGCCTACGGGTTCGGCAACAACCTCACGTTTCCGTACTGGGTCGGCGCCTCGACCGTGCTCCACGCGGGAAGGCACACACCGCAGACGGTGCTGGACACGATCGAGAAGCGAAAGCCAACGCTCTTCTTCTCCGCGCCCACGCTCTACAACGCCATCCTCAACTTCGAAGGCGCGAAAGACCGCGACCTCAGCTCGATCCGCCACTGCGTCGCGGCCGCGGAGGCGCTGCCGGCCGAGGTGTGGCGGCGCTGGAAGGATGCTTTCGGGCTGACGATCCTCGACGGCGTCGGCTCGACCGAGATGCTCCACATCTACTGCTCCAACCGCCTCGACGAAGTCAGGCCGGGAAGCAGCGGCAAGCCGGTGCCTGGCTACGAGCTGAAGATCCTCGACGACGAAGGCAAGCCGGTGGCCCAGGGTGAGGCCGGCGACCTCTACGTCAAGGGCGACAGCGCGCTGGCCCTCTACTGGGCGCAGCACGAAAAATCGAAGCGAAGCATCCTCGGCGAGTGGTTCTTCAGCGGCGACCGCTACCGCGTCGACGAGGACGGCTTCTACTGGTACGAAGGCCGCTCCGACGACATGATCAAGGTCAGCGGCCTGTGGGTCTCACCGATCGAGATCGAGTCGGCGCTTCTCGAGCACCCCGCCGTCGCGGAGAGCGCGGTGGTTGGGACGTCGGTCGAGGGCTTCACCAGGATCAAGGCCTTCGTCATCGCCAGGCCGTCGGCCGTCACGGGCGACGCGCTCATTGCCGAGCTCCAGGAGCACTGCAAGTCGCGCCTCCAGCGCTTCCAGTACCCGCACCTCATCGAGTTCGTCCCTGAGCTGCCGAAGACGGTGACGGGCAAGATCCAGCGCTACAAGCTGCGCGACAGGGAAGCGACCCCTGCCTAGCCACATCGCCGTCCTGCCCTGCGACGGAGCGGGCAGGGAGGTCGTGCCCGAGGCGATCAAGGTCCTGCGCGCCGCCGGCGCCGACTTCGACTTCCAGGAGTACGAGGTCAACGCCGACCAGTACATGCGCACGGGCGTGCCCATCCCGGACGCGACGTGGAGCGACCTGCGGAAGGCCGACGCGATCCTGTTCGGCGCCGTCGGCGACCCCCGCGTCAACGACGCGGCGTACCTTGCCGGCGTCCTGCTCAGGCTGCGCTTCGAGCTCGACCTGTACGTCAACCTGCGACCGGCCAGGCTCTACGACGACCGGCTCTCCCCGCTGCGGCGCGAAGACCGGCGCAAGCTCGACCTCCTGATCGTCCGCGAGAACACGGAGGGGCTCTACGTCGGGATGGGCGGCCGCTTCAAGCGGGGCACAAAAGATGAGGTCGCGATCCAGGAGGACCTCAACACCTACCTCGGGGTGACACGGATCATCGAGTATGCGTTCCATGTGGCGGAGCGCGAGGTCGTGATGGTGGACAAGTCCAACGCGATGACGCACGCCGGGGGCCTGTGGCAGCAGCAGTGGAAGGCCGTCGCCAAGAAGCACCCGGACATCAAGACGCGTCATCTATACGTCGATGCCGCGGCGATGCAGCTTGTGCGCGACCCGACCCAGTTCGAGGTCATCGTCACCGGCAACCTGTTCGGCGACATCCTGTCCGACCTCACCGCGGAGCTGATCGGCGGGATGGGGATCGCGCCCTCGGCCAACATCAACCCGGAGACGGGTCTGGGCCTTTTCGAGCCGGTGCACGGCACCGCGCCCGACATCGCAGGCAAAGACATCGTCAACCCGATCGGGGCGATTTTGAGCGCTTCTATGATGGTTAGACACCTGGGTCATAAGGAGATGGCGGACGCGATCGAGGGTGCGGTCTCGTCAACGCTGCGCGCGGGTGAGTGCACACGCGATCTGGGCGGCAGCCTCTCGACCCATGAGGTCGGCGACGCGGTGGCGAAACGGCTGAGGGACTAGAGGGCACAAGCCGATGGGCATGACGATGACGGAGAAGATCCTGGCCCGGGGGGCCGGACGCGAAAGCGTGCGGCCCGGTGACCTGGTGCTCGCGAAGGTCGACTTCGCCATGGGCCACGACCTGACCATCCCGCCCGCCGGCAAGATCATGCGCGAGCAGATGGGGGCGGAGAAGATCTGGGACCCCGATCGCGTCGCGGTGACCCAGGACCACTTCCAGCCCGCGAAAGACGCCGCGAGCGCGACGCTGGGCCGGCTGACGCGCGAGTTCTCGCACCAGATGGGGATCAAGTGGTACTTCGAGGTGGGGCAGGGAGGCATCTGTCACACCGTCCTGCCCGAAAACGGGCTCGTGCTGCCCGGCGAGCTGGTCGTGGGCGCGGACTCGCATTCGTGCACCTACGGCGCGCTGAACAATTTCGCCACCGGTATCGGATCGACCGACCTTGCCTGCGTGATGGCCCTCGGCGAGCTGTGGTTCAGGGTCCCCGAGACGCTGAAGTTCGTCTATTACAACCGGCTCCGAGAGTGGGTCGAGGCGAAGGACCTGATCCTCTACGTGATCGGCCAGATCGGCGTCGACGGAGCGCGCTCGAAGGCGATGGAGCACGTGGGCGAGGCGCTCAAGCACATCGACATGGAGGCGCGGCTGACGATGACCAACATGGCCATCGAGGCGGGCGCCAAGAACGGGATCATGGAGTTCGACGAGCTCACCCGCGAATACCTGGAAGGACGAGCCAAACGGCCGTACACACCGGTGTCGTCTGACCCCGACGCGGAGTACGAAAAGGTCTTCGAGTTCGACGCGGAAAAGGTCGAGCTGGGCGTGGCCAGGCCGATGTCACCCGACAACTACGCGCCGCTCTCCGAGGTCGCGGGGACCAGGCTCGACCAGGTGTTCATCGGTTCGTGCACCAACTCCCGGATCACCGACCTGCGCCGCGCGGCCGCCGTGCTCGAGAACCACAAGGTCGCGCCCGGGGTGCGCCTGATCATCACCCCCTCGTCACACCAGGTCGCGATCCAGGCCGAGAAGGAGGGGCTGATCGGCACGTTCCTCGCCGCCGGCGCCGCGTGGACGACCGCCACGTGCGGCGCGTGTCTGGGCGGGCACATGGGCGTGCTCGGCGAGGGCGAGGTCTGCCTGAGCACGACCAACCGCAACTTCCCAGGCCGCATGGGCCATCCGAAGGCACAGGTCTACCTCTCCAACCCCGCGGTCGCCGCGGCCAGCGCGGTGGCCGGCGTGATCACGCACCCGTCGGAAGTTCTCGCGAAGATGCCCGCGGCGCTTCGATGACGGATAGTCCGGACTATCGAACCTTTACGCGTTCAGAGATCAGCGTTAGTCCGGACTATCGCGGGTGGCGGCGGCCATGACCCTCCCCAAGGTCGTCCGGGGACGGGCGTGGAAGTTCGGCGACAACATCGACACCGACCAGATCATCCCGGCCAAGTACGCCATCTACTCGCTCGACGAGACGGAGCTCGGCAAGCACGCGATGGACGGCGTGCCCGGGCGTGAGAGCTGGGCGACGCAGGTGACGGCCGGCGACATACTCGTCGGTGGCTCCAACTTCGGCTGCGGGTCCTCCAGGGAGATCGCGCCGATGGCCATCCGCGGCGCCGGCATCTCGCTCGTGATCGCCGACTCGTTCGCGCGCATCTTCTTCCGCAACGCGATCAACATGGGCTACCCGATCCTCCAGTCGCCGCAGGCCGCGGAGGCGGTCGAGGAGGGCGACGAGCTCGAGGTCGACCTCGAGGAGGGCGTCATCCGCAACTTCACCAAGGGCGACGAATACCGCGCCGAGCCCTTTCCCAAGTTCATGACCGACCTGCTGAAGATGGGCGGGCTGGTGCCGTGGGTGCGAAAGCGGTTGGAGGAGCGAAGACAGAAGGCTGCCGCGCGTGGATGACATCAAGCCGGTCGAGCTCCAGGAGCCGCTGGAGGAGCTGGCACGCGACCCCACACGCTTCTCGCACGACCTGACGTTCCCACCGCCCGAGAAGATCCGCATCTACGACGACACGCTGCGTGACGGCGAGCAGATGCCGGGCGTCGCGATCACGCCTCAAAACAAGTACGAGCTCGCGCGCATGCTCTCCGACATCGGAGTCCACGTCATGGACGTCGGCTTTCCCTCGGTGTCGGAAGGCGAGCGTGAGACGCTGCGGCTGGTGCTTGGCGGCCGCAAGCGCGGCGAGATCCGGCCGGACCTCGAGGTCGTCTGCATGATGCGCTCGACCCGAGGCGACATCGACGCGACCATGCGTGTCATCGACCACCTGGGATACCAGCGGGACGAGGTGACCTACTTCATCTTCACCTCCGCTTCCGACCTTCACGTCAAGTACAAGCTGGGCAAGACGCTGCTCCACCGCGACGGCATCCCCGAATCGGAGTGGCTCGAGCTTCCGGTCTCCTACTACCGCGAAGCTAACCTCCGCATGATGTGCGAGGCGATCAGGTACGCGCGGGAGCAGGGCGCGACCTCGATCGAGTTCGGGGGCGAGGACGGCAGCCGCGCCGACGTCGACTACATCGCAGAGATCCACCGCGACGGACTGAAGGCAGGGGGGACTCGGCCCTCGACGCCGGACACGGTCGGCTGCTACTCGCCTTTCGCCGTGCGCGAGTACATCCCCGCGATCAAGGCCGCAGCTCCGGACGCGCCGCTCGTCGTGCACTTCCACAACGACCTCGGCCTGGGCGCGTGGAACACGGTGATGGCGCTGGGCTCAGGCGCGGAAGTCTTCACGACGAGCGTCAACGGCATCGGCGAGCGCACCGGCAACGCGCCGATGCACCAGGTCCTCCTCCAGCTGCGCTACCTGTTCGGCATCGAGATCCCGCGCTTCAAGTACGAGAACCTCCGGACCCTGGCCCGCAGCCTGGAGCGGATGAGTGGCGTTCCCGTCCAGCCGACCGAGCCCGGGATCGGGCTCAACGTCTTCAGCCACGAGTCGGGGATCCACACCGCGGGCATGCTCATCCACCCCGCGATCTACCAGTTCATCCCGCCCGCCGACCTCGGCGCGGAGATCTCCTACGTCTATGGCAAGCATTCGGGGACGCTCGTGATCGAGCACGCGCTGCGCCACGCGGGCATCAAGCCCGAGCCCGAGCTGGTCGGCAAGGTGCTGGCGGAGGTCAAGCGTGTTCGCGAGGAGAGGGCGGAGCGCAGCGACTTCTCGGATTTTCATCGGCGGTACTACGATCACCTCAACCGCCTGGGGTTGACCGCCGACGAAGTGGTCGACATTGCGAGGGCCCTCACCGCATAGATGGCAACCACGACGCGCGCAGAGGCCGCCACCAGAGAGGAGTACCTGAACCTCCACCGCTGGATGTGCATGGCCAAAGCGCTCGACGACCGGATGCACATCCTGGTCAAGCAGGGCCGTGCGCCGTTCGTAGGCTCGAGCCGCGGGCATGAAGGGATCCAGGTCGCGTCGACCGCCGCGCTCGGCGCAGACGACTGGCTGGTGCCTCACTACCGCGGTCTCGCCAACGCGATCGTGCGCGGCCTGACCATGAAGGAGTGGATGCTCGCGGTCTTCGCCAAGGCCGGCGATCCCCTGTCCGCCGGTCGCAACATCCCGGGCGGCTGCTACAGCTACCACCGGCTCAAGATCGCCCCGGTGTCCCAGGTGGTTGCGAGCTGGATCCCCAAGGCGGCGGGCATCGCCTACGCGGCCCGGCTCAAGGGCGAAGACACAGTGACGCTGTGCACCTTCGGCGACGGCGCGACCAGCCAGGGTGAGTTCCACGAGGGCGTCAACTTCGCGGCCGTGCACAGGCTGCCGGTCGTCTTCGTCTGCGAGAACAACAGCTACGCGATCTCGGTGCCGATCCGGCTCCAGATGGCCAACCCGAACGTGGCCGATCGCGCCGCGGGCTACGGCATCCGCGGAGTCACCGTCGACGGGACCGACGTCCCAGCCTGCTACGAGGCGAGTCGCGACGCGGTGGCGCGCGCCCGGCGGGGCGAGGGTCCGACGCTGATCGACGCCAAGATCTGGCGCATCAACTCGCACACGTCGGAGGACAACCACCAGAAGTACCGCTCCAAAGAGGAGCTGCAGGAGGCGGCCGCGCACGACCCCATCGAGCGTTTCGTCGCGTGGCTCATCGACCGCAAGTGGATCACGACGGAGTCCGCCACGGAGATCCAGTCGACATGCGACGGCGAGGCCTCGGACGCCGCCGACTGGGCGGAGCAGCAGCCCGACCCCGCGCCAGAGGACGCGCCGAAAAACCTCTTCGCCTGATCCCCGTTCAAAACTCGCGAGCACGAAGCTAGACTGACTGCCGCTGTGGAGACCGAGCCCGCCGCGTCCCAAAATCCGACCACGCCCCAAGAGCCGGTCGAGGAGCCGGTCGAGGAGCCCGTCGAGGAGCCCGTCGAAGAGCCGGTCCCGGCCGTCCCGACGCGGGAGACCACGCCCGTCTGGGCCAAGACCGCCCCCGAGCCCGAGGCCATGGATGTAATCGACGAGATGCCCGGGGAGACGGCGGCAGAGGCGGAGGAGGACGAAACGCCGACCGAGCCGATGGTCGCTGAGAAGGGAACGCCTGACTGGACGGAACCTGAACCGGTGTTGCCTGACAGCGACGCCGAGTCGGAAAGGACGCCGGAATGGGCGGAGACGGTGCACACATCTCCGGGTGGGACGTCGCTCGAGGCCACGATCGCCTCGGAGGCTGAGCCGGAGCCCAAACTCGAGCCCGAGCCTGAACCCGAGCCCGAGCCTGAACCCGAGCCCGAGCCTGAACCCGAGCCCGAGCCTGAACCCGAACCTCAGCCTGAACCCGAACCGGTGGAGGCGCCGCAGGCAGCGCCGGCCGCGCCGCCGGCAGTCGTGGCCGAGGTCGAAGAGGCTGCCGTCGAGCCGGTCAGCGAGCCGCCGGCAGTCGTGGCCGAGGTCGAGGAGGCTCCCGTCATTCCCGTGACCGAGCCGCCGGCGGAGGTCTCCGCCGCGGCCACCCGGTCGCCCTGGCCGCCGGCCGCGGAGGCCGCTCCGGCGCCCCCGGCGGAAACCGACATCTGGCCACCCGAGCCGCCGACGCAGCCGGCGATGCCGGCCTGGCCGCCTCCTTCGGAACTGGAGGAACCCGCGACGCCGGCGCAGGCGATTCCCAGCTGGCCCGACTCCTTCGACGCCGTCAGCCCCTCCGCGGCTGCGCCGGCTGCTCCGTCCGACGCCCCGGCGCCCACCGCGCAGACGCCGGCCGTGCACCCCGCAACCACGGCGCCCACTCCGCCGGCTCCCATGGCGGCGCCGCCCCCGGTCCACACGGAACCACCTGTCGGCCCGTCGCAGCCTGGACCGCCATCGCATCCGTCGTGGGCGCCGCAGCCAGCCGAGCAACCGGCCGCGCCGCCGGCGGCCTCGAAGACCGTGGTCCCCGGCCCCGTCTCCGTTCCGGCCTGGGCGCCGAGGGTTCCGCTGGCCGGGGAGCCTGGCACCCCGACCTGGTTCTCGCCGAAAGAGCAGATCCCGCACTCGACCGCCCAGCCGATCTCCGCGGCCGCGCCCGCCCCACAGCCATCTCCGGCGCCGGCCCCGCCGATCGTCGGAGGCCAGCTGCCCGTGGCCCCTGTCCCGCCCGCGCCGGTCCCGCCGGCCCAGCCGGCCGCGCAGCCCGCGGCGACCAAGCCGGCGTGGGAGGTCGTCGCGCCACCGAAGTCGGCCGACAGAGGCTCGCAGGGCCCCACCCCGGAGGACCGCTCCTATGCGGAGTGGTTTGCCTGGGCGAAGCGGGGAGGGGCGCCGGCGAGCGCCTGCCACGCGGCGGCACAGGGCGCGTTCAAAGCGCTCGCGGCGGGCAAGGACGTAGCGACCGCCGTCCAGTGGGCGACCGCGGCCATGAGCCGCCCGCCGGAGAACGTCTCCTTCGGCCGCCAGCAGTACTGCGCGTGGTTCTCACTCGCCAACATCGACCTCAACCTCGACCAGCACCGATCCCACGCGTTCGCGATGGCCGCGGTGCGCGCCCTTGACGCGGGTCAGGACGCCGCGGCGGCGCATGCTGCGGGCATGGTCGCCGCGGGCATCAAATGACCTGGGAGAGCTAGCGGAGCGAGCGCACCTGCCGGCTGGCCGCGGTGCCCGCGGCGCACAGGAGCAACATTCCCCCGGCGAGCAGGAACAGGAGCGTCGGTCCGACGTCGGCGATCGGACCCGCGACCACATAGGCGAGCGGCGTGGGGCCCATCGACGCCAGCATCACGATCGACATGACGCGTCCCACCATGGCGGGATCGGTTCGGCGCTGGAGCCAGCTGAGGCCGTAGGTGTTCACCACGCCGGTGCCGACACCGGAGAAGGCCATCAAGAGCGCGGCCGGCACCAGTGAAGGCAGCAGGCCGATGGCGCCGATGCCCACCCCGAGCCACGCGCAGAGGCCAACGATCAACCAGCCAAATCGCTTGGGTGGGGGCACGAACCCGGCGCCCAGGGCGCCCATTGTCGCGCCCACGCCCCACGCGCCGAGAAGGATGCCGAAGCCCGCGGCGCCTGCGCCCAGGCGGGCGTGGGCGAGGGTGGGCAGGCCGACCCCGATGGACGCGTTGGCGGCGAAGTCGATGACCGCGATGACGATGAGCGTGACCCGAATGCCGGTGTCGGCCCACGCGTAGCGAAGGCCGGCGACGATCTGGCCGCCCAGGCCGCCGTCCGGGTGCTTCTGGCCGGCCGTGCGCCGCGCTGCGGGCAGCCAGAGGACGAACAGGAATCCCAACGCGAAACATGCGGCGTCCGCGGCGAAGGCCCATCCGACCCCGAGCGCGGTGACGATGAGGCCGCCGATGACGGGCCCGAGGACGACCGTGCCCTGCATCGTCACGTTGATGACGGCATTCCCAGGCTCGAGCTCGCGGTAGGCGACGATCTTGGGCAGGGTCGAAGTCAGGGCCGGCAGGAAGAAGGCGCCGACGACCCCGAGCACAAACGCCGTTCCGTAGACCTCCCACATCTGCACGCGTTGCGTGATGACGAGGATCGCGAGAGGTGTGACGAAGGCGGCCCGCACGCCCATCGAACCGAGCATGGTCAGCCGCGGCGAAAGGCGATCCGCGGACGCACCTCCGACGATCATCAGGACGGCTCTGGGGAGTGCCTGCACCAGGAGGACGCTGCCCAGCGCGACGCCGGAACCCGTCAACTGGAGCACGAGCCAGGCCATGGCGACGTAGCTGAAGAAGTCGCCGAAGCCCGACAGGATCGTAGCCAGCCACAGCTTGCGGAACGAGGTCGACGAGAAGATGGACCAGGGGCGCGGCCGTGCGGCGGCCGCGGGCGAGGCAGCTGCCTCTGTCTGGGGGACCGGTTGCGTCTCGATCATCTTTCGCCTCCATCAGCCGGTGAGTTGAGGCGCTTCATGGCTTCGTCGATGTCGATCTCCCCGCGAGCCACCTGCTCCATGAGCTCGACACGCGATGGGGAAGGCGGCGCGGGTGCGCGCTCGATCCCGAGCTTGCCGAGCAACGTGTCGAATCGGGCGCGGGCCGTCGGATAGCTGACGCCGAGGTGGCGCTCGAGCTCCTTCATGTTGCCGCGGGACGCCAGAAACACCCGCAGCACCTCGCGATCCTCGTCGCTGAGGACGCAGAACTCGCACTGCGTGAATGCGCCGGACAGCTCGGTTTCACAGGAGGGGCATGACAGCCTGGTCAGGGCAAGCCGAGAGCCGCACACGGGACAGCCCGAAGGGGGACGCCGGCTGACGGTGCGCGCCTTCATTCGACGTTGACCTTGATGCTGCCGAAGGTGGTGTCGAGGTCGAGGGTCCCGGCGCCCGAACCGACCAGGATCTCGCCGCGGTCCTTGCGGACGCCGGCTCCTTCGATGGCGACGTCGCCCATGGTCGAGCGCGTGCGGAGACGGACGCTCGAGCCTCGGGCGAGACCCAGGTTGACCTCGCCCATCTGGCAGCGAATCGAGCTCTTGCCCCCGTCGAGCTTGCCGAAGGCGTCGATGTTGCCCGCCATCGCCGACAAAGTGACCGGCCCGCCAAAGCCGTCGACGTTGCAGCTGCCGGCCTGGACGTCGGCCGCGATCGGACCGGTGAGTCCCTTGACGCGCAGGTTGCCGGCCTGGACCCTGGCCGTCAGGCTCGTTTCCCCGGTCAGAGGCGACTGCTCGATGACGAGCACATCGCCCTCCTGGCGGGCGCGGTGGGGGCCGTCGGCGACCGCCCCCGAGATGCTCGCGTCGCCGATGATCTCGGCGTTGCCGAAGCGAGACCTCACTCTGACCTCGCGGATGCCGGCGGTCGGAGTGGGAGCGGGCGCGACGCTCGTGGGAGCTTCCTCGGCCGGGGATTCGAGCGCCTCCAGGCGGGCGGCGCCTTCCTCGGCCGAGATCTTGCCCGTCGCCACCTGGCTCAAGATTTCACGCTGCAGGTCTTTCACGGCTCTAATTAGAAACCTGGTATTGCCAATCTGTCAAGTTGAATACTAAAAATAGTAGATTCCGGCTCCGGGTTAAGCTGTCCAGCGTGACCACCCGGATCGGAGTCATCGCCGACACGCACTGCCCGGAGTTCATCGAAGAGCTGCCGCCGCGCGTGTTCGCGACCCTGAAGGGCGTGGACCTCATCCTTCACGCCGGCGACGTCAACGCCCCCTCGACGATCGAGGCGCTGGGCCGGATCGCGCGGGTCGAGGCGGTGCGTGGCGACCACGACCGGCTCCTCGGCTCGCTGCCGGAAACGCGGGAGCTGACCGTCGAGGGCGTGCGGATCGTGGTCGTGCACGGTCAGCGTGCGCGCTGGATCGAAGAGCCGAACACGCTCCTGTGGACGCTGAGCCTTGGCTTCTTCCAGCCCAACTCAGGACTGCCGCGCAGCCTGAGGCGACGTTTTCCCGACGCCGACGTGATCGTCTACGGGCATACGCACCGTCCGCACGCGCGACGGGTGGGCGGGGCTCTGCTGTTCAACCCGGGTGGCGTGCACCAGTGGAACCCGATGACGGCCAGACGCCGGCTCGAGCAGCACCCTGAATGGTTCGAGTGGTGCTGGCTGCAGGTCGCGCGATTCATGCGCCGCTTCGCGGCGCCGTCGGTCGGCATCCTCGAGATCGACGAGGATCGAATCCTGCCCCGGATCATCGAGATCTAAAGTTGGGCCTTGTGTCTTCGG
>WNGB01011737.1_pt1 | contig 11976 bp, 13 predicted proteins | sample 5400681 | NCBI WGS metagenome assembly WNGB01 (sample SAMN13153367, study PRJNA577476) | soil metagenome | isolation source: 115 cm soil or saprolite under grassland replicate 2 | place: USA:California | collected 2016-06-15 | reverse complement strand
GCCGAACACGCCGATGGCCCTGGCCCGCTCGGCCGGGTCGGGGAACGTGGTGGCGACGATCGCCATCGCCACCGGGTTGAGCATCGTGCCGCCGGCGGCCTGCAGCGCACGCGCCGCGATCAGCCAGCCGATACTCGGCGCCAGGCCGCACATCAGCGAGCCGAGGCCGAAGACAGCCAGGCCGACCTGGAAGACGCGCCGACGGCCGACCCGGTCGTCGGTGGACCCGGCCAGCACCAGGAAGCTGGCCAGGCACGGCGACGAGCAGGAACGACTTGCCCTCATGGAGGCCCACCGCGCCGATGTGACCGCCAAGCTCGCTGAGAGACAGGAGAACCTCAAGCTCATCGACCACAAGATCGACGTCTACCGAGGCCGGCTCGCCGCCGGCGACGCCGACCAGTTGTGGGCGCCCAACCGCCAAGCGCCTTGAGGTGCACAGTTCGGGCGAGGGCCGCGCGGAACTGAGACCCTGGACGTGATCAGGATGGCCTTGGGTTGGCAAAGTAGTCGCCGAGCATGTCCGAAACCCATTGCGCCTGGCGTACTTCGCCGCGCGGACCGAATTCGCTGAACCAGGGTTTGATGTCGAGCACGGGAGTGCCGTCGATCGCGTCCAGTTCTTCGACATGCAGATCCAGACCGTCTACTTTGACCAATCGACAGCGTGACACGCCCAGCCAGTTCAGGCGCCGCATGTTCCGATGGCCGAAGATGCCGACCTCCGGCCACTCCGGATTATCTCGCGGTCGGCGCGCACCGGGATGGAGATCTGCCTGATCGGTGCGATGGAAGAAGAAGACGACTTCCAGATGTGAGAACTCCTCGAGACCCGCCGTCGAGCTGGCGTCGAACATGTCGCCGTCGATGCGGATGATGGACTGCGCCCCGCCCCAGTAGTCGTCCGTCGGTTCAGCACGACCACCGACAACCTGTGCGACTGGTCGGACGCTGATGCCCTGGCTCGTCATTGCCCTCCTTCTCGTTACGTGGATCCGAGGCCGTTCATGGATGCGATGTCGAGCTCAGATAACCGGCGGCAATTGCATCGAGCTCTGCCACCGATCGCAGCCGACGACCACGGAATGCCGCCAGTTCCGACCGCATGTCGAGCACTACTTGGCGCGCCCGGCCTGAATGGATGCCGTCCATCGCGGTCAGAGCGTCCGACCAAGTGCCGCACGCCTCCTCCACATTGCCGAGTCCGGCCAGGGTACTGCCGAGATATCCCAACGTGACCACATGCGTTCGAGCAAAGGCGTCAGCCTTGCGAGTGCGAACGCTCCGGCGAAACTCCCGGGCCGCGCCGGATAGGTCACCCATCTCACGCAACGTCCGAGCCGTCTCATGTGCAAGGCTCGCTTCGCCGAAGAAGTACACCCTGCCCGGCTCGCCGTCCGGTGTCGCCGATGCCAGGTCGCGTTCGGCTTCCAGCAGTGCCGCCGCAGCCTCGCGCGTGCGGCCGGTCGCCGCCAATGCACGAGCGTGTACGACGCCCGTCAGAGCGCGCTCCCGTGGACTCGCGGTGGTTGATCGTTTTCCGGCCGTCGATGCGGCAGCGAGATCGAGCGCTTGCGTGCGATGCCCGAGGTCGAGTGCCTGATGGGCCATGGCCCGCAGAATGTGGCCGGCCAGTGGCGGGTCGTCCGCCTCGGCGGCAAGTTTCACGGCAACACTGAAGTAGTGCTGGGCCAGCGAGTGCTCGGCGTTGTCGAAGGCCATCCAGCCCGCGAGGTAGGCGAGTTCTCCTGCGGTCGAGAACATCTCCCGACGCAGGTGGTCATCCGCGTACGTGCCACGCAGGTAGCGCGAGATGTCCGAGGTCAGGTACTGCACGACTGCCGTGCGGGCGTGGCCACCACCGCGTCGCTGGTCGATCTCGGAGAGGAGCCGACCAGTTTCCTTGACCGCTTCAAGATCGCCCCGACCGACCAGTCGGGAACCACGCGGTGCACGGTCCCGACCACGCTGGATCATCTGATCCCACCACGGCCCCGCGGGAACCGTCAGTGCGGCAGCCGAGTACGCGGCTGCGCCGAGAACCGACCTCCGCGTGACGTCCACGTCGCCTCTCCCGAGATCGGCTAGTGCGGCAAGCGTATCGACGTCCCAAGCGGGCTGAATCGACGCGGGCCCGTCTGCCCGCGCCAGGCCGATCTCGTCAAGAGTGACTGTTCGGCCAAGACGGCGAGATAGGGCCTCAGCCAGGAATGCCGGGCCGCAGCCCGATGGGCTTGACCCGCCGACCCAGTGTGAGACGTGCGATCTACCGACCGTCGCAAACTCGCGCGCGTTCGCCTCCAACGCCACCCGCACGAACGCGCTCGCGACCTGGGCGTGCGACAGCGACGACTCGGCGATGACGGCCGCAAGCTTCTCGTTGCGCTGACGCGCCGTCACAGCAGTCCCGCACTAGCTGTCATCGGGCTTTCACCGCTTTCACCTGGTCCGGTTCTCTCCGCTCTGTTCCACGCATAGTAGTCACTGCTTCGCTTCTCGTATTGACGAGCGGAGTTGTTCGGAAGGACGCGGTATCAGTGACAGGAAGTATGCGGGCTCTCGCGGCTTCAACAGTGGTGATTTCTCTCCTCATGCTTCACGACCTCATCCGCGACGTCCGAGGTCGCTGACATGGACAGCACGGGGAGTTGTGAGCGACGGCGGGTGCGAGTCTGGCTCGGCAGCTACGTGATCGCGGACTACATCGCCGATGCGGCGCTGGCAGATCGCTACGCCGACGCGATGCGCCGTCGCTTCGCCGGGCTCAAGGTCACCAGCGACGCTTTGCCACCGGCTGTCTCGGAGACCGCGCAGCGCGCACCGCGACCCCTGCCCAGTGAACGGTTGTGGGAGCTGACGCCGTGACCGCAGTCAGCGCGCGAGCCAAGAAACTCTGGTGCAGTCGGCTACGTCGTCTGCGTGGTCGGTGGTACCGAAGACTCAATGAAGCCTTCCGGCGCTGGATGAGTGAAGGTCGAGATGACTGACGCCACTCGACCACTCCTCCTTGGCTACGTGCGCCTGCACCCGCTCATGACTGAGATCGAGTTGGCCGACACCAAGGAACGCCTCGGCTACTTCGCCCACGTTGAGGGCTACACGCTCGGGACGGTCTTCACCGAGCAGGCGCACACGGCCCCAGCCGGCTTCGATGCCCTCATTGAGGCAATCAAGTACTTCGACGCTCGGGCAGTCGTCGTGCCGAGCCTGCAGCACCTGGCCGTTCTGGGCACACCACCAGCGCTGAAGGACTACCTGCAGCGCATCACGGGCGTGCAAGTACTGGAAGCCCGCGCCTCCCCATAGACGGCAGAGCCAGTGCTTCGGGTGCCAGGCCCGTCCTGGCACGCACTGGCGCTGCCTCCCAGCCGGCGGGGCTGACGCGGCCCCAGTCCCCTCCACGGCTCCGCGTCAGTCCCGCCGCTCCACGCACACCGCGACAGCTACCGTTCATAGGGGAAGTCAATGAGGAACGACCTGACCGCCGCACCGTTCGGGGTCCGCCATCTCGCATCGTCATCCGAATCGCAGCTGATCGAACTGCCCATGTCGTACAGCGCCAACCTGCAGCTGAACGTGTCAGCGATGGGCAACCCGTATCACGCGATCGCAGCCGCGCTGCCGGAGACGCACACCGAGACCCCTATCCCAGATGGCCAGCGGCCTGGATCTGACAACTCGACCGACAACTACTGACGATGGGCACCATCCTGGTGTTGACCGGCCGGGACGACCTGACGGCCGATGCAGTGGTTGACGAGTTGGCCAGCCGGGGCGCTTCAGTCGTTCGGTACGACACCCGTGACTTTCCGGTGTCGTCTCGGCTGGCGGTGACACTCGGCGCGGGCGGCTGGGAGGGAAGGCTGAGCGGTGATCGCGTTGTCGACCTGAACGCGGTCAGTGCGGTGTGGTGGCGTCGTCCGACCGAGTTCAAGATGCCGTCCGCGTGGCCGGATGAGGCGCGGGCTTTCGCGGTGTCGGAAGCCCGGGTCGGAGTTCTCGGCGTACTCGGCTCGCTTCCGGTGCGGTGGATCAACCATCCGACGAAGGACTCAGCGGCCAACTACAAGCCAGTGCAGCTCGCGGTCGCGACACGCGCCGGCTTGGAAGTGCCGCGAACGGTCATCACGTCCGACCCGGACCATGCCCGGGAGTTCATCGGCACCGACGAGGTCATCTACAAGGGCCTGAGTGGCGGCGTGCTCACGGCAGATCGACGTCACCGGTACTTGCCGACCACGGTGCTGCGAGCCGAACAGATCGATGAAACGGTGGCTGGGACTGCGCACCTGTTCCAAGAGCGGGTGCCAAAGGACTTCGAGGTGCGCCTGACCGTGATCGGACACCGAATGTTCCCGGTCGCGATCCACGCCGGGAGCCAGGCTGCCAGACTCGACTGGCGAACCGACTATGCCTCGCTGACCTACAAGCCGGTCGAGTTGCCGGTGGATGTGGAGAAGGGCGTCCGGTCGCTGATGGAGGAGTTCGGCTTGTTCTTCGGTGCGCTGGACTTCGCCGTGACCCCCGACGATCGGTGGGTGTTCTTCGAGGTGAATCCCAACGGTCAATGGCACTGGCTGGCTGCCAAGACTGGCGCCCCGCTGGTGGAGGCAATGGCCGACGCTCTGCAAGGAGAGGACTAGCCGGTGACCGATTGGAGCGAGGCCGCCCGCAAACTGGCAGATCAGGTGACGGCCGATGCACCAGAGTGGCACGACGCTGTGTGCGCCACCCCTCGGCACCTGCTGGTGCCGCGGTGGTGGGAGCCGGTTCCGGACAGCTATCCGTTCGTCTGGCGAGTAGTCACCCCCGCCGAGGACCAGCCGTGGCTGCAGGCTTACGCCGACGAGACCCTGGTCACGCGGGTTGGTCCGCGACACGTCGATGACGCCGGGCAAGATGACCACCCGACCGGCCTTCCGACGTCCTCCTCGACACTGCCCGGGCTCATCGTCAGGATGCTGCACCTGCTCGACCCGCAGCCCGGCGAGCGCGTGCTCGACGTCGGCACCGGATCCGGGTACTCCGCAGCACTGCTCGGTCATCGGCTCGGGGACAAGCTCGTCACGAGCATCGACATCGACGCCTACCTGGTCGAGGCAGCCGGGGAACGGTTGGCCGGCTTCGGCCGGTTGCCTCGAATCCAGGTCGCCGACGCCACGGGCGTGCTCCCTGGGAGCGAATACGACCGGATCCTGGCCACGGTGTCAGTACGGCCGATCCCGCGCGGCTGGCTCGAGGCTTTGCGCCCGGGTGGGCGGATCGTCACCACCATCGCGAACACCTCGCTTCTTGTGGCGGCGGACATGGGCGACGACGGAATCGCCCGCGGGCGAGTCCAGCCCGACCCGGCCAGCTTTATGCGCACCCGCCAGCAAGCGGACTACCAACCCCGGCTCGATGACGTGTACATCGCCGCAAGAGACCAACCAGGGGACGAGATCCGAAAGCTAGGTCACCCGATACCGGACCTATGGACCGACTGGTCACTGCGCTGTCTGTACGAACTCGACAACCCAGACATCGAGAACCGCTCCGCAACGTGCGAGGACGGCACCGAACAGCTGTGGTTGTTGGCCGCGGACGGCTCTTGGGCGCGTGTCGACGAGGCAGACGGCACCGTGCACCAGAGCGGCTCGCGCCGCCTGTGGGATGACCTGAAGCGCGTCCAAGCCAAGTGGGAGGAGGCCGGCCGATTTCCGCTGCATCAGATGACTGTCGAGTTCGGGCCGGAGTCGAACGCACTTGCAAGTCCCGGCGGCGGGTGGAGGTTCAACCTCTGATCCACCAGCGAAGTCGCCTCTCACCGGTTCGATCGTTGCGCCTCGCATGCGTCGTCCAGCGACAGGTGGTGACCGGCGGCGCGGGTCTCGTCGAACGTCTCCGCAGCGCGGCGGCCGACGGCGACGTGGCTGTCCAGCTCGAGCTGTTCGGCCGGGTCCAGCACCACACCGCTGGCCTGGAAGTGTGCTTCGACGGCACCGAGCAGTCGCCCGGCGGTGACGCCGTCGCCACGCCGGGCCGCGAGCCCGGCGGCGCCGAGCAGCGCGTAAGGCAGCTGGTCGGTCGCGTCGCGGTGGGCCAAGTCCAGTGCCGAATCCAGATGTCGTTCGGCATCGTCCAACTGGCCGAGCTGCAGCAGCACCGAGCCGAGGTTGCAGTGCTCCATCGCCTGCGACCTCGCGTCACCCTCACGCTCGTCGGCCTCCAGCAACCGTTGGTAGAGGGGTAGGGCGTCCGCATAGGCGCCTTGGGCGCGGGTCAGCTCGGCCCGCATGTGCAGTGCCAGGTTGCGCAGCGTCTCCTCACCCGCAGCCGCGCCGTCCCGGTCCGCAGCGGCGGCGAAGCTCAGACCGGCGGGATAGTCGCCGTCGCGGAACGCCACCCTGGACATACCGACGTACGCAAGTGCGCGTCCCCGAGCACTGGCGCACGCCTCCGCAGCGCGAAGGGCCGCCTCGTTCAGCGACCTGGACGTGGCGCCGTCACCATGACGGAACGCCACGAGCCCGGCGCCGTACAGAAGCTCCGCCAGTGACGGGCTCGCCGGGGCTTCTGCCGCGGCGGCGCTCAGCCGGTACAGCCACTCCCGGCCGTCGGCGGCACGGCGGAGCCAGTACGGCCACAACGCCGCACCGAGCTCGACCGCCGTGTCCAGGTCGTGCGCGTCGAGGGAGGCCGCGAGGGCGGCATCGACATCGGCGCGTCGACGGTCGAGCTGGTCGAACCATCCGCCCTCGTCCGTGGTCCCGACGGCCTCCCGGCCGGCGCGAACGAGCGCGGCGATCTCCTCGTCCACGATCGACATCATCCCGCCGGACGGCGCCGGCGCCACATTGTGCGGGTCCAACGGTTCGCTAAAGGTCGCGCCCTCCGGAACCCTTCATCACCGGCGCCAACGAGGAGACCCTGCTTGCAGTGGCCGCGGACGTGGCCGCGCTACCTGGTGTTCCGCAAGGCGTCTTCGCGATCGTCACCGACGACGAGGCCGAGGAGATGGGCGTCGGTCGTCGCGTACGACTCACGTAGGCACCAGCGACCAGATCCATAGAGACGGAAACTGGGACGCAACGCCACCGGGGCGGCCCTCCAGATGGGAAGCCGCCCAGGCGCTCTTGTGTCGTCCTCCGGCCTGGGATCCCGCCTTGACCTGACCCAAACGCGGTGTCTCGCCGTGCTCGGACTGGCGGAGGATGGAGGATTCGAACTCGTGAGGGGTTGCCCCCAACACGCTTTCCAACTCCGCACGCTGTTGTGCGCCATGGATCGTCAGTACGCCGCCACGCTCAACGGCGTCGTGTCCCGGACGGTCGAGAACCGAGCTGAACCGGGGTGGATGAGATGCTAAGCAGTCAGCGACCGAGACAGCCGCGGTCGGCTATGAGCATGTGCGGCGGGATGTGCGTGCGCTCGCTCATCCCCGCGAATACACGGGAAGGCTGGGCGACGTAGCACGCGCCGATACAGTCCGTTATAGGCAGCACCGGTTGACGAACGAGGGTGCTCGATCAACCGCGAGCAAGCACATGTCGGTGTCCTACGATTCTGTTCACGACCTAGGCTCGGCCCATCATGGTCCACCCAACTGCCGGCTCGAGCGGCGTACGACGATGAGGCCGGGGCGGATCGTCGACGTCGTCGTCGCGGGCCGTCGCGCCCGCGAGCTGCTGAGTCACGACGGGTGGACCGTCGACCAGCTACGTACTCACCAGCAGGCGCGGCTGGACGAGCTGGTGCGGTACGCGGTGGCGCGCTCGGCGTACTACCGGAGCCTGTACGCCGGGGTGGACCTGAGCGGTCCGGTCGCGCTGGAGCAGCTGCCGCCGGTCGGCAAGGACGCGATCATGCGGCACTTCGACGACGTGCTGACCGAACCGCGGCTCACGCTGGCCGACCTGGTGCGTGTCCCGGGCCGGGACCAGCTGTACCGGTTCCGGGTGCTGAGCACCGGTGGCAGCACCGGGCGGCGCGGGATCTTCGTGATCAGCGCCGACGAGTGGCGCACGCACCTGTCCGGCCTGCTGCGGGTCAACGAGTACATCGGCCTGCGGGCCCGGCTGCCGCGCCGCCGGCGGGTGGCGACGATCGAGGCCGGTCATGCCATGCATGTGACCCGGCGGCTGTCGCCGAGCCTGGACGTCGGACTGCACGACCTGCTGCGGCTCGACGCGACGACCCCGGTGGAGAAGCTGGTCGGGCCGCTGAACCGGCATCAGCCCGAGTTCCTGTACAGCTACCCGTCGATCCTCTCCGAGCTCGCCACCGAGCAGCTCGCCGGCCGGTTGCGGATCGCGCCGTCGACGCTGATGTCGACCGGCGAGACGCACACCGCGGAGACCTCCCGGGCCGTACGCGCGGTCTGGGACGTGCCGTGGTTCGAGATGTACGGCGCGACCGAGGCGCCGGTGCTCGGGGCGCACTGCGCGATGCACAGCGGCCTGCACCTGTTCGAGGACCTGACGATCGTCGAGGTGGTCGACGAGCACGACCGGCCGGTGCCGCCGGGACAGCCGGGTCACCGGGTGCTGCTCACCAACCTGGTCAACCGCACCCAGCCGCTGATCCGCTACCAGCTCTCCGACCTGGTGACGCTCGCCGCGGAGCCGTGCCCTTGCGGCCGGCCGTTCCGGCTGCTCCGTGCGGTCGACGGTCGCAACGACGACATCCTGGTGATGCGCGACGTGCCCGTGCACCCGGCGGTCTTCCGCAGCGCGCTGGCGGCCGTGCCAGGCCTGCGGCAGTACCGCATCCACCACAAACGGCGCGGCTCCACGCGACTGACCGTCGAGGCCGCACTGGGTGACGGAGCGACCGCCGAGCAGGTCCGTGTGGCGATCACGACCGGGCTTGCCGCAGCCGGCGTCACCGGGGCACAGATCGACGTAAAGCTCGTCGACTGGATCAGCGTCGCGGACGCCCGGGACAACGCGGGCAAGCTCAGGACCATCATCGGGAGCCAGTTCTACGAAGGAGTCCCGGATGCGCCGTGACCGCGGCACGACGCCGTTGCGCCGGCTGGCGCAGAGTGCCGCCGCCGCCCGGCCGGTGGCCTGGCTGTCCGCACGGCTGCTGCACCGCATCGACGGTGTGTCGCGTGCCGGGTCAGCCGCGTGCCACCTGATGGGTGACACCCAAACGTCGGAGACTGACGGCTACGGCACTCGTCCGGATCTGCCGATGTGCGGACGGCGAATCCCGCGTCAGGGACCCTTCAGCGGTTCCCCGGTCCGCACCGAAACGACCACGTCGTGGATCGCCCGGGTGACCGCGGCGGCGTGATCTGGGCTTTCCACGAAGGAAGCGTGGGTCGCCCCCGACACGACGCGATGAAGGCTGTTGGTCGACAGCGTGGCCATCTCGTTCTGAGCGGCCATCCATCCCTTGGAGTTTTCGCGATCGGCGGTCAGGACGATCAGTGGCTTCGCACCGAGGCTGCGGAGTTCCCCGGCCTCGGCTTCGGACCGATTCGCGACGCCGAACTCATCGAGGAAGCCGCCCATTTCCTTCCCGGTGGCGGCAGTTGTACGCGCATCGTTCCGGTACCTGGGCGGCAGATCCGAGAAACCGGTGGCGGCGATAAGGCGCCCGACCCCCAGCCGAGAGGTCGTTGCGACCAACGAGGACAGGTGCTTCAAGACGCTGTAAGAACTCGCCTTCTGGGGGGACACGGGGGTGCTCTTGGCGGCGGTGGAGTCGACCAGGACGAGGCCGGCGACCTCCTCGGGATACTTCGCGGCGTACGTCCTCACGTACAGGCCGCCAAAGGAATGCCCGGCCAGCACGTACGGCCCCGGAACGTGTGCGCGATCTAGCAGCTCGTGGAGATCGGTCGCGATCTGCGCACCATCGGGCGGACTCGCGGCAGGATCACTCCAGCCACGCCCCGCCCGGTCGTACACGCACACTCTGCTGTCGCGGGCCACAGAGGGTGCGATCAACCCCATCGACGCCGCGGAGCCGCCGCCACCGGGCTCAAGAATCACGGTCGGGCCGCGTGAGCCAGTGCACTCCAGGTGGAGTCGGTACGGTCCCACGTCGACGAGCTGACCACGCATGGCGACCGCGGGTTCGGTCGATCGGCTGATCGTCTCGTACCCTCCGCCGAGGGCGAAGATCACCAGGATGACCAACACTGGATTCAGCAGCCACACCCTGGTCCGGCTGTGCAGCTCGCGCCTGGCGCGGGTCCAGACCCAGACCACCAAGACCAACAGAGCCGGCGGCCAGACCCACCCCAGCGCATCCACCGTGGCGTCCGGGGCCAAGAGCACTAGCGTCCCGGACAGCACCATGAAGATCGCCGGCGCCACAGCCCAGCGTTGTGGTTGGTCGGTGAACCGCGTAGACAGAACTGCCATGAGCGCCCACCCGAGGGCAAAGCCGATCAGCACCATGGCGGTGGAGAAGTCCTCATCCACCGTGCCCACTGGGAGGAACGGGAGGATCACCGCCGCAGCGAAGCCCGCGGCCAGCGATCCGGCCACGACTCCGCCAACGTGCGAGCGCCGTGGCCCCGGGACGACGGGCGCGACCTGGTCGCCGCTCGTGGGCGCGGCCTTGCTTCGCAACCTCATGACGGGCCACCTCGCCTTTCTAGGTGTACGCACACCACCGCCCATCGAGCATGCGCTCGACGGCGCGGCAAGGAAATAGCCCGACCGGATGCCCCGCATTGCCATCCGACCATGATCGGCCATGCCCGACCTTGCTCGAACGCACTCAACTGCCGCGTTGAGGGGGCCACGCGCGCCCGACGATGACGCAGATCGCGCTGGCGACCACGGGGATGCTGGGTGGCCCGGGGAGCCCGTCGCCATGTTTCTGTTGTGACCGTCATGAACAGCGATTGCCGCTGGTGGAGCCATCGTGTGTGGCTGTGCACTGGAACGACGAGCCGGTCTACGACGAATACCTACAGCTGCACATGCCCGTGGGGTTTGCCGCCTGCTCCCCGGCGCTTGCCGCCCGGTCGGACAATGACTTCATGGTCGATGTCGACCCGGAGCGGTTCGAAGGCATGGTCGCCGAGGCGCTCGATGGGTTGCCACCGGAACTGGGGCGGCTGATGAGCAATGTGGCGATCACCGTGGAACATCAAGCGGGCCCGCCCGGGTTGCTCGGGCTCTACCGCGGCATTCCGTTGACCCGCCGCACGACGAGCTACGCGGGCGTCCTGCCCGACCGGATCACGATCTACCGAGTAGCGATCTGTGCCGTCTGTCGTACGGATCAAGAGGTTGTGGAGCAGGTTCGCCGGACCGTCGTTCACGAGGTTGGTCACCACTTTGGGATCGACGACGCACGCCTGCGCGAGCTCGGCTGGTGAGGCTCTCGACGTCGGGCTCGATCGTGGTGCTGCGGACTGTCAACGGGTGACGTCGACAGTAGTGAGCGCCGAGTGCGATGCCGCAGGGGTTCGGGGAGAACCGTCCGCTCTTGCCGCCGGTCGGTCGATCCTGCCGGTGTGAGGATGCCCGAGCCGCGTTGTCAGGTTGATCGTTTGTGGGCAACGTGGAGGGCGGCTCCCCAGTGTCGGCGGACCTCGTGGTCGGGACGTGCGGCGAGGCGAGTCCGGATCGCTTCGTACAAGTAGGCCTGCTTCTCCTCGGTCATCACCAGGTGGCCGGAGAAGGTCCGCAGCAGCCCGATGTAGGAGTCGGCGTCGTAGCGCAACTCCCAGTCGAAGTGGCGAACGCGCACGCTGTCGAAGAGGCCGCTTGCCTGCAGCTCATGCGTGAACTACGGCAGCTCGCCGGGCCGCGGCCACGCGGAATCGGGCGGCAGCTCCTCACCGTACTGGTCGTGGAGTTGCCTGAGCATCGTGGTGAGGTCGTTCATCTGGTTGTCCTTCGGTCGGGAGCCATCAGCCCTGGTCGAGCCGGCTGATCTGGTCGGGGGTGAGCTGCAGGCCGACCGCGGCGGCGGAGGCGCGGATGGTCTCGGGGCGGCTGGAGCCGGGGATCGGGATGACCACCG
>WNGB01011734.1_pt1 | contig 11977 bp, 19 predicted proteins | sample 5400681 | NCBI WGS metagenome assembly WNGB01 (sample SAMN13153367, study PRJNA577476) | soil metagenome | isolation source: 115 cm soil or saprolite under grassland replicate 2 | place: USA:California | collected 2016-06-15 | reverse complement strand
CACCAACCAGGTCGAGAACACGGTCTCGCTCCGGTTCAAGCAGCGCGAGCTGGCTCGCATCCTGACCGTGCAGCGCGCGCGAGAGCTCGCGCTCGAGACGCAGATGTCCGGCCAGCGTCCGGCGCGGCCGGCCGCGGCCGAGCCGCCCGAGGCGGAGCCGGAAGCGCCCGAGGAGGAAGTCGACGAGGTCGAGGAGCCGCCCAGGACCGTGGCGGAGCGGGCGCGCGCGATCGTGAGCAAGGAGAAGGCGGCCAGGGCGGCGAAGCCAGGCTCGGGAAAGGCCGCCGCGGCCTCCGCGAAGCCGGCCGGAAAGCCGGCCAAGAAGGCCGCCGCCGGTAGGGACAAGCCGGGCGCCAAGAGCTCCCCAAAGAAGAAGAGCGGAAAGGAGTAGGCGGTGGCTGCCCAGACGAGGACGACGGACGAATCCACTCACAAGACCCGCGGCATCCGCCGGGTCATCACCGGGACCGTCACGTCGACGAAGATGAACAAGACCGTCGTGGTCACGGTCAGCCGGCGTTTCCGCGACAAGCGCTTCCACAAGTTCATCAGCCGGCGCGTGCGCTACAAGGCGCACGACGAGACCAACGGCTGCCAGGTGGGTGACCTGGTCGAGCTCGTGGAGTCCAGGCCCTACTCCAAGACCAAGAGGTGGCGGGTCGCCCGCACGATCGTCCGCGCCCGGGAGGACATCGCATGATCCAGGCGTCCTCTGTCCTGGACGTCGCGGACAACAGCGGCGCCAAGAAGGTCTACTGCATCAAGGTGCTGGGCGGCTCGCGCCGGCGCTACGCATCGATCGGCGACATCATCGTGGTCTCGGTGCGCGAGGCGATTCCGGGCGCCAAGGTGAAGAAGGGTGAGATCGCGCGCGCCGTGGTCGTCCGCACGCAGAAGGAGATCGCGCGCCCCGACGGCAGCTACATCCGCTTCGACGGCAACTCGGCCGTCCTCATCAACAAGGAAGGCGAGCCGATCGGGACCCGCATCTTCGGCCCGGTGGCTCGCGAGCTTCGCGCCAAGCGGTTCATGAAGATCGTGTCGCTGGCGCCGGAGGTTCTCTGATGGCCCACGTCGCGAGAGGGGACGTCGTCGTCGTCACCAAGGGCAGGGAGAAGGGCAAGCGCGGCAAGGTGAAGCGCCTGCTCAAGACCGGCCGGGTCGAGATCGAGAAGGTCATGATGGTCAAGCGGCACACCAAGCCGTCGCAGAAGAACCCGCAGGGCGGGATCGTCGACGTCGAGGGCTCGGTGGCGCTGGCCAACGTGGCGCTGTGGTGCGAGTCGTGCAAGAAGCCGCGCCGGTCGCGGGCCGGCACCAACCAGGCGGGCAAGAAGGTGCGGGTGTGCGTCAAGTGCGACGCTCAGTTCCCGCAGCCGGGCATGTGATGAGGTCGAGCAGCCATGGCTGAGAACGAAAAGAAAGACGGCGAGGACGCAGCCGAGGCCGGGCCGGACAAGGCTGATCGGCCGGAGAAGCCGGCGAAGCCGGAGAAGGGCGAAGCCAGGGCGCCCAAGGAGAAGGGCGCGAGGCCGCCCAAGGGCGACGGGGCCAGGAGCAAGGACAAGTCCGGCAAGGGCAAGGCCAAGGCCGAGGCCGGCCCGGCGGTCAAGTACAAGCGCGACCAGCCGCCCCGGCTCAAGCGGTTCTACGACGCCGAGGTCCGCCAGCGGCTGTCCGAGGAGTTCGGCTACACGAACCCGATGCAGATCCCGCGACTGGTCAAGGTGACCGTCAACATGGGGCTCGGCAAGGCGACCCAGAACCCGAAGATCATGGACAGCGCGGTCGAGGAGATGCGGGCCATCTCGGGCCGCACGCCGGTGGTGACCCTGGCCAAGAAGGACATCGCGACCTTCAAGCTCCGCCGCGGCCACAAGATCGGCGTCATGGTCACGCTGCGCCGAGAGGGGATGTGGGAGTTCCTGGATCGCTTCCTCAACGTCGCGCTGCCGCGCGTGCGCGACTTCCGCGGCCTCTCGCCCAAGGCGTTCGACGGGCGCGGCAACTACTCCATCGGCGTCAAGGAGCAGATCATCTTCCCCGAGATCGAGTACGACAGCATCGACTCGGTGAAGGGGCTGAACGTGACCATCGTGACCACGGCGAAGACGGACACCGAAGGACGGGCGCTGCTCCGGCTGCTCGGTGTTCCGTTCCGCCAGCTCGCCGGGCAGGCAGAGGCCTCCCCGCAAGGAGCAACAGCATGAGTCGTCTGGCCAAGATGCTGCCCAGGAAGCTGAGGTTCAAGGTCCGGCAGAAGAACCGCTGCCCGCTGTGCGGCCGCCCGCGCGCGTACATGCGCAAGTTCCACATGTGCCGGCTCTGCTTCCGCGACCTGGCCCTCAAGGGCGAGTTGCCCGGTGTGATCAAGTCGAGCTGGTGAGGGGCCCCTGAATCATGTCGATGACCGATCCGATTGCCGACTTCCTGACGCGTATCCGCAACGGTATCCAGACCCGGAAGATGACGGTCGACTGTCCGCGCTCGGGGGTGAAGCTCCGCATCGCGGAGATCCTCCGGGACGAGGGATTCGTCGATGCCGTCTCCAGCGTGGATCAAGGGCCGCAGGGGTTCATCTCGCTGACCCTGCGCTACGACCACGCCAACCACTCCGCCATCACCGGGCTCAAGCGCGCGTCGCGGCCCGGCCAGCGCAGCTACGTGCGGGCCAAGGCGCTGCCCAAGGTCAGGAACGGCCTGGGCATCGCCATCGTGTCGACCTCGAAGGGGGTCATGACCGACCGCAAGGCGCGCGAGCTGGGCGTGGGCGGCGAAGTCCTCTGCGAGGTCTGGTAGGTGCCACCATGTCGCGAGTAGGAAAGAAACCGATCCAGCTCCCCAAGGGCGTCGCGGTCACCGTGGCCGGCGATGTCGTCACGGTGAAGGGCCCCAAGGGACAGCTGCAGATGAACGTCCACCCGGCGGTCAAGGTGGAGGCGGCCGGCAGCGAGGTGGTCTGCACGCGCGGCGACGACAGCCGGGAGAGCCGCGCCACGCACGGCCTGGTCCGCGCCCACGTGGCCAACCTGGTCCGCGGCGTGAGCGAGGGCTTCCAGCGCCGGCTCGAGATCAACGGAGTCGGCTACCGGGCCGAAGTCAGCGGCAAGAAGCTGACCCTCCAGCTCGGCTACTCCCACCCGATCGAGTTCCCGCTGCCCGAGGGGATCAACGCGGCGGTCGACAAGAACCAGCTCATCCTGTCCAGCATCGACAAGCAGGCGCTGGGTCTGTGCGCGGCCAAGGTCCGGGCGTTTCGCCCGCCCGAGCCGTACAAGGGCAAGGGCATCAAGTACGTCGAGGAGACCATCCTGCGCAAGGTCGGCAAGGCGGCCGGTTAGGCACCAGGAGAATCCATCATGGCCGGATACATCAAGATCCAGAGTCCGACCGCGCGGACCAGGTGGCGCCGCAAGCGGGCCATCCGCAAGCGAGTCAACGGCACGGCCGCGCGGCCGCGCCTGTCCGTCTTCCGCTCCAACGCGCACATCTACGTGCAGGCGGTCGACGACGTCACGCACCGCGTGCTGGCCGCGGCGTCGGACCGGGAGAAGGAGCTGGCGGCCACCGCGGCCGGCAAGAAGAAGAGGGAGCGGGCCCGGCTGGTCGGCAAGGCGATCGCCCAGCGGCTCAAGGAGAAGAACGTCGTCCAGGTCGTGTTCGACCGGAACGGCTACATCTATCACGGCCGGATCAAGGAAGTGGCCGAGGGTGCCCGCGAGGGCGGTCTGGAGTTCTGACGATGGCGATCGATCTCAACGAGGTGGGCGAGCTGGTCGACCGCGTGGTCTACATCAACCGCGTGGCCAAGGTGGTGAAGGGCGGGCGCAGGTTCTCCTTCTCGGCTCTCGTGGTGGTGGGCGACCAGAACGGGCACGTCGGCGCCGGGCTGGGCAAGGCCAACGAGGTCCCCGAGGCGATCCGCAAGGGAACCGAGCAGGCCAAGCGCAACCTGTTCAAGATTCCGATGGTGCAGGGCTCGCTGCCGCACGAGATCATCGGCGACTTCGGGGCCGCCCGCGTGCTGCTGCGCCCGGCCGCGCCGGGGACCGGGGTCATCGCCGGGGGCGCGGTTCGTCCGGTCCTGGAGGTCGCGGGAGTGCGCGACATCCTGACCAAGTCGATCGGCACGTCCAACCCGCATAACGTCATTCACGCCACCGTCAAGGCGCTCAAGGGCCTGCGGTCGGCCGACCAGGTCGCGCGCACGCGCGGCAAGTCGGTGGCCGAGGTGTCCCCGATCCGCTAGGCAGTCGCCATGGCACTCAAGCTCAAGGTCACCCAAGTCAAGAGCGGCATCAATCGCCCCGAGCCGCACAAGCTCGCCCTCAAGGGCCTCGGGTTGACGAGGATGCACAAGACCGTCATCCTCAACGACACTCCCGCGATCCGGGGGTTGATCCGCAAGGTGAGCCATCTGGTCCGGGTCGAGCCGGCCGATCACGCCGAGTAAGGTAGAGAAGGGGATCAGCGATGGGCACGACACTTCACACCCTGTCCCCGAATCCGGGCGCGACCAAGAAGAAGAAGCGCCTCGGCCGCGGTCCTGGATCCCGCACCGGCAAGACGGCAGGCAAGGGAACCAAGGGTCAGAAGGCACGCACCGGACATCACGGGGCCCGGATCGGCTTCGAGGGCGGGCAGATGCCGATGCAGCGGCGGCTGCCGAAGCGCGGGTTCCACAACCCGTTCCGCGAGCAGGCCTATCCGATCAACCTCGGGACGCTCGAGCGGCACTTCCAGGCCGGCGGCGTCGTCGACCTGGACGCGCTGCGCGGGGTCGGGCTCGTGCCCAAGGGAGCGCGCATCGTCAAGATCCTGGCCGGCGGCGAGCTCACCGCCAGGTTGATCGTGAAGGCGCACCGGTTCTCGAAGAGCGCCGTGGCCAAGCTCGAGTCGCTCGGGGGAAGCGCGGAGGTCCTGGCCCTGCCAGGCGAGAGTCAGAAGCAACCGACGAGCACTGAAGGGTAGCGGAGACAGGCGCGATCGTGGCCAGCTCAATCGCCAACATCAGCAAGATCCCGGAGCTGAGGAAGCGGATCCTCTTCTCGCTCCTCATCCTCCTCGTCTACCGGCTCGGTATCTTCGTCACCACGCCGGGGGTCAACCGCGTGGAGATGCAGAACTACATCTCCACGGGCGGGTCCGGTTCGTTCCTGGGCCTGTTCAACATGTTCTCGGGCGGCGCGCTGGAGCGTCTGTCGATCTTCGCGCTCGGCATCATGCCGTACGTCAGCTCGTCGATCATCCTGCAGCTCCTGACCGTGGTCATCCCGGCCCTGGACCGGCTCAACAAGGAAGGCGACCAGGGCCGGCGCAAGATCAACCAGTACACCCGCTACGGCACGATCCTGCTCTCGACCGTGCAGGGCTTCTTCATCGCCACCTGGCTCGAGGGGCTCGGTCGCGGGGGGGGAGGCGCGGTCGGCGAGATCGTCAGCAATCCGGGCTGGGGCTTCCGGCTCCTGACCGTCCTCTCGCTGACGACGGGGACCGCGTTCCTCATGTGGCTCGGCGAGCAGATCACCGAGCGCGGCATCGGAAACGGCATCTCGCTCATCATCTTCGCCGGTATCGTCGCCGACATGCCGGACGGGGTGACGCAGCTCTTCACCTTGAAGGGGATGGGCGAGTTCGACGCGTTCAGCATGCTCGTGCTGCTCTGCATCGTGGTCGGCACGGTCGCGGCCATCTGCTTCTTCGAACGGGCGCACCGGCGCATACCGGTCCAGTACACCAAGCGAATGGTGGGCCGGAAGATGTACGGCGGCACGCAGACCCACCTGCCGCTCAAGATCAACGTCTCCGGCGTCATCCCGCCGATCTTCGCGTCGTCGATCCTGATGTTCCCGGCCCAGATCACCAACATGGTCGACACGCCGTGGATGCAATCGTTCGCCAACGCGCTCCGGCCGGGCGACTGGCGCTACATGACGCTCTACGTCGCCCTCATCGTGTTCTTCAGTTTCTTCTACACGGCGGTCACCTTCAACCCGGTGGACGTGGCGGAGAATCTGAAGAAGGGCGGAGGATTCGTGCCGGGCATCCGGCCGGGCAAGAAGACGGCCGAGTACATCGATCGCGTGCTCACGCGCATCACCTTCGCCGGTGCCGTGTACCTCTCGGCGGTCTGCATCCTGCCGCAGCTCCTGCAGTCGCGGTACAACGTGCCCTTCCACTTCGGCGGCACGGGGCTCCTCATCGTGGTCGGCGTCGCGCTCGACACCGTGCAGCAGATCGAGTCGCACCTCATCACGCGCAACTACGAGGGCTTCACCGGTCCGAAGGGGCCGCGCATCCGCGGCCGCACCACGGCGGCGCGCACCCGCTGACGGCAGGGAGCCTGCGCTCGGTCGCGATGCTGGGCGGCAGCATGAGGATCCGGTACAAGTCGGCGGAGGAGATCCGCCTTCAGCGCGAGGCCTGCCTCGCGGTGGCCGAGATCCTCGACGACGTGTGCCGCGCGGTGATTCCGGGGGCGTCGACCTGGGACCTGGATCAGGTGGCGGCTCGCGGCCTCAAGCGACTGGGCTTGAAGAGCGCGTTCCTCGGCTACTACGACTACCCGGCGGTCCTCTGCACCTCGGTCAACGAGGTCGTCGTCCACGGGATCCCGCGCAAGGACGTGGTGCTCCGCGAGGGAGACGTCATCGGCATCGACTTCGGGGCATTCAAGCACGGGTTCTGTGGCGACGCGGCCCGGACGGTGCAGGTCGGGACCCGCCTGGCGGCCCAGGCTCGCCAGCTGGTGGACGTGACGCGCCAGGCCCTGAACCTGGCGATCGACCGCTGTTACCCCGGCAACCGGCTGGGGGATGTCGGCGAGGCCGTCCAGCATCACGCGGAAATGTACGGATTTTCGGTGGTTAAGAGCTTCGTGGGGCACGGCATAGGCCGCCAGATGCACGAGGACCCCCCGGTTCCGAACTACGGGGAGCGGGGCAAGGGCAAACGCTTGAAAAGCGGACTTGTGATCGCCATAGAGCCTATGGTAAATGCCGGGACCCACGAGGTAGAGGTCCTGGATGACAAGTGGACTGCGGTGACCAAGGACCGCAGGCTGTCTGCGCATTTCGAGCACACCATAGCCATCACGGACGACGGGCCCTGGGTACTCAGCCGTCCGCAATCGACACCTGGCAATCCGGCGCACGAGGCGTCACAGCCGCCCGCCGTTGCCTGAAGGTAAGCGCGATGAAGGTAAGAGCGTCGGTCAAGAAGATCTGTCCCAAGTGCAAGGTGATCAGGCGGAAGGGCGTGGTGCGCATCATCTGCGCCAACCCGCGCCACAAGCAGCGCCAGGGCTGAGCCGCCCCGGGCCGAGCACGACGACGAGGACGAGGAGAGAGCGACATGGCACGCATCGCAGGCGTCGACCTCCCGCGCAACAAGCGGATGGAGATCGCGCTGACGTACATCTACGGGATCGGTCGAAGGACGGCGGGACGCTTGCTGGAGAAGGCGGGCGTATCGCGTGACAAGCGATCGGATGACGTCGACGAGCAGGAAGTGCGACGCATCCGCGACGCGATGGAAGAGGCGGAGATCAAGGTCGAGGGCGATCTGCGGCGCGACGTGACGATGTCGATCAAGCGGCTGATGGACCTCGGCTGCTATCGCGGGCTGCGCCACCGCCGCGGGCTGCCGGTCCGCGGCCAGCGCACGCACACGAATGCCCGCACGCGCAAGGGGCCGCGGCGGCAGGCGGTCAAGAAGCAGGGCGCCGCGACGGCCAAGAAGTAGGCCGGAAGGTTCGCGGGCCCACCAACACTCACTCGACAGGAACGGGGAATGGCACAGCCGAAACGGCAGACCAAGCGCAAGGTCAAGAAGAACGTCCAGACCGGAGTCGCGCACATCAGCTCGACGTTCAACAACACGATCGTGACGATCACCGACGTGTCCGGGAACGTCGTGTCCTGGTCCTCGGCGGGGGCGTGCGGCTTCAAGGGCTCGCGCAAGTCGACGCCGTTCGCCGCGCAGCTCGCGGCCGAGCAGGCGGCGCGCAAGGCGCAGGAGCACGGGATGCGCAACGTGCAGGTCTACGTGAAGGGGCCGGGCGCGGGCCGCGAGTCGGCGCTGCGCGCGCTCCAGTCGGCCGGGTTCAAGATCAGCGTCATCCGCGACGTCACCCCGATCCCACACAACGGCTGCCGGCCGCCCAAGCGCCGGCGCGTGTGAAGAGAGCGTCATGGCGAGATACATCGGTCCGGTCTGTCGGCTGTGCCGGCGCGAAGACATGAAGCTCTTCCTCAAGGGGGAGCGCTGCTACACCGACAAGTGCGGCTACGAGCGAAGGTCGTACCCGCCGGGCCAGCACGGCCAGGCGCGCCGGCGCAAGCGGTCCGACTACGGCGAGCAGCTGCGCGAGAAGCAGAAGGTCAAGCGCATCTACGGGATCGCGGAGCGCCAGTTCCGCGGCTACTACTACAAGGCCTCGCGCATGAAGGGCGTGACCGGCGACAACCTCATCCAGCTCCTCGAGCGGCGGCTCGACAACGTCGTCTACCGGATGGGCTTCGCCAGCGACCACGCCGAGTCGCGCCAGCTGGTCCGCCACGGCCACTTCAAGATCAACGGACGGCGGGTCGACATCCCGTCCTACCTGGTGCGGACCAACGACGTGGTCGAGGTGGTCGACAAGTCGCGCACGGTGACCCGCATCGTCGAGGCGCTCGGCGCGGTCGAGCGGCGTGGCGTGCCCCGCTGGATGGAACTCGACAAGGACGCCTTCAAGGGCACGGTGAAGTCGATGCCGGCGCGCGACGACGTGACCTTGCCGATCCGCGAGCAGCTCATCGTCGAGCTCTACTCCAAGTGACCCAAGCAGGACCCCACGAGACGAAGAGAAGACCCGGAGAATATGGATACCACGTCAGCCCATTCGCCCATCCTGTCCGGCGGAACCACCGACTTCATGGCCAAGAACTGGCGTGACCTGATCCGTCCACGGACGCTCGAGGTGGAGGAGAGGGCCGTCAACTACGGCAAGTTCACCTGCGAGCCGCTCGAGCGCGGCTTCGGCACGACGCTCGGCAACGCGCTGCGCCGGGTGCTGCTGTCGTCGCTGCAGGGAGCCGCGATCACGCACTTGAGGATCGAGGGCGCGCTCCACGAGTTCACCTACCTGCCGGACGTGGTCGAGGACGTCACCGACATCATCCTCAACCTCAAGGAAGTGCTCCTGCGCGTCCACGACGACCGGAACTACACGGTCCGGATCGACAAGGAGACGGAGGGGGAGATCCAGGGACGGGATATCCAGCTGGTCGACGGCGTGACCGTGCTCAACCCCGATCACAAGATCGCGACTCTGTCCAAGACCGGGAAGCTGCACATGGAGCTTTCGATCGGGACCGGACGCGGCTACGTGCCGGCCGAGCGGCACAGCAAGAACTCGCCGGTCGGGACCATTCCGATCGACGCGCTGTTCTCGCCGATCAAGAAGGTCAACTTCACGGTGACCAACGCGCGCGTCGGGCAGCAGACCGACTACGACAAGCTGACTCTCGAGGTGTGGACCAACGGAGCGGTCGCGCCAGACGATGCGGTCGCGTTCGCGGCCAAGATCCTGAAGGAGCAGCTCAACATCTTCATCAACTTCGAGGAGACGGCCGAGCCGATCGAGTCACCGGTCAACGAGGAGCAGGAGAAGCTCAACGAAAATCTGTGGCGCACGGTCGACGAGCTCGAGCTGTCGGTGCGCTCGGCCAACTGCCTGCAGAACGCCAACATCAAGTACATCGGCGAGCTGGTGCAGAAGACCGAGTCGGAGATGCTGAAGACCAAGAACTTCGGCCGCAAGTCGCTGAAGGAGATCAAGGAAATCCTGGCCGAGATGGGGCTCAGCCTGGGGATGAAGCTCGACAACTGGCCGGGCACGACCCCGCTCAAGAAGTGAGGAGAGGGCGATGCGCCATCTCAAGGCAGGACGCAAGCTGGGCCGGACCTCGAGCCACCGGCGCGCCATGTACTCGAACATGGTCGCGTCGCTGGTGACGCACGGCCAGATCGAGACCACAGAGGCCAAGGCCAAGGAGCTGCGCAGCATCGCCGACCGCACCATCCACTGGGGCGTCGGGGTGGTCGACCTCGTCAAGCGCGGCGCGAAGAAGCTGAGCGACGTCGAGCGAGCCCAGGTCGTGCACGCCAAGCGCATGGCCCGCCGCGTGCTGAAGAACGAGGAGGCGCTCGACAAGCTGTTCGCCGAGGTCGCGCCGGAGCTGACCGGCCACCCGGGCGGCTACACCCGCGTGCTCAAGACCCGCAACCGGATCGGCGACGCGGCCCGGATGGCGGTCGTCGCGCTGGTCAACGGCCAGGGCAAGGGAGCGCCCCCGCCGCGCGAGGAAGCCCCGGCGGCGAAGGGCAAGAAGAAGGACGAGGCCCCGACCAAGGCAGAGAAGGCGGAGAAGAAGGGCAAAGCCAAGGCGGAATCGAAGCCGGCCGCGGACAAGAGCAAGGCGGCAAAGGGGAAGAGCAAGGCAAAGAGCAGGGGCGGAGACGACGAGTAGCGGTGCCTTCGGACCCGGGGCGCGCGTGCGCACAGAAGTCGGCGCATCGAAAGGCCCTCCAGACTGTTGAAGCCCGCCACCCGGCGGGTTTTTCATTCTGCGTGACATCGTCGAGAACTCGCGCTGTTCGCAGCGCAAGCGCAGGAGGCCGCAACGACCGTCAGGCGGGGCCGATATTCTCGCTCGGTGTCGCGCTACGTGGAGGTGGCGGTCCAGTTGCCGGTGCACGGGACCTTTCATTACTCGGTGCCGGGTGGGGCGCCGGCCGTGCGGCTGGTCGGGCGAAGGGTGCTGGTGCCGTTCGGCAGTCGTGGGGTCACCGGGCTGGTGATCGGGGAGAGCGATGCGGCGCCGGATGAGATCGAGGTGCGGGATGTGGAGGCGCTGCTCGATGCCGAGCCGGCGGTGTCGGCAGAGCTCATCGAGCTCTGCCGGTGGATCGCGAGTTATTACGAGGCGCCGCTGGGGGAGGTGGTGCGGGCGGCGCTGCCGGCCGGGACGCGGGTGCGAGCGGCGACGCGGGTCGAGCTCACCGATGAGGGGCGGCGGGCGCTCGGCGGGGAGGGTGGGGCGCTGGCGCGCGGGCAGCGCGAGCTGCTCGGCGCGCTGGGCGAAGCGGGCGGGAGCCTGGCCGCGGGTGAACTGTCGGGCGGACGGCGGGGCACGCCGGCGCTGATCGATGAGCTCGCGGCGGCAGGGTGGGTGAGGATGGCGCGGGATGTGCTGCGGGCGCGGGTGCGCGACCGGGTGGTCCGGATGGCGGTCGTGCTGCGCAGCCCGCAGGAAGACGAAGCCGCGGCGCTGGCGCGGGCCCCGGCGCGGCGCGCGGTCCTCGATTCGCTGGTCGCCGGCGGCGGCGCGGTCGAGGTGGCGGCGCTGAGGGCGGCGCACAAGCAGGCGGCGAGCCATCTCCGATGGCTGGTGCGAGCTGGGCTGGTCGAGGTCCAGGAGCGGGTGGTCCAGGCGGACGCGTGGGCTGGCGGGGCGGAGGAAGGAGCAGGGCTGGTGGCGCCGGTGGCCGCGCCGGTGCCGACGGCCGGGCAAGCGGCCGCGCTGGCGGCGCTGCGCGAGGCACTCGGGGCCGGCGAGTTCCGCGGCTACCTTCTGCACGGCATCACAGGAAGCGGAAAGACGGAGGTCTACCTGCACGTCATCGCCGAGGCGCTGGCCGCCGGCCGGACCGCTCTGGTCCTGGTGCCGGAGATCTCGCTGACTCCGCAGCTGGCCGCGCGGTTCCGCGCTCGCTTCGGGGACCGGGTTGCGGTGCTGCATAGCGGGCTCACCGACCGGGAGCGGTTCGACGAGTGGAGCAGGCTGCGCGAGGGCAGGGCGACGATCGCTCTCGGCGCGCGCTCGGCGGTGTTCGCGCCGCTCGCGCGCATCGGCGTGGTGGTGGTCGACGAGGAGCACGACGGGCATCGGAACGCGTGTCCGCAGGCGAGACACAGGACGAACGTGTGGAA
>WNGB01011733.1_pt1 | contig 11978 bp, 7 predicted proteins | sample 5400681 | NCBI WGS metagenome assembly WNGB01 (sample SAMN13153367, study PRJNA577476) | soil metagenome | isolation source: 115 cm soil or saprolite under grassland replicate 2 | place: USA:California | collected 2016-06-15 | reverse complement strand
CGCCTCCGCGCGGTGGAAACCGCGGCCGATCACGCGACGACCCGCGTCGAGATCGGCGGCCGCCTGTCCGCCCGCAAGGGCGTCAGCCTGCCCGACACCACGATCCCGTTCTCCGCGATGACCCCCAAGGATCGTTCCGATCTCGACGCCGCGCTCGATGCGGGAATCGACTGGGTCGGGCTGTCCTTCATCCAGCGGCCGGACGACATTGCGGAGGCGAAGAAGATCGCGCGCGGACGCGCCGGCGTGCTCTCCAAGATCGAGAAGCCGCAGGCGGTGACCCGCATCGACGAGATCATGGATTTTACCGACTCGCTGATGGTCGCGCGCGGCGATCTCGGCGTCGAGATGCCGCTGGAAAAGGTGCCGGGAATCCAGAAACAGCTCACGCGCGCCGCGCGCCGCGCCGGAAAGCCGGTGGTGGTCGCGACCCAGATGCTGGAATCGATGATCACCAACCCGGTGCCGACCCGCGCCGAGGTCTCGGACGTGGCCACGGCCGTGTTCGAAGGCGCCGATGCGGTCATGCTGTCGGCGGAGTCGGCGGCCGGGAAATATCCGGCCGAGGCGGTCGCCACCATGAACCGCATCGTCGAGGAGGTGGAGCACGATCCGACCTACCGCACGATCATCCAGGCGCAGCGCGCCGAGCCCGAGGCGACCGGGGCGGATGCGATCGCCGCGGCCGCGCGGCAGATCGCCGAGACCCTCGACCTGTCGGCCGTCGTATGCTGGACCAGCTCGGGCTCGACGGCTTTACGGGTCGCGCGCGAGCGCCCGAAGCCACCGATCGTGGCGATCTCGCCGAACCTTGCGACCGGGCGCAGACTGTCGCTCGTGTGGGGCGTGCATTGCGTGGTCGCGCAGGATGCGCGCGACCAGGACGACATGGTCGAGCGCGCCTGCCGCATCGCCTTCAAGGACGGATTCGCCAAGTCCGGTCAGCGCATCATCGTCGTCGCCGGCGTGCCGCTCGGTACGCCCGGCGCGACCAACATGGTGCGGATCGCCTTCGTCGGCAGCGAAGCCGCAGGCGACGTTTGAGCCCGCAGTCTTTGACCTCGACCTATCCGCGTCATGGCCGGGCTTGTCCCGGCCATCCGCGTCTTTGAATCGACTCGCATTATTAAGACGTGGATGCCCGGCACAAGGCCGGGCATGACGACGCCGCTCATTCGCGGACCACATCCCCCGCCGCAATGTCGCCGCCTGCGATCACCTCGCCGTAGACGCCGCAGTCGCCGTGGCCGAAGGTCTGCACCAGCGTGCGCGGAATGGTCAGGTCGCGGATGCCGGTGTCGGGCTCGACGTTGGTCGCAGCGCAGCGCTCGATGCGCTTGACGATCTTCAGCCGCGCCGAGGCGCCGACCGCGATGTCCCGCCCGACCAGGGCGAACTCGTGCCAGGCCGGCCAGCCTTCGATGTAGAGGTTGCCGCGAAAGCGCAAGGGATGAACGGGCGCCCCGGCCGCGTTCTCGATCGCCGCGACCGAGCCGAGATTGACGATCGAGACAACCTTGCGCGCGACGTCCGAGAAGCTGTGGTCGCCCGCCTGCAGCACCTTGGGCGGCCCGCGCAGCTCGTCGGTACAGAATTCGGCGAAGAACCGCTCGATGACGGCCCGGCCTTCCGCGGTCGATAGGTCGCCGCAAGCGACGTCGCGGCCGCCCTCGCGGATCGCGAGGACATGGGTCGCCTCGTCGTAGCGCGTGTCGAGCCGCGCCAGGCGCTCGTTCCGCATCAGCATCAGGAAGCGGATTTTCGGCAAATAGGCGGGCGCCGCAGGGTCGAAGCCCGCCGGCCCGTTCTCGATCGCGTAGCGGCGGTCGGCCGCGATGGTTTTCCCCGGCGCGAGCCGGGTGCGCGACAGCGGCTCGGCCGAGAGCCCCTTCACCGGGTAACGGTAGATGGCCTTGATCGTGGCGGTCATTGGTTCCCCGAAATCGCTGTCCGAAGTCCTGGTCGACGGCCGTTCCGCCGCGTTAACCGCCGCGGGCCGCCTCGGCCAAAATACTGACGGAAATCAAGGCAGCGCCTCTTCCCGGATTCTATCCTTCTTCCTACATCAGGAACGCCCCATTGAGGATGTTTCGGCCGCGCCGACCGGGCGTTCGAAGCAGGCTTTAGGGAGTTGTGAAATGAATATCGAGAAATATACCGACCGCGCCCGCGGATTCATCCAGTCCGCCCAGTCGCTCGCGTTGCGCGAAGGGCACCAGCAGTTCACGCCCGAACATGTTCTCAAAGTCCTGCTCGACGACCCGGAGGGGCTTGCCGCCGGGCTGATCGACCGCGCCGGCGGCAATTCGCGCCAGGCATACCAGGCAGTCGAGGCGGCGCTGGCAAAGCTGCCGAAGGTTTCGGGCGGCGGCGCCGGCGGCCAGCTCTACCTGGCGCCGGCCACGGCGCGGTTGTTCGACAACGCCGAGAAGGTCGCCGAGAAGGCGGGCGACAGCTACGTCACGGTCGAGCGGCTGCTGCTCGCGGTCGCTCTGGAGAAGGACAGCGAGGCGGGGAAGATTCTCGCCCAGGCGGGCGTCACGCCGCAGAACCTCAACGCGGCGATCGAGGCCTTGCGCAAGGGGCGCACCGCCGACTCGACCTCGGCGGAAAGCGCCTACGATGCGCTGAAGAAATACGCCCGCGACCTGACGCAGCAGGCGCGCGACGGCAAGCTCGATCCGGTGATCGGCCGCGACGAGGAAATCCGCCGCACCATCCAGGTGCTCTCCCGGCGCACGAAGAACAACCCGGTGCTGATCGGCGAGCCCGGCGTCGGCAAGACCGCCATCGTCGAGGGCCTTGCCTTGCGCATCGTCAACGGCGACGTGCCGGAAAGCCTCGAAGACAAGAAAGTGGTTGCGCTCGACATGGGCGCGCTCATCGCCGGCGCAAAATACCGCGGCGAGTTCGAGGAGCGGCTCAAGGCCGTGCTGCAGGAGGTGGTCGCGTCCGAAGGCGGGATCATCCTGTTCATCGACGAGATGCATACGATCGTCGGCGCCGGCAAGGCGGAAGGGGCGATGGACGCCTCCAACCTGCTCAAGCCGGCGCTGGCGCGCGGCGAATTGCACTGCATCGGTGCGACGACGCTCGATGAATACCGCAAGCACGTGGAGAAGGACGCGGCGCTCGCGCGGCGGTTCCAGCCGATCTTCGTCAACGAGCCGAGCGTCGAGGACACGGTTTCGATCCTGCGCGGCCTGAAGGACAAGTACGAGCAGCACCACGGCGTGCGCATCACCGACTCGGCGCTGGTCGCCGCCGCGACGCTGTCGCACCGCTACATCACCGACCGTTTCCTCCCCGACAAGGCGATCGACCTGGTCGACGAGGCGGCGGCGCGGTTGAAGATGCAGATCGATTCCAAGCCGGAGGAGCTCGACAATCTCGACCGCGAGATCGTGCGGTTGAAGATCGAGCAGGAGGCGCTGAAGAAGGAGAGCGATCCCGCCTCCAAGGAACGGCTCAAGCGGTTGGAGAAGGAGCTTGCCGAGCTCGAGGAGCAGGCCGCCGCGCTCACCGCCAAGTGGCAGGCCGAGCGGAGCAAGCTGTCGGAAGCGCAGAAGCTCAAGAGCGAGCTGGAACAGGTGCGGAACGAGCTCGCCATCGCGCAGCGCAACGGGGATTATCAACGCGCCGGCGAGCTCGCCTACGGCCGCATTCCCGAGCTCGAGAAGAGGCTGTAGGAGATCGAAGAGAAGACCGGCGGCGGGCCGGTCGAAGAGGCGGTGACCGCCAATCACGTGGCGCAGGTGGTCTCGCGCTGGACCGGCATTCCGGTCGACCGCATGCTGGAAGGCGAGCGCGAGAAGCTCCTGCGCATGGAGGAGCAGCTGACAAAGCGCGTGGTCGGCCAGGCCGAGGCCGTGAAGGCGGTGTCGACCGCGGTGCGCCGCGCGCGCGCCGGCCTGCAAGACCCCAACCGGCCGATCGGCTCGTTCATGTTCTTAGGCCCCACCGGCGTCGGCAAGACCGAGCTCACCAAGGCCCTGGCCGAGTTCCTGTTCGACGACGAGCACGCGCTGATCCGCATCGACATGTCCGAGTACATGGAGAAGCACTCGGTCGCGCGGCTGATCGGCGCGCCGCCCGGCTATGTCGGCTACGAGGAAGGCGGCGCGCTCACCGAGGCGGTGCGGCGGCGGCCCTATCAGGTGGTGCTGTTCGACGAGATCGAGAAGGCGCACCCGGACGTGTTCAACGTGCTGCTCCAGGTGCTCGACGACGGCCGGCTCACCGACGGCCAGGGCCGCACCGTCGACTTCCGCAACACGCTGATCGTCATGACCTCCAATCTCGGCTCCGAGTTTCTGGTGGCGCAGGCGGAAGGCCATGATACCGAGGAGGTGAAGGAGCTGGTGATGGCGGAGGTGCGCTCGCGCTTCCGTCCGGAATTCCTCAACCGCGTGGACGAGATCATTCTGTTCCATCGCTTGCGGCGCGAGCACATGGGCCGGATCGTCGACATCCAGATGACGCGGCTCGCCAGGCTGCTGGAGGAGCGCAAGATCACGGTCGTGCTCGAGCCGAAGGCGCGCGACTGGCTGGCGCAGAAGGGCTACGACCCCGCCTACGGCGCGCGGCCGCTCAAGCGCGCGATCCAGAAGGCGGTGCAGGACCCGCTCGCCGAGCTGATCCTCGCCGGCCGCATCAAGGACGGCGAGACGGTCAAGATCTCGGCCGGCGCCCGCGGCCTCGTGTTCAACGGCGAAGAGGTGGCCGAGGCGGCGTAGGCGGCGCTGCAGCCTGCATTTTGCCGGCCTGCATCGGCGGGCTGTTGCAGATTTAGCACGCGTTCTCGGCGCGTGGATGTTCTCCACAAGCATTCATTGAATCACTCACGTGGCTTGATTGCACAACCCACACGTTGACGCCACAGTTCCTCGAACAGGGCCTGAGGAGGCGGCAATGCGGTCGGCGCGAGCTGTTGCTGCGTGCATCGGGTTGGGTTGCGATCTGCCTGACAGGCGCGATTTCCGCGAACGCATTGGTACCGAGCTTTATACGCCGGAACTCCCAGAGCAAACACGTCTGCAGGACTTCTACGTCGGCTACATTTGTCAACAAGCAGGTGTCCCCGTCGTGCCGAGCGGTGAGCCCTTCCCGCTATGCGATGATCCGAGCGTGGGTCCTGGCGGTTGGTCGCTGTTCGTGCAAGCCGGAATGAACGACATCGACCAGCGTTGCGACGCCGATCTCACGCGGCTCGACTACAGGAAGCAGCCAGGACACAGGGACTGCTACCAACCTCATCCCGAACGCGTCCAATGTGCATCCGGGGGGCTGCAATGATCAGAAAGTATGGGTACGCATTATTGCTGCCGCTTTTGGCATTCGGTTTGAGTGGCTGCTATGGTTTGGATAAGCGATACGGCCTCGACCCGGTGCTCGATGCTGCAGCCGTTGCGAGTGCAGCCGCCAACCATCAGCAAATCCTCGCTGCCCTCGCGGCTGACGCCAGCATCTCGCCAGCTTCCCCTTCGTTCTATTATTACGTTGCCGAAGCAGGCTTCAACTACATCGACGACGAATGCAGGACTTACTTCCAGCAACTGTTCTTCCTCGACCGCGACCGGGACCGAATCAAAAGCGGGTTGGGGGCTGCCAGCGCCACGACGGCGGCCATCCTCGGCGTCACCGGCGCGTCGGTTATGAGCATGGCGATTGTGGCGCAAGCCTTCGGACTCGGTCTGGCCGCCACCGACATAGTCGCGAACGCCTATTTGTTCCAGCTCCCGCCGTCCACGACCCAGGGCTTCGTCAAGGAAATGCAGCTGGCCTATCGCGAGGGTGCTGCGGTTCGCGCCGGTCTCATCGTGACGCCGACCGCCGCGTATCATGCCGTCCAGGAGTATCTATCGCTCTGCCTGCCGCCGACGATCGAATCCAAGCTTGCCGAGCATATCAAGGCCGCCCGGGCCACGCCCGACCCGGCAAGCGGATCGCGGAGCACCTCGTTCGGCATCAATCTGGTTGCCGCGCCGTCTGTCTCGCGCGAGCAGATTCGCACGATGTCCGGGGCTACCGCTCCGCCAACTCTCGGACCGGTGGTAAGCCGCAGTACCACTATCACCACCGGAGCACGCAGTACCACTATCACCACCGGAGCACCAAGCCAGGTTCAGACTCGCGGCGAACCGACGCGGCGACAAGTCACTACACGCGAAGTCACTACACGCGATCAAGGCGTCAGGAGGACCGAGGACGCGCGACCGAAGCTGCCTACCAATAGGGATTATGCCTTATTCATCAAGGATTATAATGAAGCCGTCCACAATACGATCAGCGTACAGTTTGTTCTGCGCAGGCTTTGCGTGCCGGAGAACGAGTTGGACAGGATCAGTAGCAAGACCAAAGCTCTGGTCAAAGTATATCAGCAGACGATTTATCAAGGCACCAACCGTGCCAAATCGGGCGTGACTGGAATGCTTACTCAGCCAGAAATAGCCCAATTGAATAATCAGGCAACTTGCCCACTCGACCGAGCCCTCAATTACTACGAAGCGCACGAAGCAGTCGACGGCGTGAACTCCCCTGACCTGATCGGCCTCTTGAACAAGGCGCTGCCGAATGGCCGAAAGCTGACGACGACAGCGAACGTGAAGGATGTGAGGTTGCGGATTCCAGAAGCTCGAAAAGCGGTAAGTGCAAACTTGCAGCTGCTGGATGCTGAAATCGCCGAGCAGCTCACGTTGGACCTCACGACGGCACTGATCAACTTGCCATAGGAGGAGAGCGACCATGGCTTACAGGGTTGTTCAGCCGACCCAGCTGCGTCAGGAGCCAACCGACACGGGGGAACCCGTGCGCGCGTTGCTTTCCAAGGCGGTACTGACGTTTTTGGGAAAGAAGCAGGGGGACGGGGATGATGTCTGGATAAACGTCGAATTCAAGCCGCCCGGGGGGAGTACCTCTGTGAAAGGTTGGGTGCGGTTGAAGCACTGCGAGGAAATCGCAGACGCACCGCGAGAGGAGGTGAATCCCGAGGGATTTGTGCGGACGTGCCTTACAGCGGAGCGTAGCTTCAATGACCTGGGCTCTACGGCCCCGTGGTTCGTCTCAGCCGATTTCGTGATCGCTCGTGCCGTCATCGAAACGGGTCTCACCAACGCCGGACCGAAAGCCTCCGAGACCGACGCGGTCGGTCCGCTGCAGGTTGCAAGTCCGGAATGGGCCATGTTCCTGGACAATGCAGGCCCCTTTGCAGCGGATTTTGAGCCAGGCGGTCGTGATCACCCGACCTTGCAGGTTTACGGCGCCACTTATCGCATGCACGTGGATATGAAGGCCATTAGCCAAGCCAAGCTGGATAAGGGAATCGGTACACGGGAGGATCCGTTTCTCCCGAGCAAGCTTGACATCTTCCACGCTTACCTGACCAACAGTCCGGCGGCGGCGGTCGCCATCCTCGATGCGCGAGACAGCGACGCCGACAAGAACAAGAAGATCGACGAGATCCTAAAGGGTGTGCTCACGGACGAACAGATAACCGCATTATTTAAGGCGCGTAGCCAGTTCACGGGAGAGAAGGGTAATCCGAAGTCGGTCAGTGAGTTCGTAGCCGCGACCGAATCCGCGCTGAGCGACGCCTTGAAAAAGGCATTCGATCTTATCAAAGAACTTTGTCCGGAAGAGTTACCGGCTGCGAAGCAAGCCGAAGCGCCGTGGTTCGATTTTGCGCAGACTCAAGAAGGCATCAAAGAGCCCGACCCACGGATCCTCGACTACTTCGACGCGACCGATTTCAAGCCCAAGCCCAGGTCGACCACGACGCCTTGGTGCGGCGCGTTCGCCTCCTATTGCATGATGAAAAGCGGCGATGCCACCGCCGCAGCCAGCATTCCGGGCGGGTCCGCAGCGGCGGTCAACTGGAAGAAATGGGGTGCCAGTCTAACGGTGAAGCCGGAGGAGGTTCCGCTCGGTGCCGTCGTGGTGCTGTCACCATCTCCCGGCACAGGCGGAACAGGTCATGTCGGCTTTTACGCCCAATTCCTCAACGACGGGAAAACGGTCGAACTGCTCGGCGGGAACCAGAGCAACCAAGTCGTCAGAAAGGCGTTCCCCGCTTCGCGCATCGTCGCCATCCGTTGGCTCGATCTAGGCCCTCCCACCGCCGCCGAGGCGGCCGCCCAGGTTCCGCTGCCGGCGGGGGAGCCGCCCCCCGGGGCGCCGCCACCGGTTGGAGGCCATCCCGGCGGGCCAGCTCCCGCCATGGCCATTTCGCCCGCAGCGCGCGATCTCATCGTCGAGGCCGAGGTGAGTAGCAAAGCCGCGTATGACAGGCGATATTGCCGGCCGGAATGGCCACAAGGCGCTTCGGGCGTAACGATCGGCATTGGCTATGATTGCGGCTACGCCACCCGGGATGGTCTGCGGCGAGACTGGGAAGCTCTTCCCGGCTCAATGGTCGACGCACTCGCAGGGGCGGTCGGTGTGAAAGGTGGTTCCGCCGGTCCGCTTGCCAAACAGCTGCGTGACCGGGTGAACGTTCCATGGGAGCACGCTATGTCGGTTTTCGATAGCCGCGATGTTCCCCGTTGGGTGGAAATCGTCCGCCGAGCGCTGCCCAATACCGACGCCCTCAGTCCCGATTGTCTCGGCGCACTGGTTTCCCTCGCTTACAACCGAGGAGCCTCGTTCTCCAAGGCTGGAGGCCGGTATGACGAGATGCGGGCGATCAAGGCTCACATGGCGAGCAAGGAATTCGCAAAAATTCCGGAACAGTTCCGGAGGATGAAACGGCTATGGCCTTCCATGCGCGGGCTCCAGATTCGCAGAGAACGGGAAGCGCAATTGTTCGAGCAGGGACTGAGACCATAACCACCTGAGCGCCTTTCTCGATCGGATTTCCGTAATTGCCGAGCGGACACTCGGCCCGACGTCGCCGTGTGACGCGGCGTCCCTGTCGGGAAACGCGATTGGAGGCGCGGATGCGGAGTTGCTTGCCTTACCCCGCTCCGGCCTCGGCCCTGCCTCACCAGCAGTTTATGTCCACGGCGGGGGGATGCAGGGGTGGAAAAGTGCACATGCCCGACGAGGGAGCACGCAGGCAGCTCACCGCCTTGTCGTCCCCCCGGTCTCCGCCATGCGTGGCGCCGGGCGGTTCATCATGCCGTCGTAGCGGTCGCGGTCCTTCTCGAAATTGGCGAGCGTCGGGCCGTCGAGCACGCGGCCGCGCGGCAGCTTGATCTTCAACGGATCGACGAAGCGGTTGTTGACCAGGATCTCGTAGTGCAGGTGCGGGCCGGTCGAGAGCCCGGTCGAGCCCACATAGCCGATGATCTGGCCCTGGCGCACGCGCGTGCCCGGCTGGATGCCGCGGGCGAACGCCGACATGTGGCCGTAGGCCGTCTCGTAGCCGTTGGTGTGGCGCAGCTTGACGTACTTGCCGTAGCCCGACTCCCAGCCCGCCACCGCGACGACGCCGTTGCCGGAGGCATAGATCGGCGTGCCGCGCGCGGCCGCCCAGTCGACGCCGGTGTGCATCTTCGAGTAGCCGAGGATGGGATGGCGGCGCCAGCCGTAGCCCGAGCGCATGATGCCGGCGGCCATCGGCTTGCGTACCAGGAACTTCTTCGCGCTCTTGCCGGTCTCGTCGTAATAGTCGACGACGCTGTCGTCCGGGGTCTGGAAGCGGTAGTAGCGCTTGGTCTCGCCGCCGACGGTGAGCGAGGTGAACATCACGTCGCCCCTGGTGTCGCCCTCGTCCTCGCCGGCAAACAGCACCTCGAACGAGTCGCCCGGCTGCACCCGGCGCTGGAAGTCCACGTCGTACGAGTAGATGCGGATGAGATCGTCGATCACCGGGCGCGGCACCTGCTGGCGCAAGGCGGTCTCGTAGACGCTCTGGTAGAGGCGAACGCCGCCCGGGCCTTCGTCCTCGTCTTCTTCCGCCTCGGCAACCTGGGTGTCGGCGCTCTGCACGTCGACCGAGACGTACTTCCCGGTGTCGGAGAGCGCGACCACCGCCTCGATCGTCGTGTCGCCCGCGACGATGACGCGGATCGGCTGCAGGCGCTGCCCGCCGCCGAGCGGGGTGAGCAAGACGCGCAGCTTCTGGCCTTCCTTTATGCCGCCGTCGCGCCCGCGCGCGCCGAGCGCACCGGCGATCGCCTTCGCCTCTTCCGGGGTCGCGCCGAGCTCGCGCAGGATCGAGCCGATCGAGTCGCCCTTCTTCACCGCGATGGTGCGTTCGTTCCAGGCGTTGCCGCCGGTGGCCTGCGCCGCCGTCTTGGGCAGGAGCGTGATGTTCTCCGGGACGATGCGGGCTTCGAAGCCGAAATAGGGATCGGGACTTCCCTCCGCCGCATAGGCGAGTTTGCCGCCGCCCGGTGGAACGCTGGCGAGCGCGTAGCCGGGCGACGCGCTCCCGGTCCAGTCGGCGGTCTCGCGCACCCGCGCGATGACCTCCTCCAGCGGGACAAGCGCTGCGAGTTTCACCTTCGGCAGCAACGGCGCCAGCTCGCGCGTGACGAAGCTGATCTCGGCGTCGGGCTCGGCGCCCGCCTCCTCCGCGGTGGTCGCGGTCGTGCCCGGCCCCGAACCCGAGAGCAGCTTGCGCGCGTCGAAGCCCGGTACGTTGGCCGAGAGTTCCGAGGTCGACAGCGACAGGTTGGCCATGATGCGCACGAACGGGCGCATGCGCACGACCTCGCGCTCGCCCACGCGGGTCGCCATGGAGACGCGAATCAGCTGGCGCGCGCTCGGGGTCTCGGCCACCGGCTGGAGCTTGTCGGCCTTGCGCGTGATCGCCTGGCGCTCGGTACCGAGCGTGCCGCGCAAGGCGGCTTCGAGACGTTCCGGGATGGCGGCGAAGTGGGCTTCGCCGTCGAGCGCCGCATAAACGGCGCCGCCCATGAGGGCGGCGCCGGAGAGACCCGTGAGAACCGTGCCGATGAACCAGCGGACGGAGACGCGCCGGCGGTCGACCATGGCGGAGCTGCGCCCGTCCGCGAACAGCGGCGGCTCGTCGCCGAGATCGATCGCGTCGTTCCCGACCCTCGACCGATATGGGCCGCGCAATCTGCCGTGGTCCAAGATCGCCGTCCCCCTCACGTCGCTACGCGCGATTTGCCACAACACAAATCGACGGCGCCATTCGATTGTCCCGATCGAGGCGCCGACATCAAGGTCGCGCTAGGCTGCCCATCGCGAACGTCCGCCGGTCGACGATGGAGCAAACGGCTCCATCCGCAGGCCTGGACGATCGCTCAAAGCGGTGCGACCCCCACAGGAGAAGGACGCCGGATGAATGTGGCCGCAGTGCGGCGCAGGACCCCTTGCAAAGTGTGATCAGAGATCCCAAACAAAACCTTAACGTTTGTCCCACAGGAAAGGGGCGGGCGGGCGATTTTTCGCGCTGCGGGAGCGTCGATTTTCCCCCGGCATTTTCGCCCGGCAAGGTGTTGACAAGGTTAAGGGGCGAAGCCTATATACGGCTCCTTCGGTGCGCCGCCGCACGGCGCGATGGCGCGCCTTCGAAGCTCCTCACTGATCAGAGTGATCCGCGTCCGATTTCGGTCGGAGGCTCTGAGCTTCGACGGCTTTCCTGCGTACCGGGGTGGGGGTCGCCGAGATCCCCGGGCTGTTTGACAGGTGAATCAGAAGAAAGAGAAACGTGGACGGCGGAGTCCTTGCGGGCCGCTTCCTCGAAGGAGAGGGTGCGGCCGGACGAGACTTCGGCGGTACACGTTTTAGGTCAAGCATGCCGGTTGTTACCCGCAAGGGTTGTAGCCGGCGTGACGGACCTCGTCAAAACGTGAGTGACCAGCCGGGAAAAGTTCTCATCCAACCTGAGAGTTTGATCCTGGCTCAGAGCGAACGCTGGCGGCAGGCCTAACACATGCAAGTCGAACGCCCGTAGCAATACGGGAGTGGCAGACGGGTGAGTAACACGTGGGAACGTGCCCTTCGGTTCGGAACAACCCAGGGAAACTTGGGCTAATACCGGATACGTCCGTAAGGAGAAAGATTTA
>WNGB01015545.1_pt1 | contig 11981 bp, 8 predicted proteins | sample 5400681 | NCBI WGS metagenome assembly WNGB01 (sample SAMN13153367, study PRJNA577476) | soil metagenome | isolation source: 115 cm soil or saprolite under grassland replicate 2 | place: USA:California | collected 2016-06-15 | reverse complement strand
GCGAAACCGTCGAGGCCGACCTCATGCTCGTCTCCGTCGGCCGCGGCCCAAGCGTCGAGGGCCTCGGACTCGAGGGGATCGGCGTCGAGTTCGACAAGCGCAAGGGCATCGCCGCGGACGAGCATCGGCGGACGACCGTCCAGCACGTCTACGCCGTCGGCGACTGCGCCGGCTACTGGCAGCTCGCGCACACCGCCTTTCGCGAGGGCGAGGTTGCCGCCGAGAACGCCTGCGGCCACGAGGCGGTCGTCGACAACCGTGCCGTCCCGCGGCCGATCTACACGGATCCGGAGATCGCCGGTGTGGGGCTGACGGAGGCCGAGGCGCGAGAGCAATACGGCGACGACGTCGCGACGGGAATGTTCCCGTGGGTGGCGAACGCGCGCGCGGTGATGCAGAACGAGACCGTCGGCTGGGTCAAGTCCATCCACGAGACGCGCTACGGCGAGCTGCTGGGGCTGGTCCTGGTCGGTCCCCATGTCACCGATCTGATTGAGGCCGGTGTCGTGGCGATCGACGCCGAAGCGACCGTGGAGACCGTCGCGGACGGCATGGCTGCGCATCCGACGCTTTCCGAGGCGATCAAGGAAGCGGGCCTCGTCGCCCTCGGGCGGGCGATCCACCTGCCGCCGCGGCGCCGCGCCACGGCGACGGCCTAACAACAGGTTTGAAAGTACCTGGATAAGGGCGAGAATCGTTATCTAGAAGGCACATGGCGTCAGCGGCTCGTGAGATTCCGGTCCTAGCCCGAGATCAGGCTTTCGAGACCCTCTACCGTCGCTACGTCAAGGACGTCTACCACTATGCGCTCGCTCTGCTGCGAAATCCGGCCGACGCGGAGGACGTCACTCAGACGACGTTCATGAATGCGTACCGCGCCTACAAGCGCGGCGACGAGATCCTCAAGCCGCAGAACTGGCTAATCAAAATCGCGCATAACGTTGCACGCACGCGGTACGCGCGCGCCAGCCGACGCGTCACAGAGGTCCCGCTCGAGGAGCACGTCGACCAACTTGCGCTCCCCGAGGAGGAGAGGCCGAATGTGGAGGGCGTGCTACGAGCCCTCGGGCGCCTCCCGTTCAATCAGCGCGCCGCTCTGGTGATGCGCGAGCTCGAGGGCCGGTCCTACGTCGAGATCGCCGACACACTCGGTGTTTCTGTTTCCGCCGTGGAAACGCTCATCTTCCGTGGACGCCGGTCGCTGCGACTCCGCGCGTCAGCGCTTCGTGCCCTGGCCGCCGTCCCGCTGCCGAGCTCGCTCACGCGGCTGTTCGAGGGGAGCGGCGTCGTGGCCGGTGGAGGTGCGCTGGCCGGGTCGGGCTTGCTCGTGAAAGCCACCGTTGCGCTCCTCGCCGGCGCGGTCGCGACGGGCATCGGTAGCGACCGCACCAGGCCGGCCGCTGCGGCCGGCGAGCCTGACTCGCCAGCGGTCACCGCGCCACCCTGGGCGACCGTGGACGGTTTCATGGCCTGGATGGGGCCCGGTGGCCTCGGCCTCGCCGGGGCTGGGCCCGCTGCCCGAAAGGCCGTTCGCGCGGGCACCGAGCGAACCGGAACTCGGCAGGCGGGCGCGTTTGCTGTGACGCGTGCCGGAGCGACATCAGTGAGCGGAACGTCGTCTGCAACCGGGACGAGCCCCACCGCCGGCGCGACTGCAAGTGTCAGCAGCGTCGTCGCGCCCGTCACGGAGGTCGTCAATACGGTTGAGGAGACCGTGTCAGAGTCGACGGGATCACCGCCCGTCGAAGCGCCCAGCCTGCCCCCGGTGGAGGTCGAGCTTCCTCTGCCGGCACCTCCTCCGCTTCCGTTGCCATAAGTCCGCAAGGCTGAAGAGGGTCGCAAGATTCGGCCGGAGCGGGTATCTACTAGTTCATGACGCCCCTGCTGGCGCAGAGACCTCGCTCGGACCGGGCCTTCGAGCGTCGGACCGGGCCTTCGAGCGGCTCTACCGGAAACACGTCGGAGACGTGTACCGCTACGCGCTCGCCGTCATGCGGAATCCCGCGGACGCCGAGGACGTAACCCAGACGACCTTTCTGAACGCCTATCGCTCGTACACCGAGAAGGGCAATCGGCCGGAGAAGCCGCAGAACTGGCTGATCGCGATCGCCCACAACGTCTGCCGCCAGCGCTTCCGGCAGTCCGCGCGCCGTCCGGCGGAGGTCTCCTTCGAGGACGACATCGCCGATTCGATCCCGGACGACGACACGCCGACGGGCGACGACATCCGGCGCGCGCTCGGCCATCTCGCCTTCAATCAGCGCGCGGCACTGGTGATGCGCGAGCTCGAAGGGCGCTCGTATGTCGAGATCGCGGAGATCCTCGAGCTCTCGACGAGCGCCGTCGAGACGCTCATCTTCCGTGCCCGCCGCGCATTGCGCGAGCAGCTCGAGGGCTCGTTGACTTGTGGGGAAGCTGAGCTGGCCATCTCCCGGCAGCTCGACGGCCGCTTGCCCCGCGTCGAGAAGGGTCAGCTGCGCGCTCATCTGCGCGAGTGCCCCGAGTGTGCAACATTTGCGAGGCGCCAGCGGGCGCAGCGCAGCGCCCTGAAGGGTCTCGCCCTCGTCCCGGTTCCAAGCTCGCTCGCCTCGTTCTTCGGTGGCGGCACGGCAGTCGGCACAGGGCTCGCGATCAAGGCAGCAGCTGCGATCACCGCGGGGCTGGTTGTCGGCGGGGCGGGATACGAGGGCGTCCGTCATGCGCCTTGGCGGAAGGCGCCGCCGGTGGTCACGCCTGCACCTGTCGTCGCGGCTGTTGCGCCCAACGCCCGAGTGCCTGCACCGCGCGAGCACATGCCTGTTGCGCCCAACGCGGTGTCGGGCCGGCACGTAGGCAAGGGCGGCGTAGCCGCGCAGGAAGCCAGGCAGAAGAAGCAGCACGCGAACGGGCGCTCACATCGGTCGAGGCGCTATGCGGGCGACGCAAGCGTTGCGGCCCGGCACGTCAAGGCCACCCATCCTGCGCGTCCCGCTCCGGTGCCGCAATCCCATCCTCAGGCGAAACCGAAGCCGGCTCCGAAGGCGAAGAAGCAGCTGCCGGGCCCCTTCGATACCAGCCCGCCCCGCCAGAACAAGCCTCCGAAGTAGTCGCAAGAAATCCGGGATCGGGGCCTACAGGGCCTTTCTTCGTAGGGAATCATGGTTCCCCACCGGCGCCGTCTGCGTTTGTGGCGTAGATGCATTGGTAGGCTCGGGCATCGGAAAGGAGGCACATGGGAATCATCAATCGGCGCAACGCAGTTCTCGGTTGGGGCGTCTGGAAGTTTGCAAAGCGATTCGGGAAGAAGAAGGCTCGCGATGCCGTCCCGGGGACCGGCGAGCACGCCGGGCTGAATAAGTCGGCGATCGCCTCGATGTTCGCCGCCGTTGGCGGCGCCCTCTGGTTCTGGCGAAAGAAGTCGGACGACACCACGCCATAGAGGCTTGGGATGGGTGCTATCGGTTCGACCGGTCATTTCAGACGGACACGCGAGCAGAGCTCACGCGTCCTGACGACAGCACCGCAAGCGGTGCCGTAGCGTCGTAGGGATGGGGGACGTTCCCGGCGACTTTGTGCGGCCCGTGCTCGCAGGGCTCGTTCCCTACGAGCCGGGCAAGCCGGTCGAGGAGGTCCAACGCGAGCTTGGTCTCGAGCGCGTCGTCAAGCTCGCGTCGAACGAGGGGCCGCTCGGTCCTTTTCCGGCTGCCCTTGAGGCGCTGGAGCGTGCTTCGCGCGATCTGAACCGCTATCCCGACGGCGGCGCCTACCGCCTGCGAACGGCGATCGCGGAACGCCACGACGTCCGCTTCGAGGAGGTCGCGGTGGGATCGGGCGCAGACGGTGTCATCGACGGAATTTCGCAGGCCACCCTCGATCCTGGTGACGGGATCGTGTGCGGGTGGCCGTCGTTTCCTAGTTACGTGATCTACGCCCTCAAACTCGGCGCAGAGGCGGTGCGCGTGCCGCTGCGGAACAACCGGTACGACCTCGACGCCTTGCTCGCCGCCGTCACACCGCGCACGAAGCTCGTCTACGTGTGCCACCCGAACAATCCGACGGGCACAATGAACGCGCGCGCGGAGCTCGACGCGTATTTCGAGAACGTTCCGGAGCACGTCGTCACGGTGCTCGACCAGGCGTACTTCGAGTACGGCGACGATCCGGACTATCCCGACGCTATCGAGGAGTACTTCAAGGTGGGACGCCGCGTGATCGTGCTGCGGACGTTCTCGAAGATCTACGGGCTCGCGGGCCTGCGCGTGGGCTACGGCGTGGGCTCGGCAGAGCTCGTCACCGCGCTCGGGAAGACGCGCCGCGCTTTCGATTTGAGTACGCCTGCGCAGGAAGCTGCGCTCGTGAGCCTCGGCGCGCGTGAAGAGCTCGAGCGGCGTCGCGGCCTCAACGCCGAAGGCCGCGTGCAGCTCGAAGGAATTCTTCGCGACGCGGGCTACAACGTCGCCGGACCTGCGGTTGGGAACTTTCTGTTCGTCGACCTCGGCGAGGACGCACAGCCGCTCTTCGAGGCACTGCTTCGTCAGGGCATCATCGTTCGTCCACTCGCCGCCTTCGGCGCGCCGCAGGCAATCCGCGTAACCGTGGGCACGCCGGACGAGCACGAGTTCCTTGCGAGTGCGCTCACGCGCGTGAGGACCGCGGCAGCGGCTTCCTGACACACTTCGAGCGCGGTGACCAGCTTTCGCCGACAGCTGAGCCTCCTCGGCACCGCGCCCGGCTTCCGCCTGCTGTTTCTGGCGACGCTGGGTTCCAGTCTCGGCACGCTTCTCGCCACGATCGCGCTCGTCGTCGACGTGAAGGACCGCACGGACTCGGGTCCTTGGGTGAGCGCGGTGATGATTGTTGAGTTCTTGCCCGCAGTCGTCGTCGGCCTGTTCTTCGGCCCGCTCCTCGACCGGCTCTCGCGCCGCGGGCTCATGATCGTCTCGGATCTCGTGCGCGCCGGCGTCTTCTGCGCTCTTCCGTTTGCGGGCTCCGCGGGGGAGATCGTCGCACTGGCAGGCATCGCCGGGCTCGCGACCGGGTTCTTCCGGCCGGCGGTCTATGCGGGTCTGCCGAACCTCGTCGAGGAGGCCGAGCTCCCACGCGCGAACTCGCTGATCCAGACGAGCGAGAACATCAGCTGGACCGTTGCGCCGGTAATCGGCGGGGCACTCGTCGCTGTGTCCGGTCCCGACCTCGCGTACTGGACCAACGGCGCGTCGTTTCTCGTCTCTGCCTTGCTGATCTTGCGGATCCCGGTTGGGGGGCTTCAGGGCGCCCTCGCCGCGAGCCGTGGCCACCTCCGCGACCTGGGCGACGGATTTGCCCAGGTCGTCCGCACGCGCCCCCTCCTGACCGTTCTTGTCGTCTGGTCAATCGTGCTCGGCGCGGTGGCTGCGGCGAACACAGCGCAGGTGTTCCTCGCGAAGGACGCGTTCTCCGCGGGTGACTTCGGCTACGGACTCGTCTTCGGATGCATCGGGCTCGGATTGGCAATCGGGAGCTTCGGCGCGGGCACCTGGGTCGAGAATCGGTCGGTGGGATCGGTCTACGCCGGGAGTGTCCTCTTGCACGCGATCGGCCTCGGTGCGGCAGGGGTATCGCCCAACGTCTGGGCTGCGCTCCCGTGCTTCGTTCTCTCCGGGATCGGCAACGGTACGGCGGTCGTCTGCAATTCGCTGCTCGTGCAGCGCGGTGCGGCGGACGAGCTGCGAGGCCGTGTCTTTACGGTGATCATGGCGGTCAACTACGCCGTCTTCGGCCTTGGCTTCGTGGCGGCAGGTCCCCTGGTCGACCGCGTCGGGCCGAGGTGGATCTTCGGCGGGGTCGGGATCGTGCTTGCCTTTGCAGCAATGGTCGCCTGGGCGCTCACGCGGTCTGTGCCGCGGGCGGTCGAGCAACCGGCCGAGGCCGAGGCGATCTAATGTCGCAATGGACCCGCGAGTCGCTCGTGGAGGGCGTCCGCAAGGGTGACAGGCGCGCGCTTGCGCGCGCGATCTCGCTGGTCGAGAACGGGGATCCGCTCGCATACGAAATCGTGCGCGAGCTCTATCCGGAGACCGGCCGGGCCTATGCCGTCGGCATCACGGGTCCCCCGGGAGTCGGCAAGTCGAGCCTCATCTCGGCTCTCGTCCGGCACGTTCGTGAGCAGCAGACGACAATTGGCGTGATCTCCGTCGATCCGTCGAGCCCGTTCACGCATGGTGCGCTGCTGGGCGACCGGATCCGCCTCTCCGATCACTTCCTCGACCCGGGTGTCTTCATCCGCTCGATGGGTACACGTGGGCACCTTGGCGGTCTCGCGGAGACGACCCTGCAAGCGCTCCTCGTCCTGGACGCTGCGGGGAAGGAGCTCCTCTTCCTGGAAACCGTCGGCGCGGGGCAGAGCGAGGTCGAGGTGATTGCGATCGTCGATACGGTCGTGCTCGTGTTGATGCCCGGCTCGGGCGACTCCGTGCAAGCATTGAAGGCGGGGATCATGGAGATCCCGGACGTGATCGCGATCAACAAGATGGACCATCCGGCGGCGAAGACGATGCTCAGTGAGGTGCGTTCGATCCTTTCGCTCGACCGCGATCGCTCCTGGCGTCCGCCGATCGTCCTCACCGATGCCACGCGCGGCGAGAATGTGCCCGAGCTCTGGGCGAAGATCCAAGAACACCGTGCTCACCTCGAGTCGGACGGTCAGCTGGAGGAAAGGCGGCGCAAGAACCTCGCCGGGGAGGTGTTCGCGGTCGCTTCCAGCCGCGCGAAGGCCCACCTCGAGCGCGCCGTGGCCGACGATCCCGAGCTGCGGCGTTTGCTTGATGAGGTGCAGCGCCGAGAGCTCGACCCCTTGACCGCAGTGCAGGAGATCATGGAGAAGGTGTTCCACATTGGCGATTCAGAGGACCGCACCAACTCTCGCTGACATCCAGGAGGCGCGGACGCGGCTGCAAGGGATCGCAGCCGAGACGCCGATCTACCCCTCGGAGACGTTCTCGCGGCGCTCCGGCCGCGAGGTGCGGCTGAAGGCGGAGAACCTCCAGCGCACGGGCGCGTTCAAGGTTCGCGGGGCGGTCAACAAGCTCGCGACGCTGTCAAACGCGGAGCGGGAGGCGGGTGTCGTCGCGGCGAGCGCAGGCAACCACGGCCAGGCCGTCGCCTGGGCCGCGCGCGAGCTCGGAGTGCGTGCTCGCATCTACGTCCCCCTCGATGCGCCGATGGCCAAGGTCGAGGCCTGTCGCAACTACGGCGCCGAAACCGAGATGTCAGGGGTCTACTTCGAGGACGCGCTCGCGGCGGCGCTGGCAGAGGTGGAGGAGACAGGCGCGACGTTCATCCATCCGTACGAAGATCAGCTCGTCGTCGCGGGGCAGGGGACGATCGGGCTCGAGCTCGCAGAGCAGGCTCCTGACGCAGGAACAGTTCTGGTTCCCGTCGGAGGCGGCGGGCTTGCACTTGGCATCGCGACCGCGCTGCGGGCTCTGCGGCCCGGTGTGCGCATCGTCGGCGTCCAGGCGGGCATCGGCGGCTACACGATCGCCGACGGCATTGCGGTCAAGGTTCCGAGCGAGTTCACGATGCCGCTGCTCGAGGACCTGCTGGACGACATGGTCGCGGTCACCGACGAACAGATCAGCGAGGCGATCGTCCTGCTGCTGGAGCGCGTGAAGCTCGTCGTGGAAGGGGCCGGAGCGGTCGGCGTCGCGGCGCTGCTGGCGGGGAAGGCGGGCGGGTCGGGCCCGGCGGTCGCCGTTCTCTCCGGAGGCAACATCGATCCGACCATGCTCATCTCCGTGATGCGTCACGGTCTCACCGTGGCGGGCAGGTATCTCGTCGTGCGCACGCAGCTCGCGGACCGGCCGGGCGAGCTGATCAAGCTGCTCTCCCTTGTCGCCGAAGAGCGGGGCAATCTCATCTCGGTCCAGCACCACCGCGAGGGCATGGACATCCCCGTCAGCGAGACGGAGGTGGAACTGACCCTCGTCACGCGCGACGAAGAGCACTGCCGGCAGCTTCTAGGCGCGATGGAGAAGCGTGGCTACACGGTCGAGCGCTTGCGCTGAACAGTCCTAGACTCTTCCCATGAGCTCGATTACGGCGCGCCGCGAGCGAAAGGTCGTCACAGTGCTGTTTGTCGACCTCGTCGGCTTCACCGCTCGTGCCGAAGAACTCGATCCGGAGGATGTCGAGGCGATCCTTCGCCCCTACCACGAGCGCCTTCGGGGCGAACTCGAGCGTTTCGGCGGCACGGTAGAGAAGTTCATCGGCGACGCGGTGATGGCCCTCTTCGGCGCGCCCGTCGCGCACGAAGATGATCCCGAGCGCGCAGTGCGTGCCGCGCTCGCGATCCGTGACTGGGCGCGCGAGGAGGAGGGCGCACAGGTTCGGATCGCCGTCAACACCGGCGAGGCGCTGATCAATCTCGGCGCCCGACCGGAGTCCGGCGAAGGGATGGCGGCGGGCGATGTGGTCAATACAACGGCGCGACTCCAGGCGGCGGCGCCGGTGAACGGTCTCCTTGTCGGCGAGGTGACGTATCGAGCGACTCGGCACGCGATCGACTACCGCGAGGCGAAGCCGGTCGAGGCCAAAGGAAAGGCGGAGCTGGTGACGGTGTGGGAAGCCGTCGATGCACGGGCGCGCGTCGCACGAGAATCTGTTTCCACGCGCGCGAAGCTCGTCGGGCGCGAGCGGGAGCTCGCGCTCCTGCGGGAGATGCTCGTCCGCGTTCGCGACGACCTGGCACCGCAGCTCGTCACGCTCGTCGGGGTCCCCGGCATCGGTAAGTCGAGGCTCGTGTACGAGCTCATGCAGATCGTCGAGCAGGGCGGGGTATTGACGGATTGGCGGCAGGGCCGTGCACTTCCCTACGGCGAGGGCGTGACCTTTTGGGCGCTCAGAGAAATTGTCAAGGCACAGGCGGGGATCCTCGAGACCGACGACGAGGAGGAGGCTCGGCGAAAGCTGAGCGAGGCGGTCGCGAACGTGATCTCCGATTCGACAGACGCAGAGTGGGTCGAGAAGCACCTGCGACCGCTCGCGGGCCTGGAGGCTGAGCCCCAAACCGGCGGGGATCGCCGCGGCGAGGCATTCGCCGCCTGGCGGCGGCTCCTCGAGGCGATGGCCGAGCAACGGCCGCTGGTCCTCGTGTTCGAGGATCTGCACTGGGCCGACGACGGCATGCTCGACTTCATCGACCACCTCGTGGATTGGGCGACGGGTGTGCCCATCCTCATTGTCTGCACGGCACGTCCGGAACTCCTCGAGCGCCGCCCAGGCTGGGGCGGAGGAAAGCTCAACGCGACGACGCTGTCGCTGCCGCCTCTTTCGGAAGAGGAGACGGCCCGTCTCCTCGGCGCGTTGTTCGGGCAGCCGCTGCTCGATGCGGCTCTTCAGCACGCGCTGCTCTCGCGAGCGGGTGGTAATCCGCTCTATGCCGAGCAGTACGCGGCAATGGCGCTTGAGCGAGGTGAGACTGAGAACCTGCCAGTGCCCGAGACGCTGCATGGCGTCATTGCCGCGCGGCTCGACCGCCTTCCAGCGGAGGAAAAAGGGCTGCTTCAGGACGCAGCCGTCCTCGGCAAGGTCTTCTGGCTCGGCGGCCTCGTCGATGGTCGTTCGCGCTCCGACGTCGAACAGCGGCTGCACGCCCTGGGACGAAAGGGGTTCGTGCAGCGGGCTCGGCGCACCTCGGTCGTCGGCGAGGCAGAGTACTCATTCCTGCATCTCGTCGTACGTGACGTCGCCTATGGCCAGATCCCTCGGGGCGATCGCGCGCAGAAGCACTACCGAGCCGCAGAGTGGATCGAGTCGCTCGGCCGACGGGACGATCACGCCGAGATGCTCGCCTATCACTACGTGAGCTCGCTCGAGCTTGCACGCGCGGCGGGACGCGATACGGGCGCCGTCGAGCAGCGCGCATGCATCGCTCTGCGGGATGCGGGCCAGAGTGCGCGGGCACTGAATGCCTACTCCGCGGCCGAACACTTCTACGAGGAGGCCTTGGCACTTTGGCCTCAGGAGGAAACGGAGACTCGCGCCGATCTCCTCTTCCGCCGTGCGCTCGCCGCGTACGGCACGGGTCGAGACGGAAGAGCCGATGCAATCGAAGAGGCTCGCGCCGCACTAATTGCCGCCGGCGACCCGGACCGCGCTGCGGAGACAGAAGCTCTGCTGGCAGCCGATTCGTGGATGCGGGGCCGGCGCGGCCCCGGTCTGGAGCATCTCCGGCGCGCCGAGGCGCTGGTTACCGGAAGGGCATCTTCCGCGGGCAAGGCACGCGTCCTCGGCGAGGTGGCCCGCTATCACATGCTCGGCGGGCACGACGACGCGGCCATTGCGAGCGGTCGCGAGGCACTCGAGATCGCGACCGCGCTCGAGCTCGGAGACGTCCAAGCAGATGTTCTCGTCACGGTCGGGACGGCTCGCGCAGACGCCGGCGACCTCGACGGCGTCGATGACCTTGAGCGCGCCCTCGTTATCGCCGAACAGACCGGCTCCTTATGGGGGCGAGGGCGTGCGTACAACAACCTCGCGGTCGTCTTTGCGCAGGCCTTCGGCGATCACGCGCGCTCCATCGAGCTGCACCAGGAAGGCCTCCGTCAGGCGGAGCGCATCGGCGATTCCGCTCAAGTCCGCTGGTTCCGTGGCCAGAGCGCTTACGACGCATACTGGACCGGGCGATTCGACGACGTCTGGCGCGGGGTAAGCGATCTCATCGCCGAGTCCGAGGGCGGCCTCGAGCACTATGAGGCGGCGGGCGGCTACAGCCTTCGGTCACGCGTTCGGCTCGCACGGGACGATGCGGCCGGCGCGCTTGACGACGCGGAGCGCGCGATCGACCTCGCCCGCGCGATCGGGGAGCCCCAGGTAGTTCAGCCTACGCTCGCAGCCGTCGCTTTCGTCATGCTCGCCGTTGGCCGGCGCGTCGATGCAGGGGCGGTGATTGACGAGGTCGTGGCGAGCTTGCAGCGCGTGATCGCCATGTCATCGCACACGACACTCCCGGCGCTTGCTGAGGTGCTGTGCGATCTCGACCGTGCAGGCGAGTTCGCAGCGTGCGTCGCCGCATCCAAGATCGAATCGCCCTGGTTGCGCGCAAGCGCTGCCTACGCCGCCGGAGATTTCGAACGAGCCGCCGAGCTGTTTGCTTCGATCTCCGTGCCCGACGAGGCCTACTCGCGTCTCCGAGCCGCGCAAGCACTTGCCGCCGACGGTCGTCGCGCGGAGGCCAACGTGCAGCTACGGCGATCGCTCGCATTCTGGCGATCCGTCGGTGCGAGCCGGTACGTGCGAGAGGGCGAAGCGCTGCTCGCGGCGTCGGCCTAGGTTCCGCAGCGGCGAAACGACACCTTCTGACCGGGCCAGTCGTCGATGCCGCCGTGCAGCACTGGGCGCGCATCGACGCCGGCGGCGGCCAGCACGCTCGCCGCGATACCGGCGCGGGCGCCCGATTCGCAGATTGTCACGACCGGCTTCCCTGGGTCGACCCCGTCCGTTCCCGACGTGCGCAGCAGGCGGTAAGGAATGTGGAGCGAGCCGGGGATGTAGCCGTCGTCGCGCTCCGTCTTCTCGCGCACGTCGAGCACCTGCACGGAACCGTCTTTCAGCATCCGCTCGAGCTCGGCGATGTCCACTGGGTCGAGCTGCTCGGTCGCGTCCCCTTCCGTTACGTAGCCCGCGAGCTCGAGGAAGCCAATCGCGTGCAGACCCGCCGACGCACGAAAGGCCTCGTCCTCGTCGGAGGCGTGGATGACGATCCGCTCGTCCGGGTCGAGAATGAAGCCGGCTCGCGTCGCGAACGACGATCCTGACACCGGCACGTTGAAGGCCCCGTGAATGTGTCCCGCGGCGTGGATGTCCGCGGGCCGGACGTCGAGCACGGTCGCATCCCCTGGGTCGTCCAGTCGCTCGAGCGTGCCTGGCGCAGCGATGAAGGGGCCTTTGTTCAGCGCGACGACACGCGCGGTGGTGGGAGGGCGCGGTGTCGAGACCGACGCGGAGGCGCTGATGAAAGCCTG